>Ga0209341_10001681_pt1 | contig 21723 bp, 26 predicted proteins | sample RifCSP13_2_FD_184020 | JGI IMG/M metagenome (GOLD analysis project Ga0209341, IMG submission 184020) | Soil microbial communities from Rifle, Colorado - Rifle CSP2_sed 13_2 (SPAdes) (version 2) | ecosystem: Environmental > Terrestrial > Deep subsurface > Rock core/Sediment | place: Rifle... | reverse complement strand
CTGCTTGGCCACGCGCAACCACTTCTGCATCGCACTTGCTTGGCCGACAGCGTCCTCGATCTTCGCATTCCACAGGAACATCACGGCATCCGCATCCTGTTCGATTTGCCCCGAGTCGCGCAAGTGTTCGAGTCGCGGCTCCTCATTGGCAGCGCCGCGCGTCAACTGCGCACACGCCAGCAGGGTCCCTCCACTCACCTTGCCCAACACCTTGGCTGCGCGTTTGGTATGCCGCGAGACGGTCGAAATACGCTCGTAGGCAATGTGTCCCGGTGCTTCAAGCAATTGCAAGTAATCCACCAACACGAGCTTCACCTGATGGCGGTTCGCCATGCGTCGCGTCAGCCGGACCAGCTCCAAGCTCGACAGCCGCGATGGCTCCGAGATCCAGACTGGCCAATCGTTCACCATTCCAATGGCCTCGACAATGCGCCGACTGTCTTCCGCCCCGGCATACCCACTGCGCAGCTTGTGCAAATCCACACGCCCGACGAGGCATAGCAGCCGCAAGACGATCTGGAGCCGGGTCATTTCCAGACTCACCACCCACGACGCACCGCCAGCCTCCGCTTCCCGGCGCACAAACTCCAACCCCAGCGCCGTCTTGCCCACGCTCGGACGCGCCGCCAAGATCACAAACTCGGCTTCCTGTTTTCCGGCCGTAATGTCATCCAGTTTCGCGTAGCCCCAGCTTCGCCCGATGATCACCCCTTGGCCTGCAAAGATTCGCTCCAAGATGGGCATCGCTTCTTTGATCGCCGCATCCAGTTTGACGGGACCAGCATCCGATGCTTCATCCGCCTCGGCCATCAGCTCGAGACTCGACTCCGCTGCCTCCAACACCTCCCGCGGCGCTAGTTCCGCTTCCAGCGCCTGCTGTGTCAACGCTTGACCCAAGTGCGCCAGGTCCCGCAGCCGCGCCTTTTCCTTAATCAGTCGGACATACGCTCCGATGTTCAGGAGCCGCGGCATTCCATCGGTCAAACTGGCGATGTACGCTTTCCCGCCACACGCTTCCAGCTCTCCGCGCCGGCCGAGCTCATCACTCAGCAGGAACTCATCGACTGCCTGCCCGTCAAAGATCAATTCCTGCAGGGTCCGAAAGGCTCTGCGGTGCTGGTCCAAAAAGAATTCGCCCGCCTTCAGACCCGCGTCCAAGCAGGTATCCAGCTGCGCAGGATTCACGATCACCGCCCCAAGCACCGCGCGCTCCGCCTCCTGGTTCCACGGCAGCGGCTTTGGCTCGCTCATGCTTTGCCCTCAAACTCAAAGACCTTTTGCGAAACTCTTTTTGCTGCAATTTCGCAATATTTTTCCTCGATTTCAATGCCGATACCTGGCAGTCCATTCACTTTTGTTGCGACAAGCGTTGTGCCGCTGCCACTAAAGGGGTCGAGCACTGTGCCCTCAGCCCATTTGGAAACAAGCCATCGAAGATGCTGAAGGCGACGTGGGGTTGGATGCTCTCCTACGCATAGCTTCCCGTACTTCTTCTGTTTTGTGACCATTGTCCTTCGAGCATCGGCCCGAGTGCTGCAATATTCTCCCGAAATAACGCGCCGTCCAGGCCGTGACTTCGGCCACTCGCCAAACACATAGGCCACATCCGCGCCATAAAGCACGCGGCCCTTTCGCGTAGGACAGGCGTAGCGTAGCCAGCAAAGCCGCAAGAACGGGAAGAACTCTGGTACGGCATTGAGGAAGCGCGGATCAGAATCACACCCGAGGTGAATAATAAGGCGATTGGTTCGCGGCAGCGCGTGACACATCTCGTTCAGCAGCGGCCCGGGCCGCTCCATACCAATCAGGTTAGCAGAAGTGTTGGGCCACACAGGGTCAGTCAACACTGTGTCCACAGCTTGAAGGCCTGGCAGTATCTCCCTGCAATCTCCGTGGTAAATCGTAATCCCGTCCTCTTCGTAATAAGGTTTCAACTTGAAGACTGAATGCGCTGCACACGCGCAGCCGTGAAAGGGTCGATTTTCCGATGACGTTCCAGACGCTGCTCGAAGCTCCCCGCAGCTTTCTGCTCCGCCTGTTGCCCGCGGATTTCGCTGACGCATTCGCGGCGCAAGAAATCCCAGACCGCAAAGCGATTCTTCTCCAGCTTACCCGGTCCGCCTCGTTGCGCCGCCCACGACTGCACGGCTTTGAGCACGGCCTCTTCGGTAAAACTCTCGCAGAGTCCCTGGTAAAGCCCCTGTTTCTCCAAACTGCCCCCAGGCAGCCTTCCCGCCGACTCCCGATACTTCTGCTCAAAGAGCGTGTAGTTTCCTGCATTCCTCAATTGCCCTGTAGGAATTTCACGGTCTTCCCCGTTGTTTTTTTTTTGGTGAATTTCTCTCTGCGCGCTCTGAGGAGGAGCCGGAGGCGACGACGAAGAGCGCGCAGAGAGATGGCCGCCTTTGCCATCTCCCCCGCGACCCCCTCCCAATCCTATTCCTCTCCTAATCCTATCCTCTACCTGCCTTGGTATCCCCCTGGTAGCGCCAGATTCAGTACCAGGGGGATACCCTGGCTCGCGACGGTTGCCCCCTCCCGCTGGCCGTCGAACTCGGTCCGCGCGGCTCAACACCGCCGCCGTGCCCTCCAATTCTGCCCGCACTTCCTCTACCGACTTGCCCAAATACTCAGCCAAACCTTCCACCGGCACGGGCGCACCCAATGGATAATCTCCTCGCCGCACCTGGCTCGCCGGCGGCAACCGACGCTCGATCCGTGGCCAGTAGCCCCACAACTTCCCATCGGTGGTGCGCCAAGTAAACAGCAATCCGGCGCGTTGAAACTCCAGCAAAATCACGCCAACCTGTTCGGCGGATATTGCCGGCATCGTTTTCCCGTAGACCCGGCGAGTAATGTCCGGCACGCGGAATTCAAAGCTTCCATTGGCCAGAGCTAGCGGCAGCAGCATGTAGTAATGCGGCACAAACTCCTGCCGACAGCCCGCCAATTTGTCCGATGCCCACGCTGCATCTCCATCCACCAGTCGGATCGGCATCTCACCCCACCTGCCGCACTTTCCAATGCTGCCACGCATGCTCCACGCGCACCTCAAAATCGCGGATCGGTCCCACTAGACGCAGGAGGAAATGCACCGCAGGATAGCGATCCAGGTGGAAGTTCAACCGCTCGCCGGCTCTTGTATCTTCCGGGGCCGGATCAAACACCTTCGACCAGCTCACCACCCGCGGATGCGCCAGCAACCGCACTTCTGCTGTGGTCGCCCGCCGGTCGGCCTCTTTCACGGCCTCAACGGCGCCCGCAGGCCAGCGCTCGATCCCAAAACGTTCCCAGAAGATGCGCTGCCGCAGATGCTCGCGAATCATGCGCACTTCTTCGAGCTGGAAGCTTTCGCACCAATCGCCCAGACAGGCTTTTTCCGCATCCGCCAGCAAGGCAAAGAGCTCAAACTCTGGCTCGCCCAGGTCTGCCACCACATGCGCATGCACGAGGAGTGGGCAAAAACGTCGCATTTGCCCCTGAAAGCGCGGCGTCCACGCCAAGCCCTGCGCAATGTCATTCAGTGTGGGCACGCCATCATCGAGCGTGACGTGTTTTCCGCTCAGCGTGTACATGCGAACCTTCTGAACGCCGCGAAGATCGCGGCGCCTTCTTGCGTGTCAGTTGGCTGCGCCGCATGGTCCCAGTGTGCTCATTTCTCCACATCTCTTCACATGGTCCCAGACCGCATTGATGTTCTTCTCTGTGCCCGCGCTTTTTCCGGCAGACGTGGTACATCCGCACCAGTCCGCGCCGGCCACCTGACCACAGCCCGCTGAACTTCGTCACCCAGCACTCGGGCTTGGTAAGGGTCAATCCGGCCATCCTATGCAGTCGCGGCATTCTCGGTTTCTACCGCCGGGCCAGCGACTCCGGCATCTTTCGATCTCATTCCGCTCAAGTTCAGCCAGCGGCCCACGAGATTCCGTACCGGCCATTCCGTTTTTTCATCCAGTGTGACCTTAAAAAAGATGCGCGCCCTCGCCGTTTGGTCGCGGTCTTCTTCCTTCTTCACGCGAATGCTTTCCATCAGCAAGCTTTCCTCCCATTCGAGCACTTTGCTTGTGCCGTGCCAAATGGCCAGCGAGGGCGCCACGGAGTTCTGCAAATTCATTTGCATGATCGCCGGATCGGCAAGCGTGCCTTTGCACGCTTGCGCCACTTCCGCCGGCAAGGCCGCCAGTTGCTCCGGTTTGGCCAGCAGCGCCATGAAAGTGCCCGAGGCAATTGTGGCCGCAAACTCCATCGCGCATTCCTGCTTGCCTTTGCGAACGACCATCGTCAACTTGTTCAGATAGACAGCGAGACCTTCGCTCATGGCTTTCCTCGATTGTTTGTGATTCACGAAAGGTTGCTGATGAATTCCCGCGCTTCCGCGCGACCCGCCAGTGTCTCCGCCACCTGCTGCCGCAGGGCATCCACCTGCTCTTGCAGTTTTTGCGCTGTCAAATTGACGGGCGGACCGTCGGAAGCTCCAATGGTCATCGTCGCTGAGAGGCTGCGTCCCTCGAACTCAGCCATCACGCGCACGATCGGCAGCTCGGGATGTTCCACATCCATCGTAATGACATCCACATCCTTGCCCTTGACGCGCACTTTCTCGCGCTTCAGTTCTTTCACGGCGCCCTCCTCTCGCCCAGCAGCTTCATGCCTGCGCCTCAAGCCAAGCCTCGTGAAGTCGCCCGATGATGCTCCCACTCGTCGAACTGCCTTCATCCACGGTCATTCTTACGCGGACCCTCGAGGAATTCGTCGCTACGGACAGCACCACCGAGTCCAAGCTCACACTTCGTGTCGTGGTGATGTTAAAGATATCGGTCCAACTGGCTCCATCATCCGTGCTGTATTGCAGAGCGGCCAAATGGTCCGGCCCATTTGTGCTGAAGGTGGGAACTTCACTCCGAATCTTCAAGGTGAGCGATTTCAACGGCTCAACAATACCCGGAAAATCAAGCAAATCCATGCTGGCCAACGCTGCCGTTCCGGAGCCGGGAGCCGTCAATGTGGCAAAGCTGGTATCATCGCCATCGCGCGCGTTTTCTCGATTCGCCACCGATCCTGTGCTTGCCGTATTCTGCGTCGAACTCCCCGGCCTGAGTGCATAGAGTTTGCCTGCTTGCGCGCCGACGCCGCCGTCATTGTAGCCTTTCGTATCGCCTCCGCCATCCCTGGGAGTCGTAATCGAGCCTACGAAGAAGCGCCCTTCCTTCAAAGCATCTTCCTTGGTGGCAAATGCTTCATAGGTTACCGCTCCGCCAAGCAACGCTGGATCCTTATAGGCAACAAAATAGAGCGTATCGAAGCTCAAAGCAGTAATCGAGCCGGAATTCGGTACGGGCGCGGTTGCGATTCCTCCCACCTCCATCGTAAAGCTGGCCACGCTGATCGTCGTATTGCTGCCTGCATCCGTCGCCGTCAGGGGATTTGACCGCGGACGATAGCTGCGGTTCCCCGCTCCGGAAACAAGCCCATCGCCAGGCGGAGGAAAATTACCCGCCGGCGGCGTCGTGTATACGCCTTCATCCACGCTTGGGTTCCAATAGTAGACGCCCGGGTCTTCTTCCCGTGCATGCACATCCACGCCCAGAATCACGCCACCCCGCTCATCATGCTCCACGGCCATCACCAACTGCTCGACCGCAAAGGTTTTCTCCACCCAGTCATCATGCGTGAACCGAAAGGTATCCCCCGGCAGCAGCTCATAGGCTAGGAATTTGCAGGGCAGCACCAGCCGCTTCGGCCGGCGAATGATTTCCAGCGCCAGCTTGGCGATTTGCTGCGCTTGGCCCGCCTCAGTGACGGCCGCAAAGTCGAGGTCTTTCCAAATCCGAATGCCATCATCCTCCGCTAGCACATCCGGCGGCGCATAGAACGGATAACTCGTGGGCTGCCAGTGCGTGGGATCGAGGAAGGTTCCGCGCACGCCGTTGAAGGTCTCCAACCGGCCCAGCGACATTGTGATTTGCACCGGGCCGCGCAAATCATCATCATCGAGAACAACCATCGGCGGACGCCAAGCCCCCGCCAGCAGCCGCCACTTCCCGTTCGTGTAGCTTGGCCCGCCTCCCATTGCCGTGAACATCTCCTGCACTGCCCGGCCCGGCTCAGCAGCAGTGGTGAAAGCCATGTTCATAGCGTAGCGTGGGCGGGTGCCCCCGGCTTTTTTGTTCACCAGCTCGTCGCAGATGTTCGCTTGGCCGTTATTGAAGGCATCGTCCAGAATGACGGGCAGAGAACGTCCGGCTTGGCCATAGCCGAGGCCAAATCGGGTGTTGCTTAAATAATCGCGGATGCACAGCACCGGGTTCTGCGTCCAGGCCACACTTCCTGTGCGAGGGTCCAGAACTTTACGCCCTTTGATTTTAGCGCGAATACCTTCAATCGAGAAATCGCTGAATTTCTGGTCGTTCTGTTTCAATTTCAGAACGCTGTAGGCGAAGCCGCTTCCTTTGTCCGTTGCGCTGAATCGTGCGGGCAAATCCCCGGTCAGAATTGTGCTGGCGGTCTGCGCATCCGTGCCCAACTTGTGTTCGACGGTGATCAGTCCGGTATATTTACTGATGGGCGTTGTCCCGTTCACGGCCACTTCGTCGCCAAACCAGATTTGGTCAATGGATTCGATCCCATCCGGCCCGCCATAGCACCACACAATTCCCAATTCCAGGAATTCGTTATTCGTTCCCAGCAACTCAATCGCAAACAGCGAACCGCCCACGACCATCTCGCCGTACACAATTTGCCACGCTGCATCGGGCTGATTGATGGTCAGATCCCGCCCGAGCGGCCCCGATGTAGGGGGTTTGGGGGCCAGCAGGCGCGAAATAAACCCCAGCCCCGCTGTCACCCCGATGCCGATGGCAATCGTGGCTACCGTGCCCCAGAAGACGCCCAGAGCGCCGATAATGAAGGGTACAAAGGGCAACTAGACTCTCCAAGCTCTCACAATACGTTCGCTCGGCAGCTCCATGATTCCTTTTTCCCCGCTCGTCACTGGCAAGCCATTCATCCCGATAATCCCTAGCGCTCGAGTCCACCGGATAGCGTTGGCATCCTGCCGGCCTTGCGTCTTTTCCTGCTCGCTCATCTCCTCAGTCACGTCGAGTAGCACCAAATCTCCGCGCTGCGCCGTTTGCAATTCAATCATGGGCCAGCCATAGACCTGCGCCGCATGTTCGGCAATCTCTCCCAGCAAGCTGTCGGGTTGATGTTGCCAGGCCGGCATGGGCAACCCGCGCTTCTGGAAATACCCCACCAACGCCCGCAAAGCCTGCTTTCCGCTGCGATAGGTGCCGCGCAATTCCGCGCCGGGGTCAACATCGGTCATTGCTAAGATGGCATCCGCGCAAAACATTCCGCAATCGTTATAGCCCCAGACTCTTTCCGGCTCGTGCCGCGATTCCAGGAGCCATGCTAGGCGTTCCGGCCAATCCGCACGGCGCTTCATCGGCCGTGGAAAATCCTCTCAAAACCGCGCCCGCGAGGGAGCACGCCTTCGTTGCCGCTCCCCCCAGGACCGCCCCCGGGGGCTTGCACCTGCCGTGAACCCCAGGTCCCTTTCCAATTTTTCAGCGCCGGAATGTATTGGAACAGATCATCATCCGGGAAATCGCTGTGCTGATCTTCCAGTGTCACGAGGCGCCGCACGGGGATTTGCAGCCGTCGCAGCTCGCTTTCAATCGTGAATGTAATGCGCGCCTTGGCTGGGTCTTGCTCCACCTCCGCCGCATCCATCCAGCCGCCAAACCACAGCACGGGATCGTCCACGAGCTGCGTCCCCTCGAGATTCAGCAACCCCAGCCAGACGTTCACCTGCTTCCCGATTTTCAATTCATCCAGACAGTAGCGCAGCAAGGCCGTAGGGAATTGCGAGACATGGATCTTCAAGCCGGTAGCTTCGACGCTCAAGGTTTCTTGCGCGCCTTCCATTTCCACCAGCGCACTGCCGGTAATTCCTCCGGGCGGCAACACTGGCGCCGTCCCCGGCCCATACCAAGTTTGCCCGTTCCATTGGATCGTGCCCATGCCGGACCAGATGTGCAGCGTGACCGTGCGGAATTCGGCTTCGACAAACCACGCCGGCCGCTTCGCCGCCGCGCGTACCTCTGCCCGCGTTCCTGATGCGAGTTCCCTCATTTTAATTTGTCATTCTGAGTGCAGCGAAGAATCTCTCTTGGTCCTCTGCGTCCTCTGCGGTGATGCTTAGGTCAGCGAACCCACGAGCACGATCCGATACTTCACGCTGGTCCCAGCACCCGAATTCCTCACCCGCAACTGGTCCGCCGTGCCGGCCGTGACCACCCAGGCTGTGGCTCCCGGCGCCACCATGAACAGCATTCCATTCGGAGGAATGGACACCACGCCTGAACCACCGGCAAAGGGCGTCGCAAAGATGTTGGCAGCCGCTCCGCCCAGCCACACGTCATTCGTGTTCGCGGAGTCAGCTTCCAGATAGATGGCTTTGATCCGCGCAAAGGTGATGACCGTTCCAAATGCATCCGTTAGAACTCCGGACAGATCGAGGTTTTCATCACCCGAAGCGCCCAGCGTCCGCTCGTCCGACCAGACTACGTCCGCCTGGTCTAGACCGGCCCCATCCGTGAAGCTCCAACTTTTGTTGCGATTGATCGTGTCCAAGCTGGTGGACAAATCGAGGGCGTTTTTGATCCGGCTGTAAATGCTGACCGCAATCAGCAGTGCGTCGAGTGTAACCATTTCATCCCCTCACAGTGCTTCTTCCGCTTCGAAAGTCAGCCCATGAATGTAGCCTTCGTCAATTTCCCAAATGGGTTCGTTTCCGATCAGCCGAAACACACCCTTTGGGCTGGCGACCACAATGGCCGAGCCATCCGCTGGTGATTCCCGAATGCGCGGCCAGATGTCCAGCGTGGACTTGCCTACTCCATCGCTGTTCGCATCCAGCAAAACCATGTGTAACCGGCTGAGGCTGCCCGTTCCCAATTGAAAATAGTCGGCGGCTTTGAAAACCCCGGTCAGGCTTGCGTTCCAGGCCTTCGTCAGTAGCGTTTTCCCGCTTTGATTGGCGCCGTCCACCAATGGGTTGCCGTTCGCCGGGTCGTTAGCCAAGCCCTTGGCGCTTTTTCCTGGCCCTGTAGGCCCTAAAAAAAAAGTTCCCACACCCCACAGCGAAATCAGCGCCGCGATGATGGGATCGGCCTGCGCCCGCGTCATGGCCGGGTAGCGCACGGTCACTCGCCAGCGATTCCCCGGCCACTCAAAAGTTTCCTGGCTCAGCGTGTAGGGCGATACGCTTTTCCCTATCACGGTCATCCCAGCCCATTCCATGTCCTTTGGCGCCGGGCTGGCTGGCAAGCTCACTGGATAACTAATCGTCATTTAATTTCCATTTTCCAATTTCCAGTTTCTGCCTTATGCCGTTCTCAACTGCCGGTCCTGCATCATCCCCGCAAACTGCCGCAGCGCCCAGCGGTCCAGCAGCGCCGCTGTCTTGATGGTCGTGCCCACATCAGCGCCTCGGTTATCAATGTGGTTGTGGATCACCAGTCCGCCCATGCCCAAGCCGTGTCCGGCGACAGGTGTCATCCCATGCGGCAGGATGAGCCCTGGCTCCGCCGGCAGGAACCGTTCCGGACCGGCTTCCCCAACGATGAACGACTGCCCCGGCCAGACCGGGCCGCCATGCTGCCGCGGAATTCCGAAGAATCCGCCCGTGGGCACAAGGAAACCCAGCGCAGCCATCAAGGGACGGATCACCAAGAGATTAAAAATCATCCTTGCAAACTGTTCCACTAAGCTCTGCAGCAATTGCTTAAAGCTTCCCCCACGAATGAGCCAATCACCAAGCGCATCGGCCGAAACCACGGCAAATTCCCTCATGGAAATCGCAAGATCCGAAAGCGGCGTTTGCATCTTTGGCGCTTCAATTCCCAAACCGCGCATGGCTTCGAGCGCGCGTTCGGTATTCTTAGCAAACTCCGCCATCTGCAACGCCGCCTGTTCGATCTGCGTGTCCAGCTCCTCTGCGCCGGCCGGCAATTGAAAGGTGGGCACCACGGCCACATCCAAGAGTTTCTTGCGCATGAATTCGAGCTGCTGGACAGTGATCCCCAGGTCATGAATCAATTGCTGCTGCGCGGGCGATGCCCCCTCGAGCGCCGCTTTATAGACGTTCACGGCCACATCCGACATGCCGAAGGTGGCGATTTGTTCTCGCAGCTTCCCAATGATTCCCTGGATAGCTTCGGCATGCTTCTTCGACGCCGCCGCCGCCTGCTCATCCACGATTTCCAGTCCGCCAAGTTTCGGCGTTCTTCCGTGGCTGGGAAGGGCCACCCCTTGAGTTTCCTGATGGATCAGATCGAGTTGTATCTGGAGCCCGCCAATAAAGTCCTGCAATTCTTGGGCGCGTTTACGGAGAGTTCCTCCGGCAAAGATTTCCAAGACCGGCGACGTCGCGGCGAGCAGGACCATTCCCCGCGCCATCTTGGCCAGCGCAATTTCAAACTCCAGGCCCATCTCACCGAGTTCGATGCTCACATGGCTGAAAGTTCCGCCGAGTGTCCGCCCGAATTCCTGCGCATTTCCTGATGCACTCAGAAGCCCACCGGACATCTTGTTCAGATTCGGGAGGATCTCACTGGCAATGCCGATTCCTACGGCCTCCAACTGCTTTTTTAGAATGTCGAGATCATCGCTGAATTTATCCGCAGCCCGCGCCGTTTCCGAACTGATCACCAATCCCAACCGTTTAGCCTGCTCTGTCATGGCGGCCAGGCCGGTTTTGCCTTCATTCAGTAACGGCACCATGGCCATCCCGGCTCTGCCGAAGAGCTGCATCGCCACGGCTGTTTTGGCAGTTCCATCTTCCATGCCGGCAAATGCGGCAGCCACATCCCCCAACACATCTTCAATCGAGCGGAGCCCGCCGCTGGAATCACGCACGGAAATTCCAAGTGCCTGGAAGGCACGCAACTGCTCCCTGCCTCCAGCCGCGGCCTGGGCCATGTTCTTAGCGAGGCGGGCAAGGTTCAAGGCAAGTGACTGCGTATCGAGGCCCGCAGTCTTTGCGGCTACCGCCAGGTTGGAGAGTGTCTCCACCGTGACTCCGGTCGATTGCGACAGGTCGTGGAACTGCGCCGCCGTATTGATTCCGGCCCGTGTCATCGCAAAGAGGGCCGTGCCGATGGCCGCGCCGGCCGAGACCACCGCCTGGCCCATGATCTTGAAGCTGCGTTCCCATTCTTTGGAAGTGCCGAAGGCCAGTTTCTTGGCATCATTCAGATTTTTGGTGAAGCTCGCCGTACTCAGTCCGAGGCTGACAAAAATCTCACCAAGCTTGATGGCCATTCATCCCTCTTTTCAGCGTACCAATTCCCTAGTCATCGTGTAATTCGGAGAAGCAATCGCGGGGTTGCAATGGGGTCTTGTCCTTCCGCGTGCCAAGCAAACCCATCACCCGGGCAAAGCGCGAGCTCCACCAGCGCCGCTCCTCGTACCAACGCTTCACCAGCTCGCGCACTTCACAAGGCAAGCTCCGCCGCCAGTCCGCCTCCGTCATCCGCAGATCGTACCGGCAGAAGGCCCACAACGCTTCCCAAGTGGTGAAGCCGGGAAAGAGATCTAGGAATCTAAAGGGGGTGGCTCGCCTGCCTTTGCTTCCTCCCCTTCACCCGTGCCAAAGGCGCGCTTCAGGCATTCGCCCAACGCTTCTGAGATGGCCGGCAGATCCGATGGCTGCACATACTCGAAGAGTTTGTCGAGCCGCAAATGCGGGGACCGCTCCACAGCCGCCGCCCACAGTAAAGTGATCGTCTCCGTCAGACTGCCGGGAATATCCGCCTTGAAGATGCCCTTGCCCGTCTTTTCCTCAAACAGGCGGATCGCGGGCGCCGTGAGTGCCAAGTTGTATTTTTTGGTGCCCAGCCGGAATACGACCGCGTTGATGCGCTCGTCCATGGTTTTTTCCTTGTTCTAGCTCGATGGATTAGGAAGCTGCTTCTGTGACTGGTCCAGTAACCTTGATGGTGACGCTCAGCATCAAAATGTCGTCCCGCCCGCGGGACTCATTGAAACTGGAAACGAAGCCACTGCCCGCTTTGGTTCGAGGCGTGGGGTCGGTGAGCGTAATTTTCCAGGCGCGAATGGTCCTGGCACGGGCATCAGCGATCAATGCAATATGGACCGTATCGTCAGGGTCATATTCTATTTCGAGGCTGATTTCGCCATTGTCGGTTGTGATGGGCTGGAAGGTGTCTTCTCCTCCTGCGGTTTCCATGTGTGTCGTCCGCTGGGAAGCGATGGATGGATTTGGTCCATTGATGTTGACGCACTGCACCACCTGGGCCAGCGCCGTGCCGTTATGCCATTCAAACTTCGTGCCGAATCCCTTGTATACCGTCATTGCAAATCCTCCTGTTCGATTAGATTCCTACCTGCGAACTCTTCTCTTTGCTCTGCGTCCCCTGCGGTGAATCTTTGCCGTCTAAACTCCCGGCTTGATGAACCTCCGCAATTTCGCCGTCATTGCCTCGATCACGCGCGGTGCCACTTCTTCCATCGCCGGACGCATCCATTCCCGTCGCAATTTCGGTGCCTCCTTCCCTGATTTCAGAGTGATCGTGATGCCGCGGCGATGCTGCTTACGGCGTCCTTTTCCCCGGCCGATATGCGTGAACCCCAGCTCCCAGAAACGTCCGTAGAACGCATCGCTCTTTAGAAATGTGAATATCTTTACTGTCGCGCCCTTGACTCCACGCCCCTTGATGCGCAGGGACGTGCGAATGTTCGCCAGGAGTTTGCCGGTGCGCCGCTGGAATTTGGCTCGCGCCGCAGCGACAATCGCTCCCTTCAAGAGTTTGTTTCCCGCGCGGACCGCCTCGACGGCACCCTTCTTCGCCAGCTTCTCATCCAGGCGGTTCATGGCCCGCTCGAGCTCGGCGAGGCCCTCCACCTTGACGGTGATCCCGTCGGGCATGGCTTCAGCTCATCCCAAACTGCAACCAGATTGGTTCGCACACGTCCAGGATGTCCGAGCGCACCAGAAGAAGAACGGTCGTCCAACTGCGCTGCGGATACTTCTCAAAACACAGACAAATCCCGCGTTGCGGATCGAACACACGAATCGTCCGCCCGGTATCAACGCGCCACGGATTCACAAGTTTGGCACTCGGCTCCATCATGTGTTGTCGCCAATCTCTTCGCAGGCCAGTTGCACTTCGCGCCGGCGATTGTCGGGGTCCAGCACTTCACGGATCATCAGCATGCGCACCAGCGCCTGGCCATCCTTCTGCCCGTAGGTCCAGACGATCCGGTAGCCTTCACTCAGATTGCTCAGGCCAGCGAGCTGATCATATTCCGCCCGCCAACGGCCCACGACCTGATAACTCCGATGGCTTTCGCCTTCGGAAATCGTGCGGATATCGAAGTAGTCGGAGAAATACGGTTGCCATGCCGCGCCGTCGTACTGTTCCACGTCCACCTTGAACCGCAGCTTCCCCGCCTGCATCAGCTCGGCCGCTCCGCCCACTCATGCAGAGCATATTGAATGTGTTTACCATCCACCAAAAATTCAACCTTGATGCGTGGGATTTCCTGGCATTGATCCACAATTTCTACTTTGAATTGCCCAGGCAGTTGGGTGCCATCTTCGGTAGCCAGAATTGGCCCATTATGTACGCCGCCATGCATGATTTTGAGTATCATTTTCAGTCTCCTGGTTCTGCGTCCTCTGCGGCAAATTTTCTTGTCTTTGACAAAGTAGCTCATGATCCGGCAAACACCCCGCGCAGAAGATCCCTCCACAGCCGATGCGGCATTCCTGCATGTCCAAGGGTTGCGCGCTCGTCCTTCCGCATTCGGTGCACTGGTAGACCCGCGCACCCGGAACTACGCAGCCCATCGAAGCGTTCATGCCTTTACCCATTTCCATTTTCTCTTTTCCGTTTTCCAACGAACTGCAGGAAGGAGGGGCGGAAGCCTCCCAACTCCCGCCCCCTGTGGCGGTGGGGCCGCCAGGCAGGACTCTTAAATCTGGTTCTCCACCGGCACGTCCGGCCACTGCTTTTCGGGGTCCACGTCGGATGTCTCGAGTTGCTTTTTGAAGACCGGCTCCCCCACCATGCGCTCGATCGCCAGCACCATCACTTCAATTTCGAGAGCCAGCTTGTTGGCCCCTGTGGCTCGGGTGTATTCCGCAGCTTGCCGCGCGGCCGCAATCACGGCCAGCAAATAGGCAAAGGCTGCCGGCTTGCCAATGTGTCCTTGAAACGCCAAGAGAGCTTGGTCCAATGCTCCAAAGATCGCATCATCCACTTTGTTTCTCGTGCGCTCGACGATAATCCGAAACGTAGTCAGCGCAGCCGTCAGAATTAAATAGAACATGGCATTCCCTCCGATGAGTCTGGTTGCTTGGCCGCCGGCGCGGCGGGATCAGTTCACTTTCGCCTGGGTAGCTTCCAGTTCGCGAATCTTGGCGCGCAGCTCCGCCTCACGCTGCGCTCGCACAGCAGCCTCTTCCGGCGGACTGCACGGACCATCCTCCATGTAAGGCTTCTGTCCGGGCACGGCGGAACCGGCCGAGCAATAGCCATTCAGCATTTGCTTGGCGGCTTCATGGATGTCGATGCCCACGTTGATCGCTTGGCAAAGGCGCATCGCCGGGCGCTGTTTGCATTCGGGATGGTTGTTCTGCGATTGGACGAGAAATGCTCCCCCGCCCCGGATGGCGTCCCGCGCGTACTGCTCGAAGGTATACACGCGCCTATCGGGGCCAGTGGCGCGCCGCAGACAGCCCGTAAGCAAAAGCGGCATCAAGATGGCCGCGATCACGATGGCAGCGCCGTTGCCCCCGGGAATCTTCAGCCAGGGCAATTTCTTCTGCAGGTAGTCCATCAGCACGTCGCTCGAAAGGCCGAAGAGCAGCGCGACTAGCGGATGATAAGGAATCTGGAAATCCACCTGGAATCCCAGCTTGGAGATCCAGCTCGAAAGCAGATCCGCCGGCGTGATGGTCCAGCCCCAGAAAAGCGCCGACGAGACAATGCCCCGAAAGAGCAGGAGATCCCATTCTCTGGAAAAGAATTGCCGGCGCGTAAGGATTGGGCTGTTCGTATTGCGCACAGCCGCTGCCGCGCCTTTCAGCATGTAGGCGATTTGTCCCAGGCCAAAAAAGATCCACATCACCACAGTGCTTTGCTCATGCATTGCTCACCCCTCAAGAATGGCGTTTTGGTTAACGGAACTTGCAGCCCGAGCCGGTGCGAATCATGCCGCCGGGGCAGAAGATATTGGAGTTGGCTTTCGCCGCCGCCGTGTGACCGGCGGTGAGAAGCGCCGGATGGGTGAGCCACAGATAGCTGAAAAATCTTCGTTCACCAGGACTATTCTCCAGCCGTGCCGCTTCGCGCAAAGACCAATCTTTGGTGAACTTCACCCAATAGACCTGTGCCATCCATCCGCCAATTCCCACGCCCACCATGCGGGCATTCGACGGGCGAGGACCTAACGGGAAGCTTCGTTCGCGGCAGCTCGGGCAGGTATCCCGCAATCGTGCAGTAGTGTAATAATCCGCAGACATTGCCGCCGCCTGAATGCCCATCGCCAGCATGAGTTTCGGGTCTTTCCACGGCGCTGCCAGCCAACGGACAAAACGGTTGCCTTTCTTCTTGGGTGGCGACCCCTGCTCGAAGCGCATCGCCTTCATGCCCGGCTCAATGCAGCACCAGAATAGTTCGGCCTCATCCACTCGGGGCGGTTGTGGATTCGGCTTGGAGGGAAGCCCCTGCGCGGCCAAAGATCCCGCGAAGCCGGCCGCCAGCAAAACGATGAACAAAACAAAGAAAGTGCGTTTCATTCGTAGTTCCCCTTTCGCGCCAGTACTTCGGCGGGGTAGTCCAGGTTGCCGCCGCCGTTCCAGCGCAGCAATGCTTTGCCCAGATCCCCCGTTGCTTCCTCCAGGGCGTGCTTCAACTTCTTGCAGCCGTATTCCAAGCCGTGATTCGGGTCACACAATTCCGTTAGAAAGGCTCCGGCGAAGCCGAACGCCCGGGCAACCTGGCCCATTACCTGCATCAATCCGAAAGAACACGAGCGCTGGATGATTTCCGTCTGCAAGGATGCGCCGAAGGTTTTCAGTTCCTTCCGTGCGGCGAGCGGGGAAATGTACTTCGCCTGGAAACCGGGTTCGTAGCGGAGCGCCCACGGATTCCAGGCCGACTCTTGTTCGCAAACCGCACACACCAGCGCCGGATCGAGCTCGTACCTCTGCGCCGTCGCCCGCGCGAGCACCATCAATTCTTCTTTTGTCATTTCCGTTCGGGGTTTAGAAGTTCACAGCGGCCGAGCTATTTGCAGCTTTTCAGCGCTTGCCGCAAGGCATTTCCCATTCCCGTCATTGCCGCGCACTCTTCAGGGCGGAGATTTCGCGTTCAACGAATTCCATGCGGTTCATCAGCTTCTGCACGATTTCCGCGTTCATGCGTTGCTCTGAGCGAATCATCGCAACCTCTTGCACGAGCCCCTGTATGCTGGTTCCTGGTATTCCGAAGATAGCCTGCCGAATCTCATTGACTCCTGTTTCTACGCGCATGGTCGCCAGTTCTTGGCGACGAACGATCCGTACGAGCCCCAAACCGACGCCGCCCATCGCTGTTGCGGCTCCAAGGCCAACGGAAACCAATTGCAACCAATCAGCCACGATGAGCAATACGCTCAAGGCGCTCATGGAGCTCCTTCAGAATGGCGAAGATGTCACAGAGCAGATAGCTGAGAATGTACCAGTTGAAGGCTAGGGCCATAAGTGTGATCGCTGTATTGACTGCCATCCCGACGCTGCCTGTCCAACGATGCATCCGCTCGATCCCAATCGCGTGGCCGATGATTGTCACGAGGCCAGTCAGGGCCACGCAAATCGCGCTTACCCGCATTGACAAGACGATGATGCGTTGTGACATCATCTTCTGAGCAGCCCTGACCATAATGCCCCGTTCATGCTGGTTTTTAACTCAGCTTCCTTTTTTAGGCGGAGCCGGAGTTGCCGGCGCAGCGACCGGCGGGGCCGGGTTCGCGGCTGCGGGCGGCTGCGGGATGGCGCGGGGGACGAAGGTGCGCGATTTGCGGTCAAAGGTATAGCCCGGATTCTGCTGGTTGAGTTGCCGCGCCAGGCGCTGATCCATGCCGCTGATTTCATCGGAGAGTTGGCGGACCCCGGCCTCTTCCAGCTTCTGCCGGAGCTCTTCCTGTTTAGCCGTCATCAGATCATAGTCCTTCAGCCAATCGCGGTCCGGCTCGACGGCTCCCGCCGGCGCCGGCGCAACTGCAGGCGCAGCCGCCTTCGCACCTCGCTCATAAACCAGGTAGCCTCCGCCCCAACCGATGCTTCCAATCCCCACCACAGCCACCAGGACCCACAGCCAAGTGCGCTTGCGATTTGTTCCCTGTTCTTGCATGTCTTTCTCCTTAGAGGAAGTGTTGTTGCTCGAAAGTCCAACGCCCGCCGCGCCAGCGCATCACCGCCGGCTGCCATTTCGCTTGCCCCGCCGGTGCAGCCAGGGTAATGATGACTCGGCGCGGCGGCGCGTTCACTGACGGCGCCGCTTCCGTCAGCACCACAAGGACGGACGCTCCATCTCGCGCCTGGGTCCAACCTGGATCACTCGGATTCGATGTGCCGCTAAAAATATCGTTTTCTTGGCAGAAGGCCACATTGGAAGCAGCCCCGCCACCTGAAGTGGCAGCGCAGCTAGCGTTTGTATAGCTGCCCGTTTTGCTGAAACCGTCCGAACTCGGTCCTTCCTGTGCCAGGGCCCGCACCCATAAGAATTCCTGATTCGGTACGGTCAGATCCATGGAACCAGGATCAGCGCCGTCATTTGCCAAATCCGTGCCGGACTGTATGCTAACGATGTTTCCCGACCCAATCGTGAATTCCCATGCACCTACCGCTGAGGCTGTCGGGCTGTGCCCGAAATTTGCGGTGATGGTCCCGCTTGAATTGATTTGATTCGTCAGCTTTGAATAAAACACGCAGACAGTGGCACCGGTCGCTGCACCTCCCTGAGCGTTTTGGAACTCGCGCGCTTTCGTCCAGGTATTCCCACCAGCCGAATCCGAGACCGAAGTGCACTCTCCATTGTCTCCATCAGCCGATCCGTTGTTGTCCAAGGCAACGCTGACGATGACCACATTTCCAGCTTCTGCCGCAGCCGTTGTCGTCAGCACAATGGACGATCCAGCGGTTTTATCGTTTGCAGTTCCCAGGGTACCTACGCTTGCCCACTGGGCCTGCGCCAGCGGAGCGAAAAACAACCGTGCAGCACACATCGCCACCGCGACGGCGAAAAACGCCCTTCGCCCCTGCGTCCTCTGCGGTGTGCTGTCTTGCCCCAAGCGATTCCTGCGGCCGATGATCCAAGCCAAGCCAGCCAGCACGGCATCGCAACAGGCCCTGCTGATGATGATTCGCCGAGGCGGGGGCGGTGCCGCTCCGCCTGCGACTTCCGTGCAGGTGAAGTTATCAAATTCCCAGGTGCTCTGGCGGACCGTGTCCGGAGTTCCTGGAAACGAACCGCAGGAAAGGCCCCAGGTTCCATTGCTTGTCAGGGCGTTATCCGTCGTTGAAATCCGCTCCGTCACGCCTTGGAAGCACTTCTTCGCCGCGTCGCGCACCTCAAACTTGATCACATCGTTGACGGCCAGCGTAGATGCGCTCGACCCTAGCTCCGTGTTCACCGAAGCCACACGCTTGAAAATCTTGAGCTGTGCGGGCGTGGCTTCATTCGGCAAAATCTGAACGGAATAAAGATTGTTGTTGTCAGTGCGCCGAGCGAACAGGCCGCAGCCGCGATTGCTCGTGCTGGTGTTCAGAACTTCCAATTCAACCTGAACGTCAACTTCGGCAACACTCGGAGCGGGTTCCACCGTGCAGGCTTGGCCGTCGCCCGATGAGACTCCGCTCCCGGCCTGGCAGCGGTCCGTTGAGGCGATCACGTTCATCACCGCCGCGCCGCTCAGATAGACCTGCGTCCAACTCGTGCCCGTGGGCGTGGGCGTGTGCGCCGTCAGCGCCGCATCGGCCGCGCGCGTGAATTGATCTTCAACAACAATGGCCATCTACCCGACCCATGTCCCTTTCGTATCGGCGAAGCCAGGGCGAATCTGCCCGCCCAATTCCACGATCATCTCGAAAAACTTGGAGTTCAGTTTGAACTTAGTCGTTTTCAACTGCGCGTCTTTGGCCTTACATTTATCTTCCTTGTCCTTGAGCTTCTGGTTCGACCACCCCACATCTTGCGGCGTGGAGTTGAGGTCGGTGTCGTTGTCGGTCAGGGATACGATCTCAGGGTCCGCATCGAGCAGAGCGAAATCGGGCGCGCTCACGATGCTCACGCAATAATTCTTCGCCTCGATCACGCTGCTGTGGCTGAACTGCTTCCCGTAGATGACATGCTTCGGAGCGCGATAGGTTTCCCCCGTTGGCAAGCCCTCTTCATCGACCGGCTGAATCGTCGCCACCGGTTGAAAAAGCCATCGAACCGGCATTACTGCGCCCTCCGCAGAGTGAGTTCGAGCGAGATCAGACGCGCCGTGGCTGCCAGTGTGTCTGACGCATGCGCCGAATCGCGGGAAAGCTTCAGGTGCAGCAGCTCGCCGGCGGCGCAGCCGGTCATAGTGACGCCGGTGATGTCGGCATCATTCGTCTGGTTGGCGGTGCCCTTGGCCGTGTCGGTGACGGTTGAGGCGGTGTTGAACGCCGGGTCGTCAGTTTCGGCATCGGCTACGCAGATCGTGGCCAGTTGCCAGACCACGTCGCCGGTTGTGGCCGTGGTCAGCCATTTGAACCGAGCGTCCACTGCGCCTGTCCAATCGCGCGGCAACGGGAGGGTGGCCTGCATCGAAAGGTTAGCGGCATCGGCAAAATCGGCCACGCCCTTTTGCGTGTTCGTGCCGGTGATGCACGCGGCTACGGCAGGCGAGCTCGTGGGTGTGTCCCACAGCAACGTGGCCGTAGCGTTCTGGCACGCGGCCGCTATCAGGATGACGTACTGCACCGTGGTGATCACGTTGCCGGTCGCTTCCACGTCCAGCGTCTTGTTGGTCAGCGTCGCCGTCGCCGAGGGCCATTCCGAATCCCGCGTAATCGTGGCCGCAATATTCCCGTCGGGGAGGAGCCCCGTCACCGCATCCGCATCGGCTAGGTCCAGCGCCCCCCAGCCATAGGCGCTCGCGCCAGTGACGCGCAGCGTCTGCCCCACCGTCGAGGAATCGGTGATGGTCGTAAACGCCGCTGTCCCGTTGCCCTGCAGCAGTCCCGTTAGGGTGGTCGCCCCCGAACCGCCTTGCGCGACGGTCACCGCAGCGTTGGTGGTCAAGATCGTGGCGGAGGCGTTCGGCAACGTGAAGGTCTTCAGCGTGGTGGCTGGCCCGGTGAAGTCCATGAAGCCATTGTTGGTGCCGCCATTCGCTCCCGGCAGGATCCCGCTCACGTCGGCGGTGAGTGAGACGCTGGCGCAAGTGGGCGCGGCGTTGTCGTTCAACGTCCGGGCGAACTGATTGGTGCACCCGCCCACGCCGGAGTAATTTGAGGCCAGCTGAGCATCCGTTGCCGTGCCCGCGAGGTGAGAGAAGTTCAGCGCCGCGCCGCCTTGCTGATAACTCGTGACATTCAAAACCCCGCCATCGGTGATGCTCAGCCGCGTGGCAAAGGCGGCGGCATCAATGCGCGATTGCAACGTGTAGGTGGATGCTCCGGCGTTCGAGGTCACATCCACGAAAGCCAGCCAGTCGGCATTGTGGCCTGCCGTATCGAAGCTCGTGCCGCGAATGCGGAAGTCGTGGGAGTCGCGCGTCCCCGCGACGCCCGGCTGGGCGATGTCCACCAGCAACGCATTGGCCGGTGTCGTGCCGGGATTGATGTTGATTACGCCATCTACGCATAGGGTTGCAACGCTGCAGGTCGTGGGCCCTGTTCCGATCCTTGCCTTGCCGTCGTAAAAATTCGCTGTTTGTACGCCAGTGTTGGTCATGAAAACCAGATCACCCACAGCTATGTTTGAACTCTGGATGGTGGCGGTGATTGTGCCAAATCGATCAAAATTTAGATTCGCCGTGCCTGGTGCCCCCAAAGTGAGCTCACCCGCTTTAGTTAAACTGAGCCTGCGCGCCGCGCCAAGCTGCAAATCCAATAACAACGACCCCGCGGCCGAAGCTGTATCGGTGACGTTCATCTTCATCGCTGTGAAGATCGTGGCACCCTCATTCCAAGTCACCGTATGGGAAATGCCCGGCGCGTCAGCAGTAATCGTGCCTTGGGTGATGATCGCTCGCCCACTCACTGTGAGGATCGTCCCGTCGAAGGTCAGGTTCGCCTCGCTGGCACAGCCGCCCGCGCCGGTATCCGTGAGCACCTGATTGTTCGAGCCTGACGTCGTACAGCCGCTTCCGCCGGGCGGCGCCGTCCAGGTGCCGTCGGCGCGCAGGAAGTTCGTGGTGCCGCCGCCGGATGCGGGCGCAAGACCCTTCAATGCGGCGGTGAACACGTCGAGCAGCGTGGTCGCCTGCGTGCCCGTCAGCTCCTCCGCATCGCCCGCGCCGGCCGTAATCCGTCCCAGGAAGCGGCTGGTCGCCGAAACGTTTTGCAGCTTCGCGTAGGTCACCGCATCATTCTCAAGCTCAGTCGTGCCGATCGTCTGGTTGAGCAGCGAAACGTTCACGGAGAGCCGCGCATCCTCGAGTGTGGCGGTGGAGAAG
>Ga0209341_10001680_pt1 | contig 21723 bp, 28 predicted proteins | sample RifCSP13_2_FD_184020 | JGI IMG/M metagenome (GOLD analysis project Ga0209341, IMG submission 184020) | Soil microbial communities from Rifle, Colorado - Rifle CSP2_sed 13_2 (SPAdes) (version 2) | ecosystem: Environmental > Terrestrial > Deep subsurface > Rock core/Sediment | place: Rifle... | reverse complement strand
ACTGAGCGCCCGGTGGGTGAGCGACCGAATCGATTCGACGTGGGCCCGGGCGGCGACCTCCGGCACGACCCCGCCGAACCGGGCATGAAGGTCGACCTGTGACGACAGAACGCTGGAGAGCGGACGGGTCCCGCGCACAACGGCTACTGCGGTCTCGTCACAGCTCGTCTCAAAGGCCAGAACGGTTGGTGCAACACTCATGCCAGACCGCTCCGGATCTCCTCGAGACGGGCACCGAACTGCGGCTGATCTATCTCGTGAACCCACATGATGAGGGCGTCCTCATCGCCGTAGTAGCTCTTGCGCACCCCGACCGGCGCCATCCCGAACCTCCGGTAGAGGTCCTGGGCGGATCGATTGGATGTGCGCACCTCGAGCGTGAGATGTTTCCCTCCACCGGCGAGGGCGGCATCGATGAGGCACAGCATCAGTCTGGTTCCCAGTTTGCGGCCCCGCGCCTCGGAGCTGACGGCGATGGTCGTCACGTGAGCTTCATCGGATACTTGCAGCAAACCTGCGTACCCGGCCACCTCACCGGAGTCGTCCACTGCCACGAAGTAGGAGCGGCCGGTTTGCGCCAGCTCATCACGAAAGATCCCTTCCGACCATGGTTGCGGGAAGGTAGCGCACTCCAGGCGATAGACCGCGGGAATGTCCGAGGGCAGCATCGGCCTGATGTCGATCACGCCGGTGGCGATTCCGCCCATGGACCCTCCTCCCGGTAGTTCTTCCAGCTGATGGTGACGTCGGGCTCGCGGAGATAGAGTGGCCGCACCTCGTCGGCGTGAGGAAAATCTTCCCGCTCGACTCGACCGACGGCCAGCTCGAGCATGGCTTCTGCGGCCGGAAACCGCGGCCGGCCGGTCTTGACCCGGTGCAGCCCGCGGAAGAAGCCTTCCGGTAGCGAAGCCCAATCTCCGACCACGAGACCATCTTCAGGATCGGACTGCAATGTGGCCCGGAACCGCTCAACAGCGACCAACTGCGCAGGCCCATCCCTCACGACGCCACCCGGGACCGGCCGGTAGGACGCCACCGCCAACTCGCCCCGACGGACGTCGACCACCGACCACACGTGACGCCGGTGGGTTGAGGCCCGCAGCGCGATGACATCCAGGGAACTGAGCGGAACCAGCCGGACCCCGAGAGCGGCCGCCAACCCCTGCGCCGTGGAAAGACCGACCCGGATACCCGTGTACAACCCGGGACCAACGTCGATCACGATTGCGTCGAGCTGATGCGGACGCCAGCCCACCTGGTCGAAGCAGAAGTCGAGGGCCGAGACGATGAAAGCCCCATGGCCCCGCCGGTCCACACGGTCGGCCGAAGCGACGACGTCCCGTCCCATCCCCAGGGCAACCGAAGACGCCGGAGTTGCCGTCTCGATGGCGAGCAACCTCATTCGAGCATCTCCTTCAGCGATCGGTCCCGCCAGGCACCATGCGGCACCAGACGCACGACCCGTTCGTTGGGTCCCATCACCTCGAATTCAACGCGTAGGTGATCGTGGGGCATGGCAGCAGCCACCGCGTTACCCCACTCGACGATCAGGACGCCATCGCGAGACCCCTCTAAGACGTCGAGGTCCTCGAGTTCGTTCAACGACCCCAGGCGATACACGTCGGCGTGGGTGAGCGGGATGAACCCGTCCGCATACCGGCGGACCAGCATGAAGCTGGGGCTGATCACCGGCTCTTCAATGCCGAGCCCCTCGGCCAACCCGCCGGCGAAGGCGGTCTTGCCTGCCCCCAACTCGCCGGCCAGCAACACCACGTCACCGGGGCAGAGAAAGCTCGCCAGACGCCGGCCGATCGCCCGCGTCTCGACCTCACTTCCCGAGCTGAGCTCAACCGTCATCCGAATAGCTCCAACTGTTCGACGACCGGATGCCCGGCCTCGGGCTCGGACCGGGGTTCGGGCCGGCCATCGAGCGTGGCCCTCGTCAGCGCGAAGTCTTCCCGCATGGAAGCCAGCACCGAGGCGCCACCCCGCAGCGCGGCCGCCGGGTGGAACGTGGGGATGACAATGCGGTTCCACCACGGATACGCCCTTCCTCGCAATCGCGTTATCCCCCGCTCTTCCTTGAGCAGCAGCTTGGTTGCGAAGTTGCCCAGGGTCATGACCACGGTCGGGTCTATGAGTCGGATCTGGTCGACCAGGTAGCCCTTGCAAGCGGCAATCTCGTCGGGTCGAGGATCACGATTGCCGGGCGGGCGGCATTTGACGACGTTGGCGATGTAGGCGTCGGACCGCTGGAGCCCGATCTCGGACAAGAGCTGATTGAGGAGCTGACCGGCGGCGCCGACGAACGGCAGACCCTGGAGGTCCTCGTTCCGGCCGGGACCTTCGCCGATGAACATCACCTGGGCCCGGGTGCTGCCGTCACCGAACACGACGTTGGTTCGTGTGCCAGCCAGCCTACACGCGGTGCAGGTAGAAGCCTGTTCGGCCAGACGTTCGAGTTCTTGAGCCGCTTGTGTGTCTGACATTCGTTTATCCGGATCCCGGCGTTGTCGCCGCCCGCAACGCTGCCTCTATGGCACGACCTGTGGCGACAAATGCGGCTTCGCCCACGAGATCGACGGAAGTCTGCACCTCACCACAGGAGACTGCAAAGGCGGCATCGCCATCATATCGAGTGTGGCCCGGTCGGAGACAGACGGCCAGGGCATCCTGGGCTCTCACGGTTACCCGGAGCAGGTCGTTGCGCCCAAGCCGGGCGTTGGTAGCGATCACCACGAGGGTGGTGTTGGTAGCGGGATCTGGAAGCGCAGCCGGCGGTCCGGGAATGAGAGGTCCCCCCGTCAATGGCTCACCTTCGAGAGTGAAGACATCCCCGACTGCGTTGACGACGACCAGGGCACCAACCAGAGCATCGTCCACCACCGTGCAGGCCGATCCCAGACCACCCTTCTTGACTGCGGAAGGGCCGCGCCATCCGGCCACCGTTGCTCCGGTGCCGGCGCCGACGCTGCCCATCTCAACGGGGTCTCCCGATGCTGATCGAGTGGCGGCCGCTCCCTGCGCCGGTCCCGGCCGGACGGTCGGGTCGCCCACGAACAAGTCGAAGATGACGGCGGTTGGGACGATGGGTACCGGCCCTACCGGGGTCGGGTGACCCCGGCCGGCCCGCTCGAGTTCGGCCATCACGCCGTCGGCGGCCGCCAGCCCGAAGGCGCTCCCCCCGGCGAGGAGAATCGCCTGGATGGTCTCCACTCGCATGCCGGGTGCCAGGAGGGCCGTTTCTCGGCTTCCCGGGGCGGCCCCGCGTATCTCAACTGCGGCCACATTCGGTTCCGGGAACACCACGACGGTACAGCCGGTCATCGCGACCGGATCGGCCCAATGCCCGACTTCGACTCCCGGAACCGACGTGATGGTCATGGCAAGTACCGGCGCGGCAGGCGAGGTCCGATCTGACACACAACCTCGTACGAGATGGTGTCGAGCTGTTCGGCCCACTGATCGGCGGTCACCGCCTCTGCCTCTTGTGAACCAAGCAGAACCACTTCGTCGCCCACCTGTACCGGGTCGTCGCCAACGTCGACCATGATCTGATCCATGGTCACGGTTCCCGCTAGGGGGTGACGCTTGCCTCCGATCAGCACCTCACACCCATGTGCCCCGAGCGCTCGCGGCAAACCATCCGCGTACCCCACGGGTACGGTTGCGACCTGCGCCTCCAGGGGAAGGGCTTTCCGACGACCGTACGATGGCCGGGTGCCGGCCGGGAGTCGTCGCACCATCGAGACGTGGGACACGACCCGCATGGCCGGCCGTAGATCGAGCTCCGGGACCATGCCGGGAGTAGGACGCTGCCCGTAGATGCCGATCCCGACCCGTACGAGATCGAGGCGCGCCTCGGGATACAGCAAGGTGGCCGCGGTGTTGGCCGCATGCCGCATCGGTACTTCAACGCCCACCTTGCCGAGCGTCTCCACGAAACCGTTGAAAATATCCAACTGCTGCCTGGTGAACACCGCGTCTTCTTCGGCTACCGCCAAGTGAGTCCAGACGCCCTCCAGGTCGAGGTGGGGGTCGGCCACTATCTTTCCAACCAGGTCTTTGGCGTCGACCACGGCGGCCCCGACGCGATGCATGCCGGTGTCCACCTTCAGGTGGGTACGTAGCGAGTGATGTGCGACTCCGCTCAGCGCCCGGACGAAACCGGCGGTGTAGACGGTTGGGATCAGGTCCCAGCTGACGACCTCTCCCGCAGACTGTTCCGGTGGTTCCGAGAGCAAAAGAATCGGGGCATCGATCCCCGCTTCCCGCAATCGGATTGCCTCTTCCACCAACGCCACCGCCAGCATGGGGGCTCCCGCCTCCAGCGCCGCCTCGGCCACCGGAACGTCGCCATGACCGTAGGCGTCGGCTTTGACGACCGCGCACAGGCGGGCGGGAGCAGCGATGCCGGCCAGCAGCCGGACATTGTGGGCGATGGCGTCCAGGTCGATCTCGACCCACGATGGTCTCACCATGCGAATCTCCCGATCTCGGTAGCCAGTCTCTCAGCCGTCAGAGTGCCGAAGGCAGCGGCCGCTGCTCCGGCCCGGCCGTGCCAGTAGGCAGCGGACCGGGCCGCCGTCTCGGGATTCAACCCGCGAGCCCACAAGGCAGCTGCCAGACCGGTCAGAACGTCGCCGGTGCCGATGGTGGCCAGTTCCACGCCCCCACTGGTGACCGCCCACAACTGCCGGCCGGCCACGAAGGTCGGCGATCCCTTGAGGAGCACGACGTTACCCGTTGTCGAAGCCAGCTCTCGCGCCTTCTGGTGGCTCGGTTCGAACCCGGTGAGCCGGCGGAACTCACCGGAGTGAGGAGTGATCAGCGTCGGGAAGGATCTGTCGACGAGAGCTGCGGGACCGGCGATGGCATTGATACCGTCTGCGTCGACGATCAGCGGGCCCTCCCGACCTTCCAGGAGTCCCGCCACGAACCCCTCCTGCCCCGCTCCCAGCCCGGGCCCGAGGGCCATGACGTCAAAACGAGCTGCGCGCTGGAGCACGGCAGGAACATCGGCAGAAACAAACCGGTCACCGGTACCGATCCCGGCGGTCATGATCTCGGCAGCCATCCCTGCGTAGATCGGTTGGAGAGCGGCCGGACAGGCAATGGTGACGGCGCCTGCGCCGCCCTGCAGCGCACTGCGGGCTGCCAGGAAAGCGGCACCCGTCAACCCGGCCGATCCTCCCACCACCAGCACCGAACCGGCCGACCATTTGTGAGCCCGGCGAGGACGGGGAGGGAGCGGTGCGTCCGCTTCTTCGCAGAGTAGGAATTCGCCTTCGCCCCCCACCAGCCCGATGTCGGCCACGGCTATTCGCCCACAGAGGTCGGGTCCGTCACCGATCAGGTGGCCGACCTTGAGGGCGTGGAAGGTCACCGTGCGGGAGGCGCGAAAGACCGGGCCGGTCGCCTCGCCACCGCCGGCCTGGAGCCCGCTGGGGACGTCCACCGCCAGCACCGGCTTTTCAGATGCCGTCCATGGCACCACTGCCTCGGGAAGTGCCCCGCGGAACCCCGCCCCGAACAAGGCATCGATGATGAGATCCGGGGCGAACGGCGCGCCCAGCGGCACCACGGGGACACCGGCCATGACCGCCGTCCCGTGGGCCCAGATGGCGGCGGGAGAGGTGGGCGGGGCGAGCGCCTGCACGACGACCGAGACCCCCCGGCCGGCCAGATAGCGGGCGGCCACGTAGCCGTCGCCACCGTTGTTCCCCGGCCCTGCGAGTACCACTACCTTCGTTCCATAGGAAGCGCCCATCTCCACCGCGGCCAGGGCCACCGCCAGCCCGGCCCGCTCCATGAGCGCCTCGACCGGATCAGCAGCGGCTGTGTCGAGCCGCGCCGACTCCTCGGGGGTGATGACAGGTTTCACGAGGAAATCACGGCTGGAATGCTACAAGGGGGCCCGGGCGCATATGTGCAACCTCCCCGGTTGGGGGCTACGTTCCGCTGGTCCCCGCCGACCAGACCTTCCCGGCGCCACTTGCCGAAAATCGCTTCGCCGGACCGTATGGCGTTGGTGAGCAGGCTCCGGAGTATCTGCCGCATTACGTGTCTCGTCTGCAAACGCCGGCACCGGTGCGCAGTACAGCCTCAGTGTTCCCCGACCGCAATGGCGAATACCATCGCCGTATCATCGGTGTGGGTGATGGTGACCAGCACCTCGGTCACACCCAGCTGCTCGGCCCTGGCCCGAGCAGTCCGGAACAGGTTGACCCTGGGGGCGCCGCCCCCGGTTATCTCGATGTCTTGCCATCGGATCCGGCGCCAGCCGGTACCCATGCTCTTCATCACTGCTTCTTTGCCGGCAAACCGGGCGGCGTAGCGGCGGGCCGGATGTGCAAATCGCGATGCATAGGCTCGTTCGTGGGCGGTGAATATGCGCTCGGGGAAGCGTTCGTACTTCTCGAGCAGCGCCTGGACTCGCTCGATTTCGGCCAGGTCGACCCCCAATCCGATGATGCGCATGGCGCCAACCTACCCGACCGGCCAGGCACGAGGCACCAAGTACGCGTTGCCTCGGGCAGCATTACTCAACGGTCACGCTCTTGGCCAGGTTGCGGGGCATGTCGATATCGTGTCCGAGCTCCTCAGCCACGTGATAGGCGAGCAATTGGAGCGGAATGATCGACAGGACCGGACTGAGGAAGTCGATGGTGCGAGGTATCCGCAGCACGTGGTCGGCGTATTTGCCGACCACGGAGTCATCCTCGTAAGCGACGGCCACCACCTGGGCGCCCCGAGCCTTCACCTCCTGTATACCCGAGATCGTCTTGTCGTAGAGGTGCGACTGGGTGAGTACCGCTACCACCGGCGTACCTTCCGTGATCAGGGCGAGTGTTCCGTGCTTCAGCTCACCGGCCGGCATCGCCTCCGAATGCATGTAGGAGATCTCCTTCAGCTTCAACGATCCCTCTGTGGCGACGGCATAGTCGAGCCCCCGACCGATGAAGTAGATATCGTCGATCCCCGCAACGCGACCGGCGATGGCGGCGATGTCGGCATCCATTCCCAGCACCCGGGTGGCTTTGGCCGGTAGCGCTCGCAACTCGGCGGCAAAGCGGGCGGCCCATGGCGCGGTCAGCGTCCCCCGATCCACCCCGAGACGCAACGCCAGCAGGTAGATACCGATCAGCATCGCCGTGTAGGCCTTGGTCGATGCCACCGCGATCTCCGGGCCGGCCCGGGTGTAGAGAATGTCGGCCGCATCCCGGCTGAGCGTGCTGCCAACGACGTTGGTGAGCGCCAGCAACCGCGAACCGAGCTCGGTCGCCAGGCGGCCGGCGGCCAGGGTATCGGCCGTCTCACCAGACTGACTGATGGCGATCGTCAGCGTCCCGGGCCGGATCAGCGGATCCCTATACCGCAACTCGTGGGCATAATCGATCTCGATGGGGATCCGCAGGGCCTTCTCCAGCACGTCGCGACCCACCAGACCGGCGTGGTAGGCCGTTCCGCACGCCGTTATCCAAATCTTGTCGAGCCCGGCAACGAAACCGGGGGGGAAATCCACTCCCTCGAGGACGACCGAACCGTCCGACTGCAAGCGTCCGCGCAGCGTCTCCTCGATAACCCCCGGTTGCTCGTGGATCTCCTTCAACATGAAGTGCGGGTAGCCGCCCTTCTCGGCCTGGCCGGCGTCCCAGGTAATCTCCATCGGTTCCCGTTCGACCATCTCTCCGTCGATGGTCTGCACCGTCGCACCATCCGAGGTGATATCCACCATCTCCCCATCGTTGATCACCAGCACGGTTCGCGTGTAGGGCAGGATGGCCGGGATGTCCGAGGCGAGGAACGTCTCTCCGTCCCCGAAGCCGACCACCAGAGGGCTGATCATCCGGGCGGCGACGATGCGTCCGGGGTCCCGCGAGCTCATGACCACCAGAGCGTACGCACCCTTGGCTCGTCCGATCGCCCGGCGGATCGCCTCGACCAGGTCGTCGTCGTACTCGTCGGCAACCAGATGGACGAGTACCTCCGTGTCGGTGTCCGACAGGAACTGGTGGCCGTCCTCGAGCAACTCCTCCTTCAGCGTCAGGAAGTTCTCGATGATCCCGTTGTGAACGAGCACAAAATCGCCCGACCCATCCACGTGGGGGTGAGCGTTGACGTCGTTCGGCACACCGTGGGTAGCCCAGCGGGTATGTCCGATGCCCACCTTTCCCTTGATCGGTTGCGTTTCGAGTAGGTGATCGAGACGCGACAGCTTTCCGGACGACTTACGGACTTCGATGCGACCATCGTCCATGATCGCAATCCCCGCCGAGTCGTACCCCCGGTACTCGAGTCGTCGCAGTGATGACATGAGTACATCCTGGGCATCGCGCGGACCGACGTAGCCGACTATGCCGCACATGACCGTCTCCTTGAGTTGATGAGGAGACCGGGAAGCACTGCGGGTCCCGCGGTGGGTTTCCGCCCACATCGGTGTGGCCTCTGTCACCGGGGTCACCCCCGGGGTTTGCTCCACACCGTCACGACCGTGGTAGCCGAGAGGGTATCCGCCGAATCTCGATACTCCCTCTTCCTCGTCACCCACACCGGAGCTGGCGTCTGGTGAGGGCCGGGCGCTTCGATCTGATGTCCATTCCCGGTCAATATGTCCGTCTGGAGACTAACCGATCCCCGTTACCATGTATTGAGACCCACCCCTACGATCACGTCCTGCCGGCCCCCGGCACACAAAAACGCTCTTTCGCACGACACCACACTCAGTCCTCACCGGCCGGGCCTAATTCGCCACGGCTGATCTCCACCAGCTCGTCGGCGATTTCCGCGGCTACGGTGGCGGACGCTGCCTCCACCATCACCCGCACCAGCGGTTCGGTTCCGGAAGCTCTCACCAGGATACGACCTTCATCCTTCAGCCGTGATTCGGCATCCCGCACGGCTGCCCAGAGGAGGGCCGCATCGCCCAGTTTCCCCTTGTCGGCAACATGCACGTTGCGCAACACCTGCGGATATTCGGTGATGGTCTCCTTGCGCAGCTCGCGCAGCTCCTTGCCGCTCGACGCGATGACCTCGAGCAAGCGGACCGCGGTCAGGAGTCCGTCACCCGTGCCGGCGCGGTCGGCGAGGATCACGTGCCCGGACTGCTCACCCCCCAGCACCGCCTTATGTTCGAGCATGGCCTCGAGAACGTAGCGGTCCCCGACTTGCGTCTCGACGACGTCGATACCGAGTCGTTCCATCGCTCGACGAAAGCCCAGGTTGGCCATCACGGTCGACACAACGACGTTGTTCTTCAGACGGCCCGACTCCTTCATATGGCGGGCGATGACCGCCATGGTGACGTCACCGTTGGCGATGGCGCCGTCCTCATCGACGGCTATCAGGCGATCAGCGTCGCCGTCGAAGGCAAACCCGAGACGTCCTCTGGCATGCTCGGCGAGATAACGGGGATGGGTGGCGCCACACAAGGCGTTGATGTTGGTTCCGTCCGGCTCGGCGGCAAAGACCTCCACCTCGGCTTTGAGACGACGAAACAACTCCGGCGCAACCCTGTAGGCAGCTCCGTTGGCGCAGTCAAGCACGATAGAGATCCCCCGCAGGGTGTACGGCATCGACTCCCGTAGGTGGTCCAGATAACGATCATCGGCTTCCGCCATCCTGAAGCTCGTACCGATGCCCTCATCGAGAGCAACCTTCCACGGGGACCCGCCCCGGATTCGCTGTTCGATATGGTCTTCTTCGCCGTCGGACAGCTTCGAGCCCTTGCGCCCGAGGAGTTTGATGCCGTTGTCGGCGCTCGGGTTGTGTGAAGCAGAGATAACGACTCCCAGGGAGGACCTGGTATCTGCGGTGAGAAAGGCGATACCGCCGGTGGGAAGCACCCCCACATCGATCGTATCGACACCAACCGAGTGCAACCCCGCCTGAAGTGCACCCGACAGCATCTCGCCGGATCGTCGGGTGTCCCGTCCAACGAGAACCTGGCCTCCCGGAACCAACTCGCCGGCCGCCCTGCCAACCGCCAGAGCCAGGTCGGCGGTCAATTCGACGTTGGCGCGACCTCGTATCCCATCGGTACCGAAGAGTCTGCGGCCTTCTGCCGGAAGCATGCCCTAACGCTTGGTGTACTGAGGCGCTTTACGTGCCTTGCGGAGTCCATACTTCTTGCGTTCCACCCGGCGTGCGTCACGCCGCAAGAAACCCGAGCGCTTGAGCAGGGGTCGCAGTTCTGGATCGATCGCCACCAACCCCCTGGCAAGACCGAGCCGCAGTGCGTCGGACTGGCCGGTGGTGCCGCCGCCATGGAGGGTGGCATGTACGTCGAAGCGACCCTCGACGGAAGCTACGCGCAGGGGTTCGAGCGCCCGGAGTCGTTGCGCCATGGCCGGGAAGTAGTCCTCCAGTGCTTTGCCGTTGAGGACGACACGGCCGGTTCCGTCGTACAAACGGACACGGGCGACCGACTCCTTGCGGCGTCCGGTTGCCTGAACGAGCGGGGCTGGCATCAGGAGTCCACCTTTCGGATCTTGAATTCGAGAGATTGAGGCGATTGGGCGCGGTGAGGATGATCGGATCCGGCGTAGACCTTGAGCTTGCGGAGCATCTGCCGGCCCAAGCGGTTCTTGGGGAGCATGCCACGCACCGCCCGTTCGACGATAGCTTCAGGACGACGTTCCCGCAGCGACTCGAAGCTCTCTTCTCTGAGGCCGCCCGGGTAGCCGGAGTGCCGGTAATAGATTTTGCTCTGGCTCTTGTCTGACGTTACGGCAACCCTTTCCGCGTTGACCACGACCACAAAATCGCCGGTGTCGACATGGGGTGCCACCATCGGCTTGTGTTTGCCGCGGAGTACCCGGGCAACCTCAGAAGCGAGACGCCCGAGCGGCAGGTTGGTGGCGTCGACCACGAACCACTCCCGCTGTACGTCGTCCGCTTTGGGCGAATACGTCTTTTGCAGCCTCATCTGAACCTCGCGAGAAAGAGACCCCGGGAAGCCGAGGCGGCAACATGGTAGGCGACCGCCCGTCCTAGTGGCAATTCGGGAGAAGTCTCCTCCCCCTTGAAATTGGCCAGGGTGAGGGGAGGTGTTGAGCCCGGACGGGGCTCGACAGGGGGGCGGTTCCCGACAACAGACCCGGCGCGGCCTGCGGCCAACCACTCGGTTCTCAGTGGTCAGTTGGTCGCTGGTGACTGAATACCGACAACTGATGACTCGTCACGGAAGAAGATCTCCCAGTTCCGAGATGGCCCGCACCGACATCTGCCCGGCCGGCCCACGCCCCAGCGGATCGATGAGGACCGAGGCCGCCAGCCCGGCTGCTTTAGCCCCGCCCAGGTCGTGGAAGTGGGAATCACCTACGTACCATGCCTTTTCGGCCGGCAGGCCGAGTCTGCGCAGGGTCATCGCGAAGATGGCCGGATCGGGTTTGGAAACCCCCACGTCGGTCGAGTCGACGACTACTTCGAATACGCCGCCGAACCCGGCCATGTTCAGGGCCTCAGCGACGGTGCCATCCGAGTTGGAGACCACCGCCACCCGGTAATCCCTCGCCCGGAGGTCCTGCACCGCTTCCATCGCTCCGGGAACGGGGTGATGCCACATGCCCCGGCCACCATGGAACGCTTCGGCCATGTCGGCCGGGAGAGGCAGACCGGCCAGACCGAAGAAACGCTCCACCCACCACCCGAATGCAAGGTGCTCGCCTCCTGCCAGCCGATCGGCGTAGTCCGACATGGCGCGATAGTGGGCGTCGATCAGCCGGCCGGGCTCAACCGCGGGCAGTTTCCATCCGGCGATGAAGCTGTTGAATCGATCGGGATCGATGAGTACCAGCGTCCCCCCGGCGTCGAAGATGACTGCCTCCGGCTTGGAACCCGGAACCCGAAAGCCGGCGTAGTGAATCGATGCCCCGCTCAATATTCCACCTCCCACAGGATCAGGCCTTGCGGCGGTGCGGCTCCGCGCGCCGAGTTGCGATCGCGGGCGGCGATGATGTCCGGAACCGTATCGGGATCGAGCTTGCCTCGCCCGACATCCACACACACCGCCACCAGCGAACGGACCATCTGCCGACAAAACGACGTCGCAGAGACCTCGAATACATGGTGACCGTCGGCGGAGCCCTCCTCCCATCGCGCCCGGAGCACGGTGCGCTCCGTGGAACGCCCCTCCGCCTTGCGACACAACGACGCAAAGTCGTGTTCACCGACGAAGTGCCCGGCAGCCGCGTTCATCATCTCGGTATCGAGCTGGTTACGAACTTGCCAGACCATGTGGCGGATCAGAGGATCAACGTGCCGGTCACTCGCTACTCGGTAGCGGTAGGTACGAGACAACGCGGAGAACCTTGCGCTGAAGTCGTTGGGTACCAAACGGCACCCTCGAACCACGATCTCATCACCCACCATCGAGTCGAGGGATCGGGCCGTCCGGTCCTCGTCGAGCTCCTTGTCGCACATGAAGCTCACCACCTGGCCGCGGGCGTGGACTCCGGCATCGGTCCTTCCGGCGACCACGGTCTTGACGGGACCGGTGATCCGGAAGAGCGCCTCCTCCAAGACGCTCTGAACGGTGCGGACCCCCTGCTGGACGGCATACCCGTGAAACCCGGAGCCGTCGTAAGCGAGATCGAGCCGGTAGTTCGGCACGTCCCTAGAAGAACCGGAAGATCTGGGCGAGATCCCCACCAATGCCGATCAACTGAAGTACCCACCAGACGGCGATGGCCATCAGAGCTGATAGGAGCGCCTGGCGGACATCGAGGTCGAACATCGCCTGCGCCGCAACCGCCAGGGAGGCACCGAACCAGACCAGGGCCGCAACGATGATCAACTGCCGCCCAACTCCCGGTGGCACGAAAGAGGCGGCGATGAGCACCAGGAGTGGTGTGTGGGAGAAGCCGGTGAGCCGCACTGCTGTGGCACCTACCCCGCTGCCCTGGAAGATTTTGGTGGCAGCCAGCCACAACCCTCCGGCGACCACCAGCCAGCCGACCAGTCCGCCCAACATGAACCAAAGCAGTCGTATGAGATCGAACCGGAACACAGAGCCGGCGACGTTCCCGAGGTAGATGACGGCATAGACCAAGGCCACCGCCACAACGGAGTTTCCAGTGGCGTAACTGTCGAAGAAAAGCTGGGTGTAGAGCTTCTTATCGAGCCGGGCCGCCCTGAACATCTGGTTGAAGAGCACGGTGGTTCCTCCGCCGGTGAGGGTACCAGGCAGGGATGGTTGGACACTTGGTCCAACGGAAACCACCCGACCACAGTGGCCCCGTCGCCGGCGGTTACCTCCAGGGACCGGCCCGGGATCCGAACCGCACGTCGAAATGGTCGTGGGCAGGATCTGGATTGCCGGGAGTGTTGAGGAGAGCCAGCATCGATTGCAGGTAATCCGGCTCGCCACCATCGGCAGGTCACCAAGGAGGTCTCTGAGCTGAACGATGCGACGGTCGGTCATAACGGCAAGGGTACGGAGTGAGGGCTTGCGGCCGACTGCGAACTGCAAACAGCAAACTTCGAATTGACCGTCAGACCAGTTCGATGATCGCCATCTCGGCGTTGTCACCCCTCCGGGGACCAACCCGCACGATGCGGGTGTAGCCGCCGGAGCGTTCCGTGTACCGCGGAGCAATATCGTCGAAGAGCTTCGTAACGACCTCGGAGTCCTCGATCACCTTCAGCACCGCGCGGCGCGAATGCAGATCGCCCTTGCGGGCCGTGGTGATCAGCTTCTCGGCCAGGGGTCGCACCGACTTGGCGCGGGTGACGGTGGTCGTCACCTTCTCTTCCCAGAACAGCGAACCGGCCAGGCTCGCCAGCATGGCCTTCTCCTGGGACGGGCCTCCGCCCAGTCGGGGGCCTTTGCGCGGACGCGGCATCAATCCCTCTCCTCGTCCTGCACAGCGTGGAGGCTGAGGCCCAGTTCGTCGAGCTTCGCCGTGACTTCCTCGAGGCTCTTCTGGCCGAAGTTGGTGATGTTCAGCAGATCGTCCGGGCTCTTCACCACCAATTCGCCGACCGTCTTGATTTGCGCCCGACGCAGGCAGTTGCGCGGACGCTCCGACAGGTCGAGCGCCTCGATAGGCAAATCCAGGTCCGGAGAGATCGACTCGGCGATGGCAACGTCTCCCAATTCCAGACCGACTCCTTCGCCCATGTCGGCAAACAAGCCGAGCAATTCTCGAAGCGTTTTTCCAGCCGAGGAGACCGCTTCTGCCGGCTCCACTGCGCCGTTCGTATCGACGTCGAGCACGAGACGGTCGAAGTTGGTCATCTGGCCGACCTGAGTGCTTTCCACCCGGTAGGCCACCTTCCGGACCGGTGAGAAGATCGAGTCGATGGGAAGCACCCCGATCACGTCACCGGCCTTGTTCTTCTCGGCGCTTCTGTAGCCAACGCCTCGCTCCACCGTGAGCTCGATTTCCAGCTGGCCACTGGACGACAAGGTGGCGATATGCAAATCGGGGTTGACTATTTCAACCCCCGCCGGTGTCTTGATGTCACCCGCTTTGACATCTCCTGCCCCTTTGGCCGACAGGTACAGGGTCTGCGGCTCGTACTCCTCAGTTCTCACGACCACCTGCTTGATGTTGAGGATGAGGTCGACCACATCCTCGATGACGCCGGGGATGGTCGTGAATTCGTGCTGCACTCCCTCGATCTGCAACGACGTGGCGGCGGCACCCGGAATCCGGGACAGCAACGTACGGCGCAGCGTATTGCCGAGGGTATAGCCAAAACCCGGCTCGAGCGGCTCGACGATGAATCGCGAGCGGTGCTCGGAAACGAATTGTTCTTCAATCTGTGGGCGTTGGACGATCAACACTCTGAGTTTCCCCTTCTTTTCTTTTCTGGGAGCTACTTCGAGTAAAGCTCGACGATGAGCTGTTCTTGAACCGGGGTGTCGATCTGGGCCCGGTTCGGCAAACCCAGCACGGAGATCCTTCGATCGTCTGGGTTGATGTCGAGCCATTCCGGCAACGTGTGATCGAGCGTGTCTATTGAATGTTGCACAATGATCAGATCGCGGCTGCGCTCCTTGAGCGTGACCACATCACCGGTGCGAACCTGGAAAGACGGGATATCGACCTTCTGGCCGTTGACCTGAAAATGGCCGTGGTTCACCAGCTGACGGGCTTGCGGTCGAGTCTGGGCAAAACCAGCGCGATAGACGACATTGTCGAGGCGGCTCTCGAGAATGCGGAGAAGGTTGGCGCCGGTGATGCCTGTTTGCTGGGCCGCCTGCTTGTAGTACCGGCGGAATTGCCGCTCGAGGATCCCGTACATGGCACGGAGCTTCTGCTTCTCGCGCAGCTGGATGAGGTAATCGCTCTCCCGAACCCTGCCGCGGCCGTGTTCACCGGGCGGATATGGCCGCTTGTCGACGGCACACTTCTTCGACTGACAAAGCGGTTGTCGCGCCCGTCGGCACTGCTTGTGCGTTGGTCCCGTGTAGCGTGCCATCTTCAAGCCCTCCGACGCTTCTTCAGACGGACCCCGTTATGTGGGATCGGGGTGATATCCCGGATCCCGGAAATCTCCATGCCCATGTTCTGCAGGGTGCGGACGGCCGTTTCGCGCCCGCCTCCGTTGCCGGAGACGATCACGTCGAGCTTACGGACTCCGTGCTCACCGGCCCGCCGGGCAGCCTCCTCGGCTGCTACCTGGGCGGCGTAAGGGGTCGACTTGCGGGAACCCTTGAACCCAACGGACCCACCGGAGGTCCACACGATGGTGTTGCCTCCAACATCAGTGATGTTGATGATGGTGTTGTTGAAACTGGCGGTGATGTGCGCCTGCCCGTGGCTGATGTTCTTACGCTCGCGACGCCGGACCCGCTTCTGTTGTTGCTCTGCCAACTTCAACCCCTACTTCGTGACCTTTTTCTTGCCGGCGATGGCCATCCGGCGACCCTTGCGGGTCCGGGCGTTCGTGTGGGTGCGCTGCCCTCGCACGGGAAGCCCGCGACGATGACGCACGCCCTGATAGGAACCGATCTCGACCTTGCGTTTGATGTTCTGGGCGACGTCTCGTCGCAGATCACCCTCGACCTGGAAGTTCTGGTCGAGGAACCGGCGAATGCGAACCACCTCGTCCTCGGTGAGGTCGCGCACCTTCGTGCCGCGTTCGATTTCGAGGTTGTCACACACCAGGTGGGCCCGGGTCTGCCCGATCCCGTAGATGTAGGTAAGAGCGATTTCCAGTCTCTTCTCCCGGGGAAGGTCCACACCCGCAATACGAGCCATCCAATTACCCCTGACGCTGCTTGTGCCGTGGATTGGAGCAGATCACCCAGACGCGACCATGCCGCCGAATGACCCGGCACTTTTCACACATCTTCTTTGTCGAAGGACGAACCTTCATGACCTTCTCCAACTCATCTTCGACCGATCCCTTGAAACCCCTGGTTTCGGGGCCTCCCGGCCGCCACCCAACCCGTCCAGACACCGTTTCCGGGGCGGGCTTCGATGACGGTACCCCGCCCCTGAATCGCGCCGGCGCTCTTCGACACGGGCACCCTGAGATCGGCCCAAGTGGACCGAGTAAACAAGATTAGCCACCCGCAGGCGTTACGGCCAAATCGTCTTCCGTTGCCCCCAGGAGGGTCATCACCAACGGACCGCGGTCTGTAATCGCCACCGTATGCTCGAAATGCGCTGAGAGGCTCCCGTCTGCGGTCATGACCGTCCAGCCGTCCGTTTCAACCACCGTTTCCTGCCCACCGAGATTGAACATCGGCTCGATGCAGATGGCCATTCCTCTTCTGAGTTTTGTCCCGGTTCCCGGCTTGCCGTAGTTGGGTACCTGTGGATCTTCGTGCATCTGCCGGCCGATTCCGTGCCCCACATACTCCCGGACCACGCCAAAACCATGCCGATTCGCTTCGCTCTCGACGGCATGGCCGATATCGCCCAACCGTGCCCCGGCCTTCACCTGGGTTATGCCTGCCGCCAGCGCTCGCTCGGTTGTGTCGATGAGCAGCCGGGCCTCAGGCGAGACTTCCCCGATCGGGAACGTGATCGCCGCGTCACCATGGAAACCCTCGAAGATGGCTCCGGCATCTACCGACAGGACGTCACCTTCAACCAACCGATAGTCGGAGGGGATCCCGTGGACGATCACACCGTTCGGCGAGGTGCAGATGCTGGCGGGGTAGCCGTGATAGCCGAGGAAAGAAGGCGTGCATCCGCGGGCGCGGATTACCTCCGCGGCAATGGCGTCGAGGTCTGTCAACGATACGCCGGGCCCTGCAGCCTGCTTCACGGTCTCGAGGACCACGGCAACGGTTTGGCCGGCAACGGCCATCTTCTCGAACTCTTTTCGGCTCTTGATGGTGATCATGCTCGCACGGCCTGCAGGATCTGCCGGGTGATGTGCTCAACGGGACCCGATCCCTTGATCTCGACGATGAGACCGAGCTGGTCGTAGAAGCTGATCAACGGTTCGGTCTCGCGACCGAAGACGGCCAGGCGGTTCCGGACCACCGCCTCGGAATCGTCGAGGCGTTGCTCGAGTGCCTCGCCATCCACGTCGCACACGCCGGGGTGGACCGGAGGATGGTCCTCCATATGGTACGTGTGCCCGTGGGGGCAGCCTCGCCGGCCACCGATGCGTCGGACGATTTCGTCCTCGTTCACGACGAACAACACGACTTTGTCGATCAGGCCGGCCGGCGACGTTTGGAGCACCCGGGCTTGGGCGAGGTTGCGGGGGAAACCGTCGAGGATGAACCCGGCCGCGGCATCTTCTGCGGCGATACGGTCCGTGAGCATGGCAATGACGAGGTCGTCGGGAACGAGATCACCGGCGTCCATATGGGCAACCGCCTTCCGGCCCAGATCCGTACCTGCGACAACGTTGGCGCGCAGCATGTCTCCGGTGGAGATGTGGGGAACACCCAGTTCGCCCGCCACACGCTTGGCCTGGGTGCCTTTGCCGGCCCCTGGTGGTCCGAGAAAGATGAGTCGCAATGCCTCGCTCCGCTCGGCGTGCTACGTATCCAGTACTTCGTACGTCGAACCCGCCACGAAGTACGAGATACGAAGTACGTTCCTCACGTGAGTGGAGCTCACGTGAGGAACCCTTCATAGTTGCGCATGGTCAACTGGCTCTCGATCTGCTTCATCGTTTCGAGCGCTACGCCGACCACGATGAGAATCGACACCCCACCAAAACCGACGCTGACGTTCCAAATGGCCCCGGCAACAGAGGGCAGGATGGCCACAATCCCCAGGAACAAGGAACCCGGCAGCGTGATGCGGTTGAGGATGTGCTCCAGGTGCCGGGCCGTCTGGCTGCCGGGCCGCACGCCGGGCACGAAACCTCCCTGACGCTGAATCATCTCCGCCTGACGAACCGGGTCGAATTGGATGGCGGTGTAGAAGTAGGTGAAGAAGATGATCAAGGTGAACAGTAGGAAGATGTAGAACATGCTGACGCCCTGGCTATTGCCTATGTTGATGTCGATCCAGTTGCGAACGCTGGTCATGAAGCCGCCCCCGGCGGACGGAATAGCGGTCGCGATCAGCACCGGGAAGTACATCATGCTGGTGGCAAAGATCACCGGGATCACACCGGCCGTGTTGACTTTCAGCGGGATGTATGTGCTCTGCCCACCCATGACCCGCCGCCCGCGAACGCGCTTGGCGAACTGGATCGGGATCCGTCGCTGTCCCTGTTCCACGTAGATGATGCCGGCGATCATTACCAGGAACATCACGATGAATACGATGAAGATGAGCACACCGCCCGGCCGGCCGGCGGTAATCGTGCCGGCGTAGATGAGAGCGAAGCTGGACGGGAGCTGACTGACGATAGAGACGAAGATCACCAGTGACATCCCGTTCCCGACCCCGCGCTGGGTGATCAGCTCGCCGATCCACATGATGAAGGCGGTACCGGCGGTCATCGTCAGAACGATGAGAGCTACCCGGGGCGTCGTGTAGTCCTCCGGGGAGATGAGAAGGATCCCGCCGGTCAGAGAGCCCCGGCTGAACAAATACGTGATACCGGTCGACTGCAGGAGGGCCAGCACCACAGTGAGGTAGCGCGTCCACTGGGTGATGGTCTTGCGGCCCGATTCACCCTCGTCTTGCAGGCGCTGGAGTCGTGGGATCACCACGGCCAACAACTGCATGATGATGCTCGAAGTGATGTACGGCATGATGCCGAGACTGAAAACGGAGAACCGCTCTAGCGCACCGCCGGAAAACAGGTTCAGCAGACCGATGATCCCCGCGGATTGCTGCTGCGTGGCCAGTTCCTGCACCTGGTTCAGATCGACGCCGGGGACCGGGATGGCGGTGCCCAGGCGATAAACGGCGAACATGGCCAGGGTGAACAGGATCTTCCGGCGAAGGTCCGGGATCTTGAACATGTAGCGGTACATGGAAAGCATGGGGGTTCCGTTCAGTCTCGTTGATTGTGGCGATTATCTGCCAAGGGGCCCACCATCAGATACCCGCCATCCGTGAAACGGGACGGCGGGCGGGGGATGAGAGCGGAGCGCGGATCACTCGGCGATGACCTCGGCGGTCCCCCCGGCCGCCTCGATCTTGGCGGCGGCCTCCTTGCTGAAGACATGCGCCCGGACGGTGAGAGACTTGTCGAGGTCGCCCTCGGCCAGCACCTTCACTCGACCCCGCTTCTTGATCAAGCCCCGGTCTCTCAGGTCATCAGGTGTGACGGTTGAACCCGCCCTGAACCCGTTCAGCCGCTCAACATTGATGACCGCAAAGTACTCCTTGTTTGGATTGGTGAATCCGCGCAATTTGGGGAGCCGCCGCGCCAGAGGTGTTTGACCACCCTCAAACCCCGGGCGAAGCTTGCTGCGGGCGTTCAAACCCTTCGTGCCACGGCCGGCCGTTTTGCCGCGCCGGCCGCCCTCGCCGCGCCCCACCCGGATCTTGGTCTTCTTTGAGCCGGGAGCCGGCTTGAGGTGGTGAAGCTGGAGCTTGCTGGTTTTCTCTTGTTCAGCCATATCGGTTGGTATCCCTACATTGTCGATCGTGGTTCGGTTCGCAGTCGGCGGTTGGCTGTCGTGAAACCGCAAACCGCCTTCTGCCAACCGCCAACTAGTTCTTGGTCTCCTCCACCTGCACCAGGTGTGCCACGCTGGCAAGCATGCCGCGCACATCCGGCGTGTCGCGGTGCTCGACGGTTTGCTGCAGGCGTCGCAATCCCAGGCTGCGCACGGTTGCTCGCGTCTTTGGTTTCTGCCCGATCGTGCTCTTGATGAGCGTCACGGTGAGATTCTTCTCGGCCATGGTTGTCATCCCTCTTCGCCGACCTGGGCGCGCAACAGCTCGGTTGAGCGGTAGGCCGCCAGCAAGCCCGGAGGCGTCACCTCCTCGGGACGTTTGCCACGCAGCTTTGCCACCTCCTCGGGACGCCGCTGGGCCAGCAATCCTTGCATGGTTGCCCTCGCCACGTTGAGGTGGGTGGGCGATCCGAGCGACTTGGCCAGGGCGTCGCGAACGCCGGCGGCTTCGAGAATCTGCCGGACCGCACCGCCGGCGATGACCCCGGTACCGGGCGCGGCCGGTTTCATCAACACCCGGGAAGCCCCGTGCACACCGGTCACTTCGTGGATGAGTGTGGTCCCCGCCATGGGGATGGGCACCATTGCCTTGCGAGCGGTCTCCATTCCCTTCTGAATGGCCGCCGGCACCTCTTTTGCTTTGCCGTATCCGACCCCCACCTTGCCGCGACCGTCACCAACGACCACCAGTGCGGTGAACGAGAACCTCCGGCCACCTTTGACGACTTTGGCGACCCGGTTGATCTGTACGACTCGTTCATCCAGTTGCTGCATCTCGGCCATCGTCAACTCCTAAAACTTCAGACCGGATTGGCGGGCTGACTCCGCCAGCGCCTTGACCCGGCCGTGGAACGGGTATCCGCCCCTATCGAATACCACTTCAGAGACTCCTGCAGCCGAGGCACGTTCGCTCAGCAGCTTTCCTACCTCGGCGGCGGTTGCGACGCTGAGCGTCTTGTCGCGCAACGCAGCTTCCTGGGAGGAAGCCGCGGCCAGCGTGTGGCCTGCGTCGTCGTCGATGATTTGGGCGGAGATGTACCGGTTGCTGCGGTAGACCGCCAGACGGGGACGAGCCCGGGTTCCGACCAGCTTCTTGCGTACCCGGACGTGCCGGCGACGCCGGGCTTGTGTGCGTGACCCTTTCATCTCGACACACCTGCCTTTCCTGCCTTGCGCCGAACGTATTCGTCCACGTATCGAATGCCTTTGCCCTTGTAGGGCTCGGGCGGCCGCACTTTTCTGATATTGGCCGCTGCCTGCCCGACCAGTTCCTTGTCGATGCCGCTCACGATGATGCGAGTCTGCTCGGGAACTTCGAACGTGATGCCGTCGGGTGCGGCGACTTCCACCGGGTGGCTGAATCCAACCAATAGCTCGATGTTATTGCCTTTGAGCGACGCCCGGTAGCCGACACCAACAATGCTCAACTCCTTGCGAAACCCCTCGGAAACGCCCTCAACCATGTTGGCCAGCAGAGCTCGCGACAGGCCGTGCAGCGCACGAGTCTGCCGGTCCTCATCGTTGCGCTCCACCCGAGCTTCACCGTCTTCCACCACGACCGTCACTCGCTCATGGAAGTTGCGCTCGAGCATGCCCTTGGGACCCTTGACCGTCACGTCCTGCCCGGCGACCTCGATGTCGACGCCGGACGCGATCGGAACCGGACTCTTGCCAATCCGACTCATGTCACCACACCTCCCAGATGATCTCGCCGCCCA
>Ga0209341_10001677_pt1 | contig 21747 bp, 14 predicted proteins | sample RifCSP13_2_FD_184020 | JGI IMG/M metagenome (GOLD analysis project Ga0209341, IMG submission 184020) | Soil microbial communities from Rifle, Colorado - Rifle CSP2_sed 13_2 (SPAdes) (version 2) | ecosystem: Environmental > Terrestrial > Deep subsurface > Rock core/Sediment | place: Rifle... | reverse complement strand
GCAGAAAGTTTAAAGGCGGACATCTATCATGCGCATGACCTCAATACACTGATACCTGCATACTGGGCAGCAAAAAAGACAAATGCAAAAACTGTATATGATTCTCACGAGTTGTTTACCGAAATTCAGATATGGGGCAGAATTGAAAGATATTTTTATAGAAAACTGGAAGCCTTTATCATAAAGCGTGTTGACAAAGTAATAACCATAAACAATTCCATTGCCGGTGAATTGGTGAAAAGATATCACATTGAATATCCCAAAGTGATCGTTAACTGTCCGCCCCCTTTAAAGCGCGGAGAGGCGAATGCATACGACAGCGTGTTAAGAAACGCTGCCGGAATCCCACTAGATAAAAGACTGGTGCTCTATCAGGGGGGATTTACTCAATACAGGGGACTGGAAGAACTTATAGAAGCCTTTACATATCTTGACGAAAGTTTCTGCCTGGTTTTCATGGGATACGGTAAGATTAGGAATGAACTGGAGGTTATAGTATATAGCAAGGGATTAAATAACAGGATAAAATTTTTGCCTGCGGTTCCGCAAATAGAGCTTCTTAAATATACTTCTTCCGCGGATCTGGGCGTCATCCCGTATAAACCCGTATCTTTGAATAATTATTACACATTGCCTAATAAGCTCTTTGAGTATATCAACGCCGGCATACCAATAATAGCCAGTGATTTGCCGGAGTTGAGACGGATAATAAAAGGGTATGATATCGGTTATTTATTTGACCCTTATAAATCAGAGAGCATTGCAGATGCCATCAAATATGTTTTCTCCGATAAAGAGAGGTATGCTGCAATAAAGGCTAATACGTCTAAAGCCGCCGGTGAATATAACTGGAACAAGGAGTCAAAGAAACTATTAGAATGTTACAGCCTGTTATAAAAACGCTCATCAGGGGTTCTTGAAATGTCAAATAGAAAAGCAACTATTTGTATTATTCAATTAATCTTTATTACGGCAATAATCCTGTTTTCTTCGGTATCCTTTTCTAAAACAACAGGGGAGGACGATCTTTCTTACGATGTAAATAAAGTCTCCTCAGCCTGGCTTTATGAAAAACTGCAGCTTCCGGAGCCTTATGCCAGGCAGGCAAAGCCGGCCCTTGACGATACAAAAAAATTCGAAAAGGTACTCAGGGACTATTTTTTAAGCCGGCCAGTTTTAAAAGGACTTCCTCAAGAGGCATCTGCATCAACGGTTGATCAATATAAGAAAGGAATTCTCGAACTCAATCCTAATCCACCGGTTCCATTTAAACTGCCAATGGACTGGGGGAGGAAAGACTTAGGAGCAAATTTTTTGTCTCAATTACATTCCTTAAGATATTTGCCGGCTTTGATGGAGGGATATAAAAGGAATAATGACATTGAACTCTTTCAGGCAGTGGAAAGAGTTTTTTTAGATTGGATACGAAGAAATCCATATACAAGTCCTATGCACCCCCGTGCGTGGCATGAGGGTGCAGTAGCTGCACGAATACGGGTTTTTTTGTATCTGCTCAATTTTTATAAATCAACAGGTGGCCCACGTGAGGCTTCACTTACGCTATTGTTATCATCTATTTATCAACATGCACAGTTTTTGACCAAAGACGAAACCTATAAATCGGGAGGAAATCATGGGCTTCGCCAGGACTGGGGGCTGTTAGCAGCAACTCTTGCAGTTCCGGAGTTCAAGCGCTCCCTCCGCTGGGAGGAATTGGCATTAACCAGGATGAAAAATAAGCAGATAAACATTACTTTCTCTCCTGAGGGGGTCTATCTTGAGCACTCCCCGAGTTATCACGAATATACGGTTCTCATGATTAAAGATATTACAACTCTGCTGCAGGAAAACGGTTTGCAAAATGAATTTGTGGAGTTTGAGGAACTGATAAAAAAATCCAACCGCTATCTCACGCACGTCCTTACTCCCCTTGGGAAATTTCCACCTGTAGGCGACAGCGACGAAGTAGAGCTGTCTTACGAAATGAAGTCAATTGTTAATGATCAATATCTTAAATATTCATCTACCTCTGGTAACGCGGGTATCCCTCCGAAAGAACTTGACGGCTTTTATCCCCTTGCAGGGGAGGCTATTTTCAGAGACACATGGGGGATCGATCATGCCACAGCCTCCAAATCAATTTATATCCATATGCATGCTGCAAACCATCTTCCGATCGGACACCGGCACGCTGATGAGCTTTCATTTGTCCTGCATGGATTCGGCCGCTGGTGGATACTCGAAACCGGCAAGTATACATATGACAAGAATGACTGGAGGGAATATGCCACCTCGGCTAATGCACACAATGGATATACATTCAATGGGAAAGGGTTAGATAGTAACAGGCGGACAGGGAATTCTAAAGATGTCTATTTTGAAGAAAGCTATGTGTCCACTCCTGAGTTAGCTGCTGTCCGGGCGCATAATTCCCGTTTCTCTGAGATAGGAACCAAAGTAAGCCGGACATTTGTTTTTCTTCGCAACCGGAAGACGCTAGTACTTCTAGATGATCTGAATACGCCGAAAACCGGCAAATGGGAGGCATACCTGCATTTGGCGCCGGAGCTTGAAGTCACTATTGATAAACTTCAGATAATAGCCTCTGAGCCTGGAATCAACGATACGTTACTAGAAATAATATCCGAACAAAAAGGTACGCAAGCAGTTACATTGGTAAAAGGGCAAAAGGAACCGATTCAGGGATGGTATTCGCCTGATTATGGTAAAATTATCCCTTCGCCGGCATTGATCTTTGACCGCACGGGAAAGGATGGAGTAGTTTCTACTTTATTGCGATTTCGTAACGATACGGAACAAAAAATTGAACGCCTGAAAACCGAATTAAGAGGAGATTACTATTATATAACATGGATAGAAGGCGATAAAAAAGTTGGCATTAAAATCAGTAAAACTCAACCGTTACAAGTGCAACAACTTTAATATTATATGCAGGGAGATTACTTCATGGTCATGAGCAAAATGATTTTTGTGACGGGCTTTGCGCGCGGGGGTACGAGCTGGCTGCGCGACTGCATAGATGCTCATCCTGATATAGCAAAGATACCGGGGGAAATGGTCTTGTTCAGGGACATTAAAGACAGGGAAAGCATTGAACAGGCCATAGAAGAGGCAATCCTTCAAAACAATCTCAATGCCCCTTTTTATGTGAATAAGGCTCCTGCAAATGCGCCTTATATTGGCAAGGCTTGCAGGCTTTTCCCGGAATCGAAATTCATTTTTATCATCCGGGACCCGCGAGATGTGTTTATATCTCACAAAAGGGGAAAGCGGAAGTGGATGGGCGGGAAAAACAGTACAGTCAAAGGATGTATGGAGAAAATAGAAAAGTACTATAAAGGCTATCTTGACGCACGGGACTTTCATAATTTATTGCTGGTACGATATGAAGATTTGCATCAGGACTTTAACAATACAATGCAAAGGGTATACGGGTTCATAGGCGTGAGCCATAGCCCCGAGGTAATACAGGAAGTTTTCAAAAAGACCAACTTTATTGCAGTTGCAGGCGGACATAAAGAGAATCGGAATTCCGTTACAAGAAAGGGCGTGATCGGAGACTGGGTTAATTTCCTTTCCTTTTGGGAAAAATGGTGGTATAGAACAAACAAGTTCTGGAAGAACTTTCTTGACACTTACGGGTACAGTTGGAATCCTCCTACGTATAAAACAATTCTTTCTGCCATGAAAAATGCCGGGGTTGTGGATTTAACGGAGGAGGACCTTCTGTCGTTGAGGCTTAATCCGGATTCTCCGAACTTGCTGCTTCTGCACGATATCGATTTGTTGAACACGAGGAATGCATGCAAGAGCGTTCTTGAAACCGCCCGTATAGAGGGGGAACTCGGTATTGCAAGCATTTTTAATTTTTTGCCTCTTGACGATCAGCGGTATACTTCTGCCGGTGAAAATAAAATCATCAGGGTCATCCACAAAATCAAGTCGCTGTCTCCACGGGCCTCTATCGGCCTGCATTTAAACGCTGCCGAACGGTTCTTCCCGGCAGAAATGGAGGATGCAGGAGACGATCATACCGATATGTCGAAGGCTGTTGCATATCTTCACAAACAGATAGACGCTTATGCCGCGCATGGAATCAATTTCCGGGTGGCAACGGCGCATGGCTACGGGCGTGCGAAGAAGCGTCCCAACAATCGTGATTCTTATGTCTTTACCGAAGAACTTGAAAAAAGGGGTATCAAGCTTTTCGATACCACACTTCGTGGCGCGATTAATGAACAGGCCGGTGTTTCGATAAAATTTGATGATGTCGGGGATCCTTTGCATATAAATGACATGCCCAATAATGGCGCAGTAGACGACCCCGTAACGTATCGCACACTTCCTCCGGGATGTCTGATTCACTTTTTGACGCATCCCGGCAACTATGATATAAATAGAAAACTGACCCTTGGGGTACGCCTTATCAAGCTGTTGTAAATGCTGAAAAATACTATAGTTATAATGTCATCCTTGCTTGCATTGAATTTGTAAATTTCCCATGAAAGTGTTTATCGTAACCCCGACAGCAGCAGAAAATGATAAAAAGGCTCTTGCCGAAGCTGGTATACTTGCAGCGGCTGATTTGGAAGTAGTAATACTCGGCTTGCTGAAAAAAAGTGGGCCGATGTTTGAACGGAGGGAAGGCTTTTGTATTAAAAGATTAAACATCCCTTCCGGTTTTATCCCCTGGGCAAGACCGCTATTTACCCGCTTAAAATTATTCATGGCGGTTCTGACAGAAGACACGGATTATTTGCATGTACATAAATCTCGTTTTTTAATGTTTTTGATTTTTATAGCTGCAAAGCTGAAAGGCAGCCGTTTTGTGGCAGACTACAACAATATATTGGTTTTAGAGCAAAAGGCAGGCAAGGCGTTCTATTATGAACAAGAAAACCTGTGGGGCGCTGAGCCGACTGAAGCAGAAAAAGACAGGATTCGGACAATCTATAATCTCATACCGGAAGATGTACATTCGATACTGGATGCAGGTTGCGGCGACGGCAGAATAATAAATCAACTTTCATATAAATATAAAACATCAGCTTTTGACAGCAGTGCGGAGGCGTTAAAACATGTTACGACTGATAAGTTCATAGCAGATATAGAAAAAATTCCCGTCAAAGATAATTCCTTTAATCTTGTTATTTGTTCCGAGGTGGTAGAACATTTAAAGGGACCGGCTTATTCAAAAGCAATCCGTGAAATAACAAGAGTCAGTTCTAAATACCTTATTTTAGCGGTGCCTAACAAGGAACAGCTTTCAATCGGAAGAAGTTATTGTCCGAAGTGTAAGGTTAAGTTCCATGTCAATAATCATTATCATAGTTTTACAGTCAAAAAATTATCAAAAAATTTACCGGATTTTAAATTGTTGAGATTTTCTTACTGCGGCGCAGAACGTCTGTATTACCATCCTGTTTTATTATGGATTAAACGCTATATAGGAGGGGTTTGGTCGAAGACTCAGAACTCTATCTGTCCCGTGTGTTTTCAAAAGTTGAATCCCTCTGGATTTCCCGAGACAAACGATATAAGTTTTAAATGTGATCTGAAAAACAACAAATTAAAAGAAAGCAAAGATATCGGGAAAAGACACATAGTAGCTTTATATGGAAAAATTACGAAGGGTTCTCCTCACATGAACAATGAAGATGTATCTTCATCTTCATTGACCGGCATAACGAGGGAGCAGGACAGGAGAAAACGTCTTTTTGAATTATTTAAAATAGCGCAGGAGTCAGGCGCGCGCTTTGCGCGTCTGACAGAAATCGACAACCTGATCGAGAGCGGGCATGCCGGTTTTTTCCTTAAGCATGATGTTCACGGACTGTCTCTGGACGCACTCATTGAGTTCGCGGAACAGGAAAGGGCAATGAACGTAACTGGCACATATTTTTTTATGGCCCCTGAACATCCGCATACGTCAAAACACTATACCTTCAAGGAGCAAACCGCTGCGATGAGAAGGATTAAAGAGCTTGGATTTGATACAGGTCTGCATATGGACCCTTTTTTCCTTATACAGCACTATAAACAAAACCTCAGAGAGATTTTGCAGGAAATTATGAATCGGTTTGAAGATGAAAGCATAACTTTTTACTGCGGTAATACGCACGGAAATACCGCTCATAGGGTATTAGACAAAAATGGTTTTGACCTGTCCTTTGCCTTATTTGAGCAACTTACCTGGCAGCCTGATTATCCGGAACTGAAAGATGTTCCGCGGAGCTTTATCTGGAATGGTTTTGATCTGTCCTTTGCCTTATTTGAAGAACTGACCAGGCAGCCTGATTATCCGGAACTGAAAGATATTCCGCCTGGGACTGCAACTTTAATCCGCTCAAACAGGGTCAAGCTGTCTGACTGCGGTCTTACACACTGGGGAGATGGGCTGCTCTGGTCAAGACAGAGTGGTTATATAGTAACCAACTTTATATCTGATAACTTCCTTGGGAAAAAAGGGGGATTAAATACTTTTATACACGATGAAGCTTTATGGCGCTATAAACTTTCAGATAAACAACCCCCCGGCCCTTTTACCCCATCAGTAATACGGCGGCTGATTCCAATTACAAGTGTGCCTGAGAATGTGAAATTATCTGAAGGCGCCAGAATGATCGAATTCAATTCTTCAGAAACCAATTCATTTTTTAAGGCAATTGCCTGTCATCCCACGCAGTTTTTAATTCATCCCCAATTCTATCTGCACTGAAACAGTTGAGGCAAAAAGGTTTGACAAATAACATAGTTATATTTAGTATATGACTTGAAACAGTATTAGAACTGCCAGAGATTCCTCTGCACAACAATGGGAGTGAATCAGGTATTAGTATTATTCTGTTCATAATTCATATCAAGGCGCAAAGTACTCATGGATAAATCACAAGGATACTGGGAAAAACAAACATCAAGCAGACACAGGTTTGGGGATGATGAATATTTTCAATCCAAGGCAAGAGAACATGCTTCGCTCATGGTGGATGAGCATAAATCTACCGGGTGTATCGACCTTGGATGTGGAGCCGGGGAATTACTTAAATATCTTTCAGAAGAAGTTAAGGTCGATCTTGGACTGGATTATTCCGATAGCATGCTCGATATGGCCCAAAAGCGTTTGGCGGGAAAGAACATAAATCTCGTTAAGGCAGACCTGTTCGATTTTCTGCCTGATCAGAAACAAAAGGTGTGGATAACATGCGGAGCCATTAATCAATACCTTGATATCGAGAGGCAGCGAGAATTTCTCAATTTGTTTGCAAAACATCACAGTGCAGAGGCGCTGTATCTATTCGATTGCGTAGATCCGATCAGATACAGCTTACTCAATTCTGGAATTGGAATAGGTTACATAGATAAAGATAATCCGTCCGTTAGAGGAAGTAATGCTATTAAAACGTTATTAAGACCGCCCCGTAGGACAAGATCGATTATCCCGATGTTGAAAACGAGATGGAAAAGTATTAAAACGTTATTAAAACTGCCCCAAAGGAGAAGATTGCGCTTCATTACGGGAGTGTGCCAGAAGATCGGCGGGCCAGGAATGGGCTATGGATTCTTGCCTAAGTTCTGGATAGATGAATGCAATAAAAGAGACCTTCGGCTTCAGATTGTCAGTTCGCGATTCTATGAATATCGGTACCATGTCATTATCAACAAGAAGCAGAATCAACTGGGGTCAAACCTTCATATTTCAATTAACAACGTATAAGGAATAGATAAAATTCAGGACATGGCAAGACCATTACGATTGGAATTTGAAAGCGCTTTGTACCATATCACATCAAGAGGCAATCTGAGAGGCAGTTAGTTATTGAATGATTAAGGTGACCCCTGTTGTTTGTTTTTCGCGCTCCACCAGTTGACCTATTCGTGGCAAGGTAGGAAGCCGTCTTATTCAGTAGAGTTGGTAAAACGCCTTGATGCTTATATTATGAGGGTTTAATTTAAGTGAGTTAAAAAATGCTGCCCCCAGAGAAGAATCTAGCGATGGGGAAAAATTGAACATCTATAGAAAGGAATTTGTATTTTAAAAAAAGAATTAAAATGATAAATATCGAGAATAAAATTCCTTTTTCCCATTAATTCGTTAAAAGAGTGCATTTAAACGCAACTGAACGTTATTTTTCAAATCATGCACCTGATTTTGGAGATAATCATCCCGATATTCAAAAGGCTATTGCATATCTCCATCAACAAATTGATGCTTATGCCCAATATGGAGTCAGTTTTCAGGTTGCAACGGCTCATGGCTATGGTCGTGGCAAGAAACGCCCCAATAATAGAGATACAAAGGTGTTTTCTGACGCATTAAGATCAAGAGGTATCATGCTATTTGAAGCAGACATAAGAGATCGATTGTATGACAAGGCAAATGATACAATTATTGTGTCTGATGTTGGTGGTGTTGTGTGCGGATGGGATAGTCCTCGTCCAGGCCTTCTTGATGAAACTGATTTTTATCGAAGTCTTCCAAAAGGCAGCCTGATACATATTTTAAGTCATCCAGGGAATTACAATGTTAATCGACCCCTGACTTTTGGGTTGAGGGTCAATAAAATCAATGTTTGAAATATTCACTCCAGATACTGACACTACCAAATCTATTCAGGCGCGTGAGATGGCTTATTATTGGAGCCGATGCACCGAAGGCTTTTTTAGGAAGCATGGTCTGGTGGGGGTGAGAAAATGCCGTTCAGGTGAAGTGCCTGAAAACTTTGTTCTTACTACCAGGCATACCTCATTTTGCAAAGAGATTGCAGAAAGTGCTGGTTGCATGGAAGGGCCGGTTGATGAGCAGTATTTGAAACACATGGGAATTAGTTGTTATCCGGCACAATGTACTTTACTTAAACTCTTCAGTGTTGATGATAAGTTAATTGGTGAGCTGGCTTATCAGTATTTCACAGTCCGGAAAATTCCGGCTGACAGGAAAGAGGTATCGCATCCATATGTTTTTTTGTCTCAAAATCATTTTTGGAATAACCATCAAATCCATTTACAGGTATTTGATGATATTCGAGGGAATGGGTGGCAACCCATAGCTTACGCTTGTTTTGACAATAGCTTGGAAAAATTATTGATTGGTGTATCAGATGGTCACCGAGTTGTGCTTGGTCTGCCCATTCTCGACTTGATTTGTTCATCCCATGCATTCGCTCCTTTAGATGCTGGTTACTACGAACATATTAGAGGAAATGACTTCTTTGCGATTGAGAAGTGGTTCATTGAATTGCTGGTTTCACATGCTCTTAGAAGCGGTATTCCAGTTGTTAGCGCAAATGAATGGCCTACGGGTTATACTTCTGCTTTTACGGTTCGGCATGATTTAGATCGCCCAATTTCGGACGATGATCTCCGAAACTTGTTGGCATATTACAACGAACGCGATATCAAATCGAGTTGGGGCCTTCTGGCAAGGCAATTCAACGTGGAGCACGCACGGCTATTGTTATCCAGGGGACATGAGGTTAATTTGCATACCGAGGCGCCGACTTTCGATAAATTTGCGGAAGAAGTAACACATCTTACTACTACCCTTTCTCGGGATATTGATGGTTATACGGCGCACGGAGGTATTGGAGCTGCGGGTTTCCTTGGGGATGTGCAATACGGATGGGCTGTGGATTCAAAAATGGTTTATGGGGAAATGCTTGGACATTCAAACAGTTTGCCACACTCCCTTAATAGAGTGTGCGGAGATTTTCCAGAAATTGTCCGGCTAATTGCTCCAGCTACGCATCACAGCCTTGATGCTGGCACCAAACCTGACGCACACCACTTGGCATTTCTCAAAAATACCTTACCGGAAGCGTTTAATAACCAGGAACACGTCGTCCTTATGAATCATCCAGACATTCATCGTGTGGAACTACAAAAATTGATTGATTCTCTTGACCTTTCAACTACCTGGAAAGCAACTTTTATTGAGGTCGCGCACTGGTGTGATATTGCAAAATTTACCAATAAAATTATTCCAAATAAAGATGGGATCACGATAATGTTTGAAGACCCATTACCATTGGATACTACTTATACCTTATTTATGCCAAATGGCAACGTGAAAAATATATCATATCCCATGGGTTCTATTGAGCAATATTGCTCTATCTATTCAATCTAGCGCAAATCAGGAGGTGTTGTTTTGGACGCCCTATATATCAGTGACTCGGTAAAACTCAATGAAGCCGTTGAAAAACTATCAAATATTAACGATATCGCTTCCTCAAAAGACTTAATATTTTTTTCCCAGACATCAGGAATTATGAGCTTCCCATATTCTTCGGGTAGCGTGGGAAATGCTTATTATAAGCATGCCCCAAATTCTTTAAGTCAAATTATAGTTGATACAAGCTTTCGTCTATTTCAAAATTCATGGAGCTTAGCATTTATGGAACAACTGAATAATTCCCTCGAACCTGACGGTAAAATTATTCTTCCCTTCCATCAAGAAAACGAGGCGAAACGAAAGGGCTTCTGGTCGCTTTCCAGGTTACAAGATATTTTCACGCAGAAAGGAAAAGTTTTTGAGGATTTTTCGTTGGTGCAATTTGTCAAGAATGATTCTTTTCCTAAAACACAATCACTATTAAATTGGTATTTTATTGATGGTGGAAATTTGCTTGCTGAATATATGCATATACAAATATCCATTGCAGGAATTCGGATAGATGATATACAACATTTTTGTCATTTTATGCTTGAGTCGGGAAGTACTATTTCGTCCATTACCGAGAGGAATTTACATATTCAAGATCCTGCTAGTCTTTCAGATGGTGTTAAGGCTTATAGTTACTGGCTTACTGGTCTAAATCATAAAAGTGCATTAATGGGTCACATTATTCAGCAATATTTCTCTCGCAAGCAAGAACTGACAATAGTTGATCAGGGTGGCGGTCCCGGGTTGCTTGTAACAGAACTGTTATTGAATAAAGATCTGAATATTGTTAAGGCGGTAAATTGCGATATCAGTCTTACCCTCTTACTTATTGGTCGTAGGCTTTATTCATTTTTGAAAAATCGTCTTACCGATTGTCCATATTACTGGCTTGGCCCAGCCGAGGAGTATGAATATGCTGAAGAATGTGACATAGTCAGCTTCGTAGGATCATTAATGTATGTTCCAAGAGATAAAGTTCGACAAGGACTGGATCGAGCTTGGTCTGCCCTGAAGGCAGGCGGCATATTGATTGTACATGAAAACATCAAGGCTGATTCATACCGGACTTACAGAGATTACAATATGATGTTCACCGTCGATGAGTTGGAAGACCTTTTGAGAAAATACGATACGTCTATTCATTACTATCTATCTACAGCGACTGTTGAGGTAAGCCGTGAACAAGCGGGATCCAAGTCTGTATTTAGAGTATTGAAAAAGGCAAAACTAATGAAGTATTAATGGAATCTATATCTTTGCAATATTTAGTGCCCTAAGATGAGCTAAACTATCCCGCTGTGGAACAATGTTTGTTGCAGATTTCATCAATAGTCGTACTTGAGTCTTTTTTGCGTATGGTTTTGGACACCCTGTGTCATCGATGGCAAGAAGCCCGTCCCCCGTTTCCACGAGGACAAGCTTTTGTGGAAGCGGTAGTTCTTTGCTTTTGAATGATTTCCAATCGTGTGCGTTTGAAGGCCTGGATATCCCATTTTGAATCTGAAAAAAAGTCTTGTCCTCATGAAAATGGGGAATTGAAATTTCTGATAATCGGTATGAGTTGCTTTTGCCATTGCATCAAGGGAGTTTCTTTTGTAGTCTTTGAACAAGGCATAAATGACAAGGATAAACATGGCCATTTGTTTTTTGCTAAAACACGAGGAGAAGTGTTTAAGAAATTTATTGAGTAGAGAAATGTTTGCGCCAAAAATACTCAAATCCTTTGCTCCTGTTGTTGATTGATCAGAAAGTTCACAAGTGCAATTAATAGCAGGAATAAAGGGAATAAATCAAGAGTAAATATTAGTCGCAAAGCATTGGAAAGTCATAAGTTGTGTCCGACTCGACTTACGACTTAAAAATATTTTTTTACAGGCGCTTTTTAACAAAGTAATGATTAGGATTAGTATATGACATTGGACAATATTCCGGAAAATTTCCAAAAGCTTACAGCGGAAGATAAAGCCGTATACGGTTCACCTGAACTTATTTATTTGAATCCGCCGATTGTAAACGCACCTTTATGTATAGAAAAGAGAGAAAACTGGATAAAATGGCGTGCGGCTCCTTATCCTGCTCAAAGGCATTCAGAGTATCTTTATATACCTAATGAGGATAAACGCAAAAATATTAGAATATTGATTTCTGCCGTCATGCAGACGCCGGAGAGCATCGATTCTTCTATTTCGACAATACAAAGCAAGCGCCGTTATGATATTTTGGGTAAAAAAGCCCTTAGCAAAGGATATACGGCGCGTTCTATCCGTCCTGCCGACTTTAACAAAGATATATGGGAGATAATTCACTCAAGCAACTTGCGGCAGGGGCGTCCGATTGCGCCGATGTATTTAAACAGACCGCCTGATTACGGGTTTCCGTCTTACAAAACATATGCTAATCCAAATTATGATGATATCTGTTGCGGCGTGTTTTCGCCGGATGAAAAATTAGCCGCTTATTTGCTCGGCAAGAGGGTCGGTCATCATGTACAGTATGACGAAATTATGGGACACTCTGAACATGTACAAAATGATATTATGTATCTGTTGCATATTACTTTTTTAAAACTATGTATCCAGTGCGATATCCCGCCGCAATGTCTCAATTATGGGCCGTGGTACAGCGGGGAAAATCCGTTTTCACCCGAAGGAGGATTAAACAGATGGAAACGAAAAGTGAGGTTCAAACCGGCTTTCCTGATTCTTGCATCCTATTAGGGGGACAGCCCAGGTCAGGGACAACTCTTTTATCAAGCATCATGCGGAGAACAAGAGAACATTTCCAGGCTTTCGAATTACATATATAATGAAACGATATCCGCAGTCACCCTCGATAGCCTTTATTGTTCCCGGCAACGGGCGCTTTGAGGAGGCCGCGAAACTTCTTGTTACTTCTCTGGGTTTACCGCAGTTGCAGGTTTTTATCGAAGGTGCGATTTTACCTTCTTCAGTACATTCAATCATTGCACTTGGCCCGCCAAACTGGAAACCGGCAAGTTACAATCTTCCCTTATGGACACTTGATAGTCCTGGGAAAAGAATTGAAGACCCGATAAAAATTAATATGCCCGGGGATAACGGCTGTAATGTTGAATTTCAGCTATTATCCGGGCGTTCTCACGTACTTGCGCCCTCCCCTGACCCGCGGAAATCTGTTATTGAAAACAGCACAACGCAGGCTTTTTATTACTGTATTAAAAGGGTCAGAAAGCAAAGCAAACCTATGGACGCCAAAGAAAGTATCGAGTGGTATGTTTTATTGCTTATTTTGGAGCATCTTAATATTTCAGAAAGTAAAAATCTTGTCGGAGAACTGAAAAACCTCCTCAAATTAAATATCAGGCAATCTTCACCCTATGATTTGAAACGTAAATTTGTAGAAATGACCATAGAAGTTTATGAAAAATCATTCCAGTGTTTCCAGACAATATCGCCAAAGAAAAAAATACAATTTGATAATAAATCGTTTATGCGAAATCCTGAAATTGTCGTCGCATTGGCGCTGCAAGATGAAAAAAACAATCTATTGCATACCGACGTTCTCGATTCACTTTTGCAGCCGTGCTTAAATGCGACGCAATTCGCTTACATCGGTCTTGCCGCATATATGCTTGGTTATGACGATTTGGCTGCAAAGGTAAATTCCAGAATTCACTCCGATGATATTTTTGACACGATGAGCATGTGCGTTCATAATGCCGCAAATTTAAAATCATATTGTTATTCTCCTGTCCTTGCAGCTTTTTTACTGGCCGCCTGCCGCAAAGAGCATCCCGATTTTTTCCCTCAATTTCTGCATGAACGCAAGGATAGCTTTTACTGGCATGTCTTTGATGCTGACGACAGCCGGTGGCTAACTGCTTCAGGAGGAGATAAAGGGGCGCTTATTTCTGAAAAAGAAATGAAGATTTCGAGTTCACTACTTGAAAATTGGCTCACATGTCTGAGCGTGCCAAGTTTGGACGGTATGCAATACGAGCTTCTTGAACATAACTATTACCTCCAGCTTTTTGCTTTTGAGGCCTGCTGGCTCTCATTTTTCCGTTATCTGCAAAACTCAATGGGCAAGTCTCTAATCAGAATTAAACCCTGGCCGTTTGATTATAAGGCTGCTTTCAGTTTGCGCTATGACGTAGATCGGAACACATCAATAGAACAGGTCTTACAGATTATTGATATTCAGCGGGGGTATCTGTCTTCTTGTTGTGGTTCTTGGTTTCTAATTCCGGGAACTGAGTATATCAGCGGTAAAAATGATTTACTGATGACGCATTTGCAGGAAATAGGCATTCATGCGGTAAATAAAGAGGGGTACTTGCGCGGTAAAGGCGTTACATTCCATTCCGCACCCGGTTCTGAATATTGGCGGGGTGAGGATACTGTCTTCCGGCTTGAAGATGCGGGAGCAGCTTATGGCGAAATGCTGGCTTCACAAATCATTGTGCCAAAACCGGCATGGCTGGAAGGAGATACGGGAGGACGAAGAACCAGATTATGGCTGCTGCCTGTTCATTATCCCCTTGAAGGAACGACCCAGGACAAAACGCTCGAATATTTCGACAGATTCAAAGATTATTTCCGCCGAATGAGAGAAATCGGAGGCCACCTTATTATTGGGAGTCACCCGGATTTAAATCAAAAGATTCTTATTGAATTGCTGGAACGTGAAAATTTGCAGGATGTTTGGTGCGCGCCTATAAAGACTGTTGTAGACCGCTGTAAAAAACTTTTAGATTATGGTACTGTTTCTGTTATGGAGGATTCTGATGCCTTTTGCATATATCTCGTTTCATCACAGACTGTGGCTGATGTTCATATTGAAATATTCAGACCAAATAATACTGAACCCTTGTCTCTTTGTATACAGTTGAATTCTAATGTCCCGGAGTATATTTATAGTACCAACCAGCGGGTCGAGTAAGATCTTTATTGTAGGGCAGGCTATTACAAAAAAAATTGCTGGAATGAATAATGACCAAGTTACAAATGTATAAATCAATAAAAACAATTTCTTGGCGCTGGAAAACCAGTCCTTATGAATAAAAAAATATGCCACATTACAACCGTACATTCTCCATTTGATATCCGGGTTTTTCATAAAGAGTGCAGAACCCTTGCAAAGACGGGATATGATGTTATGCTGGTTGCTCGTCATGAGAGGAATGAGACTATTGAAGGCATAAAGATAATCGCGCTCCCACCAGCAAAAAATAAAATCACCCGGATGGCCGGGTTGGCATTTACTGCCTTTCGAATTGCGCTGAGGCAGGATGCAGCGCTGTATCATATTCACGACCCTGAACTCGTTCCTTATGGCATCGTGCTGAAATGGCTCGGGAAGAAAGTAGTTTATGATGCGCATGAAGATTGGCCGCGTAATATACTGACCAAGGACAATATCCCCACTTACTTCAGGCACTATATATCATGGCTTTTCGAGAGAATGGAAAATTTTGCAGTGAAACGATTTGATGCCGTTATTGCTGCTACTCCCTTTATACGTGAGCGTTTTTCCAGAATGGGATGTGCAGCAGAAAATGTAAATAATTACCCTCTTCGGGGAGAGTTGCGGTTGCCGGCTTTCCATACAACTCACACGAAAAAACGGGCTGTTTGTTATTTAGGCCTGATCAGTGAAATAAGGGGAATTCATCAAATGCTTCTGGCAACTGACCAAGCAGGGGTTGCCCTTTTGCTCGCAGGTCCGTTTTACTCTCATGGGCTTTGTGAGAGATTAAAAATGAAGCCCGAATGGAGAAAGGTTGAATATCTGGGTCAAATAGACAGGGAGGAAGTGGCGCGTGTGCTGTCAGAGTCAATGGCCGGCATCGTGCTTTTTCATCCGGTGACTAACCACATTAATGCACAGCCAAATAAACTTTTCGAATATATGTCAGCTGGAATTCCGGTTATTGCTTCAAATTTCCCGTTATGGAAAGAGATTGTAGAAGGGAATCAATGCGGGATATGCGTTGACCCCATGAAGCCACAGGAAATTGCAGAAGCTATTCTGAAGCTCGTTGATTATCCGGACGAAGCTGCACGTATGGGTGAAAATGGTCGCAGGGCTGTAGAAGAAAAGTATAATTGGGAAAAGGAAAAACAAAAACTGATTGATTCTTATGAGAGACTCCTGAGAGAAAATTAAAAATGCACATACTTTTCATTTCCCAGAGTACAAATAGGGTCAGACCTTCAAATTTCAATTACCAAATATGAGAAATAAAATATTGAATTATGAAGATCTGACCCTTGTTTCCTCTCTCTATACAACGATTCATCGATTATTTCATTTACATTTATGTTTACGAAATTATAAAACATCTGTCAATCAAAAATTGAAGAAGAAATACAAAACGTTATAAAGAGAAAAATTCTCTTCCTTAATTCAATGACATTGCCCCCGGTGGGAGGGGCTAGGGGAGGGGGCTGAACTGTTACCAATTTTTTTCTGCACCTCTGCGTGATGACTGAGGCTGTTACGTGGATGAAAGCATTGCGTCTCGTAACACCTGGATGGTGTGTGTGCATTTGACCGGAGAATTCCGTGCAGCAAGGAGGTCTTCGATTTGAAGCCGGCACCCTGGACAGCCCGTTGCCACTACCTCAGCGCCGCTCTTCTCAATGGCCTTTGCCTTGTACTCACCAATTTTCATGGAGAGGTCGTAATGTAATAAATTAAATACCCCGCCTCCACCACAACATCGTTCCGGGGTTTCCATCTCCTGAAACGTGGAAGAACGCTTCAAAATATCCCTGGGCTGTTTTGAAACGTTTTGTCCCCAATAGAGATGACACGGATCGTGATAGGTAATCTTTGTATTGAGTGCTTTTGTGTCGTAAGTAAAATATTTTTCAATAAACTCGGATATATCATATAATTTATCCGTGAATTTTAAGGCACGATTACCCAGGATACGGGGATAGTCCCTTTTTAGCGTCCTTCCGCAGGTGGCACAGGCATTGATAATAAAATCGACTCCGGCTTCTTCAAACACCTTCACATTTATTTCTGCCAGTTTTTTTGCTGTTTTTATATCACCCAGTGACCGGGCAGGAATGCCGCAACACAACTGTTTTGGGGGAACAACCACCTCAACACCAAGATGGTTTAATACCTCGATTACTGCATCAGCAATGTCGGTATAGACGTAGTTAATGAGACAACCCACGTAAAATCCAACTTTCATCCTGGGATTCGTTATATTTCTTGTGTTGCGATATTTGTTCAGTGCCGATTTTTTTGCCAGTGGTGGAATCCATCTGCCGCCCATAAACATTAAGGGCAGATGCCTCATGGTGCCGTGTCGCTTTAATGGCGCTAAACGTTGAAATAAACTGGCAGCCTTCAGGAGTAAGCTAAACAGCCATCTCCGGGTCAAAAACAATCTGAATATTATCCGGGGTATAAGCCATATCCCGATGTGATTTGCCACGTCGTCGAGCATGGTCTGAATGATCAGGTCATAATCTACGCCCGAAGGGCAGATGCTGGAGCATCGGAGGCATTTCTTACAGGAGAGGAGGTAATCCCTCAATAATTCCGTGTGAAAAATTTCGCCGCTTCGTAAAGACTCGGCCAGGCTGATGCGGCCTCGCGCCACCATAGATTCGGCACCCGTTTCTATAAAGACAGGGCAGATAGACCGACATTTGCCGCATTTTGCGCACTTCTGAATTTCTGCTTTAAATATGTCATTAACCACTGTATTTTTTGTCACCATTCATCTGAATATTATCAAAACCTAACCACAGAGTACACTGAGATATTCTCTGTGCGCTCTGTGGTTTCGTATCCCACTCTCTTGGTTTTTCATGAAATTCTTGACATTACCTGGTATAATTACAAAAATAATTTAAATCAGAGTTATCTGTGTCTTTTGAGGTGTTGTGTTTTGTGAAGTATTTTATGGCACATATTTTATTTTGCAACTAAAAACCTACAAATTGATGGTTATCTTTAAGGGGACGTGACATTGTCACAAATCAAGGTTCTTCCAGAATCTGTAATTAATAAAATTGCAGCAGGTGAGGTGATAGACCGTCCGGCATCTGTCGTAAAAGAGTTGATTGAGAATGCGATTGATGCCAGGGCATCGAGAATCGATACCTATTTGGAAGATGGGGGGCGGAAATTGATACGAGTCTCGGATGATGGTATTGGAATGGATGCAGAAGACCTTGCCCTTGCATTTCAAAGCCATGCCACGAGCAAACTTCAAAATGCAGACGACTTATTTGCCGTGCACACGTTGGGTTTTCGTGGAGAGGCACTGCCGAGCATTGGCGCTGTTTCACACGCCGGCATCATTTCCAGGGTGAAAGGGACTATGAATGGGGCAGAAATAAAGATTGATGGGGGCGTTTTAGGGAAAGTTAAGGAACGGGGCGCGCCTGAAGGTACACAAGCAGAGGTGCGGGAACTGTTTTTTAATACCCCCGTCCGTAAGAAATTTTTGAAGTCAATACCTACGGAAATGGCTTATATTTCAGAGGTGTTAACAAAATTTTCGCTGTCTTATCCAGCGATTCACTTTACCCTTATGCATAACAACAGGACGGTGTTTAATCTCTCAACGGTTCAGGATACGGCAGAACGGATTGCTACATTTTTTGGCGAAGAAATGAGAAAGCATCTCATCCCCATATTTCTCAGGGAAGAGATGTTCACCCTTTCAGGATATATTGCGCCGCCCTTTTTTGATAAGAGTAATGCAAGGATGCAGTTTATATTTTTAAATGGGCGCTATATCAAGGACAGCGCTATCTTTCGCGCTATCAATGAAGCTTATCATGGAAAATTGATGCACAAACGGTATCCGATTGTCTTCTTATTTTTACAAGTAGAGCCGTCTGAAGTAGACGTGAATGTCCATCCGACAAAAATCGAGGTGCGTTTTCGAAATACCAGCGCAATCTATAATTATGTCCTCTCTGCGTTAAAAGAAGGTTTGAATAAGTCAACAACGAAAACTATTAGCGCGCCATCGCCCATACCAAGATTGGAAAGAGAAGCGGCAAGGGGGGAGGAGTTTAATCTTATAAAAAAATCTTTGTGGGAACGGTTTTCCCTTGAGAAAGAAGATGGTGAGAAATCGAGGATTTATAGCGATATTCAGGCAAATAAAAAAGCGGAAGAGAAAGAAAAAGTCTTTAGCACCGAAGTTGGTAATAAAAAGAGGAAGACGTGCTTCCAAATTCACAATGCCTTTATAATCGAGGAGACAGAAAGTGGATTAAATATCATAGATCAACACGCCTTGCATGAAATAATTTTATATCACGAAATAGAAAGGAACTTGCAAGCTTCCAAATCACTTAGTCAACGCTTACTGATACCGGAGATGATAGAATTGAGTCCTAAGGACTTTTTTAGCATTATCAGTTTGAAGGAGTATTTGGGAACACTGGGGCTTGAGGTTGAGGAGTTTGGACAGCATACGATAGTGATCCGTGCTTTTCCACAGGTTCTGAAGCATTTAAATGCAAAGGAATTTGTGGAAAACTTGCTGGCAGAGTTGGGTGGGGAAGATTCCTTAAAGGGCAAAGATAAGATTTTAAATAAATTAATCAATATCATGGCATGCAAGGGCGCCGTCAAGGCTGGACAAAGGTTAGAACCGCAGGAAATAGAAGAGCTACTGGAAAAGAAAAAGAGTATAAATGCATATACAAATAATTGCCCGCATGGCAGACCAACGACCCTGTATTTTTCTCTGGACGATTTACAAAAACAATTCAAGAGAAAATAGGGGGTCATATGGATATAAAATTATCCTATGTTTTTTTATAATGAGCGTTTAAGCATATATGAACAATCAAAAATCCCTTGACTTTTATTTCCGTGAGTGATAAGATTTTCCGTTATACTTAATCCGTACTATAATAAATATATCGTATAGGAATTTTCATTTTATTTATGAGGTTAGGAGATAGTGGATATCAAAATCCCCCTTAATAAAGGGGGCTAGGGGGTCGTAAAATAACCCGGGAAAAACACAACCCCCTGATTCCCCCTTTTCTAAGGGGGATTAACTCGAAGGCCTCTTTCGGTGCATAGGTGTGTTTGAACTTGTCGTTGAAACTGATTTTTCTGCAGCGCATAACCTGCGTGAATATAAAGGACAGTGTGAAAAGCTCCACGGTCACAACTGGAAAGTTCAGATTATTTTAAAGGCTGAAAAACTGGATAAGTTGGGTATGGTTATGGATTTTAGAGAAGTGAAAAGAGTTATTGGAGAAATCATGAATAAATTTGACCATACCTATTTGAATGAAATCTCAGATTTTAAGGTTTTAAATCCAACTACAGAGAACCTTTCTAAAATACTCTATGATGAATTAAAAAATACCTTACCGCTAGAGGTGAAGGTATCCAGGGTTACAACATGGGAATCCGAGCGTTGTGGAGCTACATATTTCGAATAAAAGCTCTTTTACAATCGAGTACAAATAATGGCGGTAATATTACAAGTAGCCCTTGATTTTGTTGACCTTCACAGGGCTGTAAAGGTTGCTGGGGAGGCGATTGAAGGGGGTGCGGATTGGCTGGAAATTGGTACCCCTCTTATTAAAAGCGAGGGAATGAATGCGGTACGCCATTTGAGAAAATTGTTTCCTGATACAACGTTGCTCGCAGACATGAAGACAATGGATGCTGGTCGAGCCGAAATGGAAATGGCCGCCAAATCTGGTGCTAATATCGCTGTTGTGATGGGAGATGCCTCTGATTCAACTATCAAGGAATGTATACAGGCAGGAAGAAATTACGGCATAAAAATCTGTGTAGACTTTATAAATAGCGCCAAAGTCGAGGAACGTTTTGCCGATATAGAAAAATGGGGCGCTGATTATATTGCCGTTCATACTGCAATAGACGATCAAATGCATGGGAAAACACCCTTCAGCGCTTTGCAACACATTTGCAGTAAGGTAAAAATCCCTGTTGCGGTTGCGGGTGGTATCAATTCTGAGAATGTGATAGATGCGGTAAACGCCGGGGCGAGCATTGTTATTGTAGGCGGTTACGTCAGCAAATCAAAGGACGCGAAAGTTGCGGTGGAAAGTATTAAGACCGCTATCAAAGAGAACAGAAGGATTTGTACAACGCTCTTTAAGAGAGTATCACGTGAAGGTGTTCGGGAAGCGTTAACTAAACTTTCGACGGCAAACATTTCTGATGGTGGGCATCGTGCTGAGAGTATTACAGGGCTATACCCGATATATCAAAATATTAAATTAGTAGGGAATGCAGTTACTGTCAGGACTTTTCCAGGTGATTGGGCTAAACCCGTTGAGGCTATAGATATTGCAAAAGAAGGAGATGTCATCGTAATTGATGCGGGCGGAGTTGGCCCTGCAATTTGGGGGGAATTGGCAACTCACAGTGCGTTGCAAAAAAAAATAAGCGGGGTGGTAATTAATGGAGCAATGCGGGATATTGCAGAGGTTAGAAGATTAAATTTTCCCGCCTTTACAAAAATGGCGATGCCAACCGCTGGCGAGCCAAAAGGGTTTGGGGAAATTAATATACCGATCCTGATTTCAGGCATTCGGATTAATCCG
>Ga0209341_10001676_pt1 | contig 21760 bp, 17 predicted proteins | sample RifCSP13_2_FD_184020 | JGI IMG/M metagenome (GOLD analysis project Ga0209341, IMG submission 184020) | Soil microbial communities from Rifle, Colorado - Rifle CSP2_sed 13_2 (SPAdes) (version 2) | ecosystem: Environmental > Terrestrial > Deep subsurface > Rock core/Sediment | place: Rifle... | reverse complement strand
CGCGCGTTGCGCCGAAGGCGGTCGCCACGGTGTCGACGTCACGCGCGAAGTCCTCGAAGTGGTAGCCGGACGCGGGCGCGTCGGAGTGGCCGTGCCCACGGAAGCAGAAGCGCACCTTGGTTCCGGGCACGAGCGGCGTGAAGGCCGCGAGCTCCCGGCAGTTGTTCGAGAGGCCGTGGGCAAGAACGGTCGTGGGCTCGCCCTCGCCGTCCGCATCGACGTGGAGGCGAACGCCGTCGGATGTCATGACCTCGGCCATCGGTACCACCGGTCGGGTACCTTACCCGGCGTGGCAAAGATCGAGATAAGGCCTCAGGGCGGCGGTCGCTTCCGGGCGCGTGTGTCGGAGGGCGGCTCGGAGACGACCCACGACGTCACGGTGTCGACCCAAGACCTCGGGCGATTGGGAGCCGGCTACCCGTCACCGGACGCGTTCGTCCGCGCGTGCTTCGAGTTCCTGCTCGCCCGCGAGCCGAAGGAATCGATCCTCCGCTCGTTCGACGTTTCGGTGATCTCGCGCTACTTCCCCGAGTTCGAACGCGAGATCACGGGCTGACGGTCGCGACGCGTTCAGGTGTCTCGCGCGCCTGGCGCAGGTTGGAATCGATCGTGGCCGGCGACCACGCGCAGGTAGCTAGCGGCTACTCCCCGATGCCGGTGGCGACCTGCTGGGGGGTGAGGTCGTCGGAGACGCGCTTCGCCACCCCCAGGCGCTTGGCCCAGGCTGCCATCGCGAGCGTCGTGGCCAGCAACGCCGCTCCGGAGCCGACCATCACCAGCGAGAGCGATTCCTCGTCCATGGACAGGCTGAACACGAAAAGGATGAGCGCCGGGACCGCGTATGAAAGCGAGTACGCGATGTCGAAGAGGCTGAACCCGCGCCCACGGAAGCTGTCGGGCAGCGCCTGCTGCGTGATCGTGTCCGCCGCAACCTTCGTGAGGAAGAAGCCGAGGCCGGCGAAGAAGGTGAGCGCCGCGTAGCCGGCGAGACTTTCGAACCACCCGAACACCGCGACCCCGGCGCCGGTCGCCGCCATCGCCGCGATCACGATGCGGCCCGGAGCCACCCGGTCCTTCATCCGCTGCGCCGCGAGGAGGCCGATCGCGGCACCGAGCGCTCCGGTCCCGCCGGCCACGTAGACCGGCGTCTTGCTCCCTTCGCCGCCGAAGATCGTCCGCGCGGTAAGGGCGAACGTAAGACCGACGAAACCGAACGCTTCGGCGCGGACCAGCCAGAAGGAAAGGATCCCGAAAGCAGCGGCCCGCCGCTGCCGGACCTCCCGCAGCCCGGCAGCAACCCCGCGGAAGACGCGCTTCAGCTCCTCGCCGATCTTCGTGACGTGTCGCTCGGCCTCGAGGCGCCCGATGCTCCGGGCGGTGATCGCCGCGACCGCGTAGCCGGCCGCCCCCGCGATCGCGACCAAGCCCGTCGGGGCGAGCGTCGCCGCCACGACCGCGACTCCGCCGCCCATGACCTGGAAGATCGCGCCGCCGGCCTGCGACAGGCTGTTCGCCTGCAAGAGGTCGCGCCCCTCCACGGCGTCCGGCAGCCCGGCAGACTTGATCGTGAGGAGCATCCGCGTACACGCGAGCACGACGAGGACCAGCACGACCAGGATCGCGTTCGCCGACACGTTGAGGAAGAGCAGCGCGGCGACGAGGAGCACGAGCCCAGAGCGGAACCAGCTCGTCACGACCAGCAGCGTCCGCCGGTCGAACCGGTCGACAAGGACCCCCACGAGCGGGCTGACAAGCATGTACGGCAGGTAGATCAGGAAGACCGTGGCGAGCAGCTCCGAGGCCGAGGCCGCGCTCGTCACGTCGAAGCCTTTCTGGCTGCCGAACGCGATCGCCTTCGCCGCGGAGCCGAGCACCACCCCGTCGGCGGCCTGCGCGACGAACTGCGTTGCCATCAGGAAGGAGAAGTCGCGGCTCTTGAACGGCGCGCCGAGCGCGTTCACGAAGCGGTTGAGCGCCGGTCCTACCTTCCCCCTGCCCGCCGCCCTACGCCGCGCGAGTCCATCAAGCCCGACCCCGCCGCCAACGGCGAGTCCGATGGAGACCCACCCGTCGACCGCGGTGAATGGGTCTCGCGTGACGGCGATCACCAGGATCGCGGCGGTGAGCACCATGGCGATGGAGAGCCCCGGCACTAGCGCGAGCTTGCTGGGGAAGTCGGTCACCTCGAACCACCGGGACGCGATCAGGCCGGGAACCACCAGCACGAGCGCCAGCACGAGCAGCACGCGGAGCGTGTGCATCGGCTTGCCGAGTAGCCCCGGGTGGTTCGCCACGTCGGCGAGAAGCGACTCCCGGGCGGCCTCGGCGCCCTCCAGCGTCTCGGGCGAGGGCGCCGTGAAGCCCTCGCCCGTCAGCACCAGCACATCGGGTCCCACGGCGACGTATCCCTCGAGCGGTTCATCTGCCTCGAAGAGCGCCAGATTCGCCGACCCTATGTAGTCGTTGAACTGCCTGATCACGACCGCTACCGGGGGCTCTTCGTACCCGCGCAAGCCTCCCAGCGACTCATCCACGTCCGAGGTCTCGCGCAGGTCGATCGGGAACAGGTAGTTCCAGAACCCGCCCGCAACCTTGTTGTAGCCCGGGTCGGTCCGGACGGTCGGTTGCCACTCCCGCAACCGGTCGGCCATCCCGAAGTACCCGAAGGTGCGCTCCACGACGTCGCCCGACATGCCGGTGCGCTCGACGTTCAGGTACGTCTTCGACCACCCGTAGGAGACCATGTCGTCGCGGAAGTCGTTCACGAACACGATTGGAGTCTCCGGTCCCTCGGCCTCCGCGATCGCGCGGACCGAAGCGAAGGCGGCACGTGTCTCCTCGTCGACCATCTGGTCCAGCTTCAGCCACGCCGTCCACCCCGCGACGAAGACGTAGACGAGGCCCCCGAAGACTGCGAGCGAGGCCACTATGCCCAGCGCGCGTTTCGAGCCACGCCCGCGCGTGAGCCTTCTGATCGCGACGTAGGCGCCGAGCCCGGTGAGGAGCATGATCGCGGTCGTCGCGTTCAAGAACCTGTAGTAGGGATACGACACCCCGGCCACGAACCCGAAGACTCCGAAGAGCGGAGCCAGGTACATGATCGATACGAGGGAGTAGGTGTCGGCGCGCTCGCGGGTGCGGCGCGCCGCCAGGATCACCGAGCCGAGCGCGATGAGGATAAGAGAGAAGGTCACGGCAGGCCGGAGGCTCCAAACCCAGTCCGTGAGACGACCCATGAAGAACTCCTGCGTGTAGGGAGGCGGAAGCGCGGCGTCCTTGAGGAGGGCCACGCCTCCGGGCCCCCAGAGGCCGACGACCCAGAGCACGAGCCCGAAGATCATCCCCGTCCCCGTTGCGATCAGAGCCGGCCCGTCGCTGCTCAACGCCTTCGCGAGCGAGAACCGCGACGTGAGCACGCGCCAGCCGAACGCGGCGAGCAGGACCAGGCCGAACAACACGCAGGTCGTCGGGTGCGTGAAGGCCGCGACGAATCCGAACAGGAAAACGGCCGACCTCGCCCCCCATGATTCCCGAGCAGGTCCGATGAACGCGAGCAGCATCGCGAGCAGGCCGAGCACCGTGATGTTGTCCAGGTAGCCGACGTAGGGAGTCGTGAGGAACAGCCCCGCGGACGCGAGCAGGGTGAGCAGGTACAGCAGCGGGTCGGGGCGGTGTCGGTAGGCGAACGCAGCCATCGCGAGCCCCGCGAGGATCGGCATGCCGATCACGAAGAACGCGCCGAACGTGTAGCGGTCGGTACCCGCCGTTCCCTCCAGGAGCGCGCCCGTGAGCGGCACCGTCACCCGGTAGCCGCCGGAGAACATGCTGAACGGACCCCAGTCGTTCGCGATCTTTCCGGGATCGTCCTGGGCGATCAGCCCGGCGCGCCACGTGTACCAGGCCGGGTCGCGCCCGGGAACCGTGATGGTGGGGTCCTGGAGGAACTGCCAGCCGAAAAGAACGACGAGCAGCACGACGGCGGCGACGAGGAACAGCGGACGCCCGAGCACGCCTCCCCGTCCGGGGGCCTCCCGCTTGCCAACGGGAGCCGTCTTCAGAAGGGCCATCTACCTCTCCTTACGACGCGCTCCCGCGAGCCTCTGGCAGGCACGGGAGCGCCGCAAGGATAGACGACGGGAAGGCCGACGCGAACACCCTTTCGGCTGCTTTTCCAGGCTGGATGGAAAGAGAGGGCTTCACAGTGTCGGCCTGGGTTAGCCCGGCAACGAACCGCGCGACGTCGACCTCGGTGAAGCCGTTCTCGGCGAGTTCGGCGTCGTCGAGCCACATCTGTGTCGGGCGGATCTTCTGGATGAGAGGCACGGCGTCGCCGTCGGCATCGAAGGCCTCGGCGACCTTCGCCTCCACCTGGTCGATCCCGATCCGGAACGCCCCCGACAGCGTCGGGTTGCGGTTCGTCCCGTGGTCGGCCAGGAGGAGCATCGCCCACTCACCCCTCCCGATCTCCCGGTCGAGGAACCCCACGAGCTCGCGGAGCGCGTCGTCCTGGATCCGGACCGTGTCGGACATCTCGATGCCGTCGGCGCTGAACAGGTGGCCGACCGTGTCGATCGCCTTGTAGTTCAGGTAGAGGAGGTCGGGCACGCCGTCGCGCCCGAAGTGCTCGCGCCGGATCACCTCCTCGATCAGACGGGTCTGCAGGGGGGTGCGTGCGGGAGTGTCGAACCCGTTCTTGAGCGCCTGTATCGAGTTGTCGCGCCAGTATCCGTCTAGAGCGCCGTCGGCCTGGTCGAGCCGCCGGATGTCGTCCTCGAATCCACCGATCTCGTTCGCGTACTTCGGCAACCGATAGAAGGGCTCCATGTCGGAAGTGAGGTTCCACTCCACGTCCTCCTCGCCGCCCTTCTCGGCGAACTCCTTCTCTCGAGTTATCGCGATGTCGTTGTCGCCGCCGCCCCACTGCAGACCGTGGCTCATCATCCCGATGTGCGCGGCCAGCGTGGCGACCGCGCCGACGACCGGCTCGTTGTCCATCGCGCGGTCGTAGAGGTCGGCGAGCGTCGGCGCGAGCAGGAATCCCGGCCCGTTCTCGTTCGGCTTCTCGATCCTGTTGTTCACGAAGATGAACTCATCGTTGAAGCCGTGGCGGTTCGGGAAGGCGCCGGTGCCGATGGTCGCGTGCGCGACGGGAGTGTTCGAGGGCGACGCGCCCACGATCGCGTTCTCGAACCACGCCCCCTCGGGTATGAGCGTCGCCAGGAACGGCCAGTCGTCCGGCCATGTCTCAAGCACGTCGATGCCGGCGGAATCCCAAACGAGGGTTACCACCAGCTTCGGCGTCGGGCGATCGGGCTCGAGGATGTCGGCGACGACCCCGCCGTCGGGGGCGGGGAAGTCGAAGCCGAGGAGCGCTCCGGGGGTAGGCGCTACGTCGGCGAGGGTGATCGGGCGCTCGAACGTGCCCGGCTTCACGTACCCGGGACCGTAGAAGAAGACCGGGACGCGCTGGAGATAATCCCACGGCCCGGCGTGAGTAAGCCCGCCGTCGACGAAGTTGGGCTCCCGGGCGAGGATCTGGATGTCACCGCTCCGGTCCAGACGCGTTCCGCGCCAGACCCTCAGGAGCAGGTCGTGGCCGACGGCGCCGCACACCTCCTCGGCGAGCGCCGCCTCATCCGGTTCCTGCGCCGGAGCGTGCGGGGCGAGAGAGACGGCGAACGCCGCCAGGAGGAAGACCGCGAGCTTCCTCACTCGCGCGCCTCCAGGCACGGGAGGTCGTCGATCGCCGCCTTGGGGATCGCCGCCGCGAACACCGCATCGTCCGCCTCGCTCTCCGGGACCCGCACCCCGGTCGGGGCGGCATCGGCCTTCGTGTAGTCGACGACGTACTCGGCCACGTCCTCGACCGTGAACCCGTTCGATCCGAGCTCCTCGACGTCGATGTAGACCTGGGAGGTTCGCACTAGCTGTATCGCCGGCACGTCGTCGTCGTCGTCGTCGAACTCGGCGGTCAGATCCTCCGCGAGCTGCCCTGGCGTGATCTGGAACGCACCCGATACCTCGGGGTCGTACTGGTGACCGTGGTCGGCGGTTACGATCAGGACGTAGCTTCCTTCCCCGACCTCCTCGTCGAGGAAGTCGACGAGCCGCCCGAGCGCGGCGTCCTGCTCCGCCATCGTGTCGCCCATCTCGATGCCGTTCAGGCTGAAGTGGTGGCCGACCTCGTCGATCAGCTTGTAGTTGGTGAAGAAGAGATCCGGCACGTCGTCGTCGCCGAAGCCCTCGCGTGAGATGACCTCCTCGATCAGCCGGGTCTGATACGGAATCCGCGCCGGAGTGTCGAACCCGCCCCTCAGCTCAGCGATGTCGTGGCCGCGCCAGAGACCGTCCTGGGTGCCGTCGGCCAGGTCGGCCACGTCGAAGTAGGAGTCGAGCTGAGGGAAGTCGTTCACGTAGTCGGGCAACGAGTAGAACGGCGAGTTCTTGGCCTGGAGGTTCCACCGGACCCCCTCGGCCCCCTCGTCCTCCTCCGTCGTGCGCATGATCGCGATGTCCTTGTCGCCGCCGCCCCACAGCCTCCCGTGACTCATCATGTTGAGATGCCACGTAACGGTGGCGATCATCCCGACGATCGGCTCGTTTCCCATCGCGCGGTCGTAGAGGTCGGCGAAAGTGGGCAAGTTGAGGAGCGCGGGCCCGAGCTGGCCGGCCCGCTCGAGCCGGGGTCCGAGGCGGAACTCGGAGTCCACCTGACCGGTCCGGCGCGGGAAAGCACCTGTGCCCATCGTCGCATGCGTCGCGGGTGTGATCGACGGCGACGAGCCGACCGTCGCGTTCTCATACCAGGCGCCCTCCTCGATCAGGGAGCGCAGTACTTGCATCTTGTCCCACCACTCGTCGGTGACCGCTCGACCGCCGGCGTCCCACACGACCTCGACGATCAGCTTCGGCGGGTCGGGTCGTTCGGCGGCCGGGACGAGCGCCTCCTTCAATGGCGAACCGTCCGGCGCATCGAAGTCGAACCCGAGGAGCTCGCCCTGCGTCGGTGATATGTCGGCGACCGTGACCGGACGCTCGATCGCCCCCACGGGTGGGATGTACCCGGGGCCGTACCAGAGGAACGGCACGCGCTGGAGGTAATCCCAGGGGCCCGAATGCGGGTACGAGGAACCGAGGAAGTTCGGCTCCTTCGGGATCACGAGGAGCTCGGCGGAACGGGACGGGTGCGTGCCGCGCCAGACCCGCACGAGGTACTCGTGGGGCATCGAGCACGCCGCCTCGACGACCTTGCTCGCCCCTGCCGAGGAGCGAACAGGCGCGCTCGCGACCAAGAGCAGAAGCACCGCAACGGCGAAGCGGGCGAACCGGTTCACGCGGCATCCTCCAGACACCGGAGCGATCCCAGGATCGAGGAAGGATACGCGGCCCGGAACACGGTGTCGTCGCGTTCCTCCGGCGGGAGGGTGGCTGCCTCCGACGCGACCTCTCCTTCGGTCAGGGTCATCGCCGCCCGCGCGACGTCCTCCGGCGAGACCCCGAGATCCTCGAGCTCGCTCCGGCTCAGGTAGAGCTGAGTGTGGGTCACGTACTCGACGAGGCGGGCGTCGTCGCCGTCGGTGTCCAGGCGGCGGTTCAGCTCGCGTTCGACGAGGTCCGGAGAGATCACACGACCCCCGCTCACAGCGAGCGACGGCGTGGCGCCGTGATCCGCCGTCAGAACGAGCACCCAGCGCCCCGCACCGACCCGTCCGTCCAGGAAGGAGATGAAGTCACGCAGCGAGCGATCGTGCCACGCGACCGCGTCCCCCATCTCGGGGGAGTTCATGCTCCACGCGTGGCTGACGAAGTCGACGATCTTGTAGTTCACGAAGAGGAGATCGGGGACCCGGTCGGCGCCGAACCCCTCGCGCCGGATCACCTCCTCGACCACTCGGGTCTGGTAGGAGATCCTCGCCGGCGTGTCGAAGCCGCCGAGGAGCCCCTCGATCGCGTTGCCCCGCCAGAGCCCGTCCAACGACCCGTCCTCCCGGTCGAGCCGCGCCGCGTCCTTCTCGAGCCCGCCGACCGCGTTGACGTAGGCGGGCAGCCGGTAGAACGCCGAGAGCGCGAGCGGGAGTGTCCACGAATCGGCCTCCTCGCCCAGCGTCTTCGGGTTCTCGCGCTGGCGGATCACCGCTAGGTCGAAGTCGCCGCCCTCCCACATCGAGCCGTGGCCCATCATCCCTAGCTGGATGGCCAGGCCGGCCACCTCGCCCACCACCGGCCGGTTGCCCATCGATAGGTCGTAGAGGTCGGCGAGCGTCGGCAGGACGATGAAACCGGGGTTCTCCGACCAGGGCGCTAGGAGGCGCTCCCCCACCCTGATACGGTGCGAGACGAGCCCGTGGCGCACCGGGAACGCTCCCGTGCCGATCGTCGCGTGTATCTGCGCGGTCTGCGACGGCGAGGACCCGACGGTGGCGTTGGCGTACCAGGTCCCGGCGTCCCGCAGCGAGCGAAGGTACGGCCAGCGATCGGGCCACTCGTCGAGGACGTCCATGCCGCCCGCGTCCCACACCATGGTGACGACGAGCCGCAGAGGATGGCGCCGCGGCGACAGCGCCTCGCTCATCGGCCGCCCGTCCGGCGCGTGGAAGTCGAAACCCAGGAGCTCGGCCTGAGTCGGAGCGATGTCTGCGACGGTGACCGGCCGGTCGACCGTGCCCGCGGCGCGCACGTGGCCGGGTCCGTACCAAAGTAGCGGCACCTCCTGCAGGTGGTCCCAGGGGCCGGAGTGCGGCAACCCGGGGCCCATCGTGTTCGGCTCCTCCGGCACGAGCTGGATCTCCCCGCCGCGATCCGGCCAGTAACCGCGCGCCGTACGCACGAGCCAGTCGGTCGGGAGCGAGCACGCGATCTCCTCCATCGAGCGGCCGTCGGGGGAAACCGGCGGTGGCTCGGGGCGCCGCGAGGTGTCGCCGGTGCACGAGGTCGCGGTGAGCGAGGCGAACACCAGGATCGCCGAGGCCCGGGGTGGTCTCAGGCGCGCGCCTCCGGAAGGCACAGGAGGTCGGCCATCATCTCGGAGGGGAACGCAGCCTGGAACACCTTCTCGCCGGCCTCGCCGGCCGGCACGGGGATCGCGGGGTTCGCCTGGGACTTGGTCATCGTCATGATCCACTGGGCGACCTCGGCCAAGGTGGAGCCATTCTGGCGAAGCTCGCCCTCGTCGATGAAGATGCCGGTCGGCTGCACCAGCTGCACGACCTTGGTGGCGTCGCCATCGGTGTCGAAGCGGGAGTTGATACCCGCCGCGATCGAGCCCGTCGAGATCTGGAAGGCGCCCGTCAGTTCCGGGTCCGGGATCGCGCCGTGGTCGGCCGTCACGAGGATCACCCACTGGCCTTCACCCACCTCCTCGTTCAGGAAGTCGACGAAGTCCTCGAGCGCCTCGTCCTGCGCCGCCACCGCGTCGCGCATCTCAGGGCTGTTCATGGTCCACACGTGGCTGATGTAGTCGATCTCCTTGTAGTTCACGTAAAGCAGGTCGGGGACCTCGTCAGCTCCGAAGCCCTCCCGGCGAATCATCTCCTCGACCACGCGCGTCTGGTATGGGGTCCGCGCCGGCGTGTCGAAGCCCGCGAGCAGCTGGTCGATGTCGTTGTCGCGCCACATCCCGTCGAGCCGTCCATCGGCCCGGTCCACCCTCTCCACCTCCTCCTCGAACCCGGGGACGGAGTTCGTGTAGGCCGGGAACCGGAAGAAGGGCTGGAGGACGGGCGGCAGGTTCCATCGGAAGCCCTCCTCGCCCAGCGTGTCCCCGCCCACCTTCTGCCGGACGACCGCGATGTCGTCATCGCCCCCTCCCCACATCTTGCCGTGCCCGAGCATCCCGAGGTGGATCGAGACGGTCCCCTGGAGCCCTACCTTGGGCTCGTTCCCCATCGCCCTGTCGTACAGGTCGGCGAGCGTCGGCAGCGCGATGAAGGCCGGACCGCGCGCCCACGGGGTCGTGATGGTGGGCCCGATCCGCAACCGGTGGCCGATCAGAGCGTGGTTCCGGGGGAAGGCGCCGGTGCCGATCGTCGCGTGGATCTGGGCCGTCGACGTCGGCGACGACCCAACCGTGGCGTTCTCGTACCAGGCGCCGTCGGGGACGATCGATGCCAGGAACGGCCAAGCGTCGGGATGGGCGTCGAGGACGGCTTGCCCGGCTGCGTCCCAGATCATCGTCACGATCAGCTTCGGTGGCGCGACGCGCTGATCCTCCGGCAAGAGCGCCTCTCGCATCGCCTGGCCGTCGCGCGGGGGCCACGGGAACCCGAGGAGCTTGGCTGCGGTCGGCGCGATGCCGGCCGACGTGACCGGGCGGGCGACCTCGCCGGCCGGCGCTACCTGCCCCGGGCCGAACCAGAACATCGGGACGTGCTGGACGTAGTCCCAGGGGCCGACGTGCGGGAGCCCAGAGCCGACGAAGTTCGGCTCCTTCGCGATCATCTGGATCTCGGGCCCGCGATCCGGTCGCCAACCCCGCCAGGTGCGGAGGAGGAACGAGTGAGGCATGGCGCACACCGCCTCCGCGACCGCATCCTCGGTGGACGTCGTCTCGGCCAGCGCCGGCGTCACCGCGGACGACAGGACGCTCACGAGCGCGAGCGCGATGAGCGGGCGGAGGGAGGAGGACATACGGACGGTTAGGAAACACGGCCCGGGGCCAAGTGGCAACCCGAGCGGCATGCCCGCGGTACCGTGAGATGGATGTCCCGTCGCCTGCTCGCGCTCCTGGTCGTGCTCACGGTCGTGGGTCTTCCCGCCGGCGTGCTGCGAGCCATCTGCGCGGGCAACTCCTGCCCGGCTCCGGTCAAGCCGGCGCGCGTTCCCTTCTGCACGCTGCCGGCCGATGTGCGGGCCGAGATCGAGGCCGGCTTCCGCGACGGGCGCTCGCCCGAAGTGCTCGGCGTCACGCGTGAGGCGGTGTCGCAGAGCGCGCTACCAGCCGAGGATCCCGCTCCGTTCTGGCCGTCGCTGGACCGCCGGCCCGACGCTCGCGTCCCCCTCGTGCTCGCGGGGACGGGCTTCGTCGCGGGCGCCACGATCCCCGACGGGACGCGCCTGGATGCCGTCGCGCCGACGATCGCCGACGCGATCGGGTTGCGTCGCCCGAACCCAGGCGTGCGTAGCGGTGTCGCCGTCGAGGGCGTCGCCAGCGGCGAGGTTCCCCAACTCGTGCTCCTCGTCGCGTGGAAGGGCGTGGGAAGCGTGGACCTGGAGGCCGCGGCTCGCGACTGGCCCTTCCTTCGATCTCTCGCGAAAGGAGGCGCGGGAACCCTAGCCGCCCAGCCCGGCTCATCGCCGCTGGATCCCGCCGCGACCCTCACGACGATCGGCAGCGGCGGCCTTCCGTCGCAGCACGGCATCACCGGGACGCTCCTCCGCAACGACCAGGGCGAGCTCGTCCGCGCCTGGGGCGACGGCTCGCCTTTCTCGGTGATCGCGTCGCTGGGCGACGACCTCGACGAGTCCCGTGACCAGGACGCGCTCATCGGCCTCGTCGGTACGGACCCTGCGGACCGTGGGCTCGTCGGGGGAAACTGGTACCTCGGGCACGACCGCGACCTGGTCGTGATCGACCGCGACCCCGCATCGGAAGCGGTGCGGCTGCTTCGCGCCGACTACCCTGTCTCTTTCGGGGGGGACGACGTGCCGGACCTCCTCGCGCTCGCGATGGGAGAATCGGTTGCACAGATGGACTCGGACCTGGCTCGGGTCGTCTCGGCGGCGCGCCGCGCATCCGCCGGCTCGGTCGGGATCGTCGTGACGGCTACGGGCCCGGCCGGCCCGAGGGACGCGAGGGCGGCCAAGCGCGGCGGCGAGCTCTTGGCGCGAGCGATCGAGCGGCGCGTCCCCGGGCCGGCCGCCACGATCCAGGCGGTCGTCCCCGGCGGCCTGTTCCTCGACCAGCAGGTGCTCGCCGACCGAGGCATAGGGTCCGGCGTGATCGTCCGCGAGCTCGCATCGGTCGCCGGCATGGACGGGGAGCCATTCGTCGCGGAGTCCTTCCCGGGGTTCGCCGTGTCGTTCGCGAGGTTCTGCTGATGGCCGTCGACGTCGCGTCGCACCCCTCGACGGCACGCAGGGCGGGGGGCTGGCGCCCGGTCCTGCCCGTCCTGGCGGTAATCGTCGCGCTGGGCGCGACCCTCCGGCTGGTCGACCCCGCGCGACTCCCGTGGCTCCAGAACTTCCTGATCGTGGCCGGCGGGCTCCTCGTCGAGGCGCTCCCCTTCGTGCTCCTCGGCGCGCTCGTGTCGGCGGTCATCGAGGTCTTCGTCCCGACGACCGCCTTCGAGAGGCTCGCACGTCTGCCGCGACCACTGCAGCTGCCGACCGCCGCCCTCGCGGGGTTCGCGTTCCCGGTGTGCGAGTGCGGGTCGGTTCCGGTCGCGCGGCGCCTGGCGGTGAAGGGACTTGCTCCTTCGGCCGCCGTCACCTTCATGCTCGCCGCGCCGATACTGAACCCGATCGTGATCGCATCTACCGTCGTCGCGTACCGCGGGCGCGACATCTTCTGGACGATGCTGCTCGGCCGCGTGGGGCTCGGCTTCATCGTGGCGGTAGCCGTGGGCTGGGTCGTCGGATCAAGATCGGCCGCCGATCTTCTGCGCCCTCGGCCGGACGAGGCGCCCCAACCGCTCGATCTCGCGCGCCCCGAGTCCCGCTGGACCCGCTTCTTCGGACACCTCAGTGGGGACTTCCTCTTCATGGGCAAGTTCGTCGTGCTCGGGGCAACAGCCGCGGGCGTCATGCAGACCTTCGTGCCGCAGTCGATCATCGACGGCGTCGCGAAGACGCCTGTGGTCGACCTCGTCGCGTTGATGGGTCTCGCGTTCGTGCTCTCGCTGTGCTCGGAGTCGGACGCGTTCGTGGCGGCGTCGTTCATCCAGTTCGGAGCGTCCGCGCAGCTCGCGTTCCTGGTATTCGGCCCCATGGTCGACCTGAAGCTCGGCGCGCTCTACATGGGCACGTACAGCCGCGGCTTCACGCGCATGCTGGTGATCGCCGTCGCCGCGATAACCCTCGTCGGCACGATGTGGATCAGGGTGATCTTCGGATGAGGAGAACCTGGAGCCCGCCACGGCTGGCGACCGGTGCGGTCCTTGCTCTCTGGGCGGGCCTGTTCTGGTTCCTGCTGCTTTCGGGAAGGACGTCTCTCTACCTGTCGAGCCGGACCTCGTGGGTCGTGCCGATCGGCGCCGCGCTGCTCACGACCGCCGCCCTCGGTCGGCTCGCGTCCGCACGCACCGACCGCCCGGCGCACATCCGCCCGCGGGAGGCCTGGGTCCTCGGAGCCGTGGCCCTGCCTGCCGTGCTCGTCCTCGCGCTCCCCCCGGCGACGCTGACGTCCTTCGCCGCATCCCGCCGTTCGATCTTCGTGGGGGCCGGGATCAGCTCGTCTGCCGAGGACATCGCGAGCGGCGACCTCACGCTCCTCGACGTTGCCGGCGCGCAGACAACCAAGGAGGGGCAGCACGCGCTCGCGAAGCGCGCCGGTGAGTCGGTGAACTTCGTCGGCTTCGTGACACGAACGCCGGGGACCCCGGCCGACGAGTTCCTGCTCACGCGATTCATCGTGTCGTGCTGCGTGGCCGACGCAACGATCGCTCAGGTACGCGTCGTGAACGTCCCCCCCGGCGAGTTCGCCGAAGACGACTGGGTGCAGGTCCAAGGGACGATCTACCCGCTCGGCCGTGAGATCCTGGTCGACGCAGCGGGTATCGCGCCCGTCGAAAGGCCCGAGGTCCCCTACCTCACACCCTGACGCGCGCGGCGCACCGCTCGCACATGCCGTAGATCTCCGCCTGGTGCGAGGACACACGGAACCCTCGACGACGGGCCGCCGCCCGCGCCCACCGCTCCACCTCGCACGAGGGGATCTCGACGACGAGCCCGCAGCTCTCGCAGATCAGGTGGTGGTGGTGCCCAGGCTCGCAGAGCTTGTAGGCGACCTCACCCTCTCCGGCCGGGAACGTCCGCGCCAGGCCGCTCTGCGCGAGCGCCTGCAGAGTGCGGTAGACGGTCGCCAGCCCGGGCCCGCGTCCCGATCGAACCATCCGCGCGAAGAGCGCCTGCGCGGTCACGGGCCGACCGCCGCGCTCCATCGCCTCGAGTATCGCCACCCGCTGACGGGTCGGCCGAAGCCCCGCCTCCGAAAGCAGCACCGATGGCGTCACGCCGCCCCCCGAGGGTGCCGCCGCGCGGCCCCGCGCCCGACGACCGAGGCGACGAGGAAGGCCCCGATCGCGGCGAGGACTATCGTCCCGCCCGGCGCGAGGTCGCCCTGCCCGATCGCGATCCCGAGACCGGCGACCGCCGACGACACCCCCGCCCCCACGCCCCAGAGCATCGAGTCGCGGAACGAGTGCGCGAGCCTCGAGCCCGCCGCCACGGGAACCACCAGGAGCGCGGCTATCAGCAGCAGGCCGACGACGCGCATGCCCGCGGCCACCAGGCAGGCGGTCATCACGAGCAGAAGGACGTTCAGCCGCTCGACCGGGAGACCCGACGCGCGGGCGGTCTCCTCGTCGAGCGCAACGGCCAGCAGCTCCTTGTAGACCAGTGCCGTGACGCCGACCACCAGCGCGCAGAGCGCACCGATCGCCGCCACGTCGGACCAGGTGGCCGTGAGGATACTCCCGAAGAGGATCCCGTTCGCCGACGCGTCGAACCGGCCGATCGCCGTCAGCACCACCGCCCCGAGCGCGATCCCGAAGTAGAAGATGAGCGCGAGCGAAAGGTCGCCTGCGAGCATGCGGCGCGACCGAAGCCATTCCAGCGCAACGCCTCCCGCCACCGCGACTACGAGCGCGCCCCACAGGGGAGCCACCCCCAGCGCCACCCCGAGAGCGACGCCGGCGAACGCGAGATGCCCCATCCCGTCGCCCATCAACGCTAGCCGACGCTGGACGAGGAAGCTCCCGATCACCGGCGCCGTCGCGCCGACGATCGCGCCGGCCGCGTAGGCGGGCAGGAAGAAGGACAGGAACAGCCGGCTCACTGCGCGGCCCCCAGCTCGATGTGGGTGTGCAGCTCCTCGTGGGTCACCTGGCGCAGCCGGCCCCGGTCCACGAGGAGGATGCGGTCGCACACCTGGTGGAAGTCGTCGGGGTCGTGAGAGACGGCGACGACCGTCACGCCGGCGTCCGCACGGCGTCGGAGCTCGGCCGCCACCGCGGGGCGTGCCGACTGGTCTATCCCTGTCGTGGGCTCGTCCAGGAGCAGCAGCTCGGGTTCGCCGACGAGCGCGCGCGCGAGGATCGCCCTCTGCTGTTGCCCGCCGGAGAGCTCGAACAGGCACTCAGCCGACAGATCGCCTAGCCCGACGGACTCCAGGGCCCCGTTCACCCGGCGCCGGTCGCGCCGGTCGAGTCTCCGGAGCCAGCCTTTCGACTTTGCCAGCCCCGCGGCCACGACCTCGGTCACCGAGACCGGGAGCGAGGCCGCCACCCGGAGCCCCTGCGGCGCGTAGCCGATCCTGCGGCGAACATCGGGGTCGAGCGGCGACCCGCCGAGCACGCGCACCGTGCCCGCCTGCGGTCGAAGGAGCCCGACGCAGAGCCGGAGCAGGGTCGACTTGCCGCTCCCGTTCGGTCCGGCCAGCACCACGAAGTCGCCGGCGGAGAGGGACAGGTCCACGCCGTTCAGGATCCGCATTGCACCGTAGGCGAACCGCACACCGGCCAGCTCGGCGGTCAGATGCACTCCAACCCCTCCCGCAAAGCGTCCAGGTTTTCGCGCATGACCGAGAGGTAGTCGCCCGCCTCCGGCGCGGATTCCAGGGCGGAGAGCTCGTGGACGGGGAGCTGCAGCCGGCCGGCGAAGCCCTCGGCGATCCTACGCCCCTCCGCGGTCGCCTCGGCGAAGACCACAGGGCCGGCGTCGCCGTCGGCGATCGCGCGCGTCGCCTCCGTTAGGCGGGTCCCCGTCGGTTCGCTCTCGGGAGCGATCCCCCGCAGCCCGAGCTGCCCGATCCCGTAGCGCGAAGCGAGGTAGCCGAAGGCCTCGTGCGTCGCGAGGAACGTCGGGTAGGCGCATCCCGACAGACCCTCCGCGAGCTCTCGGTCGAGCTCGTCCAGCTCGTCGAGCAGGTCGGCCTCTCGGCGCTCGTACCCGTCGTGGCTCCCGGGGTCGGCCTCGGCGAGCGCGTCGGCTAACGTCCTCGTCACCTCGGACAGCAGGATCGGGTCGAGCCAGATGTGCGGGTCGTAGTCGAGCCCGCCCTCGGCCGCCCTGAGCTGGAGCCCCTCGGTCACGTCGACCACCATGCCGCTCGCCTCGCCGGCGACGCGCTCGAGGTCCGGCTGGAACCCGAAGCGCCCGAGGAGGAGCACCACGTCCGCGGTCTGCACATCGACCCGCTGACCGGCCGTGAGCGTCGCGTCGTGAGCCTCACCGCCGGGCGGTGTGAGATCTGTCACGGTGACGCGGTCGCCTCCGACCTCCTGAGCAACCCAGGCGAGCGGGTAGAACGAGGCCACGACCTGCAGACGCTCCTCGTCGGAGACGGCCGTGCACGCGGATGCCGCCGGGACCAAGGCGACCGCGGCGACCAGGCGCAGGAGACGACGAGCAGCCACTTCCTGCATCCTAGAACGAGAATGATTATCATTACAAGTCCTCGTGGGCGACCGTATGGTTTGTTGCGCGACGGCCCTCCCGGTAGATTCGCGCGCGATGGCGCTCAAGATCGGCATCGGCCTGTTCACCGCACAGATACCGGCGGGGTCGGACCGCACCTTCACGCAGGAGTACCGGGAGACCCTCGACCTCGTGCAGCTAGCGGAGGCCGTCGGGTTCGACTCCGCTTGGGTCTCGGAGCACCACGGCGCGAGCGACGGCTACCTGCCTTCCCTGCTCACGATGCTCGCGGCGTTCGCTGCGGTGACCGAGCGGATCGGGCTCGGGACCGGGCTCATCCTCACGCCCCTCCACGACCCCATCCGCCTCGCCGAGGACGCAGCGGTCGTGGACCAGCTATCGGGCGGACGGCTCGTCGTGGGGCTCGGCCTCGGCTGGCGCGATGAGGAGTTCCGGATGTTCGGCATCCCTATGGACCGGCGGGTGACGCGCCTCCTCGAGACGGTCGAGGTCCTCCGCCGCGCGTGGATGGGTCAGCGGTTCTCGTTCCAGGGAAGGGCCTTCTCGTACGACCGGGTGCGGGTCACCCCGCCGCCGGCTCAGGAGGGCGGGCCACCCATCTTCCTCGGCGGCTACCACGAGCGCGCACTCCGGCGCGCGGGGCGGCTCGCCGACGGCTACATGACCGACGACACGGCGCTCGAGTCCCTCGGATCCGCGTTGGGGCTCGTAGACGAGGCGGCGCGGTCCGCGGGCCGCGACCCGCAGACCCTCGGCGTGGCCCTGTTCCAGAACGCCTTCGTGCGATCCGACGGCGACGCCTGGGAGACGATCCGCCCAGGAGCTCTCCACCAGTGGGGATCGTACGACGCTTGGGCCGAGGGCCAAGACACCCCCGAGCACGACTCGCTCGAGCCATCGGGGAACGAGACCCAGATCCACGCCGCCTCTCCCGCCGGCACGCCGGACGAAGTGATCCGGGCGCTGCGCCCGACCATCGACGCATTGTCCGGCCGGCCCCTCCACCTCGTGGTGCGGCTGCACTATCCCGGCATGGACTTCGCGACGGCGTCACGCGCCGTGGAGCTGTTCGCGAAGGAAGTGATCCCCGCGCTCAAGGAGAGCTGAAACCAGCCGGCGCCCGCCGCTCGCGGCGGGCGCCGGGGCTCCGTCCGGACCTCGTCAGGACCCCATCATCCCGGGGCCCATCATCCCCGGGCTCATCTGGCCGGAGCCGGTCATCATCGAGCCCATCTGTGCATGCATCTCGTCGCACCGTGCCTGAAGCCCGGCGGGCATCCGCTCGTGCATACGTTGCATCCCAGGGGAGGCGTCCATCGCCTGCATGTCCTCCCAGCTCCAGGCGGCGGCGGGACCGGCGCCCCCCATCACCGTCGGCCGCGCCCACGTCCACGCGATCGACAGCGCGAGCAGGAATCCGATCAGCGTTCCCAAGATCAGCCAGCGTCCCTTCATCGGTCTGCTCCTCCTTCCGCACCCACCATCGCCGGGCGGTGTGAAGAGGCCGTGAAGGAGACCTGCCCGGGAGATGAAGCCACCGGGAGTCGCACCACGAACGTCGTACCCTCGCCGATCGCGCTAGTAACCTCGATTTCGCCGCCATGGGCGCGGACCAGCTCCAACGCCACCGTCAGTCCGATCCCCGAGCCCCTCGCCCGCGCCCCGCGTCCCCGGAAGAAGCGGTCGAACACCTGTGGCAGCTCGTCGGAAGGGATCCCCGGACCCGAGTCGGAGACCCGGATCACGGCCTCGCCGTCCCCTGCACGGAGCTCGAGGCGGGTGGAGCCACCGGCCGGCGTGAACTTCAGCGCGTTCGAGAGGAGGTTCGAAACCACCTGCCGCATCCGCGTGGGGTCGGCGTCGACCACCACGTCGTGGAGGTCGGTCGAGAGCTCGATCTCCTGCTCGTCGAACGAGCCGGCGAACTCTCGTGTCGACTCCTCCAACAGCGAGCGGAGTGCTACCGCGCGCCGCTCGAGCGAGAACCCCGCCGCCTCCGCGGAGGCCAGCGTCTCCAGGTCGGCGACCAGCCTCGTGAGCCGGAGCGTCTCCTCGTGGAGCGACGCGAGCGCGCGCGGTGACACCTCGATCACCCCGTCTTGGAGACCCTCGACCTGTGTGCGTAGGATCGAAAGCGGCGTTCGGAGCTCGTGGGCCACGTCCGCCGCGAACACCTTCCGCAGCCGGTCCTCCTCTTCGATCGTGTCCGCCATCCGGTTGAAGGCGCGAGCCATCTCGCCCAGCTCGTCGGGGCCCTCGAACGTCACGCGGCGGGCCCGATCGCCGGCCGTCAGGGCTCGGGCCGCTCGCGTCAGCTCCCGCGCCGGCGCGGTCGCGCGCCGAGCCAGAACGATCCCGAGCCCCAGAGCCGCAAGGCCCGCCGCGAGCCCGCCGACGAGCAGCAGCCCGTTCACCGACGCTCGGAAGGACGCGTCCTCGGGGAGCAGGCCGGGCTCGGGCAGGCGAACCGCGGCCGTGCCGGCGAGGGCGCCGTCCACTTCCACCGGGAATCGCTCCTCGGCTCCGAGCGGCGTGCACCCCATCATCTGGCGGTGCATCTTGGCCATCGGCCCCGAGTCGGCCGCGGAGAGCTTCCACACCTCTGCACCGGCGGGGTCGAGGATCCGGAGCGTCCCGCAACCCATGAGAGCCACCGACGTGAGCGCCTCGAGATCGGTGTCGTCCCAGCCGCCCATGCGAACGTAGGAGTCGGCCAAGGCGGCGGCCAGCTGGTCCCGCTGGCTCGTGCGCTGTTCCTCCAGGTAGAGCTCGAACCGAGCCCCAAACGCCAGGTTCACGAGGATCGCGGTGAGCGCGGCAGCGGCGATGCCCACCCCGGCGAACGCGGCGGCCAGGCGGAACGCGAACGATCTACGCATCCGCTTTCGCTCCGAACTTGTACCCGACACCCGTGACCGTCACGACGTATCCAGGTTCACGCGGGTCGTCGCCGAGCTTGCGGCGGAGATTCTTCACGTGGGCGTCGATCGTGCGCTCGTAGCCCTCGTATTCGTATCCCTGCACCCGAGTTACGAGCTCGTAGCGCGAGTACACGCGGCCCGGTCTGGAGGCGAGGGCAACCAGCAGGTCGAACTCGCTCCGCGTAAGCTCCACCGGCTCGCCGTGGACCGTGACCTCCCGCGCCTCGCGGTCCACGACCAGCGCGCCCCCGTCGAAGGATGACGCCGTTGCCCCGTTCGCGCCGCCCGCGCGCCGCAACACGGCGTCCACGCGCGCCACGAGCTCCCTGGGGCTGAACGGCTTGATCAGGTAGTCGTCGGCACCGAGCCGGAGGCCGGCGACGCGATCGTCCTCGGACGCCTTCGCGGTGAGCATGATGATCGGAACGCTCGAGTGGCTCCGGACGGAGCGTGCCACCTCCTCGCCGGTGAGGTCCGGGAGCATCAGGTCCAACACGACCAGGTCGGGGTGCGCGCGCTCCATCGCTTCGAGAGCGCGCTCGCCGGTGTCGGCGACGAGCACCGAGTAGCCCTCTCGCTCGAGGTAGGAGCGGACGAGATCGCGGATCTTCCGCTCGTCGTCGACGATCAGGATCGTTGCGCTGCCCACGATCAATCACCCCTCGAGTCAGCTTGCGGACGCCCCCGAGACCCAAGCAGGGCCAATGGCCCCGACGCGGACGGGCCATTGCGCCCAGATCGCGCGGGACCGCCCCGGTCGCGAGCGGCTTCACCGGGGGGCCGCGAGCTCGACCCGGACACACGTCCCCTCACCGGGGCCGGAGTGGATCGCGAGTGACCCCCGGACGAGCGCGGCCCGCTCGTGAATCCCGAGTAGCCCGAGACGGCCGGACTGCGCGAGTCCCACGAGGGGATCCGGCACATCGAAGCCGCGCCCGTCGTCGCAGATCTCGATGCCTACCGAACCCTCCGAGAACTCGGCGCGCACCTCCACGCGGCTGGCCTCCGCGTGACGCTCCACGTTCCGGAGCGCCTCTTGCGTGATGCGGAAGAGCGCGAGCTCGGCCTCCGCCGGGAGGCGCCGGGCCGTGCCTGTCACTCCGAATCCCGCCCGGACGCCCGAGCGCTGCGTGAGGTCTGCCGCCAGCCACTCGAGAGCGGGGACGAGCCCGAGGTCGTCGAGCACGGTGGGTCGCAGGTCGCGACTCAGGCGACGGAGGCTCTCCAGCGTATCGCCCGCCCGGGTCCGCAGCTCCTCGAGCCGACGGGCGAGCGTACCCGGATGCTCGGCGAGGGCGTCGAGCCCTCGCCCGAGCAGGACGAGGTCCTGGGCGGCGGTGTCGTGCAACTCGCGGGCCAGCCGCTTGCGCTCCTCCTCCTGGACCCTCGTGACCTCCTGCACGTAGGAGCGGAGGCGGTCGCGCTCCTGCCTGTGGAGACGCGCGTTGTCGAGGGCCACGCCGATCTCGCTCCCGACGGCAAGGAGGACATCCTCGTCGGCCTCGTCCAACACCCCCGTGACGACGACGAGCGCCCCGCCGCCCGAGCCGTCGCCCCCGAACGGCACGATCACCGTCCCGTCCGGCCGCCTCGACGGCGCCCGGACCGCCCGGAGCTCCTCGGGCTCCAGCGCCAGCCGGAGTCGCTCCCGGCCACGCGGGCTTGAGCTCGTCCACGTCTCGGTCTCCGAGCCCTCGGCAAGATCCCAGGAGACGACGGCCGCGGCGTCCAGGCCGAGCACGTCTCGCAGACGCGCGAGCATCGAGGGGAGAGCGCGATCCAGGCCCACCGTCGACACGAGCGACGAGGCGACCTCGTTCAAGAGCGTGAGCCTGCGGCCCGTCGTCGCCAAGGCCTGGCGTTGTCGTCGCTCCCGCTCGACGGGCGCGGCCACGACGATCCCGACGCCGACGACGAACGCCGCGTAGAGGAGTTCGCCGACCCACCGGAAACCCGCTGTATGCCAGAGCACGATGTTCGGTAGCGTGAGCACGATGCACCATGCCCCCGTGAGAGCGGCGCCCTCGAAGCCGTACCGGAGGCCCGCGTAGACGATCGGCACCACGTACAGGATCACGGGGAGCTTGTGGAGCCCGGCCTCGACCCCGGGGGGATCGCCGAACAGGTCGAGGGCCTCGAAGACGAGGTGCAGCGCCGTGATCGCGAGCACCGCGCCCTGGATCGCCCAGAACGCCGGCTCGCGCACGCGCGACACGAACAGTTGCGCCCAGACGGACGGAGCCGTC
>Ga0209341_10001675_pt1 | contig 21763 bp, 21 predicted proteins | sample RifCSP13_2_FD_184020 | JGI IMG/M metagenome (GOLD analysis project Ga0209341, IMG submission 184020) | Soil microbial communities from Rifle, Colorado - Rifle CSP2_sed 13_2 (SPAdes) (version 2) | ecosystem: Environmental > Terrestrial > Deep subsurface > Rock core/Sediment | place: Rifle... | reverse complement strand
TCTTTTCGGTTTGAAGTGCCCTATTTTCTCCCCCTTTGCCAAAAAAGTGAATTACACCCTCAGCTCTTTTCCTCATTGTCGTAGGGGCACGCCCTCAAACAAGGCGTTGTCAAATCCCTTCACCCGCTACCGTAGGGGTGACTCGCTGAGTCGCCCATTTTTGCCCTCCCTATCAGGTCTGGCAGGGCATGCCGGGCTACAACGTTGCTTGCAACATCGCGTACAACGCCACCTTGATCGCTGATCCCGCCTTGCCAGATAAGGTGCAAAGCCAGAGGCTTTGCCTAAGCGAACGCTCCGCGTTCACTGGTAGCCAGGGGAGGAGATGATTTGCCTGCTCGTTTTCGAAGGTGAACTGCTGGATGGATCGACGCTGGAAACCCGGGCTCGACAAATGCTCACTCCTCGCCTGTCAGAAACAATTCCGACTTGCTTCACCACACACCTTGCGCCCTCAGTTCCTCCATCGCGGCTTTATGAATCTCGATCAGTCGGGTGATATCCTCGTCAGTGTGGGCGGTGCACATGAACCCATGGTTGGGCGATATATGCAACCCGTTCTTGCGGTACAGCAGCCTTAAGCCCGGGCTGGCGAATCGATCCCCCCGCCGCGCATCCCGGACGCTTTTGACCGGTCCACGCGAGGCGTGCATCCAGAACATAGAGCCAACACCTGTAGCTATCGCCGGATAGTCCCTTTCCTGGGCAAACCGGTTGATCTCGGCCCGAAAGCGGTCTCCCATGGCGTTCAAGCGTGCATACAGGTGCGGTTCGCTGCTCAAGCGCCGCAGTACAGCGGTCCCGGCCGCCGTAACCATTGGGTTGCCATTGAATGTCCCTGCCATGAGGATGGATCCCGGTTCAGTATCATATTCCATGAGGCGCATCGCCTCGGCAATTCCTCCCACCGCCCCAAAGGGAAGGCCACCACCTGCGACCTTGCCGAAGGTGCTCACTTCGGGGATCACCCCATAGTACTCCTGGCCCCCGCCTGGGGCAAGGCGGAAGCCGGTGATCACTTCGTCAAAGATCAGGTAGGCACCGATCTCGTGGGTGATCCTGCGCAACTCGGACAGGAACTCACGGTCAGCCGGGATCGTGCCAGCGGCGCCCTGCACAGGCTCGATGATCACGCCAGCCAGCCGGGAGGCATGGCGGCGGATCTTGTCAAAGGCCGCCGGGTGATTGTAGGGCAAGACGATCGTGTCCTTCCAGGCTCCCTCAGCCAGCCCTGGGCTCTCGGGGATCGTCGTGGGATCTTCGATTGGCCCAAACTTATCCAGAGGCAGGCGCGGTAGACCGAAGCTGACCGCCAGTAGATCATGAGTCCCGTGATACCCGCCCTCGAATTTCGCCACCAGGGGACGACCGGTCGCAGCACGCGCCAGCCGCAGCGTGTACATGGTTGCCTCAGTTCCCGAGTTGCAGAAGGTCACCTTATCCACGCCCGGCACCATGTCGCAAAACAGCTGCGCAAACGCATATTCATGATCGTGGCATTGTCCATATTGCGTCCCGCGTGGCAAAGCCTCCCTGATCGCTTCCTGCACCTCGTCCGGCGCGTTGCCGAGGAGCATGGTCGAGAAGCCAAGCATAAAATCGAGGTATTCATTGTCATCCGCGTCCCACACCCGGGCACCTTTGGCCCGTTTAACCACCATGGGAAAGGGATCCGCCAGCCGGAAGAGGCTGCCTACACCCGCCGGCATGACCGTGCGGTTTTCTTGCCACATCGCCAGTGACTTTGGGCTCTTGGCCCGGATCTCGGCGCGGTACGCATTGAGAAGCCTTGCGATACTTTCCTTGTCAACCATTGTATGCTCTCCTTTCAGCGCGTGATCGACACTCAACGGTCATCCGACTCATCCAGCCCATACCCGCTCTCAATCAGCTCCACCAGCCGGCGCACAAAGCGGGTCGCTGGAGCCCCATCGATCACGTTGTGGTCAAATACCACCGTCAGGTTGAGGATCTCGCGCGGCTCGATGCGTCCCTCCACCACGGCTGGCTTCCAGGTAGTACCTCCCACCACCAGGCCAAGCGAGGTGCCTGTTGGGGTTAGCCCCCAGCCGCTATGGCCCTCGCCAAACATACCAATCGATGTAATGTCAACCGTGCCGGACATTGACACGAGAATAGTCGGGTCACGGCGCACGGCCATACCGAGCAGAGCTTTGAACAGCCTGGAAAGCGGCCATGGAAGCAGCATGGCAGAACGGTACCAGGTGGGCATGCCTCTGCCCGGCGGCACAGGTGTAGACTGCACCGTGCGGATTTCCTGGTGGATCTCCCGGTATGTCTTGCGGTTGGCGCTCCGGATCACATGACCCATCAGGGCTCTCTTCTCTCCAGCCTTGTGCTCGACCATCATCCCAACGTCCACGTCATCAAACAGGACAAGCTGTTTGCGGCCTTTCAGGTAGGCCTGCACCGCCTTGTCCTCATCCACCGCGCGGGCCAGGCAGAACGTCAGGTAGCCGGTGAAGGAAAATGTCTCGCCGGTGCGCCTCTTGTGCTCCACGATGAACCGCCGGACGACCGTCACATCCACTTCTAACAGGCCGTAGATGGCATGGGGCGTCCAAGACAGATCGAGAGCGTGTTGCCACACACGGCGTCCCGGTGTGAGATCGACGACATGATAGGGTCCGATTTTCTCACTCATGGTATGGTATCCTCCACAATTTATCTACCTAGATTTCTCGGATAGTTGTTTTGCCTACTCGCCGCCATTGCGTACCCACTCGAAAGTGAGCTTCAGCACATTTAACAGCGGCTCTATGGTCAGAACTTCCGGCCCATCCCACTTCTGGTGATAGAAGGCTACCATCTGCTGCACATTGAAGCCAAGCAGTGTGGTGGCCTTGAGGCCAGCCCGGCTGAAGGGGCCTGCGTCGCTCCCGGTCCCGAGGGTGGCGGGCTTCACCTTGTAGGGTAGTCCGGCGCGCTGCGCGGCTGCAATCACGCTTTTCACCATCTCGGGAGAATTCTTCACGGTGCCGTTCGCCTCCGAGGTGAGGATGGCAATTTCCGGATGGGCGATCGTCTCGAAATTGAGTAGCCGCACGTCCAGGCGTTTCAGCTCGTCCAGGTGGCGCTCTATGTAACGCCGTGAGCCTCGCACTCCCGCCTCCTCGCTGCCGAAGGATATTAAGCGGATCTCCGTGTCATCTGGAATGCAGGAGGGGTTTTCCACCAGGAACCTGCACATTGCCACTGCCAGCGCGCAGGCCGAGAGATTATCCGCCGCGCCCGGCACATTGCCTCCGTTTTTCCTTCCCCGGGCAAAGAACACTGCATAGATAATGGAAGGCACGATCGGATAGGCTAATAAAACCCAACCCAACGTCCCGATGCGGACGAGGTCAGCATTGCCAGTGATCACACCTACCAGCTGGATAATGCTCATCACCAGCACTGTGAGCAACCCGATCAACCAGGTGACGGTGAGGAAAAAGTACCCATAACCGGTGAAACGAAGCCAGGTGAATTCCAAAGCGCTGTCATGGTGGCCGCTGAGGATGAGCAGCCGCTTCACGTTTTGGGTCCCAGGCTTACGCAGCGTGCCGACCACATTTACCGACCCTTTCTTCTTGAAAAATGGATCGACCAGCTCAAAGCCAATGACGAACTCTAAGATGAACAGCAATGCCGAGCTGATGGATAAGGCCAGGGCAGCAATAGCGGTTACCCAGGGCGGGACTCCCGTGAAGCGCCCCATGAAAATATTCAGCAAGGCGGCAATCAGCATGCAGAGGGTGCTAATGAGCTGCGCGCCCAACAAGGCTCCCGGGGCAAGGGTAAATTCCTCAACGATGACATTTCCGGCACCCAGGTGCGATTCCAATTCCCTTTTAATAATAGCAGCCCGTTCCCGTTCCTGGGAACTACCTGGCGTACCGGGTCCCACCTCCGTGCAAATCGCCTTAACGATATCAAGCGCATAGTGGGCATCATTGTCGGTAATTATCTCTGGCATTGGACGGCCCTCCCGCTTATAAAAAGACTAGGAGGCCTTTCGCAGGGCCCGCAGGATCAGCCCGGTGCGCAGGAAGGCCCATATCCCTGCGATTCCGCCACTTATCCGGGCGATCCAGGCCAGGTCGGGATTAAAGAGGTGCAGATAGCGGATCAGGCCATTGGAGCGCAGGTATACCAGGATGGCTGCCAGTGACAGGTTTGGTATCAATGGAAGCAGGATATGCTGCCTCCACATACGTCCACCGCTCGGGCGAAGCGCCGGGTGCCGGTTCCACCGCCGCAGCCTCCGCAGGGTGCCAAGGACGCCGGCGATCTGGAGAAGCGGGATAAGCGGCAGCAAGCGCATGATCCATTGGATGAAGTCCAGCTGGATCGGAGCGGGTTGCTGGCCGGCAAGCAGGGCTGTCACACCCATCCCAACCTCCTCCAGGACGACCGGCAATCCATAAGGGTCGGCGTTGAGGAGGATGACCACACCCCTTTTTTGATCTGGGACGAGCCCCACAAAGGCAGAAAAATCAGGAAGGTTGCCTCCATGAGAGTAGGTTTTCGTCTGGCCCAGGTCAATATAATATCGAACCATGCCATACCATCCCCCCGAGACACCGAACATGATTAATTCCTTCACCCCGCGATGCATCTCGTCGATACCTGCCCCCGAGAGGATCTGCACGTCCCCAAACCGCCCCCCATTGAGATGGGCGATCAGGTAATGCGCCATGTCTTCAGCGCAGGAGATCAGCTGGCCGGAGGGAAGCGAGCCGCGCGGGACCGGCAGATCGGGCGCTGGGAAGGGGAAACTGAACCAGTGGCGGTAGCCAACAGCCAGTCCATTTTGTTGGGCGGCGGCCTTGGAAGTATAGCTGTGGCGCATTTCAAGCGGGTCAAAGATATGCTTTTGAATGTACTCGGTGTACGATTCTCCACTGGCGGCCTCGACGATCAGGCCAAGGATGTTGTAATTGAAGTTGCTGTACTCGACCTTCGCGCCGACCGGGCGGGTGATCTTGAGCGTGGACAAAGCCCGCACCTGGCGCTCGGTGGCATCCGGCCGATCATCGAAATCAGCCATGGCCAGCTCCGAGGGCAGCAGGGGCAGGCTGCTGGTCTGGTTGAGCAGGTGGCGCACCGTAATTTGGGCAGACGCCTGGGGATCTGCCACGCGGAACCAGGGCAGGTAGCGCTGCACCGGGGCATCCAGCTCGACCTTGCCAGCCTCGACCAGCTGCATCACCGCCAGGGCGGTGATCGACTTGGTGAGCGAGCCGATAAAGAAGGGCGTCTGCGGTGTGGGCACTTCGCCGCCCGGGCGGGCGTGGCCAAAGCCACGCCGGTGTACGATCCGGTCACCCTCGACGACGGCCAGCGATAAGCCCGGGATGTTCAGGCGGCGCATTTGCCCTTCGACGTATGCGTCGATCGCATCATAGGAATCGTGTTCGGAGTCCAATTTTGCTGGAGCGTGCTTCGCATATGCCCGAGCGGAATGCCGATAGATAAGCGCCAGCCCGGAGCCAAAGAGTAACGCTGGGAAGAGGAATTTCTTGATACTCATGGGCTACCTCCTAATTTCTCGTGGAACAACCCCACATCCGTGATCAGCATAGCCGGGTGCGGATCATCACCACTGTCTGAGCAGCTTTCTCGACCTCCTCTGCTCTTGGGTTCCCGCCCTCGTCGAAGGTCACCCCGTAATACTTGGCATCACTCGGTACCTTGTGCAGGTGCTGGCTCAGCCCGGCAGCGACGGCACCCTTATCCTCCGCGACCGGCTCTGCCAGGCCCTGGAACTCCTGACCCCGGATGCGCAAGGTGACCGGCGCGCCGCCGCGCAGGTTTTTCCACCAGTTTGCATGGGTAAAGATGTACACCTGATCGCCGTCTTGAGAGTAGTCGACCGGGGTGGTGTAGGTCTTCCCGCTCTTGCGCCCGGTGAAGGTGATCAGCAGGACAGATTTGCTGACCATTCCGTGCACGGGCGATCGCAAGATGAGTTTCATGGTCTGATTGACATAGGGTGGGATAGATGGTGTTTGTGTTGTTTGGGACATTTCAGCCTCTTTCTTGTGGTTTCGCTCGCTCAGGCAGGTGTGCCTGGTGTGCTTTCCAGCTGCATCATCAAGGTTTTAGGAGCGGCTTCAGCCTTTTTTCGCCTCAGCCACTCTACCGGGTCGGCGCAGCCAACTGACTTGCCTCCTCGTCCACGGCTCTGGAGCGACCAGCGACCGTCACAGCCAGGGCTGCCAGGAGAAGCACAGCGAACGCCAGGCCAATGGCAGTGTAGGCCTCCGGCGCGAGCAGCAGGGTCAGCAGCACGACCGACGCAATGATGAGGAAAGATCCCCAAAAGCTTCTCCCAAAGATCAGGAACCCCAGCACAGGGATGCCGACAGCGATGAATGCGGCCAGGGCAGCCTGGACATCGTGGCCCATCAGCAGCGCGGGAAGCGCCGCCAGGACTGGGAGCGCCAGCCAGAACCGGCGCCGCCGCTGGCTCAAAAACAGAGCAGCTACGGTGATCCCGGCGGTTATCCAGCCGATGTACGCGATGACCATGAGGGCTATGGGAGCGTCCGGTTGGCCCTCCGCGCGGGACTTTAGCCCAAGCAACATGCGCCGCTCCAGGGTGAAGACGATGGGGTCCACGACCATCGTCAAGATCGGGTTCCCCGGTCCCGATTCGCCGCGCACGATCAGCCGCGAGGTGCGCTCGTCGATGGGCTCGATCACGTGCGCTCCCATAATCTCGAGAACGATCGCCTGGCCCGGCTCGATCATCCGCACGTGGAATCCCGCGCCTTTTCCCAGACCCCCCAGGTAATCAGGCGGGACCACTCCCCAGACATCCCCCACGTCCAGCGTTTGCCACTCCGGGTGAATCTCGTTCACATTGTGGATATCGGACCCGATCAGATTCTCGAGCCAGGTGTAGGTGTAGTAGCCGGCCCGGTTCTGGCCGATCTGCACCAGCCACTGCCAGATGACGCCTGGTGAGGCATTGATGGTGATCGCTTTGGTGGAATGCCCGGCCTCATCCGGGATCAGCTCATCGCCGGGTAGGGCCATCTGCCGTTCAGCCGCGGTTGAGCCCCAGTTCGTCATCCATGGATGGATGATCACATAGTAGACAGCTACCAGCAGCAAGACGAACAGAACGGCGTAGCGCAAACGTACCGCCTTTACAATAGGTGAGAGCTTTGATTGCATCATGGCGACCTCTTTATTAAATGTGGTGAGAGCGGACTCTTATCCAAAATGGCTGGCTGATCAGGCTCCGTGATTAACTGGGGTGTCTCAGCCGCGTACCAGCCGTAGGCGATCATAGGCATCTAAATAGACGCAGAATCGGACTTCTGGCTCGCCATCACACCGGCCAAAAAGCGCCTGAGGACTCGGATAACCTCGGCCTGCTGCTCCATCTGCGGATTATGGCCGGCGCGCTCGACGAGCTCCAGCTGCGCATTGGGCAACCTGTCGGCGAGGATGGCCTGGTGTTCCGGCGGAAACAGAAAGCAGTACCGCCCCGCCAGGACCAGGGTAGGCACCTGGATCTCATGGAGCCTATCCATCACCGTCCAGCCCTGCAGATGCCTGTAACCAAAGATGAGGGCTTCCGGTCGCATTTTCATGGGAGGCCCCAATCCCACTTTTTGAGTAAAAGCCAGGAATCTGGGGTTATACACAAGGCTGCGGTGGTACGAGTACGCCCCGAGAAACTTCACCGCGGTGGGAAAGTACTCTTCAACTGTCACCTGGCCGTTATAGAAACGGCGTGCTGCTTCCACAGTGTCGGCGCTGTAGCCACGTTTGGCCAGGATCTTCGGAGCATTCTGGTTCACCCACCGTTGGTCCCCGCCGGTATTCATCAAGATAAGATGCGAGAGACGTTGCGGAAAACGGAGCGCATACTCCAATGCGACCTGGCCGCCAAAGGAGTGCCCGAGCACTGCCCACTTCTCGAAGCCAAATCTCTGGCGCAGCGCTTCGGCATCTGCAGTCAGGTTTTCCAAGGTCATGGAGGTTACCTCAGCGCCCTCCGAGCGACCATTGCAGCGATGGTCATAAAAGATCAGGGTGAATTGATCCGCCATAGGCTGTAAGGGCAGCAAGGACGTGTGGTCGAGGCTCGGGCCGCCATGCATGAGTAACAGCGGATATCCCTGTCCCAGGACTTTCACGAACAGGGATGCGTCTCGAATTTGCATGTGCGTCATTTTCTACTCTCCTATTAATCTTGAGATTCCAGGCTGTTTGGTTGGGAACGCAAGAGGATGATGGACAGCGCCAGCATCCATAACATGTAGCCGTAGGCGTTGATGCGCTCCGTAACCCCGAACCACGCCGGGGGCAGGTTGGCCTCAACCGGGGTGGAGTTCAAGAAGGCCATCACGCCGCCAGATAAGACCATTACCAGGAGCGTCCCGTACGAGTAGAAACGGAACCACCTGCCGTCTGCACTGGCGCCGAAGCCGATCGCCAGCAGAATCAAGATCACGGCCGCGCCGCCTGCGAGAATGGCGTGCATGATATTGGTAAACGTTCCAACAGCCTCACCGGGATTCCACGGGAAGAAGCTTGCCGCCAGGTCGATGATCCCCCAGGCGAACAGCAAGACTGCCGTGATGCGCAGGGTGCGCTTTTGGCCAGCGGACATCCAAACCCCAAAGGCGAAGGCCAGCTTCAGCACAACGTAAACGTTATCAAACGCAGTCACATATGGTCTGGTCGGCGCGCCAGTAGCTGAAAGCCCGCTAATAGGTTGGAAGGGATAGCTGTAGCCCTCATAAAGCAGGGACGCCAGGATGTCGGTAGCTAACCAGATCAACGCAGCCGCGATTCCGCAGGCAAGCAAGACTTTCCTTACCATCGATCGCCGGGTCACGGTTGATCCGGTCATCTCATTCGAATCAGCGAACATCGATTTCATGATTCACTCCACACTAAACAGCCGCGTTTTTAGCTGAATGATAGACGTCAGAGATTAACATCGGCGGGGTAACCCTTCCCTATCCAGGTGTACTTCATCTAAAAAGTCAGGTAGCCTTCTTCTGACGTCGATTGACAAGTATGCCAAGCACAAGCTCGGACAGACCCAACACGATGTAGAGACCATGTATCCAAAGGAATGACCGATATTTTCCTTCTCGAGGGGACCGGACAGTCCTAAAGATATCTACACGCTCTGGGCGGCGGTCGTCAGCAGGAGGATCAGGATGCCAAGGGTGGTGTTTACGCCCAGCACCAGGCGGAATTGTCTCAACGCCTGCGGTTGCGCGTCGCTGATCTTTCCCATAATGGCTCGCTCAGAGTAAATGGCCAGGGCGAGGAAGGCCAGCACGATCACGTGTTTGACCACGATCAAAACGCTCCATGCGTTCCCGAAGAAATCGCCCAAACCCAGGTAGTCCTCGTTGATCACCATCAAGTACGTGCCGGTGATGATGAAGATGAGCAGCGAGCCGCCAAAATAAGGCCGCAGACGGCCTGAAACTTCCTCCAGCAGTTCGCGCAAGGCGTTCCCCTTCGCTTGCTGCTCAAATACGGGCAGGTACACCAAGCTCATGAACAGGTAGTGCCCAACGAACACGACCGTCGCCAGGGTATGCAACCAGATGGATAATGCAATCACAAATGTGGTCATAGAAATGCTCTCCTGATAATAGTTCTCCTTAATCGATCGATTGAGATGATGATGTCTTCATGCAAACCACATCTGGATCAGGTTCTTTCTTGGACGGCTGCGTTTCCGTCTTGATGGTCAACCCGGCAACAATGGCTAGCAGCACAACGCCAACTGCGATCAGGAAGATACCATTTGCGTTTATTGATGAAGTGACCAGTACAACCAACGCCGGTCCAAGAACATTGCCGAGCGATCCAGTTGCATACTTGATCCCCAGAATGCGCGCCCTGTGCTCCTGTGGAGAAATATCGAGAATGGATGCTGTCAGAGCGGGGTCAAACAGAGCATTTCCCATCCCGGCGATCAGGAACGACGCTGCGATAACGATGTAGCTTCTGAAAAATGCCAACCCGATGAACTGAGCCGAGAAGAGCATCAAACCTATTATGATGATCGGCTTTCTTCCCAACCGGTCGCTGAATCGCCCGAAGGCGAACTCTCCCAACATCATGGCGACCCCATATGTGCTCATCACCAGGCCAAGCATGGATGAGGACCAGCCAAGATCGTTGTAGGCATAAAACATAAACTCAGGTTCCATGAAAGCCCAGGCGAATAAAACTGCAAAGCAGATGAACAGCAGGAGGATAAAAGCTGAAAGTGAATTCGGAAGCGTGCTCCGAAAATTGAACAGGAAAACTTTGATGTTCTTGCGCTGGCTCTCTATCTCACTGCGCTTTGCACCAGGAAAAGGACGTGCAGGGGCAGGCTGGCTTTCTGGGACAGCCAGGAGTGCTACAAAAAAAGTTATGATTGCCATGACGATAGAAACGATGAGGGCAGTGCTGTATCCCCAGCGGTCGAAGATCATCCCACCTGCGATAGGCCCCGCAATCCATCCAAACGATGCACCTCCGATCACAAAGCCGATCCATTGCGCCCGGCGATCCTCTGGAGCCAGGTCTGTTGCCAGCCCTGTTACTGCCGGAATCAATCCAGCGGTAAACGCTCCGGCGAGACCCCGCAGTACAATCAAGACACCTGCAGACGGTGCAAGCAGGAATCCAAAAAAAGCCGCGATGTACGCTGCCAGAGATCCCAGAATCAGCGGTCGCCGCCCAAACCTGTCTGCCAGCGCACCCATGAAAGGGGCTGACAGTGTACTTGTGAGGGCAAACGCCATCGCGCTGATTCCCAGGGCTTCTACCCCAGCGCCGAATTCGTTGAACCGCCGTGCGAACAGGGGCAAAATCATGACGTAGCTGGTCATTTGAAGCGCCATGATGGTGGATAGCACGACGATGACTTTCTGGGAATTCAACCTTCTTCGCTTTGGAGCAGGAGAAGGTGTTTGTGATGCAGGCTGAGGTATTTGTACATTCATAAGGTTTTTATCGTATCTTTCTTTTCCCAACCATACATCTCTACAGGGCAGGTTGTCCCATTTCTATTCCTTATCGGAATCCAGGGTGGATGGACCGCCGCAGGTAACCGAGATCAATGTCAAATTGAGATCGCGGATGCGCTCGAGCAAGCCGTGCAGTGCAGCCTGGTCGGGCAGCGGGCCGGAAAGCAGGGTCTCGTCTCCTTTCAGGTGCGTCAGCTTCAAGCCTGCAAACCAATCCGACCAGTGTGAATCCAGATGTCCCTTGATTTTGATCTCGTAGTATTCCGGCATATCTGCCCTCCTTATTCGTATCTGAATATAGTTTAGGCCGCGGCGAGGAATCCCGCATCTGCCAAAGGGGATCTCTGGGGTTTATTTTTCAGGTTTACTTGTCAGGCTATTTGGGAGTTTAGGAGAGGAGGCCGAGCTGCCGGGCGCGCCACGACCACACACCCTGCACAGGCCGCGCCGCCGGTAGTAGTAGCCTAGTGTTGCCACAGCGAGTGCTACGGCCCAGACTGGGAACAACAGTACAGGACCCCCGACGATCACTATATCCTGCCCACTGGCCACCGCCCCAGCGGCCATCTGGTCTAAGCCGGACCACATCGCGATACCGCCCACCATAAACAGCACGGACATGATCGAGGCCGGGACCACCGCCAGCGCGATGGGAACCCTGTGCCCGGCCAGGCCGATCATCCAGCGCGGGAATACCTCGCCCCAGCGCTGCACCAAGCCGAGCATGAGAACGGCTCCCACCAGGGCGAAGTTTGCCAGGAAGAGCCCCGAGATCCACTCCCCGCGCTCCTGCCCAAAGCGATGGTACTCCTCGCTCATCCCCAGCGGGATACCCAGCGCCCAGGCGTAGCGGGTGAGGGCATACAACACTGGCACTACCATGGCCACGTATACGGCGATCCGGCCCCAACGCGCGGCATGCTCTGGGCTATTCCAGCCTTCAGGGCCGTCTCGACGGCCACAATACAGGCAGGCGTCCCCGCTCCGGCGGGCGTAACTAACGGTAGCCGCCAGCCAGAGGAACCCGCCGGTAAGGCATAGCAATTGATGCGCTATCGTCCACTTAGACTGAGCTAGACCCTCCAGAAAGACCTGGCCGAACTCGGCGCCCGTGAGGAGATTGAAAACAACAAAGGGGATGTAGGCGAGCTGGATCAGCAGAGTGAATTCGATCATAAGCAGCAGGAGAACTCCGGCGAGCAGTGTTCCGGCTGCCATAAGGAAGGGCCGGAGGCATCGCACCCCACGCAGCATCGCCATTCCCACCGCCTCCGCAGGAATCCCTGCCATCATCACGACGATCCAGGCCACGCCCGGTCCGAACCGTCCAAGCAACGGCCCCAAACCGTCGGACACGGTTTCGGAGGTGTAAGGGAACCCACGCCCACTCACCGCCCAGTAGACCCCCAGCGCGGCGTAGACCGATGACCACGCCAGCGCCGCGTACGGCGCCCAGCGCTGCCAGTCGCGAACCCCTCCACCATGAGCAAGCACGACACTGGCCATCTCACTCCCTTTTCTTAAGTGGATTGTGTTCATGACTACTCCTTGTTATTCTTATCAGCATCTTGTGTGGATGGAGAGCCACAGTTAACCAAGATCAAGGTCAGGTTGAGATCGCGGATTCTCTCGAGCAAGCTATGGAGAGCAGCCTGGTCGGGCAGCGTGCCTGCAAGCAGGGTCTCATCCCCCTCCAGGTGCGTCAATTTCATACCTGCAAACCAATCGGACCAGTGTAGATCCAGATGACCCATGATCTTGATCTCGTAGTATTCCGGCATAGCAGCCCTCATTATCAGTGTTTGCCTATAGTTTAGCGCGCGGCGAGGTAGCCCGCATCTGCCAAACGGGATATTCGAGGGGTTATTTGCAGGATGAGCGGGGGTTAGGGGAGAATACCCATCTGCCGGGCTCGGGCAACCGCCTCGGTGCGGTTAGCGGCATCCAGCTTGCGATAGATACTGGCCGCGTGGGCTTTGACAGTGCCTGGAGCTACAATGAGCTGCCGGGCGATCTCCTGGTTGGTCCTGCCTAGCGCCATGAGCTGGAGAACCTCCAGCTCGCGCTGGCTTAAAGGTTCAACCAGCATGGATTTAGCTGGTCTAAACTCGGGTGTGACCAGAGCCTGTCCCGAGCTGGTCGAGGGATGACCGGTCGGGGAGACTTTTTCCTGCGCTGCCGTAACTACAAGGGGTTCCGCATCAAATTGGGAGAGCAAATGGATGGCATAATCACGCAATGGGCCAGCGCTGGCATGGGCTAGTCCCTTCGCCAGCAGCAACTGCATTGGCCTGCCCTCGTCCAGGAAGACCCGCACATAGCACTCGGGTTCAGCCAATGTCAGGCACTCTGTCAACGCCAGAATAGCATTTTCAGAATCACCTGTCTCCCGCATCGCTAAGGCCTCGAGGAGCAAGATCTCTATGACTCGGCCCATCCTTCCGGCTGACCGGGCAATATCTTCCAAATGCGACAGTAAACCGATGGCTTTATCTGGTTTGTTCTGAGCAATGAATACCCGCGCCTGCGTGATATGCGCCAACTCATCTTCATATCGATATGGATCGTGCAAACCAAAGCGCTTTTCAAGCTTTGCTACCCAGCGGTCGACTGAGGACCAATCTCCTTGTAACAGCCACATTTTTACTTGGGCTGCCTCCGCTGCGCTGCGAGCTTCCGAAAAAACACCGCAAGTTCGAATCAGTTGGGCTGCTTTTTCTACAGTGTCGACCGCCTCAGTCCAAGTTCCCTGAGCAAGTTGAATCCTCGCTAGGGTGGTGTAAGCCAGGCACAAATCATCCGCTTTGCCCCACAACGGGAGGTCATCCAGGTGTCCTTTCAAGCGAACGAGAGCAGCCTCTAAATCATTCCATTCACACAACAAAGCGGATGTTCCCACCTCTACGAGGCCGAACACACCAAGATATTGGCCGCCTGTCCCATGGATCAACTGTGCAGCCTTTCTGAGAAGATCATCCGCCTCGTGCAGCCGGCCCTGATAAATTTGCATCCTTGCCAGAACGCAATAGGCGGCAACAGGGTTATTGACAGCTCCGACGATATCGCCTAATTGGATCGTCTCGTTCAACGTCTTGTTGGCATTTACAAAATCACCGTACAAGAAGTATTCATATCCGAGCGTGATGCTAAAATCGATTTGTAAGCCCAGGTTGTCCGCAGGAACATTTTCGCGTGCGGTGAGGCAAAACTCAATGGCTCGACGAGTATCCCCTTGCATGGCGGTAACCCGGCTTTTGACGTAGGCATGATAACCCAGCATGGACTGAGCGCCGGGCGCCGAAACTTCGGCCGAACTTTCGGCTCGAATGCGCTTTTCGGCCTCATTGAGCAATAAATTCGCTTCTTCAAGTTGTCCAAACCAGGAGCGATTCATAGCTTCGTACAGACATAACCAGGGCCGTCGGTAAACCAATTCCTTGCTTAACTTACCCATCCAAAAACGGACCCAGGACATTTCGCCGCGATTCATCATTTCCAAATAATTCTGTTCGATCAACCGCTCAACCATTTCATCATCCGAGGCCATGGATGCATGCTGAATCGCCTCAAGGATTGAGCCGTTTTGTTCGTGCCATGCAGCTGCGCGGAGGTGCAATTGTGCAACTTCCTGGTCTCCGAGGGATCTTTGCAGCTGGGTACGCAGCAAGTCGGCGAACAGGTGGTGATAACGGTACCAGATCCGCTCATCATCCAGGGGCACCAGAAAGAGATTCGCCCGTTCCATGTACTCCAGGATGGAGGTTGATTGGCCGGCGAAGAGCGATTCCGAGCGAGTTGATCGATCATCGCCTTCCCTCTTCGCCCCTTCGTCGTTTGCAAGGACCGTGTCGCACAGTGGAGCTGTCAGGCGCTCCAAAATCGACGTACACAGAAGAAAACGCTGCATTTCTGGTGACTGGCTGGCCAGGACCTCCTCCAGCAGGTAGTCCAGAATGTAGCGGTTCGTGCCCGAGAACCCTTCGATAAACCCGCGTACGTCTTCCCGATCGCGCATAGAGAGGGCCGCCATCTGCAAGCCGGCAATCCAGCCTTCCGTGCGCTCTGCGAGCGCCGAGACCGATCCTGCATCCAGGTGGAGACCCATGACCTCGTTCAGAAACTGAGCTGCCTCGGGCTCGGTAAAGCGAAGATCGGCTGCCCGCAGTTCAACCATTTGGCCGCGCCCTCGCAAACGGACTAAAGGAAGCGGGGGGTCAGAGCGGCTGGCGATCACCAGGTGGAACGTATTCGGGCAATGCTCGAGCAAAAAAATCATCTCCTCATGCACAGCCTGGCTGCTAATAAACTGGTAATCATCCAACACCAGGGCAATCTCCCTGCCGTTGGTATCCAGGTAATTGATGAGACTGGTCAGGATTGTTTCGGGCGGCGCTTGCTGTGACGTCGCCAGCAGTTGCGCGGCCTCGTTCCCGATCGTATGGTCAGCCTCTTGCAAGGCAGCGACCAGATAGTTCAGGAAGCGCTCCACCTGATTATCATCCTTATCTAGAGAAAGCCAGGCGATAGGCAATCCACAATTTGCGATATAGGATGCCACCAGGGTGGTCTTGCCAAAGCCTGCGGGGGCGGTAATCAGGGTAAGCGGACCACACAGCCCCTGCGCAATCTGTTCCTGGAGCCGCGGCCGGGAAACCAGGGCTGGCCGGGTGAAGGGTAGGCGTAGCTTCGTGCGGATGAGTGGGTCAGTATTATTCATACTCTAACCAAATTTTAGACCATCTTCACTGTTAGGACAAGTGATATTCATCACATTTCCCCCGGAGGGCACCTCGCGCCCTTCGGGGCGAAGTGTCCTCCGGGGGGTTATTCACATGGAGGATACACACATCAGACTTGCTCGCATGCCACATGCCGGCATCGAAAAAGGCGGGTACTACCCGTACCCACCTCACATGGCCGTAGGGGCGACTTTCAAAGTCACCCTTCTTCCTGGTTTATCCCACTTCCGGCAGGAACGCACGGGTGACTGTTCGACCCTTGTGCCGGTGAAGGTGAAGTCGCCAGTCTCCTAGGTAGGCTGCTCGACTGCGAAACCTGGGGCTGCGAGCTGTTCCCATACTGCGCAGAAAAAGCCACCGCCCGTATGGACAAGTGCCACAGCGCCGCCTGGGAGAGCTGCTCGCTCACCGACGAGTCAGTCACGCTGTTATGGTGCAATCCGCCATACGATGACGATCGACCGTCATCCCACAGCGTATCCTACATAAGGCAGAAATCGCCCGCTACCTGTCCAGCCAGTACGAGCGCCTCACCATCCTGCGTTTCCCGGTCGGCGAGTACGAGCGCTTCAAGCAAGTGTTGCTTCTGGCAGTGCGGTGGGAGCAGTACAACGTCCCCACCAACGAAGAGATAGAATCCATCCAACGCCTGGCGGAGAGCGATCTGCCGCCGCTTGGCTTTGCCTCTGAGCCGGCATATCCGCTGCTGCCTGCCCCGCTGAAAGGCGCGGGCGGCAGGGCTATCAACTTTCGCCGGCTGGATTGGGCCCCCGAAGATCTGGTGGAAGCCAGCCGCTTGTCGGGCGTGCGCAAGACGCGCACCTGGCAAGACCTGATGCATCCCAAGAACGGCGAAGTCGCCTTCATCCCCGTCATGCCACTCAAGAAAGGCCACCTGGCGATGCTGATGGCCTCCGGCCTGATGGGAACCTTGAACCTGACGGACGATGATGGTCATCCCATTCTGGTCAAAGGGAGAGTGATCAAGGTGGTGGATAAGACCACTCACCGCGACGATCACGACACCCTGGTCGAGCGTTTCCGCGACCGCTACGTCACTACAGTGGCCACGCTGAGCACCGCCCACAGCCTGGAGATCATTCAGGACACCGAGCGACTGACGGACTTCATGAAGGCGCACGGCGATAAGATCGCTGCCCACACCCTGGCGGTCTACCAGCCGCTCTACGACCTGAAACCCGGCGAAGAAGAGCTGGCGATCCTCGACCACCTGGGCAAGCAGCGCAAACCGCTGCCTGGACAAGCCGCTCCTGGCCTGCTCCCCACCCAGAAGCACGCTGCCATTGCCGCCGCCCGGGCAATTTGGAAGATTGGAAGATACGAGTACTCGCCAGATGATCAAAGATCGTCTGTCCGCTGAAATGGGTCATTTAGGTGGAATGGATCGCTCTGTCGAGCGCGTCATGGCCTCGCTAAAAGAATAGTGCTTGCTAGGACTTGCTGAAGAGCGTAGTGTGTATCGGCTTCATCGGAAATTTATCTGACCTAAATGGTATTTTGCCGGTTTTATCGAGATTCTGTCTTTGGATTGGGAGACCTTCCATTATTGAATTCTCAGGGTTTGGGAAAAAGCGGACCTCAAGTTGTGTGTCAAGTTTCTTATTGAGGAGTATGTACTTTAAAAGCAAAATCGCCCCTCCCATCCTGGGCGCCCTCCCTGGGCGACCCGCTCCCAATCCCCTATCCCCCATTCCCTGGTCCCTATTCTCTACTCCCAACTCCTAACTCCCAAAGCGGAGAGGGTGGGGCCCCTACCCACGGTGAGTAAGAACCGCTGAGTCGATGAATGTCGAAGATATAACCCATAGATTAAGTCTGCTATTACGGAAAAGGCGCAACCGGGAAGGTTATTCACCCTTCCCGGTTGCGCTCAGAGTTATTTATTCCAAACCCCCTCGTTCACTAAAATTACAAACCTTTCACATCCAGCCAAATATTTTAATCAGCGCCTCCCCCACCGCGTCAGGAAGTCCATGTGCGATGCTTGGGGCGACCAGGGTGCCAGTCTTCTCGCGGATCACTCCAAAGAACAGGCCGCCCACAAAGGAGGAAAGCGCCCAACCCCACGCAAGTGAAGATAATCCAACTGCGGGATCGTAGGTATTGAACGCATGCAGGAGACCAAACAGCAGGGAGGCGATGACCAGTCCGATTCCGAACTGGATTCCGAACAGGCGCACTGGCCGCCCGAAAGCCTGGTTCAGCCTGGATTGGAAATAGCCGCGGAACATGAATTCCTCGCCAAATCCTGAAAAGACGAACTGCCAGATGACCGTCGAAACGATCACCAAGCTTAGCTTGCCCAAAGCCAGTGCAACACCAATCGGCAATAATAAAAATAGAAGGGTGGCAAGTATATTTGTTCGACCAGACTTAACCGGTTTATGATGATTTAATACCCAAACCATTACAGCCAGACCGATGATCCCAAACAAGGCTACGAATGCCCCACCGGAGATTTTGTTGGTATCCAGCCCCAACCATACCGCTCCTCCCATCCCAAACACGACCGGGATGATCCGAACCAGATACGCTTTGAAGCCGAGATCAAGGTTTGTTTGCCAATTCATGCTGGAGACGCCGTACTCTGACCAACTCCGGCGTGTCAATAGAATAACCAGTGTGGTGATGCCAATGAAGAGTAACATCACTGTATATGTCCAGCCGAGGTTTTGTTTTTCCCATTGCACAATACTCGTTGAACGCAAAGAAACACGCAATACCAGGAATAGGACAAATACCGAAAGGATTTCCTGTGTGGTAAGTATTTTTGTTTTCATGGTTGCCTCATTCTCAAACTACGATCAACTGGATGAACGCTTTCGTACGGTCATTTCTCGCTCCTAAGCGAACCGCTAAAAGTGTTTAGATAGGAACTCCGAATTCATCAGCGGTTCGCTCCAGTGATTGGCCGTTTAAGCGCCTGAACCATTCTAATTTCTTACGGCCAATCACCTAGAACTCCTCACGCTCGAAGCGAACGAGGGCGACGATGATGAAAAGGATAATCATAAGCCCGGTAATGATGATGGGCACCACAGTTGGGAGCGGCTGTCCCTGGGCCAGGGCTGCCGCCAGCGGGGGTTTGCCCTGATCCCAAACTAAAGAACATGTACGAGGGCATGACTTTACCCAGCCTGGGCACAGCTAAAGCCGCCAGGACGTTGCCAGAAATAAACGCGGTGGAAATGCCCAATATCGGCCCGCGGGAGTTGAACAGCGTGCCCAGCATCAGGGTCAGCGCCAGGACGGAGATCATAAACAGGGATATTAGCCCCATTCCAGCCAGGAATCCGGGGAAAGAGAGCGAGATACCGGTAGCTGCTTTGTAGATGAAGTAAGCGATGAACCCCTGCACCACCACCATGGTCCCCAGCACACCCAACGTGTGCGCGAACAGCTTGGAGAGCAAAAATGCCGCCCGCGAAACCGGCTTGGAGAGCACCCAGGCAGCAGTGAAGGTTTGGCGTTCATTTGAAACCTTTTATTCCGTAATCAGGCTGAACTCCTCGAAAGCAATCAAATCAGATCGGTCCGTAATCTTATTCGATGCAATATGGACAACATCTATCTTTTGCGCAGAACCAAATTCAACCAAAATGAGCTGTTGTTTTGCGGACCAGTCGTTGTACTGGTCCTCGGTCAATTGGAGCCTGGTCTGCATCTCTTTCAAGATTTGGGATAGGTCTTCATTCATCCGATTAGTAAAGAACAGAACACGAACAACCGTAGCCATTACGCGCAGGGCACATTCATTGTTATCCCTCAGGAAATATAGGCTGTCGCCAGGTCTCACCGGCTGCTCAGGGGGTTGCGCAGGATCGAATTCTTTCACGATCATGGTTTTAACGCCGCTAAGTATTTTCTCCAGTTCACCTGCGCGTGTGTCAAGGTATACAAGATGATTCATAGATGTCATTCCTCAGATCGTAGCAACGTAGTCTGTTTCCACTATAAAAGAAAAACTCCCCGGGCACATCCATCTGCCGAGGAGTTTTGGAGTATCCTTTGGATTGTATTTTATCTTATACCAAAGTAGGATACTCCGTTTGGCAAACTCCTTATCGAGCCTACAACTCGATGTGCTGGAAGCGCCACAGCGCTACCAGGATGAACACGATGCTCAAGACGGCGGCGGCGATCACTTGCGAGATAAACATTGCTGGCAAGGGTATTCCCTGCATTACCATCAGGGCAATACCGTCCATGGACAACGGCAAGACATAGAGGATCTGTGGGAAAAAACTTTTCAATATCGTGCCGCCGAACATGACTGCGAAGGCGATCCCCAACACCGGCCCGCGCGACGCGAACAGGACGCCCAGCAGGATCACCAGGCTTATGTAGAAGATTAGCGCCAGTAAGACCACCCCCGCCCCGGCCAGGAAAGGCGCCAGGGGCACCAGCTGATGGGTCGCCAGGAAAACCTCGCCCAGGGCGATCAGCCCGGGTAAAGCGACGATAAAGACCAGCGCGCCACCGATGTTCGACAGCAGCTTGGTCAGGATGAAAGCCTGGCGCGCCGCCGGCTTGGAGAGAGTCCAGGCCGCCGTTCCCGATTGCTTTTCCTGGATGATCTCGTCCTGGGCCAGGATGATCACCCCGATTGTGCCGGCAATACCCACCATTGTGAAATACATCATCACGCTCCCGAATTCGGGTGGGAGCCCTCCGAACGCCGCCTCTGCAGTCGGTTTGAGCGCAGGCATGATGGATGCGAGCACCGGTAAGACGAACAATAGCAAGGCGACGAACCCATCAATGATGATCAGCCAGATCAAAAGCTGCCACAGCCAGCGGCGGGTGCAGAACCATTCGCCCAGCTCTTTGCCGAGCAAATTGCCGAACCCGGCCAGCCAGCCGCTGCCCCTGGCGGGCAGCAGACCCTGGCGGGCGGCCAGGCGGAGATCGCGGGTTTCGTGGGGATGCGTTTGGACGGTCATTTCGAATTCTCCTTTCCAACCAGTTCCAGGAATACTTCTTCCAGGTTATATGTCTTGCGCCCAAAGTGCTTCACCTTGAGGCTGCGGTCTTCGAGGATCAGCCGCAGGAGCAGGTCTTCGGCCGCGGCGTCATCGCTCACGCTGATCTGCCAGCGGGTCAGGCCGTCGTCCGCCGCCATACTCAGGTTTTGCACCCAGGGCTGACCGGACACGCGGCCTTGAGCGTCTGTAATCGATTCTGCCGTCTCGCTCTTCAGGGTGACGTCATAAATGGCAGAGCAGCCATCGCCTGCCAAAAGCTCACTAATGGGAGCTTCGGCGATCAGCTTGCCCCGGTTCAGGATGGCCACCGTATCACTCACCCGTTGCACGTCTTCCAGGATGTGCGTAGAGTAAAAGATGGTGGTGTACTTGCGCAGCTTCTCCATGACCTCCAGCACATCGTGGCGGCCCATGGGGTCTAGCGAAGCGGCCGGCTCGTCCAGGATCAGCAGGTCGGGATAGTTCACCTGGGCCTGGGCAATGCCCAGGCGCTGCCGCTCACCGCCCGAAAAGCCGCGCAACGGCCGGTCGGCCTTGTCCTCCAGGCCCACCAGCTCGAGCATCTCCTGCACGCAGGCTTCGATCAGGTCTTTCGGCCCGCGATAGAAGAAGCGCGCCGTGTAGACCAGGATCTGGCGGGCGGTCAGGTGCTCGTAGTAGCGCGGATCCTGGGCCAGGTAGCCGGTCCGCTTGCGGATCTCCACGCTGTTGCGCTGTACGTCTTGCCCGAAGATGGTCGCCCGGCCCCCGCTGGGCTGGATCAAGCCAAGCAGGATCTTGATCGTGGTGGTCTTGCCCGCCCCGTTGGGTCCCAGGAAGCCGAAGATCGAGTGTTCCTTCACCGTCAGGTTGAGGTCCTGCAGGGCTTGCACCTCTTTGTAGGCTTTGCTCAGGTTGTGAGTTTCAATTACCGGGTTATATGGAGTATCCATTTTTCCTTGCTCCTTTCTGTAGCACTCCTGGATTTATGAGTGTGAATTTCGTGTTCTATGGTTTTTACACCGCT
>Ga0209341_10001674_pt1 | contig 21764 bp, 20 predicted proteins | sample RifCSP13_2_FD_184020 | JGI IMG/M metagenome (GOLD analysis project Ga0209341, IMG submission 184020) | Soil microbial communities from Rifle, Colorado - Rifle CSP2_sed 13_2 (SPAdes) (version 2) | ecosystem: Environmental > Terrestrial > Deep subsurface > Rock core/Sediment | place: Rifle... | reverse complement strand
CTGGCTACCGACCTCGAAGAAGCTAATCGGCTGCAATCGGAAGCTCAATCCATGCTGGAGCCAGCAGGTATCCTGGCCAGTTACCGCTGGCTTTCTGATATGGATGGGCAAAAGTTGGCCCGGTTAGCACGCCTTGAGGGTTGTGAAGTTATGGTGTTGCCTGCCGACAGCCAGTTCTTCTCTGAAGACATTCTCCTGAGCATGGTCAACGAAACCGACTGCGCGGTGTTGCTCGTCCGGTAATAATAACGGGAAACTATGCCTTACACCACATTGATCTCCGTCAATGAACTTGCAGATCATTTAGACGATCCAGATTGGGCAATCATCGATTGCCGTTTTTCACTGGCGGATCCCGAACGCGGACGGCGCGATTATTTCATGGCGCATATTCCCGGATCCATATATGCGCACCTGGACGAAGATTTATGCAGCCCGGTGAGTAAAGGAATTACCGGCCGCCACCCCCTCCCTTCCAAGGATGAAATTACACAGACCTTGAGCAAATGGGGGATCGATTCTGATGTCCAATTGATCGCTTATGATGATGCTGGCGGAGCGATGGCGGCTGCTCGTTTATGGTGGATACTGCATTGGTTAGGACACGAATCCAAGGCCGTGCTCGACGGTGGTTGGCAAGCGTGGCTTGGAGAAGAAAAGCCAACCCACTCGGGGTTTGAGCGTCGGAATCCACGCAATTTTATCCCCCACATGAAACCACATCTGCTTGTTGATTCAGAGACAATCTTCGCGAGCATCTCTGAACCGGAAATCCTGGTATTCGACTCGCGCACCGTCGACCGGTATCGTGGTGAGAACGAGACTATCGACCCGGTTGCTGGACATATCCCCGGCGCAATTTCTGTTCCCTACCCAGATAACCTGGACGCAGAAGGGAGATTCCTCTCTGGGGAGGCGTTGCGCGCCCGCTTCCAATCCCTGCTTGGCGGCGTGCCAGTTGAAAACGCAATCTATTACTGCGGCTCAGGCGTCACTGCAGCTCACAACCTCCTGGCCTTAGCCCATGCTGGCCTGGGGGACGGCAGACTTTATGCCGGTTCCTGGAGCGAATGGATCACCGACCTGTCTCGACCCGTAGAAAAGGGGTAAAATAAAGACGAATGGGGGATGAAGATTATCGATTTAAGTCAACCACATTTCCGCGCATGACAAATGCTTTGAATTCTTTCCACATCATGGTTTCTCCTTTTGATTACGAAATCATTCTCTTATCGAATTTATCACTCTCTGAAGCTCACGAATGATTATCTTATCGGTCGCAATTGGACGATAAGACTGCCATTGGCTGGTAAAGGTTGGTTCGTTAGTATTGGTCTATAGGAATCAAAGCCTCCTTGCGCATTGATCGCAGGTGATGTGAGCACTTGACCTTCAGTCATCCAATCTTCCCTAAATATCACGACCGGCTCATAAGCCTCCTTGAGAGGTCCGTGATCTAAAGATAAATTAAATCCGCTTATCGGATCCTTCCCTAAATTGAGAACAACCAGCACAGCTTCCTCTTTACTGGCGCGCAAAAAACTAAATATCGCTTCGTTATCCACCTGCACGGGGAAGTAATCACCGACGCGCAACGCGGCGTGCTGGTTGCGCAAATGAATGAGTTTACGATAGTGCGCCAACAGGGAATCAGGATCAGTGGACTCATCCGCAACGTTCTTTCCCGCGGCAAAATCTGGATAAAGCGCATTCCACGGCGCACCCTCGGTGAAGATTGCATTCTCATCCGCCGTCCATTGCATGGGTGTCCGGATGTCTGCCATCGCCGCGGGTCTTACCGACCATATCTGGACTGTTAAGGAGCTACTTATGTTTTGAATACCCCCACCTGGTTGGCAGCCGCTTAAACACCGCGGAATACGTTCTCAGGCTGAGAACGCGTTGATCGCCAGGTGGTGTACATGACCACAGTTTACTGTGGAGCTATCTTTTGTATAGTTTTTGGAAATTAACCTTTAACAGCTCCGGTAACCACACCTTGAATAATATATTTTTGTAAGGTCAAATAGAAAATAACAATGGGTATGATCGCCAGAACAAGCATTGCCATCATGGCACCCATATCTTTGCTGCCATAGCCACCTTGCAAGTATTGGATAGCAATAGGGATCGTTCTATAGTTACTACCAATCACAAGATATGGTAAAAGATAATCATTCCAAATCCACATGGCATTTAGAATTGCAACTGTAATATATATTGGTTGGAGAATTGGAAATACAATCAAGAAGAATGTCTGTATCGGGTTACAACCGTCTATCCTCGCAGCTTCCTCTATTTCAAGCGGAATGCTCTTTACAAAACCGGCAAATATAAATACTGATAGTCCAGCGCCAAACCCAAGGTAGATCACAATAATGCCAACTGGATTATCCAAACGCAATATGTTTGCCATTTTGGACATGGTAAACATCACCATTTGGAAAGGAACGATCATGGAGAAAATCAATAGATAGTATATGAACGAACTGATTCTTGATGTTACCCGAGTGATTGCCCATGCTGTCATCGATGTAAAAAGTACGATTGTACCGACAGAAAAAACAGTAATAAAAAGCGAATACCAGAAAGCCTGAATAAACCCCGTTTTTGCAAGCCCGGAAGTGTAGTTCTTTAATTCTACAAATGTCTGGGCATCGGGCAGGGCAAAAGGCGTGTCAGATATAAAAAATCTGCCTTTGAAGGAATTCATTAGAACAATAAAGATGGGAGCCAAGAATAAGACAGCCATAATAACCAAAAAAATAAAAGTGATTTTGCCCTGAGTGTGTTTTTTGGTATTCATCAAATCTCTACCTCCCTGCTTCTGGAAATACGTAGCTGGAGTAGCACCACGACGGCAACAAATATGGTAAACATCACTGCCTTCGCCTGACCTACACCTTCAGTGCCTATGCTTCCATAAAAAGTATGGAAAATATCCAGAGCGAGCATGGCTGATGCTCTACCCGGGGCGCCATTGGTAAGGGCAAGGTTCTGATCGAAGAGCTTAAATGAATTGGCTACTGTTAGGAATGTACAAATCGTGAATGCCGGCATGACCAGAGGGATAGTAATACTCTTTAAGGTTTGCCAAGAATTTGCACCGTCAATTTCGGCTGCTTCAAACAATTCTGGGGAGATACCTAGAATACCGGCAATATAAATGATCATCATGTACCCTACCATCTGCCAATTCGTCACAACGACTAACCCCCAAAAACCATATTTAGCACTGTAGGTAATATCAACACCAAAATTAATGAGAATCCCGTTGATAATTAGCAGCCATATGTAACCAAGAACGATACCGCCGATAAGATTTGGCATAAAGAACACGGTACGAAATATATTTGTGCCCCTTATTGCGCGAGTGAGAAGGAGTGCAAGCGAAAACGCAAAAACATTGATCAGCACCACAGAAACCAGGGCGAACTTCACCGTAAATATTGTTGCATTTAGAAAGTTATTATTATCAGTAAAAGCATGAAGATAATTAGCCAATCCTACCCATTGTGAATTGGTCACTGTTCTGAATTCGGTAAATGAAAGATAAATGCCAAGTAGAAACGGAAGAAAAAATGCAATTGTGAATGCAATAAGTGTTGGCAGGGTAAAAAAAGCATAGTATTTTATCGGCATTTTTTGCACGGGTATGCTCCTGCTCTGCAAAATAAATAGTAATATGTGATTCTACATCACCCCGCACCAATCATGGTGCGGGGTGATATTATTATCCAAAACAGATACTTATTTATTCACCTGCTTTGGCGGCTTCAACCGCCCACTGGTCAATCATCAACTGTACTACAGCATCCCACTCCATGGTGCCTTGTGCATACTGTAGCAATGCAGCGCCAAAATTGTCCTTGAAGGTCTGGCTGGGAAACACGACAAAATTCCAGGCCACATTGTATAAATCAGTATTGCCCGTATAGCTAAGCAAGCTTTGTGCCAATGGATCTGTCGGTTTTTCGTTTTCGGCGAATGTGTCGAATGGAGCGATAAACTTCAGATCATTGGTAACGAAAGCTTTTCCTGTTGGGCTGCTATACAGCCAATAGATGAAATCTGCAGTAAGCTTCTGTTGCTCAGGTGAAACCTGGCTATTGATGGCGAAGAAGTTCTCGGTACCAACGCTGATAGACTGTTTTTCTTCACCCGGCATGCCAGTATAGATCGGCAGGAATTTTACATCTTCTGGCTTAACCACATTGCCGTCAACACCTGAGATTTGACCCCATGCCCAGTTGCCATTCTGCACCATCGCAGATTGACCCAATGCAAACTCCGCCATAGAATCGTCTACGCTTTTACTACCAAGTAACGTCGGCTCAGTAGTTGAGTTGTTCAGATAGAGATCAAAGATATTCTTGAAATTATCCGAGTACTGGAATTTGGTTGTCATAAAATCGGGGGGGTTACTTATGTCGAGGTTATTGTCCCTAATCTCATAAAAAATTGGGACATTGGCAAGATGGGTTTGCCAGCGCCAGTCTTCACCAGGTTTTAGAGAAGTGGAAGAAAACACACCCTTAATCCCTAATTGGTCTTTCTGGGCGGTCATGTCTTCAACAACTGCTTTCAGCGTTGCGAAGTTGGTGATATCAGCCATTGATGTTGCTTTGGCGCCAGGTAAAGCAAAATATTTGTCCATGATGGCATTGTTGTAAATGATACCGTACCCTTCAACAACGTACGGGATACCATACACGCCATCACCCGAGGTAACAGCCAATGATTTATCGGTAAGATGTTTATACAGCTCGGTGTCTTTTAAATCTGCAGTGTAATCTTTCCAATTTGCATAACCTCGAGGCCCATTGATTTGAAATAGATCAGGCGGATCAGACTTGGCAATTTCTGACTTTAATGTTTGCTCGTAAGTTCCTGCAGCAGCAGTGACTACTTTTAGAGTAACACCTGTTTCCTGTTTGTATGCGTCGGCGATCTGATTGTAGAGTTCGGCTACTTCCGGTTTGAAATTCAGGTAGTATACTTCTCCGCCTGCCGGAGGTTCAGTCGGTGGCGGCGCTTCGGAAGCTGGCGGCGCTTCGGAAGCTGGCGGCGCTTCGGTAGCTGCCGGCGCACAAGCCGCCAGAAGCATGGTTGTGATCAGCACAAAGCTGAGCAAGGTCAAGATTTTTTTACTCATCATTTCTTCTCCTTAGAAGATTCTTTTGATTGTTTTTTTAGCTTACACGAAATTAGAGATTTGGGATGGTTTATTTAAGGATGCTTAACTTAAGGTACTTCATCACCTCCCTTCTCAAAAACCGAATCCCCCTCACTGGTAAAAATTAATTTAATTCGAGATATGATCATCTAACTAATTATACCCCGTTTAGAAAAACCCTGGTCTCTACTTACCTCCTGCGCGGATCGCGGTAATTTCAGTGGTTATTTTAATGTAAGCTAGCTGGAGGGCTGAAGTTGGATCGGCACCCTCAACGAAGATAGATTGTATGGCAGCTTCCATCGGTCCCCAATAGGCGTTCATCTCAGGAATTACTGGCAAAGGGACGCTTTTCTCAAAAGCGATCACGGTCTCCTTCATTAACCGGTTCTGGATTTTGACATTCTTAACGGTTGGCAGGTGCGCTGCCTTTGTGGGATCGGCGAGGATCGCCTGCGCTTCAGGGGAAAGGAAATACTCCATAAAAGCCCAGGCAACCTGGCTTGTATTAGCTTTCGCTGTTGGATTCAGATAAATTGCCTCGGTTTCAACAAATCCGGAGAGATGGCCACCCTCTGTGGCTGGCCAAGGATCGATTGCTAGATTCTCTACGCCAATCGCCTCGGCCAGATTTGTGATGTTCTCTGATCCATCGATCAGGAAACCCAACCTGCCTGCCTTGAAAAGGTTTGCATCATTTTCAGTATTGAATTCGACCAATAATCCAGAGTCTTTGAATGATCGTAATAAATTCAACCAGCACACTCCCGCCGCGTTGTTAAAAGCGGGATCCCCCTTTTCGTTCATTAATTTACCTCCGCATGCGGTCAATTGGGCTCCTGAGAAGTAAAAGCCAATATCAAAGTCTGCGCCGACTACCTCTCCCTGATTCGCCTGAGATGCTATCTCAATCAACTCCTCCAAAGATCGAGGAGAATCTGGAATGATGTCCTTGTTACGGAACATCACCACACCTCTCCGAAAAGCTTCCGGAAGGCCAATCAAAGCTTGTTTATATTCTACCTGAGCCAGGGCAGCCTTGTTGATAGAGGCTAGCAACTCTTGATCAGCCAGTTGAGAAAGGTCTGCGATCACGTTTCCATCGAACAGGGTTGGACCCCATTCAGCTGGCCCGATCAACAAGGTTGGGCCGTCACCCTTCACCGCCGCGTCGCTGTACCTCTCCCGCAAGCCATCAAAGGGAAAATAGGACACTTCAAATTGAACATTAGGCTGCAGTTCATTAAAACCATCGATCACTTCCATCAGACTTTCGACTTCGCTCCCTTCCCAGGCATGCCAAAGTACGATGGATTTAGGTAGTTCTATAGCCGGATCAGTTGTGGGAGTCAAGCCAGTTGTGGGAGTCAAGCCATTTGTGGTCGCAGGCTGTTCGGTCACAGGCAACGGTTTTTGGGCTAATTGGACTCGTACAGGCTCGGGCACCTCCGTAATCATTGGAGATACAGCTGGAGATGGACCCTGTGTAACCTCAGGAGCTTGCGTGCACGCTGACAGATACCAATAGACCACTAAGAAAAAACTGGTCAATAACCGAGTTCGGTTCATCACTATATAATACTCGTTTCGATGTGCAAATGGTTTACAATTAGGATAAGTAAATAGGCGAAATTCGTTTAATAACCCCGCGAGTTTAAATTTTAGCACATATTGATAAAAAATGAAACCCCAAGCATTCACCGGTGTATTCGCTGCTGCCATCACACCACTTCGATCTGATTTCTCACCCGATCTCGGCGCCCTACCCTCGTTTCTGAACTTCCTGGCTCAGCGCGGTTGTCACGGGGCGTTACTGCTTGGCACCACAGGTGAAGGCCCATCCTTCAGCCCCGAACAGAGGAGAAAGGTATATCACGCAGCCCTTGAGGTCCGCCAAGAGCACCCTGAATTCTGCCTCCTGGCAGGCACGGGTACACCCAGCCTGGACGAGACGAGCGCTTTAACCCGTTCCGCTTTCGATCTGGGTATGGACGGGGTTGTCGTCTTACCTCCATATTATTACAGAAGAGCAAGCGACGATGGCCTATATACCTGGTATCACGAAGTGATTCATCAGGCAGTGCCCACCGATGGCGCTTTTTTCGGCTACCATTTCCCTGGGATGTCGGGGGTTCCGTTATCGGTAGATTTGCTGGCTCGACTAAAGGATGCTTTCTCCAATCAGTTTATCGGGATCAAGGACTCGTCTGGAAACCCCGCATTCGCAGAACAACTTGGAGCCCGATTTGGGCAAGATTTGTTGGTATTTACTGGAAACGATAGCTTATTCACCCTGGCATTGCAATCAAAAGCTGCTGGTTGTATTACTGCATTGGCAAACCTGATATCTCCAGACCTGCGCCGGATCTGGGATTCATTCCAAAGCGGCCAACCCGACTTGAAAGCACAAGAAAAGGTCGACTCAGTTCGAGCGATCCTTGAACGATACCCACCTGCCCCGCCATTTTTAAAAGCTCTTCTGGCTCGCGACTTTGGTTTTCCGCGTTGGCCGGTTTGTCCACCTCTGCTCCCACTAACCGCCGAGGCGGAAGAACTCATCGCGTCTCAGCTATTTTTAGCGTAAAATTAGAAAAATATATTAATTCGGTCCTCTTCCATCGATCCATGTCCTCTTCTCCCCCAGAAAATCTTCCTCAATCCTCTGCACCCGAACAAAATCCTCGCCAGCTGCTTCTCTTAGCTTTGTTAGCAGTCGGGATACTGGCGATCATCATCTTGACGATTGTTCTCTCCGCGCGCCTCTCGACCCCACCTCCGCTGATTGCCACGGTTCTACCTGGCGTTACCCTAACGCCTTCTCTTTCCCCAACCTGGACGCAAACTGCAACCGTGACTCTCACCCTGCGGGTGACATTTACACCCAGGCCAACCGGCACTCCCACCCCTTCCTTGATGCCAACTTCTACACCACCGCCGACGCTGTTCCCCTCCTTAACCCCCGCTGTCCCGGTTGAAGAAAACGATCGCTTTCAACTGGTAGACTGGACATCTGAACTGGCTGACCGGATAATCCGTATACTCGATGCATATCCGAATACGTTGTCGGGATTTGTGCGTGGAGAAGATGACCGCGGATATTACAATGCTTTTCAATATGCCATCCTTGCCCAACGCGAAGCACTTTTACGCTTCCCGGCTGCGCCCGAATCCCAGGACTGGCTCTGGGGATTAGCTTACAACCAGGCGCGTACCGGAGATCCGCGAGCTAGCTCTGCTTTCACTGCCTTGATCACTCAGGAACTCAATGCCGGTCTGATAAGCCTTGATGAATTAAACCGCTGGGGAAATTCACGATTTCCTCCGGTTTCCATTGAATACTTTCCTTTGGAGACTACAACCGGTCTATTGAGTAACAGCCTGGTAAAGGTGAGTCCTGGGGAAAATGGCAGCGCTTTCTTCTGGCTCCTGGAAAATCCAAACGGTTTTACCTCCTTCCCCCTGACCAGTGATTTCGACTTCGTCTATCCAACTGGGGTGAATTATCTTCTGGACGACCTTAACGGCGACGGTAGTGCGGAGGTCATTATCTACCGCAATAATGCTCCAATACCGGATCAGTTCCCCTTTCCCCGGATTTTCAACCTGGCACAGCAACCCCCGGTAGAGCTCCCCTTCGCATCGAATTTACCACCCGAAATCGGGCTGGCTTTTGAGACTCATTGGGAACCAGTCGAAGCCAGCTCTTCAGAAGAAGACCTACAATTCACAACCACAGTCTTTCCAACTTGTCCGGTAACGATCACCCATACTTATGGATGGAACGGGCGCAAACTCGAGTTTTTCAATGCCCTTTACAGGATCGATCCTGATCCAGAATTATTGAGCTTCTGTGCGCCAGTCATCGAACACGCAGCTCTCGTGTGGGGCTTGGAACCGACCATTCAATTTATGGAATCTCTCCTGCCGTCCTGGCCTCCGAAAAGTTCACCAGACGGCTCCCCTTATCCTGAGGATGCCTTAGATGAGTGGCGATACCGCCTGGGTGTTTACCATGCCTTGTTGGGAGACCAGCCTCAGGCAATCGGTTACCTCGATGCGGTCGTCGCAAATCCTGCAACGCCGACCAGCCGGTGGATCGCTCAGGCGCAGGAATTCTTGGCAACTTACCAGGATCAAAGGGCCATATATCAAGCCTGCCTGGGCTCGGCTTATTGCGATCCACAACAAGGCCTTAAGGGTTTAGTAGCCACGTTCTCCCCTGAAGATTATGCGAGTATTGTTGATCTTCTGGTTCAAGGGGGAGTGATTATCCGTTCGCATGGCTTTTTTGATTTCGATAATGATGGTCAGACCGAACATTTCTTCGTCCTTCGCCACTTACCTGGTTCCAGATTGGAATTTTGGATCCTTGCGCTCACCTCTAACAGCATTGAAGCACTTTTTGTCGACTTCATTGAGCCTATTCGGGCCAGGATATCATATGTTGAACCGCTTGATGAGCCTCCACTTGTCAACCTAGAACCATCCACTTATTTCCGCCTCGAAAAACTCGGGGTTGACCGAAAACCTGTGGTCACCATCGTCGAACACCAGGTTGTCCTGTCCTCCAATCTCACCCGACAAGCCCTCGATCAGATCGAAGAATCATTACTCGCTGGCGATGATCCCACCCAATTAAAAGATGATTTAATCACGCTCAGGGATTCACCTATCTTTACCTGCGACTATCTTCTGTGTCCTCGCTTTCTTTATTTACTCGGGTTGGTAAATGAATTATTGAACAACGACCGATCGGCGATCGACGCTTTTCTCGAGTTGTGGAGTGATTTCTTCGAAAGCCCCTATGTCACCATGGCGCGCTTGAAGTTGGCCGGCCCGGCCGTTCCACCAGGCCCTACCATCACCCCAACCAGGACGAAAACTCCCCACCCCACTGAAACAATTACACGCACTCCAACCATCACCGGGACACCAGCTACAGCCACGCCAAGCATGACCATCACTCCTACCGGCACTTTACCGACTGCAACCCCCACTCCGACCGGCTTCACATCTACGCCAACACCAAGCGGGACTCCCACGTCGACTCAATCCGGAGCAACGCCCACGACAACGGCCGATACACCATATCCACCTCCAACACAGGGATATTGATGACACTGCACCGTACCCGGTGGCGACTCCTCCACACTTTTCCTGCGCCCGGTTCCTGGAATATGGCTGTTGATGAAGCCATCCTGGAAGCCACCGGTCGTGGCGAAGCTCCTCCGACCTTGCGCCTATACAGCTGGGACCCGCCTTGTCTTTCACTTGGCTATGCGCAACCAAAATCCGATGTCGATCGCCATCTCCTCTCCAGCTTCGGTTGGGACCTTGTCCGCCGTCCCACCGGAGGCAAGGCAATCTTGCACGCCGACGAGTTGACCTACGCCGTGATCGGCCCGCAAGCTGAACCCCGTCTGGCCGGGAGCGTCATCGAAAGCTATCAACGCCTCTCTGCTGTCCTACTATCCGCCCTGAGGCTACTCGGCATCCCGGCCGAGTCGCTTGAAAACCCTGTTCGCTTCTCTCAAGAAGCTAACCATAACCCAGTTTGCTTCGAGATTCCTTCGCATTATGAGATCACGTATCAAAGGAAAAAAATAATCGGGAGTGCACAGGCTCGCCGTCAGAATGGGATCTTGCAACATGGATCCCTGCCTTTATCTGGTGATTTAACGCGCATCACACGGGTCTTAGTTTATCCCGACAATGCCAATCGCCAGTCTGCTGCAGAGCGATTGCTAACCCGTGCCGTGACTGTCGAGGCAGCTTTAGGATACCAAATTGAATGGGAAACCGCTGCTCAAGCCTTCGTAACGGCCTTTCAAAAGGTTCTCAACCTGGCTTTGGAGGCTGAAAAATTAACCCCCTTCGAGACTCAACGGGCAGCTGATTTGGTTACAGAGAAATATAACCATCCAGATTGGACGGATAGATTGTAAGGTTAAGGTTCCGGCGTCGATTGTTCGAAAATTACCTCAGAATACTTACCAATATCGCGGAACAAGCGGGAGAGATAATTTTCTGCATTTTGACGAGCCAGTTCCAGGATGCCATCTTCAAGTGCGGCTTTTTCTATCTCCTGCTCAGCAGCTTGGCGAGCGATGGTCTCCAGATTGACATCGCCGCTGGTTAAGATGCCTTTCTCCCGGTCGTATATATAAGATTTCTCATTGTCTAAAGTGGCAATAAAGATTTCAGGTTCAGGCAGATTAACAAATAGAACATTATCTTCAACGCGCAGGTTCTCAGGTCCCAGTTTCTCCAGATCAACCCCAGCGATCACCTTTCCATGTGCAACCAGGAGTAAACGATCCCCAAAAAGAAAGCTGAATTGTCCCTGGCCTGACTCCGCTGTGATCACCTTTTCGACCGAGTATTGAATGGTCTCTAAGCGCGCCAATGAGCGCACTTGATGGATGATAGTCACCGGATCGACGATTACCGTGGGAGTTGGCCGCAATAGCTGGGCTACCTGCGTCCCAATCCCGTTGGAGAGGTTTGCCACGGGTTGCACGAATTGCTGCGCCTGCATGACGCTCTGACGCACGACCGAGATGACCAGATAAGCCGCCAGGCTTATGATGATTAAGATGCCGATCACCAGGACCCAGCCTCTCGTATTGCTTGTGTTCGATTTTTCCATAAGATTCTCTTCTACTAAAACCTCTTGCCCTAGAATTCATTATCCTCGATAATTATAAGGGGAACTTCTCTAAACCACAATGCGTATTGGCCTACTCATACTTCATTTACACCTGGCGGGTTGCACATCTCTCAAGGAAAAACGCCGCCGGCTCAAGCCGCTGATCGTCCGTCTGCATCGTGAGTTTAACATCTCCGTCGCGGAGATAGATAAATTAGATGCCTGGCAAGAAGCGCTCATTGCCTGTTCTTTAGTCAGCAACGATCAGGGGCACACCCAGCGTTCATTGCAGGAAATTCCCCGGTGGATTGAAGCCTCCTGGCCAGATGTTACCTTAATCAGTGAACACCTGGAGCTTGTCTAACAATGGCAGCGCTCATCCTCATCGTGACGATCGTCGGACTGCTCGCTGGATATCGCTTCTACGCCTATCGCCAAGCAGATCAAATCATCCAGCCGAATCTGAAACGCTCTGCACCAGCCCGGCGTTATATGGATGGTGTGGACTTTATTCCGACCCATCCCGGCATTTTATTAGGCTTTCAGTTTAAATCAATTTCCCTCGACCCAATCATCGCTCCAATCATCGCCCTCCAATTTGGCTGGTTACCTGCAATTCTTTGGATCTTATTTGGCACCCTTTTCATCGGGTGGGTGCAAGACTATCTGTCTATAATCATATCCATGCGGAGTGGTGGGATGACTCTCAGCAGGCTGGTGGAGCAGATCGTCTCTCCCCGAGCAGGAAAAATATTCCAAATAATCTTATATATTTACCTTTTACTAATTCTGGGTGAATTCACCATGATCATCTCTCCCTTGCTCGCTAAAGAAACGGTAGCGACAGGGATCATATCTATAGTCTGTGCCGGGCTACTTGCCGGGCAGATGATCTACCGCTGGCGAATTAATACCCTGCTTTCAACCAGCCTCTCAGTCTCGCTTGCTTTCCTAGGCATTTACATAAGTTCACAGCCAACCGCCCAAAGATTTATTGGGGGGATCAACGACTTATTGGGGGGCGCTGAGGGTGCGATCGTCTTCCATCACCCACTCGGCTATGGAGATTTCACCTGGACTTCGGTTTTCTGGATATTCATGATCCTCACCTTCTGTTATCTTGGAGCAACTTTGCCGATTTGGCGCTTCGCCCAACCGGTGAATTATGTCTCGTCCTGGTTCATCTTCCTCATGATGCTCGCTTCAATCGCCGGGGTTATCATTACTGCCTTGAGCAGAGAGAGCCGCCTTTCTCTTGAGATCCCAGCCGTGGTATCTCTTAACCATCCCCAGCTGGGGCCTATCTGGCCAATCCTGTTCGTAACGATCTCCAGCGGGGCGATCTCCGGATGGCACTCGCTGGTTTCAACCTACAGCACCTCCAGGCAGGTCGAGAAAGAAACCCACGCTCTGCCGGTTAGCGCGGGCGCTCTGTCCCTGGAAGCGATCCTGGTTATCTTGGCAGTGATTTTCGCTGCCACCATCGGAGTAAGTACAGGAAGATTCGATGCAGGCCAGAATTACAGGCTCGTCGCCGGGCCAGCGGGAGTCTTTGCGACCGGTATGACGCATTACTTAATGACTTTAGGCATCTCAGACACCTTGGGCAATGCCATAGGAGCCATATTCCTGACCGTTATGGGGTTAACGGTCATGCAGCTCGTGTTGCGTTACCTGCGTATGGTAAGCGCAGAACTAATGGGTTTGCAGATTCCCGCTCTGCGGAACGCCCACATCGGAAGCCTTCTTGGCATCCTGATCGTTTTAATCCTGATCTTGTCTGGCTTTTGGCAATGGCTGTGGGTTTTATTCGTTGGCACCAACTTGTTGGTAGCAGGGATCGCGTTATTAATGGCCTCAATTTGGTTGCTCAAGCAGGAGAAACCTAATCGATGGACTCTTTGGCCGGCTGTGTTTTTGTCGATCACCTCGATCAGCGCCATCGCCTATAGTTCAATTTACCTAGCAATATACAAGAGCCTACTAACTGCACAATCCCTAAATCCTAGCCTGATCCTGGGAAATCTGATCACAGCCATTTTCGGACTGTTCATGATCCTGGCTGGTCTGCTGATCTTCCGGGATGGATTGGGTAGATTGACGCAAAGCCGCACAGATACAGAACCGCAATGAATATCATTTCCAGGACGCAGTGCGCCTTTGCATCTTAACGCCTATGCGTTTAAAATCTTCTTCGATATAGGAGCGAACAATATGGATCTCGGATTAAATGGCAAGCGCGCCTTCGTAGCTGGCGCCAGCCGCGGGCTGGGCTATGCCGTGGCGCTTGGCCTGGCCCGTGAAGCTTGCGCGGTAGCGATCAACAGCCGTAATCCTGCTGGGCTTACCAAAGCTGCCCAGGAGATCCTGGCCAACACCAATAGTCAGGTTGTCCCCCTTCCCGGAGACGTGACCGATCCGCAAGTCCCAGACCGGCTCATCCAGCAAACCGCGGCAGCGTTCGGTGGATTGGATATCCTGGTCACCAATTCTGGCGGGCCGCCAGCCGGTAAATTCGAGGATTTTGATGATCAGGCCTGGCAGAATGCTGTGGAGCTGATCTTCTTGAGTCATATGCGTTTGATCCGCGCCGCCTTGCCTTATCTCCGTTCCTCGCCCTCTGCTAGCGTGCTCACAATCGCTTCATACTCTGTTAAGCAACCTATCCCCAACCTGGTGCTTTCCAACAGCATCCGCTCTGCGACGGTTGGCTTGACGAAAAGTTTGGCGCTGGAGCTTGGATCAGAACAGATTCGATTCAATTCAATTCTTCCTGCCTGGACAGAAACAGAACGGGTTCAGGAGCTGATGGCTCACCGCGCTAAAGTCAATCAGACTTCTGTCGAATCAGAGATCGCCAAACAAACTAAAGATAGCCCGCTCGGGCGAATGGCCACTCCTGATGAATTCGCCAATGTTGCGGTTTTTCTAGTCTCCCCCGCAGCTTCCTATGTAACTGGGGTGGCGTTGACTGTGGACGGTGGCATGTATAAAGGGACGCTTTAGCTGGTTTTTCTACTCCTGCGTCGCCAGAAAATGATTCTTCAGAGTGTAATAAATATAATTTTGCCAGAGACGCATCATATCTTCTTTATGGTAATCGTGGGATGAATGGGTTTGGATGATAAATAACCCGTCGAGACAAGTCGCCAAAGTGCCATGACTGTCCTTTTCCCACGCCAGATTACCAGCTAAGAGCGTCGCATCGCTTCCCGGGATCTTTTTTATAAAATCTCCGGCATCACCATTCCATTGGATACTATAGTGTGCCAGGGATACACCCTCGTTTGGCTCATGGAACACGGGGTGCTCAGGAACCAACCACCAAACCGATCTGGAGTCGCGTGGAGGATCCCACCAGTCACTTTGAAACTTGATCCCACATCGAGCGAAGATATTGCTGATCCTGCCCGATGCAATCTCATCTAAATTCCAGATTTCGAGGATCACCGCAGTGTCCTTATTGAGTTGGTCATTTAGATAATCGAAAAACTCTCCCTTAACTCCGCTGCGGGCCTCAACGCCAGAGATAATCAGGTCCCAATCTGTCCCCGATAGAAGCTGTGCCTTGAAGTCACCCACGGCGTCCTTTACATCCACATAAGTCAACCCCATTCCATCCAATGCTTCTTCGATATACCTCTCAAGAAAGACCCCAGCCACATCTTCAAACAATAATATCTTCGCCGAATCCATCAAAGCTTCCAGGTCAGGGGTAGGGGTTGCTGGGATTTCAGTGGGAGAAGGAGCATCAGTCGGGGGAGGCGGTGGAGTATCAGTCGGGGGAGGTGGTGGAGTCGAAGACGCAGGAGGAGTAACGGTTGGTGGTTCTGTCGAGGTCGCGTTTGGTGTAGGGGCATTCGCAAGCTCAGTTAATTGAGCTACTTGCTGAGCTACGATCGTTCCCTGGACATTATATGCGACCTGAGTCGAAAGGGCGACCTGGGTCATCTGTTGAGCAATATCCGTGCCTTGTGCATCTAGGACTACCTTCGTGCCCGAGAATTCGGGTTGAGTTGCCGAAGGCAGATTGCAGGCTGCTCCAAGCAAAAGGATCAAAAGAAAACCGATGGTTTGATGGGCACTTTTCTTCATCAAGGATTTCCTGAATTCAAATCGAGATCCACGGTTAGATTTGTGCATTTTCATCCCTATCAATGAATTGGTTGATTATGATCAGAATCACTCCCCACGCTGGTGCAATCCGATGCCTTCATAACAAGTATAGATTTTTTTTATCGAATGTCAATATAGCTTGCAGTTTTGATTGCTCCATGAAACACCCCCTGACAAGCTCGCATTAGCTCATAACCCACCCCGGACGATGTGAAATTCTAAAGGATTGATCTGAATATTTCGTTCACAAATCGTTTAAGATCCCTCCACAATCGATGAGAATTATTGCAGGTGAAGTAATATTTTGCCTTTATTCCACAACTCCTCCAACCGGTAATAGTCACGCCGGTCGGTAGAGAAGATATGCAGGATCACATCTCCGAAATCTACGAGCATCCAGCCATTATCTGGTAATCCCTCGACGCGGGCTGGTAAAGCATGCTTCTTTTTAACTTCCTCCATGGCTGAATCAGCCAGCGCCTCCAACATTCGATCGCTACTTCCTGAACAGATCACAAAATAATCGGCGAATATAGCGATTTCACGAATGTCAATCAGGAGTATATCTTCCCCCTTTTTGTCTTCAAGGGCGTTCACGATGGTGTGTGCAAGTTCGAACGTATCCAGAGATCACCTCAACTGAACTAAGAGACTCCTTCCAGGGGAGCCGAAAATAAGCGGGTATAAACTGCGCCTCCCGGCTTGAGATCGCTTCGATACAGGTGGATCGATCTTACCCGAGTAGCCCCTAGGAAACCAACTTTAAAAGTATCCAATACTTCACCCAGCTTATGGATATCAGCCGGGCTGGCATTACGTGAAACACGCCCCAGCGTTAAGTGTGGGGAAAACGGTCGCTCTTCACGGTCATAACCCAGGCGGGCTGTCTCTGCCTCAATGCTATGCTGGATGGCAACCAAATCAGGAGGCACTTCCAGGCCAATCCAAATCACACGTGGATGATGAACCTTTGGGAAGGCACCCAATCCACCGACGCTGATTTCGAAGCTTGGGTGAGCAGGTACCACAGCCCTCAGGATTTTTTTAAGCATCTCAAGGTTGGCCAGCGACACGTCCCCCAAGAACTTGAGCGTTAAGTGGATGTTCTCTGCCGGGATCCAGCGAACTGGAACACCCTCCAGACGTTCCTTGAGCTGAGTCGAGACTTGCTCCAGGCAGTGTTGGATTTCAGGCGATAGATCAATCCCGATGAAGGCTCGGATCACCGAACTAGACATTAAGTACCCTCAGTTTTCTGCTCAGCGGGGGGAGTAGCGTTTTCCACCGCAGCTATTAAATCCATATAAGATACTGGCTTGGTCAGGTAAACGGTAGCTCCAGCCTCCAGGCCAGCTTTAATATCAGAATTCAAGCCTCTTGCGGATATCACGATAACCGGCATGTCGGCCAGGAGGGGATTGCTGCGGATAAAATTCAAGACTTCCAATCCTGAAATATCAGGCATCATGACATCCAGAACCACGGCGGTGGGCTTCGCGGTGGTCAAATGAGCAATCGCTTGTGCGCCACCAAAACACTTAAGCACTTGATAGCCTTTCAACCGGATCATCTCTGCGAACATTTCAGCAGTGTCCGGTTCATCTTCGACAACAAGGATGGTTTTAAGGTTTGGAATCATTATAACAACACCTCGGTTGAGATTAATGGTCGGTCACTCCTCATCAACTAATCTCCGATAATCCTCTGCCGTGTCTACATCCAACAACAACCTTTCATCCTGCCACTCGAGCCAGTTTACAGGGTACAGTGAAAAGATGGCTCGCCCGCCGATATCGCCATGGATAGACATTAAATCATGGAACGTTAGGCGGTCGAATAAAACCGGGTTCGCGCGCTGGTCTGCCACTCTAGGCGCCACGACCGGCGCCAGGGTTTCCGCATGGCGTTCAATCAGCGACCGCAGGAGTGTGACAGACACTCGCGGCTGATCGGCTAACAGGAAAATAGCTGCGCCGGTCTCCGGTGAGAGAGCGCTCAAGCCCGCTTGAATGGAGCTGCTTTGTCCGGACTCCCAATCTGGATTCTGAACCAATTTCAACGGTAAATCCTGTACAGCTGCCTGGACTTGTGAACCATGATCGCCTGTTACCAGGACAACGGGTGAAAGGCCAGCCGACAGGGCGGTGCTCGCCACGCTGCGCACCAAAGGTTCTCCCTTCCAGGGTAACAATTGTTTCGGTTGGCCCATCCGGCTCGAACCTCCAGCTGCCAGGATAATCCCTGCCACAGGCTCGTGGACAGCCAGTATCCTGGGAAGCCCAGTCGTCGGCGGTTGGAGAGAGGCGACCACAACCGCATGATATGCCGGTACCAGCCGCGTGGCAAGCACTAGGGCCAGGGCTTGCCGTCCCAGTGTATCCGCTTGATTTAACAATACAATCCGTCGTGTCCCTTGCGGGATACCTTTTAACCCACCGAGCGGGCTGGTCAACACTTTTGCCAGGGCATCCACGGAAATGATATCCCCAGAAGCCAGCCCGGATAGGGAGGCAAAGAGTTCAGGCCGGTGGACCCATTCTGAAGTAAGTGGTTTACCCAGTCCGGATAGACCAGCTACTAGGATCACGCTGTCCACGAAAGGCGGGATGGCGGGTTCATGATCGGCAGGGGCTTTTAACGGCTGCTGGCGCGACCCGTCCGCCTCGATCAGCATCGGAATTGAACGCGCTTTAGTGATCGAATAAATGTGTTCCAGACTAATCGCGTCCACTCCGGATGTCCGTTCAGCTTCGTGCAGCGACCCAGTCACCAAGACCACTTCTTCTGAATCGAGATAAGCCTCGATTAGCTCCATGTCCTCCGGATTTTGTAAAATAATATGCTTATCTGCCAGGTTGAGTTGATCCTTCGAAAGGTGAGTGGAAGATGTGACAAATACTGGCGGTTTTAACTGCCTGGCAATTTGGAATAAGGCGGTCGTCTTGCCACCTGCGCCAACCAGGGCCAGGCATGGCGCGGGTGAAAGCCGCAAAGCTTGCCTCAGGGGTAAAATCGGTGATCTCATTCCCATAAATGTGTTCGCAGTTCATTTTGAGAGAAAATTGCCTCCAACACCCCGCCACCAACTGCCAGGGATTTATCGGAGACCAGGGTGCAGTAACGTGGGTCATCCCGCGGGTCTAAATCACCGATCTTCAGTCCACGCCGGACCACCAGCCCCGGATGCAACAGGCCACGCAACATCCCACTGAATGGAGCTAACACTTTTTGGCCATCCACTTCGGCAACGGATTGTCCAGGTTCAAGATGATCACCAATTTCAACAAAAGTCTCTAATACTCCCTCGGCCGGCGCGCGCAGAGCTCGTTCTGCAGCGTGTTCATTGATTCCTTCTGGAATACCAGTGTCCACTTCAGCAGAGCCTCTCCAGATAACACGCCCCATGAAATGTCCCCGGTTGGTCTCGACCACTGCGTGACAATTTTCCCCGGCCACAAAACCTGGCCCGAGACCAACAACCAGCGAGGCCGCTTCCTTGCCAAGCTCAGGGGATTGCTTGGTCATGCGACCATCGACGAGAACCGTGAATCGTGAAACGTGATGCGTGAACTGTGATGCGTGAGGTGTGGATTGAAGTTGTTGCAGGGTCCTACATTCAGGATCGACCATCACCGGAATATCCCCCTCGTCCAGGGTGCGATATGCCTCTCCCAGTTCGACCACGCGCCGGGCGGTTACCCCCTCAACAACATATTCGTCTCGATAAACTGCTTCGGCGAAGGAAGCCATACGTCGGACGACCAGCGGCTGTGGCAGCTCGGTGATCACGACGCCCAACCCAACCCGGTGCAGACGCAGAGCCACGCCAGTAGCGATATCCCCCCCTCCGCGAATGAGAACAATTAGAGACATATCATTGGGGCAAGTGACTAGCTACTATAGAGTTTTTTCTCGAGAAAATCGATCATCTCTTGAGCAAGGTTGATAACTGGTTCAACGATACAATCCTTCTGCCTCCATTCGACGGATCTTTGCTTCATCCATAGAAAATATCTCCTTGCCTCTATTGATCGTATCGTAGAGCAGGTAGGAACGAGGTTGAAGTAAGTCATCCAAACAAAATGTAACCTGAGCCACCTGTTCACCCCAGGTAACGCTTGCCTCCCAGGCAGCCTGGGCTGCATGTTCGGATCGGCTCTCGCGCGGGGCCGCGCTGAACACCATCACATCCACATCACTTTGCGGACCGGCCTGGTTACTGGCAACACTTCCAAAAAGGATGATCCGGGCGATAGATGGACCGATTGGGCTATCAAGAAGGCGCGCAGCAAAATCGGCCGCGGCATTTAATTTTGGGTCGCTATTTGCTTTAATCCTACTCGCAAATTCCTGAGCTGAATGTTGCTGACTCACAGGACGTAGATCCTCATTTCCTGGCAAAGATTGTACTTGACCTGGGTAACAGCGTCAACGATTACTTAACTTGATGTTATCTAGCTTCTCTAATTTGCTAAATACTCCCCAAGCCACGCAAAACCCTTTCCGGGATCAAAGGAAATTCGTAGAACCACACACCGGTTGCCTCGCGCACAGCGGCAATGATCGCCGGGGTGAGCGGCAGGTAAGGCATTTCCGCCATGCCGCGCACCCCCCACGGTCCCAGCGGGTCAGGGTATTCCAGGATAAGTGATTCGACTTGCTCCGGGATGTCCAATACTGTCGGAATCAGGTAAGTGGACAAGTGCTGTGTCTGGACAAAGCCGTCTTTCTGGACGAAATTCTCCAACAGCGCATAACCTGCAGCCTGGACTACTGCACCTTCGATCTGGCCTTCGATCTGCTGCGGGTTGATCGCCTTCCCTACGTCGTCAGCTGAAATCACACCGACCAGGCGTATAAGACCGGTCTCGGTATCCACCTCAACTTCGACCGCCTGCGCTACGTAACCATAACTGATGTTGGGTTCCGATTTGCCAGTCTCGGGATCATAAGGCGTGGTGCGCGGGGGACGGTACTGGAATGTGGCCACCGCCGGCCGGTCTTCGGCGCGCCACTTTTCCATCGCCTGCTCGGCGGCGCCCTTGATGGCATTGCCAGCCATGAAGGTCATACGTGAAGCCGAGGCGCTGCCGGAATTGTCGGTGAAGGCTGTATCCGAGACGATCATCTCTACCTTATCGAGCGGAACTCCCACCGCCTCGGCCGCCATCTGGGCCATGACGGTGTGCGTCCCCTGCCCGACCTCAGCCCCGGCGTGGTGCACCACCACCCGCTCGATCTCGACACCGCCATGCAACTCAACTGTCGCCCAACACTGCTCAGCAAATCCAAACGAAAAGCCCACGTTCTTGAACGCGCACGCAAATCCCAGTCCTCGCCGGATATGGCTCCCGGCTGGCCTCTGAAGGCGAGCGGCTGACGGCTCTTCCCTCTTCCACCCCTCCACGCCTGGCCTCCAGCCCGACTTACGGGCACATTCCTCGATCACCTGAGCCAGGCTCACCCCCTTGGGAAGCGGCGTGCCCACCGACATCAGCGCGCCTTCGCGCAGCACATTCCGCAGGCGGATCTCGACCGGGTCCATCCCCAGGGCTTCTGCCAGGCGGTTCATTTGGGTTTCTGCGGCGAAGGATCCCTGCGGGCCGCCAAAGCCGCGGAATGCCCCGCTGGGGATATTGTTGGTGTAAACTGCGTAGGAATCTACCTTGACATTGGGGATCTCGTATGGCCCGGTGCACATCAAGGTGGCGTTGCCCAGCACCTTGGTCGAAGTGTAGGCATAGGCCCCCCCATCGGCGATCACCTCGACTTCGGCAGCGATCACTTTTCCCGCTTTGGTTGCGCCCCACTTCGACCAAGGTG
>Ga0209341_10001671_pt1 | contig 21781 bp, 25 predicted proteins | sample RifCSP13_2_FD_184020 | JGI IMG/M metagenome (GOLD analysis project Ga0209341, IMG submission 184020) | Soil microbial communities from Rifle, Colorado - Rifle CSP2_sed 13_2 (SPAdes) (version 2) | ecosystem: Environmental > Terrestrial > Deep subsurface > Rock core/Sediment | place: Rifle... | reverse complement strand
GAACCATTTTCTCAAGCAAGATTCCTTTTAGCTGAACTCCTTTCTTTTTTGAAAGCCTCTTGTACATGTCGTTGAAGGCTCTCTTTACTTCTTTCTCATTTTGTAGTCCGACCTTTACGCCACCAACATCAGTCTTGTGAAGAATTTGTGGCGAAACAACCTTCATGACAAGTGGGTATCCAATCTTTCTTGCAGCCTTTGTAGCCTCTTTAGTAGAATTTACAAGAGCATATCCAGGAACTTTCACGCCATATTTTTTTAGCACAGACTTTGAAATCTCTTCTGTGATTACTCTATGATCAGTTGTAATTGTCTCTTCAAAGACTTTGGTCACAGAACTCATATAGAACGAAAAGTCTAATCGTCATTATATTAAACTTTTGTCACAGATTGTATGCTGCCTTGAAATTTCTGTAAAAAATTTCCATGTTGTTTTGTATGCTTTGTATGTTTTCAGATATTTTTCTGATTATCTCTTGTGGATTAATGTAGGGCACTTTACTAAGCTCGTCTTTTGATTTATCTAGCCACAGTCTAATCGTCTTTTCATCTACTTCGAGGTGGAATTGTACCCCTATTGCTGTCTCTACCTGAAACGCCTGATTTTTGTAATCTTTGGAATGGGCAAGGCGTATAGCGCTTTGAGGAAGATCAAAGGTATCACCATGCCAGTGAAAAACTATTGCCGGGCTTTTAATTCCTGAGAAAAGACTAGATTTTGATAGATTGTCAAATTCAACGTCATGGTATATCCCGATTTCTTTTTTCTCTCCTTGATAGACTCTGGCTCCAAACGCCTTTGCAATAAGCTGAGATCCAAGACAAATGCCAAGAACTGGTATCTCGTTTTTTACTGCCTCTTTTATCAACCACATTTCTCTTTTCAGATATGGCAGATTGTCATTTGCACTTTCAGAAGCTCCCAAGATTATTATTGCAGAAGAATCATAATCTGGAATTTTTTCTTGCTTGGTAAAAACAATCCTTGTTTTAAACCCATCTTCTTCTAAGAGTCTACCAAGACCTGCAAGTCCTTCATACTTTGCATTTTGTAGAACAAGAATATCCGACATCTTTGATATATCGTTGAAAACTGCTTAATATGTCAAATGTTACATTGATGCCATGAGGATTACAGAATCTGAAATAGAAAACCTGAAAAATTTCATAACTTCTCTAAACTCAAAAAAAGACAGCATAGTTGTGGTAGAAGGAAAACGTGACTCAGCTGCATTAAAAAAACTTGGCTTTTCTGGCAAGATCTGTGAGTTTCATAGCTTCAAAGGGTTGACAAGATTTGCTGATTCAATGGAAGCATACAAACGGCTCATAGTTTTGCTTGATCATGATAGAAAAGGTAGATACCTTACAAGCAGAATAATATCCGAACTTGAGCACCGCATTACAATAGATCTGTCCTTTAAGAGAAGGCTTGCTTCCATAACAAAGGGAAAAATAAGACACATTGAGGATCTCTCATTGTATACGTTAAACCTAAGCAAGATCAGTTTGTATGCCAAACCTAACCATAAGCACTTATATCCGCGTCCTGAGAAAAGTATTTGATCAAAAATTAAGAGGATTATGAATTGCCAAATACAGGAATTGTCAAGTATCACGTTAAGCTCAGCTTTGACGTCGATGGGTTGGTTGAAAAGGCCGACATAATAGGTGCAATTTTTGGCCAAACAGAAGGACTGTTAGGACCAGAGATGAACCTAAACGAACTACAGAAGGTATCAAAGGTGGGTAGGATTGAAGTAAACACTACTTCCACGTCAAGCCAGACAAAGGGCGATGCTTTGATACCGATGAGTACAGACATTTCTACCGCAGCTCTTATTGCTGCAGCAATAGAAAGCATCGATAAGGTAGGACCTTTTGTAGCTCACTTTAAACTGGAAGCAATTGATGATGTTCGTTCTGCAAAGAAAAAAGAGATTGTAGACAGAGCAAAGGAAATCGTTCAGAAATGGTCCACAAAAACAATCAGCGAAGGTGATGAGATGCTAAAGGATGTGTCTGAAGGTGGTTCTACTGGCAAGTTGACTACATTTGGAAGCGAAAAACTTGCATGTGGCTCTGGAGTTTTTGATTCACCTTGGATAATTCTGGTTGAAGGAAGAGCTGATGTCATAAATCTGTTAAGGGCGGGTTTTGATAATGCACTTGCAATAGAAGGAGCAAGAATAGATGAATCGATAAAAGAGCTTTGTGCGTCAAAGTCAAAGGTTGTCGCATTTTTAGACGGAGACCGAGCTGGAGGATTCATACTAAAAGAACTAAAAGCCATGGTTAACATTGATGTGGTTCACCGCGCACCGGAAGGAGTTGAAGTAGAAGAGCTCACACCACAACAGATTGTAGACATACTCAGAGAGACTGCAGAGGACATGAAAAAAGAAACTACCAAACCAAGGTTGTATGATCCAAAAGATGAGCCAATTGCAGATGTTGCAAAGAAGGTCTATCCAGATTTGAATGAGTCACTTGAGGCAGTAGCACTTGATGAGGGACTCAACGAACTCTTCAAGGTGCCAGTAAGCGAAGTGGTAGGAAAGCTCACTTCAGGTTCTGGAATAAAATATCTTGTCTTAGATGGAATCATAACGCAAAGACTGATTGATGCTGCAAAAGAAGCAGGAATAGAGTGCGTAATAGGTCATCGCACGGCCAACTTGAAAAAGACAGACGGCCTAGTACTCAAAACATTTACAGAGCTCGGCATAGCCTAAACTCTTTAATGTTTGACCTCAAGGTTCAACACATTCTGACTCTTGCGGAGCTTTTGGCAAAAGGTGCAAGACACAACTTTGTTCCCATTACAACAACATCACTTGGAAAAAGCATTCATAGATCACAACAAGCTGCATCAAAACATCTTCTTGAATTAGAACGTGACGGATACATAGAGCGAATCAGAAGTGGACAGAAGGTGTCAGTCAGAATCACAACTAGAGGACAGGCCGAGATGACAAGAATATCATCTATTTTACGATCAAGCTTGGAATCGTCGCCGTCGTATTTAGAATTCAAAGGAACTATAACCTCAGGAATGGGAGAAGGTGCATATTACATGTCTATGAAAGGATACACAAAACAATTCAAGACAAAGCTAGGATACATTCCATTTCCTGGCACACTAAACGTCAAACTAAAGGACAAAGTATACACTGAAGCAAAACACAGTCTTGATACACACGATGGAATAATGATCAACGGTTTTTCTGATGGAAAGCGTACATATGGATGGGTAAAATGCTATCCTGCAAAAATCAACAATTCAATTGATGGTGCACTGATAACACTGGAAAGAACACACTATGATGACTCTGTAATTGAGTTGATTTCACACACAAACATCAAAAAGGCAAACAAGCTTTCAACAGGTTCGCAGATTTCAGTTAGGATCCCTATCACCTCAAAGTTAAGCAAGGCGTAAATGTTATGGTGGCGTATATTTACACTAATGAACATATACGACACAAAACCAGTTAATTGTTCAAAATGTGGTAAATCTATAGGAGAAATTGATTACGATGCAGTCGTTACACTACCCAAGTGCGGACATTGTGCTAACCCTATGCCTGAAGGTGATGACAAGGCGCTTTATGTGATAACCAAGTACCTGAAATAACTCAATTATTTAACATGTCAACTAATATTAGCGATCAACCAATGATATGTAATGGTTCTAATTTGGATTGGAATTGGAGTAGGAATTCTAATTGCGATTGCTCTGATTTACAAGATCATAAAATCCAAAAAAGGCGACTTTGTATCTATCAGGTGTAAAAAATGTGGTTTAAAGACAAACGGCTTAAAATGTCCAATATGTGAAAGCGAGAAAAGTCGCATGAAATAGCATCATAGTCTGTAAATAGATTCTCCGTAATCGCTTTCTATTTTTGAACTCTTAATGTCTGGGATAGGGGACTGGAGTCTTGCTATGCTGACATTAACATTGATCTTCTTGCATCCATCCGTGATGAATTTTTCTTGGTGCACTTGATCATATCCTAACGCTATAATATCTGGCTTGACAACCTCTACTGTTTTAAAAATATCATCTTCATGTCCTATCATGGCGTAGTCCACCATTGAAAGAGAATTAACAAGATCCCGTCTTAGCTCCATGTTGTGCAGTGGTATTCTACTCTTCATCTTCTGTGCAGTTTTATCGGTTGCTACTACCACTATAAGCACATTGCCAAGTGACTTGGCAGCTCTTAGAGTATGCAAGTGACCAGGATGTATAATATCAAAAACTCCTCCAGCAAGTACCACTCTTAACGATGATCTGCCCATCTCTGTTAACGTTTTTTTGTCAGATTCAATAATTCCATTTTTTACCAAAACTTCTATCTTTGTTTTTAGGTGATCTGAGTTTACTGGAAGCTTTCTCCTAATTATAGAAATAGCATCCTCTTTTGAAAGCGAGGATACATAGAAAGCCGATATTATCTCCTTGTCAAGAGCATCCAACTATATCACTAAAACATAATTCCTAGTTCTCGGTTTATCTATAAACGCTATGCCCATGGATCTATTCCCTTAGAAAAGCGTAGCGCATCTATCAATCCTTCTGCATATCCTACGCTTAACACTGCAAGTTCTGATTTTCCTTGACTCTGAAATTTTTCTGCATCATCAAGATACAGCTCTGCATTTTCTAAAACAGATTGAATACTCTTATCACCCTTGAAGTGATTTGTTACCTCTTCAAGCGCTTTTCTCGCTTTTGGGATATATTTTTGAAGCATCTGATCTGAAATTTTCTGGATTCTCGAAGAATTATCAAAGGGTTCGTCAAGGCATTTTGCTAAAATTTTTAGTGCATCGGATTCAGTAAAATGCAGAGCTCCTGGTATGATGACCGTATGTGGAGGTTTGCCAAAATCTATCTTTTTGAGGCTTGAGATTTTTCCAGCGATTATTTTTTGAGTTGTAGTGCCTATTCTCGATGCAACAATGGCAAAGCTTGATTCATCTACGACATTTCTTTTCTGTTCGCCTTCCATCAAAAGTAGGTTGGACAAAGCATTCTTTGGATTCAGGAAAAACTTGGCATCATTATTATATTCTAAAATTATGAGAGAGTGGTTGCCAGCTATCAAATTCTCATAAATGGTATAATACACGCTAGATGCAGATTGCTGATCCATCATCATGGTAACAGATCTGCCAATCTTGTAGTAGTGAAGACCACACTCACCAATAAGAGAAGTAATTGCTGATGAAGCATGAATGGTTTTAGTTTTAATTTTTTCCATGATTGCTCTTGTTCGTAACTCGATATGGGTTGTTGCGATGTAGGGATCACCATACGATAGGAGTACAGCATTTTTCTTTTTTGCTTCTTTAAGTATGGTCTTTCCATCTTCGACAAACCACCTTGGCGCCGTTTTCAAATTCCCTTTGACAAGTTTTCTAATTTTTGTGATCTCTGTTTTTGAGATGGGACTGGTAAATAGTTCTAAAAACACAACATCAGCATTCTTCAGAATTTTTACAGCATCCGAACCTATTCCGTTAACGCCAGAAATTCCTAGACCGACAAACCATAGCATGATTGGATTTCAGGATTTGGTTATTTTGACCTTGCGCGATTGGATGTTTACTAAATATACCAATTGATAAAGTGAAGATATATGTGATTGAATTTTTTTAAAATTATTTAGATTTTACATGTAGTCTCTTCAGATGGTACAGCATACGCTTTAAGACCTCAATGCCTCTGAGATACTCATCTATTGAAACTCGCTCATCTACGGTGTGTGATGCATGTGGATCACCGGGACCATATGTAACAACCGGAATATTTAGAGAATTACCAATTATGTTCATGTCTCCAGTCCCTGTTTTTCGAATTAACTGTGGTCTCTTTTTTTCTACATCTAGTACTCCTAACGTGAGAGCCCGAACAAGAGGCGAATTATGAGGAGCCTCAAAGGGTTCGGTTTCATCTAGTACAGAATAAAACGCATTGACTCCTTGCTTTTTTGCAACTTCTTGCACTGTGGTTGCTATTTTTTCACCAACCATTTTACAATTCATGTTTACCGGTATTCTAATGTCCATTATAGCATCGCATTCTAATGCTGTTACGTTGTGACTTGAGCCTCCTTTTATCTCAGTTAGAGTTGCTGTAAGTATCATTCCCTTTGGTTTATCTAATTGGTTTGCTTCCAGTGCATTTTTTAACTCACTTATAAAAACATATGATTCATCTATTGCATTTTTTGCAAGCCAAGGGGCACTAGCATGTGCGCTATTTCCAACATTTACTTTGAGGTTAATAGCGATTCTTCCTTTGTAAGCTATTGTGATGTTTCTTATTCCACTAGGCTCACCAAAAATTGCATAATCGATGTCAAGCTTTTGTTTTACTAAACTCTTAATGCCAGTTGCATTTCGTTCTTCATCTACCACCGCAGCAAAGACTATAGTTCCACTATGGTTTTGCATCGAAGCTGCTGCAAGAAGCATTGCCATGAGCGGCGCTTTTGCGTCAGACGCACCGCGTCCATAAAGATAACCATTATCAGTTTTAACTTTTATTTTTCCAGGAACTGTATCCATATGACCACACAAAAGTATCTTAGGTGAACCTGCTCCTTTTGTAGCAATCAAGTTTCCTACTTCATCTATGTGGATATTTTCAAACCCTAAATCATCACACTTATCGGCCAAAAATTCTGCAAGCGGCTTTTCAGAAAGTGACGGAGTATAAAATCTAAGTACCTTCTCAAGCATCTTTACTGAGAACCTTGGTGTTACTGTAATTGAAGAGTCCAATTCTTACTTTCTCGATTGTAGGGCGTAGTCTATCATCAAAGCTGGAATATCTACACCAGTAACTCTGACAGTATTTTTGTATTCTGTTGTGTTGTTTACTTCATGTACAAGTAGACCTTTTTCCTTACTTTCCATGAGATCTACCCCGACTATCTGTCCTTGAACTGCATTTTTTGCCCTCACGCAAATATCTTCAAGCTCTTTTGTCACCTTGCATTCTTCTGCCCTTCCGCCAAGTGCCATATTTGTCTTCCATTGACTGTCTCCAGAATATCTGTAGATCGCAGCAACTACCTTGTCACCTATCATTATTGCCCTGATATCACGTGGAGGCCTCTGAACAAATTCTTCAAGATAATATACTTGGTAAATTGGATACATCCTTTCCCTGCTTTCCATTATTCCTTCTGCAGAATTACGATCCTTTAGTAGCGCGATCAATCTTCCCCAACTACCAACGGTTGGTTTGAGTACCATAGGATAGCCTTGACTTTCCAGAGCCGCAAGGGCAGATTCTTCGGAGAATGCTACTGTACTAAAGGGAGTAGGAATTCCATTTTTTTGCAAAAGCATATGGGTGAATAACTTGTTTCCTGCAAAGATGCTGGTGTTTAAACAATTTATCACGTTAACTCCTTTTCCTTCAAGTGCTGCAGTAGAGTGAAGACTTCTGTAATAACTAACACACCTCTGGATTACAGTGCCAAAATTTTCTTTAGTCTGATCCAAATTTAAAAACAAATTCTTACAATCCACCATCTTTATGTCAGCTCCCTTTTTTTTACCGGCGTCAAAGAGAGCTTTTTCTTCCCACCGGATGGTGTCGTAAAGAATCGATAGACCGGAGCTCACTGGCCCCAGTCCTCACCAACAGTTTGTGCTGGTTTTAACTCAAAGTCTTTAGCTCCTTTTACTAATTCAAAGCTTGCACCACAATCAGGACAGGTTATTATCTCCCCCTCCATCGCATCCTTTGGAGTTGAGATATTCGCATCGCATTCTAGACACTTTATCATTTTACTTACCTGATTTTACCTTAGATTGGGTGTCATTAATTATCTTTCTTTCAAGTCTCTCATCAAGTGGAATTTCAAGCAAATCTCCCATACGCAAGCTCTTGAGGCCTGCCGCCACAGCTTTTGCATGCTCATCATTTTGGTCAAGACCTAAAAGTGACATGAGATATGCTGCACCATTTTTGCCTGCCAGTTCCCCGAACACAATTCTTCGTCTGTTGCCTACTACTTTTGGTTCAATTGGTTCGTATGCCGCAGGATTCCTAAGAACTGCCGCAAGATGGGTTCCTGCCTTATGTTTGTAGGCAGTAGCACCCACTATAGGCTTGGAATCGTAAGGCTCGATGTTAGTATACTGTTCTATCAATCTGGAGAGGTCCATGAGCATGTCTAGTCTGAAATTATTTGGAGATTTGTATAGATAGGTAAGTGCAACTGCTGTTTCTGCGAGTGCTGGAATTCCGGTTCTTTCACCAACTCCATCTATTGTGGTGTGAATCTGATCTGCACCAGCATCACATCCTGCAAATGCATTTGCTAATGCAAAACCAATATCATTGTGACAGTGCACATCAAGCGGAGTTTTTATTTGATCTCGCACGGTTCTTACAAGATTATACATACCTATTGGTCGCATTATCCCTACTGTATCTGGGATGCTTATTCTGTCAACACCTGCTTCTTCTATTGCTTTGCACATCTTGATCAGAAATGCTGGCTCTGCTCTACTTGCATCTTCCATAGTAAAACGCATCTTAAGACCATGTGATTTTGCATGCTCTACTGTTTCAACAGCACGTCGTAAAGCTTCCTCGCGGGTTATCCTAAGTTTATCTTTTAGATGAATGTCAGAAATTCCAAGGTATGTTGCCATCCATCTTGCATCACAATCAAGCACAACATCGACATCCTCTTTCAATGCTCGTACATGCGCAACTATGTCAGCTCTTAATCCCTGTTTGATTATGGTCCTTGTTGCTTCTTTGTGATCACTAGATACCACAGGAGAAATTTCTATCTGATCAACACCAAAATAGTCAAGCATCCACGCGATCTGGATTCGTTGTTTGTTTGAAAATGATACTCCAGGATGTTGTTCACCCTCTCTTAGTGTACTATCTAAAACATGAATCTTCTTTGGCTTATTTCCCATAGCATTATACTGGTATGCATAGTAATTCGGATCACTCATTGCTGATTTAGTACAAAAAATTGCTGAATATAAACATATTCGTACTAGAATCGGCTAATTCTGAAATGTTTGTAACGATTTACGTCACGATTTGTTAAAACGATCCGAACTTCGTTTTTTATGTCACAGTACGCAGTATGATAACAGTGTTAGTATCAAACACCCCTGGTACCTTGCGTAGAGAATCGATACACGCATTGATGTCAGTAATTGTTGGCGCTCTTATTACTACTGCTATATCATATTGACCTGTTATTTCATAAACAGTATTAACTCCTTTAAGCTTCGTTAACTTTGCAGAAACTTTTGCCGTATCTGTTGCAGAATCAACTGAAATCAAAATGATCGCACTAGTAGCATTTGCATCGCCAGTTTCTATTGTAAATTTTTTAATAATTCCACCATCGGCAAGATTTTTTACTCTTCTTCGTACTGCAGACTCGGAAAGACCAAGCTTTTGCCCTATTTCTACAAAAGATTCTCTTGATTCTTTCTTTAATATCTCAATTATTGTATCATCAATTTTGTCAGTGGACATTTCTACGCTTTTCCTCTTTTTCTAATAGGATATCAAGTATTTCTAAAGCTTTGGTTATATCTAATTCTGAAATAACAAGTGGAGGTAGTAACCTGAGTATGTTTCTTCCTGAATACAAAAGTAATAGACCATTAGCTATTCCATCAAACAAAATATCTTTTACTTCAAACTTCATCTCCATTCCAATCATCAATCCTTTGCCACGAATCTCCCTGATTATCTTATATTTTTTCTTTAAATCTTCTAACCCATCTTGAAGTTTCTTTCCCATCTTTACCGCGTTTTCAACCAGTCCATCCTGAGTTAAGGCTTGTATTGTGGCAATTCCTGCAGCACACGAAAGAGGATTTCCACCAAAGGTGGATGAATGTTCGCCTTTACTTATACTTGCAAGTATATCTGGGCGCACAAGTGTGGCACCCATAGGCACACCACCGGCTATACCTTTTGCAAGACACATGATATCAGGTGATGTGTCCCAATGCTGTCCTGCCCACATCTTACCAGTTCTACCAAGTCCAGATTGGATTTCATCAAAGATCAAAAGTATTCCTTTTTCATTGCATAACTTCCTAACATCTTGAAGAAACCCATCAGGCGCAACATGAATTCCACTTTCTCCTTGGATAGGTTCTATTATTACAAATCCTATCTCAGAATTTACAGTAGATCTTAACGCTTCGATATCTCCGAACGAACAAAAAGAAACCTTTTCGACAAGAGGTTCAAATGACTTACGATATTTTGGATTAAAGGTTAATGACAAAGAGCCAAATGATTTGCCATGGTATGATCCATTCATAGCTATCATTCCACTCTTGCCTGTGAATTTTCTCGCAAATTTTATTGCAGCCTCTACAGCTTCTGTTCCACTATTGTTTAGGTGAACTTGGGTTAGTCCCTTTGGTGCAATCTTAATCAGATTCTCAAGAAACTCTTCGCGTGTCTTGTTGTAAAGTGAGCTATGTACAGTGATTATCTTTTCAAGCTGAGCCTTGAGGGCTTTTACAACACGAGGATTGCAGTGACCAACAAGTGCGACACCATAGCCACCCATACAGTCGATATACTCTTTTTCATTTACGTCCCACACATGGCTTCCAAGACCGCGTTCTACGGTGACGGGAAACCGCTGGTAGATGTTTCCCATAAAGTCGTCTTCAGTCATTTTGTAATCACCGTGCAGTTCTCGTTTGCAATAGCTGCCGATATTGGATTTTCTTTTTGACCGTTTGCAATTAGAGCTTGCTTTACACCCATTTCTAAGGCCTCTGTTGCTGCAAGAATCTTTTTTTCCATACCAAAACCTATCTTTGGAAGTAGTTCCTTTGCTTCTGCTAAAGATAGACTCTTGACAAGCTTGTCATTCATCAATAATCCATCTACATTTGTCAAAAAGAGAATCTTGTCTGAATGCATCTTTCCTGCAACATACGCTGCAGCTCTGTCACCGTCCACATTAAGAAAGTCAAACTCTTCACTTATAGCAATAGGAGATATGACAGGAAGATATCCTTGATCCAGAATTGACTTTACTAGACCTGAATTTACATTCTTTATCTTTCCGGTGTAGCCACCATCTATTGCCATCTTGCGACCCTTTTCGTTTATAACAATTAATTTCTTTTTGCGCTCTGCTTGGATAATCTGACCATCTATACCAGAAAGTCCTACTGCATTGATTCCATTTTTTTGTAGCATGCCTACTATCATTTTGTTTATCTTACCTGACATTACCATGGTGAAAATTTCTACAGTCTCTTTGTCTGTATATCTACTTTTTATTCCACCTGGTGATACAATGAACTTTTGTTCTTTTCCAAGCGCCTCTGAAATTCTTGTTACTTCTTTTCCGCCTCCATGTACTAGAATTATTTTTTCTTTTTGTGATACTTTTTTAAGATCAGAAATAGTTGAGGAATGAAGCTCATCAACAACGCTTCCGCCTATCTTGATTGTAATCATTTTTTTACACAGGTGTTAGCGGAGAGTAGGCAAGTCCATCCATCTCATCAAAACCTGCCATGATATTCATGTTTTGTATGGCAGAGCCTGCGGCTCCTTTCATGAGATTATCTGACGCTGACAGTACTACTAATCTGTTGTTGTCTTCATCTATGTCAAATCCCACATCGCAGAAATTAGATCCTACGACAAACTTGGGATCAGGAAACTTGTAGAATCCCTTTTTATCACGAATCAACCTGATGAATTTTTCATTCTGATATTGTTCGCGGTACAGTTTCCAGAGATCCATTTCACTTACTTGTTTTGTAAGGAATGTGTGATTTGTGCACAAGATTCCCCTAACTATATCCACTGCATGGGGACTCATAGACACTTTGATCTTTTTACCAGCTACTTCACTTAGCTCTTGCTCTATCTCTCCTGTATGTCTGTGTTTTGTAGGCTTGTATGGTCTGATTACTCCAGATCTCATGGCGTGGTGTGTACCAGCAACTGATCCGGCCCCCGCACCAGATGAGCCTATTTTAGAATCAACTATGATATGCTCTGTATCGATTATGTCTTTTTTTACCAGTGGATACAGCGCAAGAAGTGATGTTACTGCCATGCATCCCGGACATGATACCAGCTGTGCTTTTTTGATCTCTTCTCTATGGATTTCAGGCACTCCAAAGACTGACTTTGTTAGTAATTCCGGATGTGGATGTTGCCAGCCATACCACTTGTCATAGTCAGAAGGATTGTGAAGACGATAGTCTGCACTTAGATCGATTACTTTCATCCCGCGCTCATATAATGCCTTGACTATTTCAGTTGCCGTTCCATGGGGTACAGCTGTAAAAACAATATCACACTTGTCTGACAATTTATCATAATCAAGCTCGGAAAATGTCAAATCAATAAATCCCTTTAGACTAGGCTGAATTCTTGAAACATATTCTCCTACATATTGCCTTGATGTAACCATTGCAATCTCAACTTTTGGATGACTTACAAGTAACCTTAGCATCTCTCCACCGACATAACCAGATGCACCTATGACTCCTACTTTCATCGATATCCCTCTAGCATGACATGGTATAATTTATTTTATAGCAGATTTGATGGCAAAGTCTATCATTTCTTTTGGAATGTCCTTTTTTACTACCTTTGCCAGTCCCTTGAACTCTACTGTGTTATTTACTTCATGCACAACCAGTCCTCGTTTTTTATCTTCCATCACATCCACACCAAGTATTCCTCCACCTACTGCCTTTGCTGCTTTCATACACACATCTTCAAGCTCTTTTGTTATCTCGCAAGCCACTGGCTCTCCTCCTACTGCAATGTTTGTCTTAAAGCTACCAGATGAAGTTCGGTACATAGCAGCTACAACTTGATCCCCTACAACTATGACACGTATATCTCGAGGAGGTCGGTTTACCATCTCTTGCAAATAATAGATCCTATCTAGGGGCCCATCGTTTAGCTCTCGGACTTCGATTATGGCATCCGCTGTATCTCTATCCTTAAGTGGCATAACACCTCTGCCCCAACTGCCAACTACTGGTTTGATAACCATTGGATATCCTATCTTCTCGAGGTTCTCAAGTGCTGCTTCAGAGGAAAATGTAAAGTATGTTTTTGGGGTTGGAACATTATGTTTTTTTAGTAAAAGTGATGTTATCATCTTGTTTCCACAATTGTTTGCAACCTCGAAACTGTTTATGACTGGAACATCAAGAAATTCTAAACACGCAGTAAAGTGCAAGCCTCGGAAGTAGCTTACACATCTTTCCAATACTACATCTCCAAAATCAAAATCGCTTTTTTTGCTTTCAGTATTAACTTGAGTTATCTTTGCATCAATCATCTTTGCATCATGACCAAGCTCGCTTGCTTTTTCTTGGAGCATTTTCTCCTCTGACCTTACTCTGTCAAACAATATGCGGAGCTTTGACATTTACTCTCCCCAATCTTCGCCGACTTTCTCAGCTTGTTTTAGCTGGCACGTAGAACCATTTTTTGATGCAATCTCAAAGTCTGAACCGCAATCAGGACACGAAATTATTTCTCCGACTGCCGCGTCATCTGGAATATTTAATTTTGCATCGCATTCTGGGCAATTCATTATTTACTTTTTCACCTCTTTTTTAGTAATTTATTAGCTTCTGTGGACTGCATTCCCCATAATTCAACAAACCCTTTTGCAAGAGTTTGGTCAAAGATTGAACCAGATCCGTATGTTGCCAGATCGTGGCTGTACAACGAGTAATCTGATTTCCTTCCAACAACACGTAAACTTCCTTTGAACATCTTCAGCTTTACAGTTCCGCTAACTCTCATCTGAGTGGCATTGATAAACATATCTAAATCTGACTTTAATGGGTCTTGCCATAACCCCGAATAGACTAACCAAGCCCACTCAGAATCTACCATCGATTTGAACTTGAGTTCGTGCTTTGTGAGAACCATTTTTTCAAGATCGGTATGTGCCTCAATTAGGCAGGTCGCTGCTGGTGTTTCATAAACTTCGCGTGATTTTATGCCTACTACACGATCTTCAATATGATCTACTATGCCAACACCACAGGAACCGGCCTTTTTGTTAATGTATTCTATTAACTCGATCGGCTTTAGGTTCTTACCATCTACTGCAATTGGAATTCCATCCTTGAATTTTATTTCTAGATATTGTGGCTTGTCGGGCAAATTCTTGGTCTTTACATATACGAAGGCCTCTTCTGGTGGTTCTTTGTACGAATCCTCTAGTACTCCACCTTCAATTGCCCTGCCCCACAGGTTCTGATCTATACTAAACTTTTTTGCTGCAGTATCTACTTGAATGCCATGCTTTTTTGCAAATTTTAACTCTACATCACGTGTAAGGTTTAGATCACGAATTGGAGCTATGATTGGTAGAGTGGAACCTGATCGCATGGTGACATCAAACCTTACCTGATCATTTCCCTTCCCCGTGCATCCATGAGCTAGAGCCTTTGCATTTTCTTTTTTTGCAATTTCTACAACTTTTTGTGCAATAAGTGGCCTCGCTAGTGCAGTTGCAAGACAGTATTTTTTTTGGTAAAGTGCATTTGCTTTAATTGAAGGGAAAATAAAATCTTTGACAAACTCATCACGCGCATCTAAATTGTAATGTTTTACAACCCCAAGCTTCTTTGCTTTAGCTGCAATTTTCTTTTGATCATCTCCTTGTCCAACGTCGACCGTGACTGTAACAACATCCAAGTTGTGTTTTTCCTGCAGATATTTCACAACCACAGACGTGTCTAATCCACCTGAGAACGCTAGAACCGCCTTTCCTTTCATTGAGATTTACTGTGATCTGATTTTCGCATTTATCTTTTGTGATTAGTTTATGTTTGTATTTTCTAATCTCAGAAAATCAAAAAGTGAGATGAAAAAATCAAGTAGCTTGAGCTAAATTTCGAACACTATTTAACCGCAATATTATAACAGCGTTATATGAAAATTGTTGTAACTATAGTATCTGCAGTAGCAGTAGCCGCAGCAGTTGCCATGATTGCATTTGGAACATCAGCATCAAACTCTAGCCCTGAAAATACAGTTAGAGTGGCCTTCTTTCCAAACCTTGGGCATTCTATCGCTATAGTTGGCACTGAAAAAGGAATCTTTGCTGAAAAACTTGATAACCAAACCGTAATAGAAACACGACTTTTTGATTCAGGTCCTCAAGTAATAGAATCAATATTTGCAAACGAAATTGATCTTGCGTATGTAGGTCCTGGACCTGCTATCAATGGTTTTCTAAAATCTGACGGAAAAGCCTTGAAGATACTTGCAGGAGCTGCAAGTGGTGGTGTCAGTCTTGTGATTCATCCTAATTCAAAAATTGAATCAGTGGATGATTTTTCCGGCAAAAGAATCGCTGCACCACAAATAGGAAACACACAGGATATATCACTTAGAAATTATCTTTATCAAAATAATCTGAAGCCCGCTGAAAAAGGTGGCTCGGTTTATGTCATTAATGTAGTAAACCCTGATATTTTCACACTTTTTTCAAAGGGTGAATTGGATGCTGCTTGGGTACCAGAACCGTGGGCCACAAGACTTGTACAACAACTTGGTGGAATAAGGCTGTTTCAAGAAAAAGATCTGTGGCCTGATCAAAAGTTTTCATCAGCTGAGTTGATTGTAAGATCTGAATTTTTAGAAAAGCATCCTGACATTGTACAAAAATGGGTGGAAGCACATGTACAAACATCTGATTGGATAAATGAACATCCTGCTGAGACCAAACTTATTTTTAATGACTTTCTAAAGAAAAAAACTGGAAAAACACTTCCATCAGAAATCCTTAACGACGCATTTTCGAATCTACAAATTACGAGTGATCCTATTGAGTCATCAATTCATACGTTTGCTGAAAGAGCAAACTCTCTTGGTTATCTTGGACGAGAGGGATATACTTTAGAAGGAATATTTTACGCAGAACCGCTGAATTCCATAACGGAGATGATACGATAACGTGACAAAACTTGAAGCAAAAAATATTGTAAAGCACTTTGATCACAATGGAAACTCTGTTCTTGCATTAGATGGGATAGATCTAAAAGTAGAAGAAGGCGATTTTGTGTGTATAGTTGGACCATCTGGATGTGGTAAATCAACATTTTTGAATATTGTAGCTGGATTGGAAAAACCTGACACTGGTGAAATTTTACTTAATGGTAAATCAATAACCACTGCAGGCCCAGATAGAACAATGGTTTTTCAAGAGGGTGCACTCTTTCCGTGGTTAAAAGTAATTGATAATGTAGAGTTTGGACTAAAAATAGCCGGTATTCCAAAAAACGAACGCTCACAAATATCGCAAAGATATTTGGATATGATGCAGCTTACCAAGTTTGCAAACTCTTACACATACCAACTATCTACTGGTATGAAGCAAAGAGTTGCAATTGCACGTGCACTTGTCATGGACCCGGAAATTCTTTTGATGGATGAGCCATTTGCTGCATTGGATGCACAAACAAGAGACCTCTTATTGGTTGAATTGCAATTGATCTGGGAAAGAACAAAAAAAACCATTCTATTTGTAACTCACAGTATTTCAGAATCAGTAATACTTGGAAACCGCGTGGTCGTATTCAAAAATAGACCTGCTAAGATAAAAAAAGAAATTACAATAGATTACCGCAGACCAAGGCTTGCAGAAGATGAGAATCTGGTAAAATATCAACAAATGATACTTGCTGAATTGAAGACTGAAGTAAGGGCTCAGATGAAAAGGGAGTTTGAAGAATGAGAGGAAAGATAGCTGCTAAAAAAATTGCGTTCTATGCAGGGATAATTGTAGTTTGGCAAATTGTATTTTCACTGAATATATGGTCTGTACACATCTTTCCATCCCCTGTTCAGGTTGCACAAGATTTAGCATATGGGGTCGCTGATGGCAGTCTGATTTTTGCAATAGCAACAAGCATGTGGAGACTGGTTGTTGGACTAATTATTTCCATAGCTGGTGGAATAACACTGGGAATTTTTATGGCCAGAATAGAATCTGTAAATCAGACAATTGGTTCTTTAGTTCTGGGTCTGCAGTCCGTTCCTTCTGTTGCATGGGTCCCATTGGCACTTTTGTGGTTTGGGCTTACTGATGCAGGGATAATTTTTGTTACAGTTGCCAGTTCGTTGTTTGCAGTAACGATTAACACCTACTCTGGAATGAAAAACGTTCCAACATCATATATTGCAGCTGCAAGAAACATGGGTGCAAGTGGAGTTCAGCTTATTACGCATGTTATGCTTCCAGCAGCATTTCCGTATCTGATTTCTGGTTTCAAACAGGGTTGGGCATTTGCATGGCGTGGAGTAATCGGGGCAGAAATAATTTTTTCATTTTTGGGGCTAGGATTTTTACTAAACATTGGGCGTGAGCTAAATGACATCTCACAAGTAATTGCCATCATGCTTGTAATAATGGTAATAGGAATTCTAATTGATGGACTTGTTTTCAAAAAAATTGAAAGAAAAGTAATGTCTAGGTGGGGTCTGGCCTAAACTTAGTTTACATTATGACGCTTTTTCTTTTTTTTTTGAATAAAAATTCCAACTATTATGGCAGCCGCTGGGATTATACCAAGCAAATAATATGATTCAAAACCTGTCTGTAAGTTTGTCTCACCATTGTTCTCAAATCCAGAAATCAGAATTTGACTACTGGTTTGTGGTTCTAGATTGAAAGCCACATGCCAATTGTTATAGTCATCTTTACTTTGTAGTGCGTTGACCTGCGTACCATCAATATTTACAGAAAATTTTTGAGCATCACGTTCCATAGGAAACTCAAAGTTTGCATAAACTGTGGTAGGCCAAGGATTCCTTGCAAAGAGGAACAGGGTATTTTTTTCATCATCAAATTTTAGGTTGTCAAAGTATGCACCAGATTCATATCTAAATTCAAATTTTTTGCCTTCTCTCATAACAAACATCGGTATTATCGCATCGTCTCCAATTGCAAAACAGCTGTAGTATCTTACTTGAGATGCTAAAGAGGGATCAGGATAAATTGAAAATTCTTTTTTCTCCCCCGGATCTATTCTTTCTATAGTTTCTACACTCTTACCCATATCAATTAATTTGTTACCTTCTCCATGGATGAGGGCATAAACTTTGACTCCGTACGCAGGCAAAACACCATTATTTATTATAAAACCAGAAGTGTGACCATCGGGGTATCTGACAAGTGTTTTATCATAAACCACTTCTATACCAGTAGCCTCTTTAGTTGTAGTCACAAAGGTAACAGACGGCTTTTCAAGGATTGGATTTTCACTAGACACTTGTGCAAATTTGATTTTAAATGGAATATCTTTAGATGGATTTACAGTAGGCAAAGTGTAAGATTCTGAAACAATTCTATCCCCATCTCGTATTTTGATTTCTACGGTGGGAACTACTGCATCTTCTTTTGAATTTTTTACTGCTCCCACTACGGTGTAAATACCACTGTAATCAAAATATCCAATAAACTCATCTTCAGGAATCCATACTTCTGCAGTTGCAAACTGCGATGTAATTAAGCTCAATATAAGCAAGGCAAAAAAATTTGCTTTTATAATTAGATTTGGCCACATATTGAAGACGATAGTACAGAAAAAGTTGCTGGATTTTAATGTAAGGTTCGTATTATTTGAATCTCTACTTTGCAGAATATTTTAGCTAGTTACCAATTACCTGTCTTGCAAGTTCTGCACCTTTGACCATAGCTCTGATTTTTTCAAAAGCAACAGTTCTCGATCTTGTTCTAAGACCACAATCAGGATTTACATAAATTTTAGCAGGATCTCCAATTGCTTTTGCGGCATATAATATTCTGTCACGTACAAGCTTTGGTGTTTCTATCTTGTCAACATGTACATCAGTAACACCAATTCCAACCTCACCCTTGAATCCATACTCTTTGAACAATTTTATCACATGGTATCCCTTTCTTTCTTTGTCATTTACTCCCAAGTTCCACGAATCACGATTTGCAAATTCTAACGTATACTGCTGAGCTTTTATTTCAGGCATCTCTGGGGCCAATGCTTCGTAGTCGTTACCTGAAAAACACGCATGTACCACAAATTTTGCGTTTATTCCTTTAACAGATTCGTTTACAGAATCACGAAAAACTTCCATTTCAGCAGGGTGTGTGGTAGCAGCTGGTTCATCTATTTGAATAATTTTAGCACCAAGCTTTGCTAAATCTTTTACAAGTGGTCTGACAATCTTTTTTGCTAAAGCAATAACAAGATCTTCTTTTGACTTGTAGTGTTCGTTATATGACCAATCAGCTAGAGTATAAGCACCAGTTACTGGTACTTTGATCTCGTGTTTGGCATTTTCTTTTATGAATTTGAATTCATCGCTATGGAAGTTTTGCTTGTAACCAATTTCGCCTGTGACTCGTGCCTTGTTGTAATATTTGTTGTCCCAGGATCTTACGCGTCCTGCAAACTCAAATCCCTTGATGTATCTAACAGGTTCTTCATACATCTCAATTCGTCTTACTTCTCCATCATAGATTATGTCGAGTCCAAGATCCTCGAGCGTTTTTATATTTAACAAGGCTGCATCGTTTCTAGCTTTTGCCTTATCTTCCTTTGATATGTCTGGATTTTTTACGACGTTCAAAAGCCATGATGGTTTTTTCAGGCTACCTATTTCTTGAGTAGGAAAATACTTATGCATTTTTTACTCCCCCTGCAATCTCGCCAAGCCTCAATATCTTTCTAACTGCGAACTCTTTGGGTAGGTATTGAAGATCAAAGTTTGTTGTTACAAATGATTCATCTGGCTTTGTCTTTGATATTATATTGTTTAACTCCAAAATGCATTCTTCTCTGTCTTCAAGCTTGGTATTATACGAGTTTACCATACCTACCGCAAGTAATTTCCCAGAAAAGCTATGCTTTTTGATTGAAGATATAGAAGTAGATGTGATATCAAAACCAAGGCCCGAAACTGGAAGATCTAAAAGTTTTTCCATTTTTTTTGAGACATCCCCAAAGTAAAGGTGAAGAACAGTTTTTGCTTTTAGGCCACGTGTAATAATGCTCAAGGCCTCTTTTACTAATCCAAAATTCACTTTAGCATTATACGCAATAGATGGAGCAACAAGCTGAATCAGTCCAAAACCAGATTTTACCAAAGTGTCTATTTCCTTTCTTAGCATTTTTGCTATTGCAATTGTAAATTCTTCTTTTTTCTTGTATTTTGTACTAAGATGTACATCAGCAAATGTGTACGGGTCTGTAATGCATGCGACTCTGTTCTTTGGAAGCAATGAAACAGCTAGGTTTGATCTTATGATATTACCAGCATCTGACAAATCCCCATCAAAGGAGAGCTTCCTATAGAATGTATTTGTCTCATAGATACGGTTCAAAGCCTCAAGCTTAACTGACTTTAACTTAGAAAATGGTCTGAATATGTCATCCCAGTCTAAAAGTGGATCGCAAACATAACCAAGCTTTGCCTTTTTCTGGATTGCAATGTATTCTTTTTTTCCCGCTAGATACAGCGAAGAAAGATTTTTTGTGTTTTTGCGAGTGGCATCTATAATCTCTTCAGATCGCGGATAAATTCCAACAGTATAAGACGAGATCAACTTGATAACTTCTTTAGAGTTTCAAGCGCCCCTTTAAAATCATTTGGAGAACTTATGAGCACATCCCCTGAAATTTTATGAGCTTTTTTTATGAAGCTAACTGCATCATCACTGTAATTTGACCAGTCAAGGTTTAGCATTCTTGCTGATTTTGTATTTTTTTCTGTTGGTAGCATTATGCAAGGAATAATTCTAAATCCTTGTGGTTTTAATTTGTCCACAACTCTCGTTATCTGATCAAGTGAATTAACAACTTGAGTTACAAATCCTCGTGGTTCTGCTTCAATCTTTTTGTGTATTTTGCCAAAATCTGGATTACTAGGTAACGAAAGAAAGAGATCAATTTTTTTTCCAAAGCCCTGTTCATTGAATTGTTTTACTACCTCGCTTGGCACTAGCTTGGAATCCTTTGGTCCTGCAGGAGGAGGATCGCCCTTTAGGATCAAAACACCATTTAGTCCAAGTAGTATGGCATCACAAACTGATTGGGTAAGTGAGGTAAGGTTTCTGTCTCTTACACGAACACTTGCAGAAAGCTCAATCTCATCATTAGAATTTCTAATCAACGCACCTATTGTAATTGGAGAAATTCTAGGTATTCCAAGTACAGAATCTGTCACATGAATACTATTACAAACATTACGAATAGCAAATGCTCTCTCTTTTAGGCGGTTTACAGAGTCTTGTAACTCTTCATGAGATAGCACTGTATCCTGAATTACCTTTGGGGGGTTTATCTCATATGTGATTGTCATAGAAGATTTTCTAGATTACTTGATTATAACCTTTGAACGGCAACAATCAATAACAATACAACCAAACTATGTTTCATTGGGAATTGAAAAGCTAAAAAAAGCATTAGGAAGCAAAATTTTGGCAGAGGCAAAACAAAATGGCCACACAAAGCTTGCTGCAGTGTTGGTTATAATTTACGGTTCAGAGCCCACTATAATAATGACACAGCGGCCAAAAACAATGAATCTACACGCAGGAGAGATCTCCTTTCCTGGTGGAACATGGAAACAAGATGATGATATTGATCTTCTGGCAACAGCTCTGCGAGAAACAAGAGAAGAAATTGATCTTGACATACCAAAACAACAAGTCATAGGTCAGCTTGGACCAGTTACCACTCTGAATTCAGGTTT
>Ga0209341_10001669_pt1 | contig 21789 bp, 19 predicted proteins | sample RifCSP13_2_FD_184020 | JGI IMG/M metagenome (GOLD analysis project Ga0209341, IMG submission 184020) | Soil microbial communities from Rifle, Colorado - Rifle CSP2_sed 13_2 (SPAdes) (version 2) | ecosystem: Environmental > Terrestrial > Deep subsurface > Rock core/Sediment | place: Rifle... | reverse complement strand
GTGCATCAAGACCTTATTGCTTGATTTGCTTGAGTCTGGAAGGACGCATGGCAGAAATCGTTTTTTACTGTTTTTGCCGATAGGGATAGTTTTTGCTTCTTGACATGCTTTTTCATAGATGACAGATGGGGCAATCGTCATCTTGTGGGAATAATCAGCCTTTGAATCAAACGGCGGGTCAATGTAGATGAGGTTTATCTTGCCTTCATATCCCTGCGTAAGTAAAGCCTGCATTGCAAGAAGATTATCGCCCCAGATGAGGCGGTTCATCTTCTGTTTGTCAATCTCTGCCTCGCCTAACTTTCCATCTCTAAACGATAAAGGCAACTGCTCTCTGTGAGCAGGATTGGGGATTACAACTTCTGCTGTCTGAAATTCAATGTCTTTTGGATTCGGCGCCCTGCGGGGTTTAGAGCCCCACACCAGCCTTGCAGAATCTTTTTTGCGTATTTTACCGTTATCCATTACCTAATGCCCATGCTCCTTATGTTCAATAGCTCTGAAAAGCTGATTTGTAATGCAACTGTTGCACTCTGCCTGAAGTGTAGTATAGAAGATGTGGTGGTCTTTGGCAAGTCTTTGGTTTATCAAATCCAGGATTTCACCCCTGCGGCTGCGCGCCTCTTCTTTCATATCAATATGCGCGCTCATTGCATGGATATTTGAGCAGATGCTCCATATATGAAGGGTGTGGATGCCCTGCACGCCATCTAATGCTTTTATATCCTCAACAATCTTCTTAATATCAATCTCTTTTGGCACGCCTTCCAGAAGGATATGGGCTGATTCCAGAATTATCTTAACCGCGCCTATGATAATAATTATGCCTATGCCTATGCTTATGAGCGGGTCGGCAATAAACCAGTTTGTATAATAAATGATAATGCCGCTTAAAGGGAACTAAGGGGTCTAAAGGGAACTAAGGGGTCAGGTCTTGAATCTTGACATTGACAGAATAGAAAACAAACAAATAAGGAATGTCAAAAATAAAGACCTGACCCCATTTCCTACACATTTCCTACATTTCCTATTTCCTGCTGGAATGTCCATTTCCTGCTCCTGCGCCGTCCTCTCTAACAACAAAATCACTCCCCTGACCAATCGGATTCCCTTCGCTGTCGTATGAAATAATAACCACAACAGCCTTGCTATTTTCTCTAAAAATCTTTTCAGCATCAGCAAAGGAGAGGGCAGGATAGACAAGTATGAGTATAATTATTAGAGGTAGAGCGGCATACCTTTGTTTTAAAGAGTGGAAAATCATTTTATTTCCTTCCGTTTTCCGGTCATTGCCTTCATAAGCAGGACTGGAAACTTATATGGCTTTTCAGCACTGTTATCGTATTTCGTCAAGCGATGAAATATGAACCAGTCAAATTTTTATAGAGGGGCAGAGGAGGGCAGAGGGATACTTCCCGTATTTATCTTCAATCCGCTATTTCACCTTTATCCAATAGCTCTTCTCCTATCCCTGTTTTTATAAATTCCATATATCACTGTCATACCAACCCTAAATCTTGAACAAAAAATTGTCTTATTTTCCTCCTCCCTGCGCCAGCCTTTGAATATTCGCGACATATTTAAAAAAGTGACATCATTCACCCTCCCCTTAATCCCCTCCCTTTGCGGAAGAGGGTCAGAGCCTGCCCCTGCATGTATTTAGCAGGGAGTGAGGGGTAAAAGTGTCGTTGACTGTAAAAGGCGGGGCTTATGGTGGCTATGGCAGTTAAATTTTTATTGAAATATTTTTCGGCAAGTAGGATATTAGTTTTTATGGAAGAAAAACAGAAAGGCTTCTGGAATAAATTAAAGGCAAAATGGTATCATAAGGGGCTTAAGTTTAATACCCTCCCTGAGACAGCGCTTAAAATCATCCTGCCGAGAACAAAAGACTGCAAAACCTTTCTTGATGTGGGTTCAGGATGCGGAACTCTTGCCATACCACTTGCAAAGGCAGGTAAAACAGTTACAGCCCTTGACCCCTCCCCTGCCATGATAAACATATTAAAGGAAGAAACTAAAAAGAGAGGATTGAGAAATATAAAACCGGTCAATGCCGCATGGGGTGAGGTGGAGATGAAACCCCACGATGTTGTCCTTTGCGCCAATGTGCCTGAACTTTTAAAGGACTCAATAGATTTTTTAAGGCAGGCAGACGCCCTCGCCAAAAAAGCAGTTTTCCTGATAGAGGGCGCAGACCCGAATGCCGACAAGTTTTATTACAAAGAATTATATCCTCTGTTATTCAATAGGCCGTTTCCGGCAAGGACCGATTATTTCAAGACCTATACAAACCTGCACAACCTCGGCATATTCGCCAATATAGAAATTATAGAATACGACTTTGACCAGCCTTTTGATGACATGAATGAGGCGCTGGAATTCTGGAAAGAATATATAGGTATTGTTACAGGAGAGCATGATGAAAAACTTAGAAATTTCCTGAAAGACAAGCTGGAGAAATTCAAAGACGGCCTCATTGCTCGCTTTCATAAGAAATCGGCAGTGCTATGGTGGAGAAAATAAATTGATTACACAGATTATAAAGGCAGATTAACACCGATTCAGGCAAAAAAACGGCTTTAATCTGTGTAAATCGCTCTTAAAAATCTGCGTAATCAGGTATAATAATGATACCCTTAAAAGACGACAACCCTACCAGCACATTTCCCTTTGTAACCATCTTTATTATCTCAGCCAATATAATCGTGTATATCTATCAATTAACATTAGAATCGCAGGCTGGAGAGTTTTTCGTTCTGCGCGCAGGGGCGCTGCCTTATGAGATAACCCATTTTGTGGATATATACCCGCTGGCATTTATAAGGCCGCCGCTAACCTTATTTTCAGCCATGTTTGTCCACGGCGGATTATTGCATGTAGGCGGCAACATGCTGTATCTCTGGATATTCGGCGACAATATAGAAGACAGGCTCGGCCATTTCAGGTTTTTCATATTTTATATATTGACAGGGCTTATAGCAAGTTTCGCCCACATAGCTATGCTGCCGAATTCCACAATACCAATGATTGGCGCAAGCGGCGCCATTGCAGGTATACTTGGAGCATACCTTGTTTTATATCCGAAGGCCAAAGTCTTTACCCTGGTTTTCTTATTTGTCTTTGTAGATATTGTGAGAATTCCTGCTATAATTTTTCTTGGCCTATGGTTCGCCTTTCAGTTGCTAAGTTCAGGGGCCGGGGGCGGCATTGCCTGGTATGCGCATATAGGCGGTTTTATAGGAGGCATAGCGCTGATAAAATTGTTTGAGAAAAAGAGAAGAAAATTTAAAAAAGATTTGATATGATAGCAGCTATATTTTTAACAATGTGGAAATAGCATGCTGAATGAAAAACAAAAACTTATGCAAATAATCAACCTCGGCCTTGAGGTTGCACAGGTTAAGGATATTGACCTGCTTTTGGAGAGGATTCTTACAGAGGCAAGGCATTTTGTTAATGCTGACGCAGGCTCTATTTATATCAAAGAAGACCATAAATTGATGTTCAGTTACACCCAAAACGAAACCCTCAGACAAAAGCTCCCAGCAGGCAGGAAGCTCATCTACTCAACATTTTCCATTCCGATTAACGACAAATCAATCGCAGGATATGTCGCCCTTACAGGAAAGACTCTGAACATTGAGAATGTTTATAAACTGCCTGAAGACGTTTCTTACTCATTTGACAAACGTTATGACGAGGTGTCCGAATATCGCACACAATCAATGCTGGCCTTTCCTTTAAAGACACACAGGGGAGATGTAATCGGTGTGCTACAGTTGATAAATGCTCAGGACAAGAATAAAAATATCAAGCCATTTAATAAAGAGGATGAACCGCTTATCATGCATTTCGCTAATAATGCGGCTATGGCTGTAGAACGCGCATTGATGACAAGGGCGATTATTTTAAGGATGATAAGGATGGCTGAACTGCGCGACCCAAAAGAAACCGGAGCGCATGTAAATCGCGTGGCTTCATATTCAGTTGAGATATATGAGGCATGGGCATTGAAGAGAGGAATTTCCCAGAAAGAGATTGACAAGAATAAAGATGTGCTGAGGATGGCTGCTATGCTTCATGATGTGGGGAAGGTGGCCATATCTGATGTTATATTAAAAAAACCTGCCAAATTGGATATGAATGAGATTGAGGTCATGAAGCAACACACCTATCTGGGGGCAAGGCTTTTTTCCGACAAATATTCTGATTTTGATGAGGCAGCTTCGCAGGTGGCATTGAATCACCATGAACGGTGGGATGGAAACGGCTATCCTGGCTATATTGACCCAATAACCGTTCAACCTATTTCAGATTGTCGAACCGAAAAGGGCGCAGTCTGTGGGAAAAAGGGCGAAGAGATTCCTCTTTTTGGCCGGATTGTTGCAGTTGCAGATGTATACGACGCCTTATGCTCGCGCAGGGCATATAAAGAACCATGGGATGAATCAAGGATTCTCGAGAACTTGCATGAAGAGCGGGGCAAACAGTTTGACCCGGAAATGATAGACGCCTTTTTTTTAAGCCTGGATGTCATTCGCAGCGCTGCTGAACGTTATCCTGATAAATAATAAAGCCTTGACATGATTTGACAAGTTTTGATAGATTTACAGTTATAGTCAGCGATATAAATTTGTAGTCTGCCGATTTATCGGCGACTTTAAAATACGCCCATAAATGGGCAAACTACATCTACTTATTTATTTCGTTCACTATAGTTGTAAAGACATTACTCGGCTAAATTATATGAGAAGATTCTCTGCGATAATTCTGCTTGCAGGCATATTTGCCATGAATATGGATATGCTTTGCCAATCGCTATGCTCATCAGGTCATAGTGATATGGTTAATGGCCATGCGTCTCATAAGACAACAAATCACGAAATGCCGAAAGGCGATATGTGCCCGACAACACATAATGACGCCCATCAATCTCATCATGATATGCCTCAATCATCCATAAAGTGCGATTGCTCGGCAGACCAGGCAGCATCCGTTGGTTTTGAATTTACATCTGCAAACGCTGCCTTGAATGTAACGCCTTATCTGCGCATGATTTCAACAATCCAGCCGCAAAGTATTATCTTTTTAAGCAATACACCAACCCTGTTAGAGAATCCTCCGGAAATACTCTCCTGATTTTTCACATCCGTATCTAAAACTAAAAAAGGGACTATGGGTTAGCGTCTAATTTGCAGTATGCCTTTGCAGGCATATATAAATACGCTTATAACCGTCTATCCCCTATCCTCTATTTTCAGGGAGGCAATCTAATGTTTTACAAACTAATCATAGAATGCGGCCATATGGGCGCAGGCAATGGATTTGAAAGAGTTTGGTTTATCAAAGGTGAGGACCCATTGGAAGTGCTTCAAAAGGCAAGGAGGCTGCCACGGGTAAAGAGAAAAGAGACATCCCTTGCTGTCAAAATGATTCAAGAGATAAGCAGAGAAGAATATATAACTGGCATGAATAGCTACAGTGAAACAGCAGCATATTACCGTTAGTCAGCATTTGACGGGGCGGACATTATGCAGTGTCCGCCCACGGCTTCCTAAGATAAAGGAGATTTTATGAAAATATTACGTTTTTCCATTTGCACTATAGCTTTTGTTTTATTGTCTTTTAATGTCAATGCAGAAGAAGGTGTTACTAAGCTTGAAGATATTGTAGTCACCGGCACACGAGAGGCAGAACCTTTAAAGGAAACACCGTCGACTGTCAATACGCTCAAGTCAGACGAAATTAAAGCTGTAAAGTCTACACATCCATCTGAAATAATGAACAGGATTCCCGGCGTTTGGATTAACTCTACCGGCGGAGAAGGCCATATTACTTCAATTCGCCAGCCGCTTACTACTAATCCGGTCTATCTCTATCTGGAGGACGGTGTTCCAATCAGGTCAACAGGATTTTTTAATCATAATGCCCTCTATGAAGTAAACATGCCTGCCGCAGACCGCATAGAGGTCATAAAAGGGACAGGCACTGCGCTTTATGGAAGCGATGCTATTGGCGGCACAATAAATGTCATAACAAAGGCACCGCCATTAAAACCTGAGATTGAGATTAACCCTGAGATTGGCCAGTATGACTGGTATCGTTTATTGATTAGCGGCGGCCATACAGTAGGTGATAATGGGTTTAGTTTTGACCTTAACGCAACCCATTCCGGCGGATGGCGTGAAAGGAAGCTATACGACCGCTATTCTACAACCTTAAGATGGGACCATAACTTTTCGGTTACAAGCAATGCCAAGACCATAATTGGCTATTCCAATATTGACCAGGAGACCAGCGGCGGAGCGCCTCTTACAAAGGCAGATTATGATTCACGGCCGTGGTACAACTACAACACCTTTGATTATAGAAAGGTAGAGACGTTCAGGCTTTCCTCTGCCATAGAAAGTGAAATTGGAGAAAAGGCATTGCTCAGCGCTATTCCTTATATCCGCTGGAACAGGATGGACTTGCTGCCTGAGTGGGGAATATTTAAAAGCGGCGCTAATTATGCCGGATATGAATCCACTACCCAGTTTTATTCTCTCGGCCTTCTTACAAAGTACCGCCGCGACTTTGAGCCTTTAAGAAGCCGCTTCATTATTGGCGTTGATATGGACTATAGCCCGGGCAGTTACCAGGAAAAGCGGCTGATAGTAAACAGAGACACTGCAACCCTTAAATATACATCTTACAGATATGATACAAGCACAGCCAACAATTATGACTATGATGCCGCATTCACCGGCATTTCGCCGTATACACAGATAGAGTTGTCGCCTGCTCCGAGCCTCCGCTTTACCATTGGAGCACGGTATGATGACTTGTCTTATGACTATACCAATAATATGTCCACATCCAGCAATCGTCCTGCGTCAACTGAGAAATCCTTTTCTCATCTGAGCCCAAAAGTCGGGGCAACATATGCTGTTTCCGATGATTTAAGCGTCTTTGCAGCTTACAATAACGGTTTCCGTATACCCTCTACCGGAGATCTTTTCAGGGCCGGCGGCACAGCCACTACTGCCGTTGACCTCAATCCAATAAAGGTGGATAGCTATGAAACAGGCGTCAGAGGCAAGGTTGGTTCTATGGTTACCTTTGACACAGCTATCTATTACATGCAGAAAAAGGATGATATTGTGACTTACAATATTGCCCCAGGAAATTCTCAGAGACTCAATGCAGGCAAGACAGAGCATAGAGGTGTTGAGGTTGGTGTGGGTGTGCAGCCTATAAAAGAGGTTGGCATGAATGTGAGCTATTCTTATGCAAAGCATACATACGATGAATGGAAAGTTTCAACAACAACAGATTACAGCGGTAAAGAGATGTCCATTGCCCCAAGGCAGAATCTGAATGTGCGCATGGATTATACCCCAGCGTTTTTAAACGGCGGAATTGTGGAACTGGAATGGTCCCATCTTGGGAGCTACTGGATGGATGATGCGAATACAGAAAAGTATAAAGGTTATGACCTTCTGAATGTGAGGACATCCTATACTATGACCAAACAGTGGGAGTTGTATGTAAAGGTTTTGAATCTTATGGACAGGGCTTATGCAGACAGGGTGTCAAAGAGCAGCACAGGCGAGACACTCTATGCGCCCGGCCAGCCACAGACATTTTTTACAGGGGTTGTGTATAACTGGGGGGAATAATGAGAATTGCGATTTACGATTTACGATTTACGATTTTATTTTTGTGCGTTGCTTTGCTGCTGATTGTCCATGCAGGTTGCATGGCAGGAGATAGCTCCTTTGGTAACCACATTGGCATAAACCACCCTGACAAAAAGGTTTCTCCGCCTGTCATGGCAGTATATGAAGGAAAAATATTTATTTCCTACATCAGAGAAGAGGAAGATGTCTATCTCACTGTTTTATCTGAAGACGGCAAAACCCTGATTGCCCCTGCAAAGATAAATGACAAAACATCCCCTGCCAACGGTATCCATCAAAACCCTGGGATGGCAATCGGGCCAAATGGTGAAATCTATATAACATGGACAAGCCCCCGGGAAGGCGATGAATTTGCGGCAGACATAAGATTTGCAGTTTCTATGGACAGCGGAAAGACATTTTCGCCGTCCATAGCGGTAAATGATAATACGACATCCAGCTCAAGAGGGTTTGAATCCATTGCCACCGGCAAAAACGGAGCTGTCTTTGTTGCATGGCTTGACGGAAGGGAGAAAAAACAGGGCGTATCATCCGCATATTTTTCCCGTTCTACAGACGGAGGCAGGACATTTGAAAAGAATATCAAGCTGGATGACAATGCCTGCCCCTGCTGCAGAACAGCAGCGGCTGCGGCAGATGACGGAACTATTTATGTTTCCTGGCGAAAGGTCTTTGACGGAGATATCCGCGATATGGTGGTTGCCGCCTCAAAAGACAATGGCAGGACATTTCAGCAGCCTGCTGTGGTAAGCCGCGACCAATGGGCTATTCAAGGCTGCCCTCATAGAGGGCCGTCTATGGATATTGATGAAAAGGGAGTTCTTTATTACTCATGGTATACAGAAGGGAGCGACGGCCTGCCGGGTATTTATCTTTCCGCCTCAAAAGATGGCGGCAAGACGTTTACATCCAAAGAATCTCTGCCTGTGGGCAACAGGGTTTTCCCTGACCATCCGAAACTAACTGTTGGAAAGAATGGGACAGTCTATTTAGTATGGGAGGAAAAGACGCCGGTCTTAAGCAAGATTATGTTTGCGTCCTACAGGGAGGGCAAGGGGTTTTCCAAACCGGAGCAATTGAGCCAGGGTGTAAGAAGGTCTTATGAACCTGTGGTATCGGCAGGTGATGACGGAACTGTTTATGCTGCATGGGGATACGATGAGATACGGTTTTCAAAGGTAATAATCAGGGCAATGAAACCATAAAACCCTCTCCCCTTGCGGGAGAGGGAAGGGTGAGGGGTAATTATGTTTGAAATCATAGCAAAAGGCGGTTTTGTAATGGCGCCGCTTATTATATGTTCGGTTATATCATTAGCTGTCATCATAGACCGAAGCCTCTTTTGGCTAAAACAACGAAAGGAAATTTCTGCTGAGGAGTTTTTAAAACTCGTTGAGGCAGGCAGAGAAAAAGAGCTTGCGGAAAAGACAAACGAATCTTCTCTCATTCAAATGCTTGCCGCAGGGATTGCAAACAAAAACTCTTCGGCATCCGTTGCAATGGAGTCCGCTGCGACAAAGGAGGTAATAAAGATGAAGAAATACCTTCCTGCAATGGATACGATAATAACGCTTGCGCCCCTTCTTGGACTTCTCGGCACTATAATCGGCATGATACGTTCGTTTGATGTGATGAGCCTTGCCGGGCTGGGTCAGCCCCACGCTGTTACAGGCGGAGTGGCTGAGGCGCTTATTGCGACTGCGACAGGTCTCACTGTTGCCATAATAACGCTTATACCATACAACTTTTTTCTCAATAAGGTTGAAAAGGCGGTCGAGGAGATGGAGCATTATGCGACAAGGCTTGAAATGATTTTTAAGAATGAGAAAAAATAACCCCACCCTCACCTTAATCCTCTCCCTGAGGGAGAGGAAGAAAAGAGGAAAAATCCTCTCCCTGAGAGATGAGATTTTTTATTGTTTTCTCTTCCAGAGAGGAAATTTTTCAGTTCCCTCCCCTTCAAGGGGAGGGTTAGGGTGGGGATGGGGTAAAGAGGGTATTTTCAGATGAAGATACGGTCATTTGCAAAAACAAAGAAAAAGGCGCGCATTGAGATAATCCCGATGATTGACACTATGTTTTTTCTTCTGGTCTTTTTTATGATCGCTACCCTTTCCATGACTGTTATGCGCGGCATGCAGGTAAATCTGCCAAAGGCGGACGCAGTTAAAAAGGATATAAAAGAGAACCTCTCGGTAACTATTTCAAAGGATGGAAAAATTTATTTCAATAAAAAAGAGACAAGCATCCCTGAACTGCGAGGCGCGCTCGTTGCAGAGGTTTCGGCTAATCCCGATACTATGGTAATCATCAATGCGGATGAAGAAGTTCTGCACGGCAAAGTTGTAGAGGTAATGGATGCGATAAAGCTTTCCGGCGTAACTAAACTTGCAATAGCAACAAAACAGCCAGCCCCTGCAAGTTTTAAGCAGGGAAAGGATAAAAAGCAATGAGCAGCCTAAAAATCCCTTTTATTATTTCTGTTTTATTTCACAGCATTGCGCTTTTTTCTCTAACTGTTTTTTATCAGCCGGCAAGAGAAGCATTTATGAATGTTACACCTCTTGAGTTTATCCATGTATCTCAAAAAGAAGATAAGAGTGTCCAACCAAATCCAAATAAAGAAAGGCCAAAACAGGCCGCCATTACTAAAAAGGTAGAGGCTGTTCAGCCTTCAAGAATGGAAGAAAAAGTTGAAACCGAAACTCCGCATATTGACCAGGCTCCATTGCCGGTCGTTAAGCAAGAAGAGGCCGCATCAATCAAAACAGAGGATGTTGAAGAAGACAGTAATGCAAAAAACAATTTCTCGGATAATAATAAAACCGGCGAAGTCAATGAGCGCACTCTGTTTGAGGCTATGGTAAAGAGCAGGATAGAAAAGGCCAAGTTCTACCCACGCTGGGCAAGGCAGAAGGGTTACGAAGGTGTTGTGGGCGTGCATTTTACAATACAGCCTGATGGAAATGTTGTTGGCATTAAAGTCGTCAGACCCTGCCACTGCGAGATATTAAACAAGGCAGCATGCGAGGCTATAAAAAAGGCAGCGCCATTTAGTCCGATGCCAAAAGATATGGAAAATCAGGAGATGGCAATGGAGGTGGACATTGGGTTTAGATTAGAGTAGAGTAGTAGCTTACACTATCTCATACTGCTCCTGATGTAACGAACTCAATATTTTTATAACCACCTTCTTTTTAAACCTCTTTTCTAACTCTTCTATGACATTTTCATTCTCTCCGTAGAGAAGCTCTGCAATGGCAGGATGCGCATAAATAGTAGCCTTTCGTCTCTTTTTGGGCAGCTCTTTTATAAGCTCTCTGTAGAGCTCCATTATCACCGTATATTTTGACCGTATAATGCCGTTTCCTTCGCAGTATGGACATGGCTCGCAGAGGAGTTGGTTTATGCTCTCCCTGCTTCTTTTCCTTGTCATCTCTACAAGTCCCAGCTCTGAGATTTTTAATATGTTTGTCCTTGCCTTATCTGCCCTAAGCGCCTCTTTCAGGGCATTGTAGACCTTTTCCCTGTTGGCTGACTTTGCCATATCTATCAGATCAAGGACTATTATGCCGCCGATGTTCCTGAGCCTAAGTTGATAGACAATCTCCTTAACAGCCTCCATATTTGTTTTGAGAACTGTCTCCTCTGAGCTTTTTTTGCCCACATATTTCCCTGTATTTACATCTATTGCAGTTAATGCCTCCATCTGGTCTATGATAATGTAGCCGCCTGACTTCAGCCATACCTTCTTTTCAACAGCGTCTGCCAGCTCTATCTCAATGCCGTATGTGTCAAATATCGGCTCTTCAGACTCATATAATTCAATATGCTGTTTTAAGTCAGGCAGAAAATCTTCTGCAAATTTTATCGCCCTCTCATATTCTGCTCTATCATCTATAATCAGCCTGTCTATATCAGTAGTAAATATATCTCGCATTGTCCGTAGTGTTAAATCCAGTTCTTGATATAAAAGGCCCGGGGGAGGTGTTTTTTCCCGCTTTTTCAGTATCTCAGCCCACAATTTTACAAGAAATTCCATATCTGATTTTATATCCTGTTCATACATGCCTTCACATGCGGTGCGGATTATGAAACCAGAGCCCTGGGGTCTCAGCCGTAAAACAATATCCCTGAGCCTCCGCCTCTCCTTCTCACTTTCAATCCTTCTGGAGATGCCGATGTGATCGTCTGTGGGAGTAAAGACAATCTGCCTCCCAGGAAGCGAAACATGCGATGTTATCCTTGCGCCCTTGCTCCCTATAGGCTCTTTTGCCACCTGCACCATAATCTCCTGGCCTTCCTTTATAATATCCTGAATGGGCATATGCTTAGGATGCCGCTCCCGCGCCTCTTCTTCTGCCTCTTTTGCAATGTCCTCAAACTCTTCAAACCGCTCATAGATATCTGATGCATGGAGAAATGCTGTCCTCTCTAATCCTATATCAACAAATGCAGCCTGCATACCGGGCAATACCCTGACAACCTTTCCTTTGTATATATTCCCGCTTAAACCCCTGTCTTTTGGCCGCTCCAAGTAAAATTCTACAAGCCTGCCTCCCTGCAGAACCGCGACCCGCGTCTCGTGAGAGCTGTAATTTATAACAATTTCATTGCCTGAGTGTTTCATAATGCCCTTTCGTTTTTAAGATTGAAATAAGACGGCTGTCATTGTGAGAAAGGCCGAGAAGGCGCGCTATAACCTCATTAGGTTTCACACTCCCCTTTTCTCCTCTATCAATAGTCAACCGTATCGTAGCCGTGTCTATAAGAGAAAGGTTCTTTATCAGCGGCCGTATGTCTATGCTTCTCTGTTTCCCTTCTCTTTCCTGATGAATAATAATCTCATCGCTCCTCATAAGTCCATTGATAAGTTCATCTAATTTATTACCATTTTTAAGGTTTTCCAAAAAAATCAGATATGTTGCCTCTTGTGGAATTTTAACAACAAAATCAGGTCTTGTTGGAAGCTCTATTGCCTCTAATATCTTAATCCCCTCTGACAGTGTGCTGTTGAGCCTTTCAAGTACTGCCTGAGGTTTCATATGCCCTCTCAGTTCCAAATCCACATACTCTGCAACACTTTCAATACCTACTGAAAGAGGCGGACTAAATACCATCTTTGGCAAGGGGTGAAAACCTGCAGAATAGGTTATAGGGATTTCCGCCCTTCTGATTGCCCTTGAAAATAGAGTTACAAGCTCAAGGTGCCCAAGGTATTTCATAGCGCCTGTCTTGGAAAAGGTGAGCCTTGTTTTAAAGGTTGGAGGCTGGAGGTTTGAGGTTGGAGGATTTCTTGCCTCTAACCTCTTGCCTCTTACCTCTGACTTTTCATAGAAGCTCACATTCTTTATCACCTTATGGTCGCATATACCGCAGATACTGCACTTATCAGTCTTGCAGTCAGACGTCTGTTCTGTCATTACAGACCTTTCATATTCTTTGTACAGAAATTCTTTATCAACCCTTGCGTTGAGATGGTCCCAGGGGAATATTTCATCCCTGTCTCGCCTTCTGTATGTATAAAACTCTGGATTAACCCCATTATCTTTGAATATCTGTTGCCAAATGTCAAATCTGAAGTGGTCTCCCCAACTGTCAAAGCGGCAGCCTGCGCCGTAAGCAGCCTTTACAACTTTAGATAATCTTCTGTCGCCCCTTGCAAATACGCCCTCCAAAAAACTCATCCTCGCATCATGCCATTTAAAGTCCAATCTTCGCTTTTTAAGTTCTTGTCTCAGGAACGTCTGCCTTTCTAAAGATTCTTCTAATTGTATTTGAGGCTCCCACTGAAACGGCGTATGCGGCTTTGGTATAAATTGAGAAACGCTGACATTGATTGTGGGTCTGAAACCGAGTCTTTTCCCTGTCTCCTGAACCCTGTTGGACAGTTCAACAATCCCTCTGACATCATTCAAGGTCTCTGTAGGAAGCCCTATCATATAATACAGTTTAATTGCCTTCCACCCCATCTCAAAAACATTTTCGGCGGTTTCTATCAAGGCATCTTCTTCAATGCCTTTGTTTATCACATTTCTGAGTCTTTCGCTTCCTGCCTCCGGCGCCATGGTGAAACCGGTCTTTCTTACCCTCTTTATCTCCGCAATAAGCTGCGGGCTAAGCGTTCCCACACGCAAAGAGGGGAGAGACACAGCAACCTTTTTATCGGCAAACCGATCCATGAAATTTATCAAAACATCCTGAATGCATGAGTAGTCGCCGGTGCTTAATGATAAAAAAGAAACCTCATCATAACCTGTATTCTTTAACGCCTCTTCAACCAGCTTCATTATATTTTCAGGCGACCTCTCTCTGTTCGGCCTGTATATCATACCGGCCTGGCAGAACCTGCACCCCCTTGTGCATCCCCTGTTTATTTCTACGGTAAGATGGTCATGGACAATCTGCGGAAAAGGCACAACAGGTTTTATGGGCAGAGGCAGCTTATTAATATCGGATACGATTCTTTTCTTCACACCTTCATAACCATTGAGCAGAGGGGTTATCTTTTTCACAGTGCCGTCCTGATTATACGCAACATCAAAGAATGACGGCACATACATTCCCTCAATCTTTGCCAGCCTTTTAAGCAAATCCTTTCTTTTCCCCCTCTCCTTTTTCCACTCTATTACAACATCTGCAATCTCCAATACAACCTCTTCACCATCGCCCAGAACAAACGCATCAAAAAAATCCGCAATCGGTTCAGGATTAAATGCAATCGGACCGCCGCCGATTATCAATGGATGGGTTTCATCTCTGTCCTTTGAATAAAGCGGGATGTTGCCAAGATTTAAGATAGTTAGTATGTTTGTATAAGAGAGTTCATATTGGATTGAAAAGCCCAGTATATCCAGTTTATTTAAAGGAATACCAGACTCAAGCGTTGTTAATGGAATATTCTTTTCCCGCAAGAGCTTTTCCATGTCAACCCACGGCGAGAATACCCTCTCGCAAGCTATATTATCCCTGCTGTTCAATATCTGGTATAGAATCTGCATACCAAGATGGCTCATCCCAACTTCATAGACATCAGGAAATGCAAGGCCAATCTTCAACTGTATATGGGAGAGGTCTTTCTTAATAGAGTTGACTTCACCGTTTATATACCTGCTTGGCCTTGAAACGAGGGCAAGGTAGTTTTTTATGTTTACTTCTGCCATAATTATCTCTTAAATTAGCATAACAAATAGTTGATTACAATTCCTAAAATTATCCCAAAAATAGACTTTGATTTTTGGGGAAACCTGCAAGTTGCCTGTCAGACGAGGCAGAGGCCATTTTTGCGACGAGCCGTATATCACCAATACGGTGAGGAGCAAAAATGCGCCGATAACGAAGTATGGCAGGCATCCGCCTAAGGCGGACGCAGGTTTGTAAAATAGCGAGATTTTTAATCGCTATTTTACGGATTAGGAGAATAGGCATCCCAGGGTGTATTGACATTGAAGTTTGTTTGACATAGTGATAATCTATTTTTAAAATATCTACAGAAAAAGGAGGAAAAATGCGGCCAACGATATCTTCTATTGGAAAAATTGCTTTAATCATTACGCTCCTTGTTGATGTATGGCACATATCCTATCTTAAAGCCGAGGAGAGCCAATTCAGGAGGCAGTTCATAGAAAACTATACAACAAACAGCCTTATGGCTCAAAGCATGCTCATAAAACAGAATAAGGATAAAATAGCAGATGAGGTTAACTCTCTCATAACTGAGGCGATGATGCCCGAAAAGAGCTACCAGGATAGGATGTATCTCTTGGATATTGCAAATGCCGTTGCTACGATGAATATACACTGGAATAATGCCGGTGAAGAATTGTTAAAAAAGGTAGAGGGCCTGCAGAAAGAGGAATTTGCAAAAGAAAAGAAAAGAACCGAGGAGCTTGAAAAACTCAAAGAGACGGAAAAAGTCCCTGGCAATTTCATAATAGCAGCCCATAAAGAGGAACTAGCTGCAAAGGGCCTCAGCCCGGTAATCTATCCTCACTGGGTGCATAGGTCATTCTTCAGATGCAAGGTCTGTCATGAGGATATTTTTATTATGAAGCGCGGGGCAAACGAAATCTCACAGACAAAGATACAGGAAGGCAAACAGTGCGGGACATGCCATAACGGCGCCATATCCTTTAATGCAAATGCTCAGGAGAATTGTGTAAGATGCCATAGTGCAGGTAAACCAGAGGCAACTCCCCTTATTGATTTGAGTTATTACAATCCCAACAAATTTAAAGAGATTGCATCGCGGGTGAGTTCTGAATGGAAGCCTGAAAATATGCCGGGCGGAAAATTACCCCTTGATAAACTCGGATTTATCAACTGGGTTGAGCTTGATAAGGCAAAGGCATTCAACCCCCGCACTACCATAAATGGCAGTCAGGACACAGAAGGGGTGAGAGAGACATATATACTCTTCGAAACATCCAGCACTTTTCTGAAAAATGTGCTCTTTAGCCATAAAATACACTCAACATGGGTCAAATGCTCTCTGTGCCATCCAAATACCTTTAAGCCGGAGCTTGGCGCTAACAGAGTAAAGATGATTGAAATGAAGGATGGAAAGAGCTGTGGCCGCTGCCATGGGAAAGTCGCCTTTACTTATTCCGATTGTCTGAGATGTCATAACCAGACAAAAGAAAACCTGCCAGAAGGCGTGCTTATTAACCATCCAGCAACCTCTGCCACATCTCAATAATATACCCACACCCAAAAATAGACTTTGTTTTTTGGAGGAATATATACACAGCGACATAAATAGAGCCGTATACAGAGCATCAGAACAAAGCAGACCAAGGCGCGACGAAAGCGAGGAGTGAGGCGTATTTTAAGCATACGCCGCAACGACGAGCCGAGGAGCAACGCAGGTATGCGAAGTTATGACGCTCTGTATAGAAAAGGAGACTCCCTATCTCGCAACTTTACGGAAATACCAAAGGTCTTAAAGCAGACCAGTTAAGAAGATTACAGCACATCTACCGCCGCCGCATTCCACCCGGTTTGCTTATCACGCCAGAATTGGGAAGATATCTTACGGAACTTTCCAGAGACATAGGCAGACAACTCGGCGTTATCGTTAATCGTCAGGGTTTTGTTGTCTGTGCCATTGTCGGTGACGAAAAGGAAATAGTCATACCTGTCTTATCCGATTACCCGCTTGGCAGAAAACGGCTCAGAGGCGTTCGCTGCATACACACCCACCTGAAGAATGAACCGTTAAGTCAGGACGATCTTACAGACCTTGCCTTGCTAAGGCTGGATATAATGGCAGCCATAGGCGTTCTTGAGGACGGTTTACCAGGCAATATCTATATGTCGCATCTTCTGCCGTTAAACCCTGAAGGCAAAACCTTTGAAACAGATCCGCCGATGCCATTTCATAGACTGGATGTAAAAGCAAACGAGTTTATTGAGGCATTGGAACATGAAATGGGGAGGGCTGTTGTAAGGGATATAAAGGATAAAAGGGAACGGGCAATCCTTGTAAGCGTATCCACAAAAAACAGGGAAGGCCAGCTTGAATCCATGGAAGAGCTTAAAGAACTGGCGCGCTCCGCAGATGTGGTTGTGCTGGACGCAATCATACAGAGGCCAAAGGAGTTTAACCCGAAATATCTCATGGGCAGCGGAAAGCTGAAAGAGCTTGTCATAAACGCCCTTCAAAAAGAGGCCAGCCTTATCATATTTGACCAGGAACTGACTTCTACGCAAATGCGGGAGATAGGCGAGATAACGGAGTTGAAGGTAATTGACAGGGCGCAGCTTATCCTTGATATATTTGCCAGAAGGGCTCACTCAAGGGACGGCAAGGTGCAGGTTGAACTGGCTCAGTTGAAATACCGCTTTTCAAAATTGACCGGCAAAGGCACAGCTATGTCAAGGCTTGCGGGCGGCATAGGCGGAAGGGGCCCTGGCGAGACAAAACTCGAGGTTGACAGGCGCCGGGTGCAGGATAAAATCAGCCACCTCGAAAAACAGCTCAAACATTTAAGCCGGGGCAGGCTTGAGAGAAGGCGAAGCAGGAGAGAGAGCGGCGTCCCAATAATATCCGTTGTCGGTTACACAAATGCAGGCAAATCCACGCTCCTCAATGCGCTCACAAAAAGCGAGACAAAGGTGGAAAATCTTTTGTTTGCAACACTGGATACCGCTTCAAGGAGGCTCAGATTTCCGCGGGAACGAGATGCGGTGATAACAGACACAGTCGGCTTTATACGTCATTTGCCCGAAGACCTGCTCAAGGCGTTCAAGGCAACGCTTGAGGAGATGCAGGATGCGGACTTGCTCATCCACCTTGTTGATGTGAGTAATCCCAATTTTGAAAAACAGATGAAGATAGTGGAAGATGTTTTAAGCGAGATAGGGCTTGACGCTATAGAAAGGCTTCTTGTGTTTAATAAAGAGGATATGGCTGACCCTGATATAGTAAAAAACCTTTGCAGGCGGCACAATGCAATCTCCATATCGGCTATTCACACCGGGACATTAGGGAAACTGCTGAATGTGCTTGAAAAGAAATTATGGCCGGAAGAAAGGTTAGAACTATCCTAAGAAGGCGAGCAAACTGGGTTGTGCCATTTACAGTGGACGACAGAAACAAATAGATGTAGTTTGTCCATTTATGGGCGTATTTTAAAATCGCCGATAAATCGGCACACTACAATTTATATCGCTGGCTATAGTTACACTAAGGCCTCCATTGCTATAAGTGATGCGCTGACGCGATTTTCAACGCCGAGCTTCTGGTATGCCCTCTCAAGATGTTTTTTTACAGTTCCTATGCTTATGTTTAAAATTGAGGCTACCTCCTCATTGGTTTTCCCCTGGGCCACCCAGTATAGCACGATACCCTCCCGTGCGGTGACCCCGAAAGATTGAAGCCGCTCAACAGGCAAAATTTTTAATTTCTCCTTGATAAGCAGGATATCTTCCCCTCTTTTATCATTATGAATAAATCGGATTATAAGGCTTTTGTCCTGTTTGTCTATTAACAACGGAGTTGGCGGCGACGGGATATCCGTTTTTGCCGACAAAAGCATTCTCTGGTATCTAACCCATTGCTCAAGCTTTTCCGGAAGCCTAGACGCAGAACGGAAAGATGTTTTAAATGAATCCGCCAGTAAACGTTGGACGCTCTTAGTGCAAAACAAGATGCGATAATCCTTGCCAATAACAATTACTGAGCTTCCCATCCCCTCTATAGCCCCTTCTAATGCATCAGCCTTTTTCTGCGCATCGGCGACTGTTTCAACATTCTGATATGCTTGAATTATATGGGGGCAGAGCAGATTTAACATCACCCTTTCCTGCTCTGAAAAATCCATGCGATCCCTGTTGAAGGTAAGCGCAGTATGAATAAATTTGTTATTCAGGAGAGGTATGCTTATCTGATATTCAGCGCCTATTTTAAGGAAGAGTTCGTTATACAAACCAAGCTTGCGCCACTGTTGAGCGGTAAGAAAATCGGATATTTTTATTGCCCAGCCTGTCTTAGGTATATTATTAAAAATATGAAGCCTGTCAGCCTTTTTTTCCAAATCTCTTTTAAAAGGGTGCGGCAGCATTTCTTTGGGATACAAAAGGTTTAGATACGGATGCTCATGCATATATTTAGTATAGAGAACGTGGTTTTTTGCGCTGCCAATTTCGGATGGGATGGTAAAATGAACACTTTTGTGTTTAAGGGGAAAGATAGTTCTATAGCTCATTATCCCGGAAGGGATAACTTTAGACATAGCTGACAGGACATGACCCGGAAAACCCTCACTGTTCAAGCCGGAGTAAATATCACGGATGCAATTATTGAGCAAACCAATATCCCTTGCTGCTAACTGTCCCATATAACCCTCCCGGTTAGTAAATATACGCTCAGGTACATATACGCCTAAAGTCGTATTGCCCTTTAATCAGATTTCTGCTTAATTGTCAATATGTATTAGAAGAAGCAGAAAAGCAGAAGAAGTATATATGGTTCATATTTGTTTAGAGTATTTTCAGTAAAGGGTAACCATGGCTGAACAAGTTGTATGCTCAAATTGCAATAAGAGTTTTTTTACAGCTGCCTCTCATGGCGATTTGCCGTGTCCGCATTGCAATTATATTATCTCCTTAAATAGGGTGGATAAAAGACTGTACCCTCGTGTATCAGGAGAAGTCCCCTTTTCCCTCGCATTAAGCGATTCTGTCACACCTGCTACAGCCTTAAATGTCTCCATAGATGGGATAGGAATTAAGCTTTCTGGTATGCATGATATAAGTATCGGAAAGATTTTAGATATCCATATCCCAGAACTTGGGATTAACACAAGGGCAAAGGTTGTCTGGCAGAAAATATATCAAAAAGGATATGCTTCAGAAACCCATATCGGCGCAAGATTCCTCTAATGAGGGGGTTTACATACCCTTATCATCAACAGCACATTAACATCAAAGGAAGATTTGACCACCCCCGGGCTTCAATTACCCAATCTCCTTCATTCCGCTTCCTGAAAATAAAAAGATTTGAAAAAATGTGAAAACCTGAAAAACCCTTGACATCCACTTTGATTGGGCTATAATATAGACATGAAAAAGATAATCAATTTCAATTATGATTAAAAGGAGGTGAGTGCAATGAGATACCTACTTGAGTCCCCGCATACAAAAGAAGAGTGTTTAAGGGAGTTAGACGAGGTTCTGGCAGAGGGTCAGAATGTCCTGAATAAGTTCAATTGGGGCTGTTCTGCAGGCAATCACACAGGTTATGCTATTGTAGATGCTGCGGATGAAGCAGAGGTGCTGAACATGGTGCCAAGTTTCCTGCGTAGAAAGGCTCGGGCCATCAGATTAGAAAAGTTCACCCCTGAGCAGATAAAGTCACTCCACTAATCTGGTATAAAAAGTCTACCCTTACTCCTGGGTGAAAGAGCAATTTACACCCAGGGGTATTTTTTTAATCCTTCAGTAATCCGGAAATCTTAACCCCAACAAGCCTTACCTCTTTTGAAAAATCCACTTTATTAAGTATATCAAGGGTAGTAGTCCATATATCGTTAGAGGAATCAGTTGGCTTTTTCATTGTCTTTGCTCTCGTTATAGTGTGAAAATCTCTATAACGTACCTTTAAAGTTACCGTCTTTGCCTTGTATTTATCATATTTCAGCCTATCCGCAATATCTTTTGCAAGCTCAAACAAGGTCTCTTTGATGAGATACAAATCCCTTGTATCTTCCTGAAATGTAACCTCCCTGCTGAATGAACTTGGCTCATAGAACGGGATAACAGGGCTTTCATCAATGCCGCGGGAATGTTCATAGAGCATTCGTCCAAAAACCTCTCCAAAGTTTCTTACAAGGTGATAGGTAGTCACCTTTGCGAGTTCTCCGATAGTCCTTATCCCCAGCTCGTGTAAACGTTTTTCTGTCTTCTCGCCCACACCCCACAGTTTTCTTACAGGAAGAGGCGCAAGCACTTTTTCAATATCCCTCTCCCGTATCACGGTAAAACCATTGGGCTTGTTCATATCGCTTGCCATCTTTGCAAGAAGTTTATTCGGCGCTATGCCTACCGATGCTGTAAGGCCAAGCTCGTCTTTAATCCTCCTCTTTATCTCTCTTGCTATATCAAGGGCGCTTTTACTATTTTCTGTAACATCCATAAATGCCTCATCAAGACCGAAAGATTCTATAAAAGACGTATATTCTCTTAGGATTGCCATAAACTTTTCAGATTCGTTTTCATACGCCTCAAAGTCCACTGGCAGAAAGACTGCCTGATGACATCTCTTATAGGCAGTCCTGAGAGGCATACCGGACTTTACACCAAACTTGCGCGCCTCATACGATGCGGCAGATACAACACCACGTTTTGCGGGGTCGCCGTCTCCGCCTACGATAACAGGCTTGTCTTTTAACTCCGGCCGTTTTTTTAACTCTACAGATGCAAAGAAGGCATCCATATCTATATGGATTATGGAACGATTTGGCATGTACTCATTTAAGCAACTATGCTTAACAGAGTCAAGAAAGCAAAAAAGTCCTGTTGTCAACAAATAGATTTGTCCGCTTTTAGAGCAAATGAATTGTCCACTTTTAGATTGGCAGGAAAGGCACGTAGGGCGTAGCCC
>Ga0209341_10001668_pt1 | contig 21798 bp, 15 predicted proteins | sample RifCSP13_2_FD_184020 | JGI IMG/M metagenome (GOLD analysis project Ga0209341, IMG submission 184020) | Soil microbial communities from Rifle, Colorado - Rifle CSP2_sed 13_2 (SPAdes) (version 2) | ecosystem: Environmental > Terrestrial > Deep subsurface > Rock core/Sediment | place: Rifle... | reverse complement strand
ACGGCATCCTTCACCGACACGTGGACGCCCTCTCCGACGGCGAGCGACACCTCGACGCCGTCCGATACGCCGACATCGTCGGACACGCCGACCGACACGCTGACCCCGTCGAACACGCCCACCGATACGCCGACATCGTCGAACACCCCGACCGACACACTGACGGCGTCCAACACTCCGACAGACACCGCGACGCCGACGGACACGCCCACCGATTCGCCGACGCCGTCTAACACGCCTACCGATACGCCGACATCGTCGAACACCCCGACCGACACGCCGACGGCGTCCAACACTCCGACAGACACCGCGACACCGACGGATACACCGACCGATTCGCCGACGCCGTCGAATACGCCGACCGAAACCTTCACGCCGTCTAACACGCCGTCCGATACGCCGACATCGTCGAACACCCCGACCGAGACACCGACGGCGTCCAACACTCCGACAGACACCGCGACGCCGACGGACACGCCCACCGATTCGCCGACGCCGTCGAATACGCCGACCTACACACCGACGGCGTCCAACACTCCGACAGATACCCCGACTCTGACGGACACTCCGACCGCGTCCAATACGCCGACGGATACACCCACGCCGTCGAACACGCCGACTGAGACCTCGACATCGTCGAACACCGCGACCGAGACACCCACGGCGTCCAACACTCCGACAGATACATCGACGCCGACGGACACTCCGACTGCGTCCAACACGCCGACGGATACCCCGACGCCGACCGACACGTCGACGTCTGGTGCGACCCCGACGCCGAGTGATACGCCGACGGCAACGGACACTCCAGTCGACACGCCGACGCCAAGCCGCACGCCGACGACTACGGACACTCCGGTCGACACACCCACGCCGGGCGGCACTCCGACGCCGGGAGATACCCCGACGCCGAGTGACACTGCGGCTCCAACAAATACACCGGTCAACACTGCCACGTCATCCAACACTCCGACGGACACGGCGACTCCGTCGAATACGCCAACCGATACACCGGGGCCTTCGAATACGCCGACAGACACAGCGACGGCGTCCGACACGCCGATCGATACGGCGACGCCGTCGAACACCGCGACTGACACACCAACGTCGTCCGACACCCCGACCGATACGCCGGGACCATCGAGCACGCCGACGGATACAGCGACTCCGTCGAACACCGCGACCGAAACACCGACGGCGTCGAACACCGCGACTGACACACCAACGCCGTCCGACACCCCGACCGATACGCCGGGGCCATCGAGCACGCCGACGGATACAGCGACGCCGTCGAACACCGCGACCGATACGGCGACGCCGTCGAACACTCCGACGGACACAGCGACGTCGTCCGACACCCCGACCGATACGCCGGGGCCCTCGAACACGCCGACGGACACCGCGACGCCGTCGAACACCGCGACCGATACGGCCACGCCGTCGAACACTCCGACGGACACAGCGACTGCGTCGAATACGCCGACCGAAACGGCCACCCCCTCGAACACGCCGACTGATACGGCGACGTCGTCCAACACGCCGACGGACACAACGACGCCGTCGAGCACCGCGACCGATACGCCGACACCGTCGAACACGCCGACGGATACACCGACTCCATCCGACACCCCGACAGATACACCGGGGCCATCGAACACGCCGACAGACACAGCGACGCCGTCGAACACCGCGACCGATACACCGACGCCGTCGAACACTCCGACGGACACACCGACGTCGTCCGATACCCCGACCGATACACCGGGGCCGTCGAACACGCCGACGCCGTCAAATACGCCGATGGACACAGCGACTCCGTCGAATACGCCCACCGATTCGCCGACGCCGTCGAACACGCCGACGCCCTCGAACACCCCGACGCCCTCGAACACCCCGACGGATACGCCGACTCCATCCGATACCCCGACGGATACTCCAACTCCGTCGAACACGCCGACCGACACAGCGACGCCTTCCGACACTCCGACGGACACGGCGACCCCGTCCAGCACCCCGACCGAGACGCCTACGGCGTCGGATACGGCGACGGATACGCCTCCGCCGACCCTTCCACCGCCGTCGAACACGCCCACCGATACGCCGACCCCGTCGCTCACGCCGACGGAGACACCGACTCCGTCCGACACCCCGACCGACACACCGGGGCCATCGAGCACACCGACCGACACGACCACACCATCAGATACTCCGACGGATACGGCCACGCCGTCGGACACAGCGACGGCCTCCGACACGGCCACGCCGTCGAATACGCCGACGAACACGTCGACCCCGTCGGACACGCCGACGAATACGGCCACTCCGTCGAACACACCGACAAACACGCCGACTCCGTCGAACACGCCGACCGACACACCGACGCCGTCGGACACGCCGACCGATACGGCGACCCCGTCAAACACGCCGACCGATACGCCGACGGACACACCGACCGACACTCCGACGCCGTCTGATACACCGACCGAGACCGCCACGCCGAGCGACACCCCGACGCCGAGCGACACGCCGACACCAAGCGACACACCCACCCCGTCCAACACGCCGACGAACACCGCGACTTCGACGAATACCAACACTCCTGTACCCGGGGAGATCACCGGCCGCGTCTTCGAGGATGCCGACTATGCCGGTGGCGCGGGGACCCCCTTCGGAGTCGGCGATCTCGGTTTGGCCAACGTGCGGGTCGACCTCTATGACGGCGTCGGTTTTGTCGCCTTCGCCACCACCGACGGATCAGGGAACTATGTCTTCCCTGGGCTTGCCGACGGGACGTACACCGTGCGCGTCGTCTCGGCCACCCTCGGCGATAGCGACACACCGCCCGCCGCCGGCTACAACCTGAGCTTCTCCAGCGCCCTGGCTGAACAGACCTACGAGCAAGACGGAATCTCTAGCAATGGCGGCGCCGGCGCCCTTGGCGGGAATGACACCATGCTCAGCGACGTCACCACCGCGCCCGGCGCCGGGGTCGGCGACACCAACGTTACCGTCGTCATCGCTGGCGGTGCCGGCGTCACCGGCGTGGACCTCGGTTTCAGCTACAACTTGATCGTCCACAGCCTCAATGCCGGCCAAGGCTCCCTGCGCCAGTTCTTGCTCAACGGCAATGCCGTCGCCGGCGCCAACGCAGGCCAGTTCAACATTCCTTCCGACAGCGATCCGTTCGGCCGGCCGGCCGATCCCAATTTCGCTTCGGGCGTCGCGGTCATCGCGCCGACCTCGCTGCTTCCCGTCATCACCGACGACGCGACGCAGGTCGACGGCGTGACTCAGACGAACAATGTGGGCGACACCAATCCCGGCGCGCTTGGCACGGGGGGCTGGGTCGGGGTCGACGGGCTCGACCTCTCCACCGTCGAGGCTCCCGAGATCCAAATCGTCGATGGAGCCAGCCTCGGGACCGGACTCGAGATTTCCGCTGCCGACAACGTCGTCGTGCGCGGTATTGCCATCTACAGTTTTGGGAATACGCCGAGCGACCCCGAGGGCGATATCGTCGTCGACTCCGCCGCCGGCACCGTCATCGAGCGGAATATCATCGGCGCCAGCGCCTGGAGCTTCACCGATCCGGGACTCGCTACCCGCAGCCGCAACTACAACCTGCGCCTGTGGGGTTCGGGCGGCGGAAACCTGCTCAACAACCTGATCGGCTTCAACGCCTATCGCGACTCCATCTACCTGGAAGGCTCCACCGGCTGGACCATCGAGAACAATGAGTGCCGGAGCGCGGGCCTGCTCGACACCGTCGGCGATTGCGTCGTTTTGCTCGATGGCAGCAGCGGCAACACCGTGCGGGGGAATCTGCTGGCCAATGCCGGGGGCAACGGCATCGACGTCCTGTTCGGCAGCAACAACAACCTGATCGAGAACAACACCATCGAGTCCAACGGCGTCGGCGCGTTCGAGACCTCCGGCCTGCGGATCAGTTGCGACTACTGGCAGGGCTGCACCACCCAATCCACGGACAACGACGTCCTGGCCAACGTCGTCACGGGAAATCCCGGGGCGGGTGTGCGTATCACGCAGAGCGGCAACACCGGCAACACCCTCAGCCGCAATGTCATCTCTGCCAACGGCTCGATCGGGATCGACCTCAACGAGTCCGCGGACGACTTCAACGTCGGCATGGCTCCCTACGTCACGCCCAACGACGCCGGCGACCCCGACAGTGGGGCGAACAACCTGCTCAACTTCCCGGTGATCTACACCGCCTATCTCAACGGAGGCAACCTCGTCGTCAGTGGGGAGGCCCGCCCCGGCACCGCGGTCGAGTTCTTCAAGGTCGCCGCCGACCCGAGCGGCTACGGCGAGGCTGGGGAATACGTCGGCTCGGGAGTCGAGGGCTCCGGTGACGACAGCAACAGCGAGGTCGGCCTGGTCGACGCCAGCGCCGGCCAGTTCACCTTCACGTTGGCGCCCGGCTCGCTCGTCGATGGCGACAGCCTGACCGCTACCGCCACCGGAACCTCAGGCAACACCTCCGAGTTCGCCCAGAACGTGACGGCAATCTCCGTCGCCTGCACCGTTCAGCAGATGGGGATCGGGACGAACACCGGGAATTCGGTGACGGCCAGTTACCCAACTCCGCCGACGGTCAACAACCTCCTGGTGGCTATCGCCAGCAATCGCGACTCAAGAACGGTGAATACGCCTTCCGGCTGGTTCGTGGCGATCTCGGAGACGAACGCCCCGCCCGGCCAGGCGATCTTCTATAAGTTTGCCGGCCCCTCCGAACCCACCAATGTCACCGTCACTTACGGCGGCTCCAACACGCGCCTCGGGCTGCGGGTCTATGAGTACTGCGACATCGACAGCGCCGTGGCTCCCCTCACCGGGTCCGCCACCGGGTCGGGCACGGCGGTGGCCTCGGGCAACGTCACGACTAGCCTGGACGACTCGCTGATCGTGGCCGGGCTGGTGACGAACGCAGAGACGTCTTTCTCCCAGTGGACCAACGGTTTCTCCGAGTTGTCCGATTTTCCCAATATCGGCGGCTCCTCGTCCACGCGCTCGACCTATAGCGCCGCAGACCTGCATGTGGGCAGCGCCGGGACGTACTCCACGACGGCGACGGCCGGCGTCTCCGGGTCTTGGCGCGGCCAGATCATCGCCTTCGCCAAGCGCCTGCCCCTGACGCTGGAGCAGTCCGCCTACCGTTGGTTCGCCAACCAGGATGGGATTGCGGCCTTCGGAAGCGGAGGGGTCGTCACCGGGAACTCCTCCAGCATCGCCGCCTACGGGATGGCCACCGACACTTTCGTCTACATGTATGTCGTGGGAGCGGAAACCGGCCCCAACTGGCGCATCGAGAAGCGCCGCTTGGTCAGCGGTGCTCTGCAGGCCGGGTTTGACACTGACGGAATCATCAACGGCGCCAGCGCCAGCCAGCAGGCGGAAGATATCGCTATCGACGGCACGTACATGTATGTCGTGGGCTCCGACGACGGCGGCGGCGGCACCTGGCGCATCGAGAAACGCCGGCTCGACACCGGCGCGCTCGAAACCGCCTTCGACGTCGACGGAGTCATCACCGAGACCATCGGCGGGACCGCCCTCGGCGTTGCCATCGATGCCACTCACATGTACGTCGTCGGGAGCGACTCGGCCGGACTGCGCATCGAGAAGCGAAGCCTCGCTGACGGGTCGCTCGACACCGCCTTCAGCACGGACGGTATCGTTACTGGCGAAGGCGGCGACGCCGCCAACGAAATCGCCATCGATTCGACTTACCTGTACCTGGTCGGCGAAGAATCCGCACCCACCTGGCGCATCGAGAAGCGCCGGCTCGACAGTGGTGCCCTCGAGACGGCCTTCGACGGCGACGGGATCGTCAGCGACGGCGTCGGTCTGCAGGCCCGCGGGATCGCCATCGACTCGACCTACCTCTACGTCGTCGGCGACGAATCGCCCCTCGGGGACCTCGATTGGCGGATCGAGAAGCGCCGACTGGATGACGGCACACTCGATTCGAGTTTCGACGGCGACGGGGTGGTGAGCAGCCCTGGTGGATATCGAGCGTTCCAGGTCGGCCTGGACGCAACGTACCTGTACGTTGTCGGCGACGACGAAGCCGCTGGCTCGGGGAACTGGCGTATCGAGAAGCTTCGCCAGGACACGGGCGCCTTGGACGCCGGCTTCGGCACCGCGGGCGTCGTGACCTCAGCGCCGCTGAGCGAGAGTGCACGGGACGTGGCCGTCATCCCCGGCGGCAGCAACACCGGCCTGTATGTCGTCGGCAACGACGGCGGGCCGGACCTACGTATTGAGAAGCGGCTGATCTCGGACGGCTCCTTGATCCTGTCGGAGATCAACGTCGGGGCTCCGCTTGCGGTGCAGGACACACCTGCTACCGCCCCGGTCCAGTTGACCCCCTTCCGGCTCCGCCTGCTCGTCCACGCCGGCGGCACCGAGCTCTGGCTCGACGAAGGGCAGTTCAAACTGCAGTTTGCCGTTCAATCCGGGACCTGCGACGCCGGGTTCGACGGCGAGACCTATGCCGACGTGACTGGCGCCACGGAGATCCGCTACTACAACAACGCTGTCGCCCTGGATGGCTGGACGCTCACGGCCAACGGCAATGATCCAACCCATGGGGCCGATCCGGTCGTGGCCCAGACCTACAATGAGTCTTACAACGACTTCAGCAACTCCGTCTCCGCCTTCGGGCCGAACGAGGATGGCCTGTGGGATTTCGCCCTGGTCGACTCCTCGGCGCCGACCAACACGACCTACTGCTTCCGGGTCGTGCGCACCGATGACTCTTTGATCGATGCCTACAGCCAGGTTCCGGAGATCGTCACGGCACCATGAACCCCCTACGGATGACCCCGACGAATCCGCTGGCTGGTCGACCGAACGAGCCGCGACCGGCGGGAACGGGATGAGGGAAATCGCATGGCCACTCTAAAAGCACTCGTCTGCGACGACGAAGCCCCCCTGCGCGACCTGATGGCGCGCCGGCTGGAGAAGCTGGGCCTGGAGGTCGAGCGGGCCGAGGATGGGAAGGACGCCATCGCCCACCTGGAGCGCAACCACTACGACCTGCTGGTCACCGACATTTACATGCCGGATGTCACCGGGCTCGAGCTGCTGCAGCGGATGAAGGCGCTTGACCCCCACGCGCAGGTCGTGGTCGTGACGGCCTCGGCCACGCTCGACAATGCGGTCAAGGCCCTCAATGACGGTGCCTTCGCCTATCTGACCAAACCCTTTGACCACCTCTCCGTTTTCGACAACGTCGTCTCCCGGGCGATCGATTTCCGTCGGGCCATTCTCGACAACTTGCGTATGGCCGAGGTCCAGCGCATGCGCGGCGACATGCTGGAGAAGGAAGTCGCCGGGCGGATCCGCCAACTCAAGCGGACGCAGGAGTATATGGCGACGCTGTTGGCCTGCCTGCCGGTGGGGGTGGCGGTCATCGATGAATCCGGCCGCGCTGCCCTTCTCAACCCCCGGGGCGAGGCCTACCTCGAGGAAATCCTTACTGGCGGAGACGCCAGCATGCGGCAGCTGCTGGAGTCGGTGCCGGCCGTGGAGGGACACCGCCATGGCGAAGTGGAAGTCGGAGGGCGCCGCCTCGAGCTCTCTCTTTCGGATCTGGCCCTCCCCGGTGATCAACATCAACAGGTGCTGATGCTGCGGGAGCAGGAGAGCAGCGCCCCGGCGATGGGGAGCCTGGTCCAGGAAGCCCTGCTCAATCTGCGACGCGGGCTGATGTTCATGGCGCGTCGCGAACAAGACCCCAGTTCGCGGAAGATCATCAAAGGCATGGCTGTCGAGGTCTCCTCGCTGGCCAACCTGCTCGACGTGGAGCTCCTCCCCGAAGTCGGCGCGGCCTCACCTCCCGAGGGGCCCGAAGAGGGGGCGACGAGGATTCTGCCGCCCTCGACTCCGGACGACGAGCTGGCTTTGGCGTCGGCTGTCCTCCCGACCGAGCCAGTCGAGATGATGGCGGCTCCGGGGAACGGCAGGGACCTGGTCCCTTACCCCTCCACCCCCGAGCCTGTTCCGGAGTCGGTCGAGGCTCAGCTACCCAACACTGGGAGTCTGCTCTTGCGCAAAGGTATGTCGATGGTGCTGGAAGGCCGCATCAAGAGGAAGAAGCCCTCCGCCGAGCCGGCTCCCAGCCCAGAGGACGCGGAGAGGATGCAGCAGAAGATCGAGCGTTGGGCGCGGTCCGGCGCTTCCGCCGGCGAAGCTTCGGAGGACGACTTGGAGTCGGCTGACGAGCCGGCTGCACCCTCGGTCTGGCCGCCGCCTCTGCCTTCGTCGAACGGAAAGAATTAGTCAGCGAGAAACCGGGTTTCTTCAAGAAACCCGGTTTCTTGTCGCTTACGAGTCGAGCGGCCAACTCGGCAACACGTCGATGTCGAGCGCGTCGCGCTGGCCGGTGAGGAAGCGTACGTGGCCGGCGGCGGCGGTCATCGCCGCGTTGTCTGTGCACAGTGACAGCGGCGGAACGCGAGTGGGAATCGGACTCCGCGCGGCCAGGCGCTCCCGCAGCGCTTCATTGGCCGAAACCCCGCCCGCCATGAGAATCGTACGTGCCTCGAAAGCTTCGGCGGCGGCCACGGTCTTCTCCACCAGGACTTCGACCACCGCCGCCTGAAAGGAAGCCGCCAGATCCGAGGTCGGAAGCCCGGCGGCAGGAGTCTCGATCCCGGCGCGAACCTCGGGCTGCAAGGCGCGCACTTCGCGAAGCACCGCCGTCTTCAGACCGCTGAAAGAGAAGTCCCAGGTACCCTCTAGCCAGGCGCGCGGGAAACGATAGGCTTGCGGGTTTCCTGGGCGCGCTTCTTGTTGGATGGCGGGCCCGCCGGGATAGGCGAGGCCGAGCAGGCGCGCGACTTTGTCGAAGGCCTCGCCGGCGGCGTCATCGAGCGTTCCTCCCAGACGCTGGTAGATCAAGTGGTCTCGCATCAAGACCAGCTCGGTGTGGCCTCCGGAAACGATCAGCCCCAACATGGGGAAGGCCGGCTCGGGCTCGTCCTCCACCAGCCAGATCGAGTACAGGTGGGCCTCGAGGTGATTGATTCCGATCAAGGGGAGCCCGCGCGCCAGCGCCAGACCCTTGGCGCAATTCAGTCCGACGACGAGCGACCCGGCCAGGCCCGGCCCGCGGGTGACGGCGACGGCGTCGATCCCTTCCAGCCCGACATGGGCCTGGGACAACGCCTCCTGCACGACCGGCAGGATGGCCTCGATGTGCATGCGCGAGGCGGCCTCGGGAAAGACCCCGCCGTATTTGGCGTGCACGCCCACCTGAGAGGCGACCACGTTGGAAATGATGCGGCGTCCGTCTTCGACGACGGCTGCGGCCGTTTCGTCGCAAGAAGTTTCAATTCCGAGGAGTCGGGAAGGGCGCGAGTCCTTGGAGGCGGGCAGGGGTTCAGCCGGCACGACCGGCCGCTCAGGTGCGGCGCGGCTTGGTCTTCTTCGATCGGGAGGGCTTGCTCGCTTGGCCACGTGGGCTCCGTCGCATCGGGAGGACGAGGTCCATCGGGTAGGGGGCCAACACCTCAGGACCCTCGCGGCCGATCCAGACCGTGTCTTCCAAACGGACTCCGAGGCCGCGCTCCGGATAGTATAGCCCGGGCTCGATCGTGACCACGTGGCCGGGCTGCAGGAGGTCGGGTGGCTCCAGGAGCATCGTCAACCAGGGAGCCTCATGGATCGCCAGCCCCACGCCGTGGCCCAGGGAATGGACGTATCCCGCACGCGTTCCCGGCGTCGATAACACGCTGGGATGACCTCGGCCTTCGAACAACTCGCAAACGGCCCACTGCAACTCGCGACCGCTGGCTCCGGGCCGAGCCTGCGCCAGGCCCAGCCGATAGGCATCCAGCACGTCCTGGTACACCCGGGCCACGTCGTCCGAGGCGCGGTCCAGGCACCAGGTGCGGGTGAGGTCATAGAAGTAGCCTCCGCCGCGCTCGCAGGGAAAGAGATCGAAGACGATCGGCACGCCGGTCGGCACCGGCTGATCGTCGATGCCGGTGCTGTGCGGGACCCCGGCATCGTGACCGACGGCGAAGATCGTTCCTTCCGGATTCTCCGCGCCGCGCTCCGCTAGCCATAGGTCGATGCGCCGCTTGACGACGCCGATGGTGAGCGCCTCCCCCTGTCGATCCACGAGGATTCCTCGGCGGGCTTGATGCGACGTGAGGAAATCAGCGACGCGGTCGATGACGTCCACCGTGATGGCGCCCATGCGACGGATGCGGTCGACCTCAAAGGAGTCCTTGGTCGCCCGGGCGCGCGCCAGCGGTGAGGCGGAGTCTGGAAAGGCGACGATCTCCAGGCCTGGGAGCCGTCGCGCCAGCCGACGAAAGGTCTCGATCGCGTCGCCGACCTCGCTCAGCCCTTGGACCTGGATCCGTCCGAGCAAGTGACTGTCACGCAGGACATGTTCGAAGGCGATCGCCTCGGACTCCAGAGGATCGCCCCCCGCCTGGCGAGCGAAAGCCGCCCAATCGAGGGCGTTGTAGTGCAGGCCGGCGCGCGCCACCTCGTCGCGTTCCATGTCGCTGCAGTAGAGCACCGCCGGCGAGTTGCGCCGCCGCGCTAGGATTCCCGAGCCGACGTGAACCAGTCCGGTGAAGTACGCCATGCTGGGATTGCGCGCGGCGGCGCCGATCACGATCAGCCCGTCCAACCCGGCTTCTTCCAGATATTGGTCTAGGCCTTCCTTCATGATGGCCCTCGGAATTCTTCGGGGATCGGGCTTTCGCCCTCACCTCCGGACCCTATCTACGGGGATTGCGAGTCCGCCTCGGAGGTCACCAGAGCGGGCTGGCAACTCCAAGGGGTGTATGGCCTCACCCCCTACCCCCCTCTCCGCGGTGCATTGGGTTTTCTCCCCAAGCGGGTTATGCGGAGAGGGGGATGGAGTCTTGGAGGGGTTGGGGGCCGAAGGCCCCCAACCCCTCCAAAAAGAACCTCCCCTCCCCCGGCCTCCATTCCTTTGGCGCTCCTTCCCTCAATGCCGGGGGAGGGGTGGGGGGTGGGGGCCGCATCAAGCCTACTTACATCGCGGATTGGTCGGCCAGCCCTGTACTCGGCCTTCTGAATCACTTTGATGCTCCGTCGGGCCGACGGGCATCTGGAAGCACCTGACGCACGGCCTCGATCAACGCCGTGTCCTGTTCGGGTAGAACTGTGCGCGGATCGAGCAGGACCTGATCGGCATCGACGCGCGCGACGACGGCTGGATTCGCCCGCCGCAAGGCCGCCGCCAGGTCATTGGGATGATCGGCGGCGATCGCCAGCGCCCAGGTTGGGAGGGTTTCTTCCGGAAGGCTGCCTCCACCTACCGTGGAGCGCGCCAGGCGGACCTCGCCGGTGCGAAGCTCGGCCGCCCAGCCCTCCGCCCGAGCTCTGATCTCCACCTCCGACATCGCGATCATGCGCCAGACCGGAACTCGATCCACCGCCTCACCGCGGGCGTAATGAAGCAGTGTGGCGTGCAAGCCGGCCAGACAGAGTTTGTCGGCGCGCACCGCCCGCGCCAGCGGATGAGTCTTCAGTTTGCCGATCAGCTCAACGTCCCCGGCCAGGATCCCGGCCTGCGGTCCGCCCAGCAACTTGTCGCCGGAGAAGGCCACCATCGAGGCTCCCGCCTGGATGGATTCTTGCACCATGGGCTCATGCGCGAGGCCGAACGCCTGGGTCTCCAGCAGCGCGCCGGAACCGAGATCGTCGATGACCGGGACGCCGGCATTCCGTCCCAGCTCGACCATCTCGACCAGGGTTGGGGCGGCGGTGAAGCCGACCTGCCGGAAGTTGGACGAGTGCGCGCGCAGCAGCAAGCCGGTTTTCGGGCCCAGGGCGGCTTCGAAATCGCGTCGATGGGTGCGGTTGGTCGTTCCGACTTCCACCAGCTTGGCGCCCGACTGGGCCAGGACGTCCGGGATGCGGAAGCCGCCGCCGATTTCGATCAGTTGGGACCGGCTGACGACGACCTCTTTGCGGCGGGCGAGGCCCGTCAGCGCCAGCAATAGCGCCGCGGCGTTGTTGTTGACGACGAGAGCCGCCGGGGCGCCAGTCACCTGGCACAACAAGGGTTCCAGATGATCCTCGCGGCGACCGCGCTCGCCGCGTCCGAGGTCGTATTCGAGGGAGGAATATGCGGAGGCGGCGGCCAGCACCGCCTGCTGGGCGTCGGCGCTGAGCACGGCGCGCCCGAGGTTGGTGTGCAGGATGACGCCGGTGGCATTGATGACGGGTTGCAGCGTGGAGGCGAGCCGCAGGTTGAGCCATCGTCGGGCGCCTTCGATCAGACCTTCCGGGGCAGGGGCGGCCGCGCCCCGGCGAAGGACGGCGCGTGCCCGGTCGACCTCGAGGCGAAGGGCTTCGACCGTCAGCGATCGTCCGAAGTCGTTTTGCAGCTCGGCCCCACCATCGCTTTGGAGTAGGCGCTCGATGGACGGGAGGTCGCGCAGCGTCATCGACTCGGCCGCCACAGAGTGCGCTCGGTGAGGCGGATCAAAGCCTCGATCAAGCCAAATCCCAGCGCGATGGCCAACGCCAGGCCCAGGCTGAGGGCCCGGTTGATCTGGAGCCAGGTGCACAGCGAGACGTACAGTCCGGCCAGCAGTCCCTGCCGGAGCAAGACCGAAGGGCTCGCCGGCGCGCCGCGGTCGAAGCGGCGATGGAGCAGCCAGACAAAGGGCAAGGAGGTTCCGGTGGCGGCGGTCGTCAGCAAGAGGAAGAACAGCCAGCGCGGACCGATCGTCGGCAGCGCGGCGTTCACCAATAGGATCAGCCCGACCCAACCGATGGCGGCGAGCAAAGCCGCCGCGATCATCAAGCTGCGGTAAGGGGCGATGGATGGACTGGACACAATCGGAGACGATTCAACTCGTGTTGGGCATTATAGCCCAGCCATCCCGCGCACCTGCCCGTCTGTCATCGGCGCGTCGTTATAATGCGCCGGAAGATCCCATGTCGCTGTTGAGCGCTTCCGATCTGACGAAAGCCTACGGTGCGCAGGACGTCTTTCGTGGCGTCACGTTTGCCGTCGTGCATCAAACGCGCGTTGCCCTCGTCGGCCCGAACGGCGTCGGCAAGTCGACGTTGCTGGCGTTATTGGCCGGCGACGAGCGCCCGGATGGCGGGCGCATTCAAAGAGCACGAGGCCTGCAGATCGGCTTCCTGCCACAAGACGGGGGGAAAGTCGGCGGTAGCAGCGGGCCGAGCGAGACCGTATGGGACTTCTGTCTGAACGCCTTCGGCGAGTTGCGACAGCAGGAGCTCTCACTCGCCCGCCTGGAGGCCGAGATGGCCGACCCGCGGCGGACAGAACAGGCGTTGTCGGCCTACGCACCGCTTCAGGAATCCTTCGAGCGAGCCGGGGGATACGAGTATGCCGGCCGCACGCGACAAATCCTGCGCGGCCTTGGCCTGGGAGCGGAGCTGTGGGATCGTGCCCTGAACGGACTCTCGGGCGGAGAGCGAACACGCGTGGGGCTGGCGCGCCTTCTGCTGGAAGACCCCGGCCTGCTGCTTCTCGATGAACCCACCAATCATCTCGACCTGGAGGCGATGGAGTGGCTCGAGTCGTGGCTGCGCGATTGGCCGGGGGCCGCGATCGTCGTTTCCCACGATCGCTATTTCCTGGACCGGACGGTCGGCAGCGTGTGGGAACTGACGCCCGAAGGGATCGAAGTCTACCCAGGCAACTACTCGGCCTACGTGAGGCAGCGAGCCGAACGGAGTCTTGTGCACTCGCGCGTCTACAACGCGCAGCAGGAGCGCCTGCAACGGGAGCAGGAGTACATCCGCCGAAACCTCGCCGGACAGAACACGCGCCAGGCGAAAGGCCGCCGGAAGCGCCTGGAGCGCTGGCTCGAGGAGGAAGCGGTCGACAAGCCGGTGCAGACGGGCGGCCCACGTCTTACGCTGGCCGCCGCGCCGCGCGCGGGAGAGGAGATCCTTGAAACCGAGGCCCTGGTCATCGCGCATCCGAGCCGCCGTGAACCCCTCCTTTCGGTGCCCGACCTGACGCTCGACCGCGGGGAGTTTGTCGCCATCCTCGGACCGAATGGCGCAGGGAAGACCAGCCTGCTGCGCACCCTGCTCGGCGAGTCCGAGCCGTGGGGCGGCCTCGTACGAATCGGTTCGGCCGTGCGACCTGGTTACCTGTCGCAAACCGAGAGCGAGCTCGACCCGGTCGATACCGTGATCGAAAGTCTGCGGCAGGCGTCACTTTCCATGAAACCGGGGGCGGCGCGCTCGTGGCTGGCGCGTTTCGGTCTGGCGGAGGACGCGGAGAAGACCATCGAGCAGCTCAGCGGTGGTGAGCGCCGGAGGCTGGCGCTCGCCCGGCTGGCACTCACCGGCGCCAACCTGCTTCTACTCGATGAGCCCACCAACAATCTGGACCTCCTGGCCCAGGAGGCCTTGCAAGCGACTCTGGGAGCGTTCTCCGAGACCGTCCTGCTGGTGACGCACGACCGCTATTTGGCGAACGCCCTCGCCACCCAGGTCTGGGCCATTTCGCCCGGCGATCGCTCGTTGGAGGTCTTCCGCGGAACGCTGGCAGCCTACCTCGAGGCCAAGGCCGCGCAGCGCTCGGCGCTGGGCTCACGCGAGCGCCGCCGCAGCCAGACGAGCTCGCCTCGCATCGATCGCCAAAGCCGGGACCTGGCCGCACTGGAAGCTCAGGTCGAAGCGGCGGAGGAAGCCCTGGCCTCGCTGGCACGGGAGCTCGATTCGGCCGGCAGTGATGTGGCGACGGTGACCCGCCTCGGCCTGGAGTACGCGCGACGCGAGCGCCAGCTCGAAGGTCTGCTCGAGGTGTGGGCCGAGGCCGCCCAGCGCGCATCGCCGGCGTGATACAATCCTCCGGTTTGGATAAGGCCAACAAATGCGCATGACCTCGAATCGCGCGGCGGCGACGCGGCGCGGCATCCCGAATTGGGCGGTGTGGGGGCTGGCCGCCGGCTTCACCATCGCCGCCCTGCTTTCCGGCTACCTGGTTTACCGCGCGGTGCGCGACCTGGTCTCGGCCTGGACCGGCACCGGGCCGACGCCTTTTCGTTTCAGCGGCGGCCTGCCGACGGCCGCGCCGGGTTCGACCGCCGTCCCGGTGGCGATCGAGGCGACGCCCATCCCATGGAACGGCAGCGACCGCATTACGATCCTGGTGATGGGCCTTGATTATCGCGACTGGGAATCGGGAACGGGCGCGCCGCGCACCGACTCGATGATGCTGGTGACGGTCGATCCGGTGGCGCGCACCGCCGGCATGCTGTCGATCCCGCGGGACCTGTGGGTGGAGGTTCCCGGATTCGAGCACAACCGTATCAACACCGCCTACTTCCTCGGCGAGAGTTACAACCTGCCCGGTGGAGGCCCCGCCCTGGCGATGAAGACCGTCGAGAACCTGCTCGGGGTCCCGGTGGACTACTATGCCGTGATCGAGTTCTCGGCGTTCGAGCGGATGATCGACGAGATCGGCGGCATCGAGGTGCTGGTTCCGGAGCGTGTCAAGATCTCTCCGCTCGGTCGGAAGAGCCGGTGGCTGGAGGCGAAGGCGTATCTGCTCGACGGACCCGAAACCTTGGCCTACGCCCGAGCGCGTAAGACCGAGGGCGGCGACTTCGACCGGGCGTCGCGGCAGCAACAGGTGATTTTGGCTGTGCGCGACCGGATCCTCGAGTTGAACATGATTCCGACCCTGATCACACGCGCCCCGGCGTTGTATCAGGACCTGGCCCAGGGGGTGCGCACCAACCTTTCCTTCGATCAGATGATGTCGCTCGGGCTGATGGGGACCCAGCTGGAGAAGAAGTCGATCCGACGCGGCGTGATCGCGCCGCCGGAGATGGTCCTCTTTGAGAACCTTCCGGACGGAGCGCAAGTGCTCAAGCCCGTGCCGGATCGGATTCGCCAGCTGCGCGACGAGATCTTCACCTTCACCAGCGCCGTCGGGCCGTCGGTGGACGCGACCGACCCGGCCGAGGGCGCCCGCCGGGAGGCGGCCCGTCTCTCCGTGCGCAACGGATCCGGCATCGAAGGGCTGGCGACGAATACCAAGGACTATCTGACGGACCAGGGATTGCAGGTGCTGGAGGTCGGCAACGCCGACCGGCTGGATTACGAGATCTCGCGGCTGATCGTGTACAGCGACCGCTTCCCGTACACGGTGAAGTATCTGGCCTCGCTGCTGGGTCTACAGGAGAGCCAGATTCTCAACCAGGTCTACCCCGATGCGCCGGTCGACGTCGCAGTGATTCTGGGCCGCGATTGGCAAGTGCCGTAGCGCAGCCTGGGTTCAGCCTCCCTGCTAATCAGCTAGGCCAAGACAAACGAATGGGCGCTCCGTCCAGCGGGCCACGGTGAAAGGCTGGAGGCGTCGAGGTATGTTCGGGACTACGCGCCAGCATGGATCCCCGTGGTTATCCCGAACTTGGCCGCCTTCGCCGTGCCGCCCCCTCTGATTCTGCTCGCGAAGATGACGATTCCCGGCTCAGGCAACCACCTGCACTGTCACCACCGCTGCCGCCAACCCGAGAAGTACCCCGCCCACCACATCCAATAGAAAGTGCAGGCCCACAGCCACACGGGCCAGCGCCACCAGCGGCGCCCAGAGCACGATGATCGAAACGAGCCATGCCGGCCCCCACGCGACAACCAGGGCCGCGATCAAGAAAGCGCGCGCGGCGTGCCCCGAAGGAAACGAATGCGGATCGGTCAGCCGGTAAACCGATCCCCACTCGCCCGGAGGGCGTTGGCGGCGGAAGAGGAACTTGATCCCCAGGACCATCGCCGCCAACGCGGCGATCGCCAACAGCAAGCCAAGCGCCCAGGCGCGCTGCGCCGCATCTCCCCGCCAGATCAGCAATAGCAGCCCTAGTCCCCAAAACCACGAGTCGCCGGAATGGGCGAAGACCGCTGCCAGCCTCCAAAGGGTTCGCTGCTCCGGCCGCAGGCGCAGGGCGTGGGTCCAGCGATGATCCAGCGCGAGGAGGCGTTGCATCAGAAATTACGGTAGGGGCAAAGCATGCTTCGCCCCTACAGCAAGGGCTCTTCCCGCCAAGTCGGCTCGAAGGATCTCAAGCTGGTGCGGTTTGTCGACGTCCATGCCTAGTTCGGCATACGGGCAGAGATGGATGCGGGTATGGATGCCGAGGTTCCGGCTCACCAGCTGCTCGCCGCGTTCGATGGTCAATTGCCGCGTGAGGAAGAGGAATAGGACGTTCCATCCGATCATCGACGCCATCCGCAGCGGGCTCTTGCGGGCGGCCGTCAGCCGCCCGATGAAGCCGGCGTTCTTGGCCAGGCGGACGTGCGCCATGTTGATGTCGCCGCCGCACACCTGCGTCCCGCGCAGCGGCGTGTACGTCCGGCGAGAGGCGGGGTAGCGCTGTTCCATCACCGTGCGCTCGATGGCCAGGTAGTCGAAGTCGGCCGCCGCTTCCAGGCCGACGCGAACGCGCCAATCGATCATCTCGGCCGTCACCGCCGGCACATCGCAGGAGGTCAGCAACACGTGGGTTGCATCCGGCTGGATCGCCAGGGCCCGCTCGACCCCGGCCAGCGCGTTCGGTACCGCCCCCCCGTGATCCGGCAAGTAGGCCACCGGCTTCCGTGGGATCAGGCCGCTCGTCGCATCGAGACCGATGATGACGACCCCATCGACGGCCGCCGAGGCATTTAGCGCGTCGAGGACCCACTGCGCCATCGGCCTGCCGGCCACGTCGAGCAGGGCCTTGGGTCCGCCGCGTGTGTACGGGTAAAGCGGATCACGCTCGTCGGGCACGGATCCGCACATCAACAGAGCTTGCATTAGTGGCCGACCTCCGTGACACCGTGTCTTGCCCTGGCAATCCCCCGACTAAGGGTGGCTATGACGATCTGGAATGAGAGACCTGCCTCAACTGTCGCTTCTGACGGATGGCTCGGACCACTCCTGGTTTGCGAGGGGGGTCTGGGGGGACGGCTCCCGTCCCCCCAGAGTCCCCCCTGGAAGGGGGGACCGTAGGGGGGTGGAGCGGAAAGGACAGAAGACACTACGTCCTGCCTCGCGGGTTCCAGCCGTAGCGGTCGAGATCGATCCGGCCGTCGGCCTTGAAGCGGATTCCTTCCTGGCGCAGCCTGGCACGCTGCCAGGCCGCGCCGAAACCGAGACGCGGGCTGACACAACCGCGGGCGTTGATCACACGCTGCCAAGGGATGTTCTCGGGCGCGGCGGCCATCGCATAGCCTACCCAGCGGGCGCGGATCCGCCGGTAGGCGAGCGGGTCGACGCTGGGTGGGGGTGCGATACGCGCCGCGATCGAGCCGTAGGTCGTCACCCGGCCGCGGGGGATGCGGCGTACGATGGCATAGACCTGAGCGGCGTAGGCCTTTCGCCGGCCGGGGCTGGTGTGACGCGAGGTCAATTGAGTTGCTGGAGCTGCGGCTCCATGCCAACGCGAACGATGAGTTCGGCCAACTCGTCGTGAGTCAGGGCGCGTCCTTCCCCGGCGACGGCGACCAGGGCCGCTTCCATGACATTGGTGCCGAAAGTCCGCCCTTCGAGGCGCGGGGTCGAGGTCACCAGGCTGGCCACGCCGGCGCGGCGGAACAGCTCCACGTCCTCGTCGGTGGTCGTATTGGTGGCGAGTACCTTGCCCGCCAGCAGCGGCGGCATATGGCGTTTGATGTAGTGCACATCCCCGGCAATGACGCTGGCCCAGGCGTAGTCGCTCTCCCACTTCGGTTTGCGTTCCTCCTGCTTCTCACCGATGGGATAGATCCACGCGAAGGGCAGACGCCCGGCGATGGGCATGACCAGGGATGCCAGTCGCTTGATAGCGCCGGCGGAGTGCAGCCGGATCGGCAGGCCGAGGCCGAACATCAGATCCCCGAAGGTGCATTCGTAGCCGGCCGAGAGGAACGACGTCGTCATGCCCCAGCGGTCGGCGCCGGTGGTGATCAGGGCCCGCTTCAGGGGGAGCCGCCCCGGTAGCTGTTCGTCGATGAACTGCGCCAGTTGCGACTCGATCGTGTTCTTTAGTCCGGCCCCGTCGACCACCGGCGTATGCCGGATGAACCGCACCATCGATCGGACGGAGTACAAGGGGTAGTCCTTCCCGTCGACGACCACGCTCAGGTCCGCCCCTCCCACACCGAAGGCGTCGACTTTCCCGTCGAGCTCCTGGAAGAGCCGGGCGGCCTTCTCCATGTCGCCGTCGGTGCCGATGCGTTCGAGTCGCACCCGCTGACCGAGCAGATCGATCTCGACGGACTTGTCGCGCTTCGAGGATCCAATGCTGATGCTGATGGCACGTTTCATGGCGTCCCCCCGGGCGGAACGACTCTACACCGCGCCGCCCGCGAGGTCAACGCAGAGGGGTTGGTTCTTCCGGCGGAGGGACTGGAATTCCTGCCGTGAGTCTGATCATGTACTCCGCCTTCTCTGCTAGCGCCGCTTCCGCGCGCGTTCCAGGCCGATGGTGTCGGCGCCGACGCCCGTCCAATCCGAGGTCGACGTACCACCAACGACCTGGGACTCGCGGGCAGGCGACGGCAATAGAGAAGGCGGAGTTCAGGATGGGACCGAAGGGGAACGTGCGCCGTCCGTCGCGCATATGGCAACCCCCTAGGTCGTAGCCGCGGCCGGCGTCAGCGCCTCATCCCCCTGATAGCGCTCCAACTCCGGATATCGCGCGCGGGTCCACACGACGGCGATGATGCAGCCGATGCCGCCGCTGACGACCGACACGACCGGCCCCCAGATCTGGGCCACCAGCCCGGCCTCCAACTCGCCCAGTTGCGGCCCTCCCATGAAAAAGATCTGGTTCACGCTCGTCATCCGGCCGCGCAGCGAGTCCGGCGTCCGCAACTGCCGCAGGGTGCTGCGGATGATGGCGCTGATCATGTCCGTGAAGCCGGTGCCGACCAGCGCGAGAAAGGTCAGCCAAAAGGAGCGAGACAGGCCGAAGACGATCGTGGCGATGCCAAACCAGAAAACGGACCACAACAGCAGCCGTCCCTGGTTTCGGACGGTGCCTCCGGTCGAGAACAGGATGCCGATGGCCAGAGCGCCAATCGCCGGCGCCGCCACAAGCCAGCCGTAGCCGACCGCGCCGACGACGAGGATCTGCCGGGCGAAGATCGGGAGCAAGGCCGTCGCCGAGGAGAAGAAGGTTGCGAAGAAGTCGAGCAGCATGCTTGAGAAGATCAATCGCTCGGAGGCGACGAAGCGCAGCCCATCTTGAACTGCCGCCAGCAATGCCCGCGGCCCGGGGGCTCCCATCGGCCGGGCGGCGCGCTGCTGCGGAACGGGGCCCATCAACGCCAGGGCTGCGATCACGGCGATGTAGGAAAAGGCGTTCAGTATGTAGCACCAGGCAATCCCGACAGTGGCCAGGACCAGACCGGCCAAGGCCGGTCCGGCGATCGACCCGGCCTGGAAGGCGATGGCGTTCAGGCTGAAGGCGTTGGTCATGTCCTCGGGCGGTACGAGATTCGGCACGAGCGATTGGCGCGCCGGTAGATCGAACGTGCCGATGGCCCCAATGAGCGCGACGACCGCGTAGATCAGCGCCAGGCTGTCATTCCCGCGCAGCGTGGTCCACCCCAAGATCAGCGCCAGCAGCGCCAAGCCCGATTGCGTCACGAATAGCAGGCGGCGGCGGTTCCAAGCATCGGCGGCGACGCCCGCCACCAGCGACAGGAAGATGATCGGAAGGATACGGGCCAAGCCGACAGCGCCCAGGGCGATTGGCTGGGGGTTGATCTGATTGACGTGCCACAGGATGGCGGCCGTCTGCATTTGGGTGCCGGTGACAGAAATGACCAGCCCCAGCCACAGCAGGCGAAAACGTCGGTGTCGCAGCGCGGGTGGAAAACGGACCAAGGGGAGGCGGGATCGATGCCGGCCTGGGAGCTAGTTCGCCCAGTCGCGCAGGTAGAGGAAATCGTAGCCCAGGGTTCGGTTGCTCAGCTTGGCCACAACGGGCGGGAGGCGTTTGTACTGGTTACGGCGGATGCGCTCGATGACTTTCCGCACCATCGCTGTCTTGAAGCCGGCTTCGACGCACGCTTCCGGCGAGCGCCGCTCGTCGACCAGCAGGTACAGCAAGCGGTCGACTTCGGCGTACGTCACGCCGAGCTCGCCCTCATCGGTCTGACCAGGCCACAAGTCGGCTGACGGAGGCTTGGCGAGAATGCGTGCCGGAACGCCCATGGCGGCGCCCATCTGCCGGACCTGGGTCTTGTACAGATCGCCCAGTGGATTCAGGGCGCAGGCCGAATCGCCGAACAATGTCGTGTAGCCGAGCAGCAATTCCGTCTTGTTTCCCGTGCCGATCACGAGTCCCCGGAAGTCGGCCGATTGATCGTAGAGCACGATCATGCGGAGCCGCGCCAGCACGTTGCCGCGGCGGATACGGTCTTTGGCCGGAATTGACGCCAGCAGGGGTGCGGCCGCCTCGGCAATCGAATAGGTGATGTCGCGCACGCCGGTCTGGCGAATGACTTCGGCCGCGTCCTCCAACGAGTCGGGCGAGGATCCGGCGTGGGGCAGGCGCACGGCCAGGACGTTCTGCGGTCCGAGAGCCTCGGCCGCCAGGTAGCATGTCAGGGCCGAGTCCAATCCGCCGGAGAGACCGACAACCCCGCGGGCGAACCCGGCGCGGGTTGTCTCGCTGCGAAGGAACCCGGTCAGGATGCGGCGGGCGAGATCGGGGTCGATCGCCAGGGAGGTCGACAACTCGTTCATCGGGAAACCTCGCCAAGGAGACGCGCCAGTCCATGGTAGACCAGGGAGGGCTGCTCATCTCGCAG
>Ga0209341_10001667_pt1 | contig 21809 bp, 24 predicted proteins | sample RifCSP13_2_FD_184020 | JGI IMG/M metagenome (GOLD analysis project Ga0209341, IMG submission 184020) | Soil microbial communities from Rifle, Colorado - Rifle CSP2_sed 13_2 (SPAdes) (version 2) | ecosystem: Environmental > Terrestrial > Deep subsurface > Rock core/Sediment | place: Rifle... | reverse complement strand
ATGCTCGTGGCTCGCGTACCGAAGGTGGATCACGTTGTCCCCGAGGTACATCGGGATGATGAGCTCCGGTGCCGACAAGTCTGCGACGACGCCATGCTCCTCGAGGGTGCACAGGACGGTCCCGATCTTCCGCGTCTGGCGGAGGAGGAAGGAGACGAGCTCGCGCTGCTCGTACTTCTCCTTCACAGACCACAGCACGGGCGTGAGGGGGTCGATCACGATGCGGGCGGCGTGGCCCTCCCACTCCCGCACGAAGTCCGCGAGCTCCTTGCGGATGAAGTTCGAGAACTGCTTCCCGCCCGCGTCCACGAACACCATGTTCCCGCTGTCGATGTACGACTCCGCGTCGTCCCACCCCATGAGCTTCGCGTTCTTGATGATCTCCGCGGGGACCTCGTCGAGGGTGATGAACACCGCATCCTCGCCGACCTCCAGGCCGCGCCGCAGGAACTGGGTCGCGAACGTCGTCTTCCCCGCGCCGGGCGAGCCGATGACGACCGTCGTCGTGTGCTCGTTGATGCCGCCGTCGAGAAGGGCGTTCAGGCCGTACACGCCGCTGGGGATCTTCTGCATGGGACGTTCACGATTGCGCGTGGTTTCCTATTAGGGTTTTCCTGTCTTGGCGGTGACGTAGACGTAGGAGAGACGGGTGCGACCCTCGTTCGCCACGTCGTGGGTCGTGTCGGGCGGCACATAGACCGCCTGCCCCGCGGGCACCTTCGTAGCGGCACCGCCAACCAGGAGCGTTGCCTCGCCCTCGAGGACGAACAGGAGTTCCTCTTTGGCGGCGGTCGCATGAGCCCCCACCCGCTCTCCGGGAGAGAGCGACACGCAGGAGGAGGAGAGGCTCCGGGCGTCCGGGGGGCTGATCTTTCCGGGATTCCGGAACGGCCGTGTCCACACGCGAACGCCATCGACCGGGGGCGAATGAAGCCTTCGTTCGCAGCATTGGCGGCGAAGGGCTCGTGCGCAATCGCGCCGGGGGGCGAGAGGAAAATCTTAATGCCCTTCGCGGATACCCGCGTCGATGGCGCGAAAGCCGCGGCGCGTAGCGAGGCCGAAGCGGGTGGCGAGACCAAAGTCGAAACCCGCCGCCAAGGGCAAGACCGCGAGGTCCCCGCCCAGGGCGACGAAAGCACCCCCGCCGAAGCCAAAGGCCGTCCCGACCGTGCGCCCCGTCCGCGAAGAGCTCGAGGAGGAGACGGTATGCTCGATCGAATTCCTCCAAGACAACCGTTCGTTCATCGCACGGATCGACACCACGCGCGCGGGCTTGCGGGAGCACCGTGCACCCTCGTTCACGGACCTCCTGGAGCTCGTTTCGGAGGACTTGCGCGAGGAATTCCTCGAGGCCTGATGGTCCGAAAGGGGTAAGGGGCCGTCCGCGTTAGGCGCTCCGATGCGGATGGACGGCAAGGCCGCACTCGTCGTTGGCGGTAGCGGGGGGATCGGTGCCGCCACGTGCCGCGAACTCGCGAGGGAGGGCGCGAGGGTCGGCGTCCACTACGCCCGGTCGAAGCGTGCAGCGGAGTCCGTCGTGAGGGAGATTGAGAAGGATGGCGGCGCCGCGGTGGCGCTCGCCGGGGACATTACGAAGAAGCCGCAGGCGTCGCGGCTCGTGGCTGAAGCGATGAAGTCGCTCGATGGTCTTGACGCCCTCGTAGTGGACGCCGGCCACCCTTTCCGGACTGAGGAGTGGTTCGCGCCGTACGAGCAGCTGTCCGAGGAGGCGTTTCGCGGGCCGCTCGAGGTCGACCTCCTCGGAGCGATCTACGTGACGCAGGCCGTCATCCCCCATTTCCGGAGGCAGAAGGCGGGAAAGATCGTCCTCGTCGGGTCCACGCCAGCGATCACGGGCGACATCGCGGGGTTCACGTACCTTGTCGCGAAGGCCGGCATCCTCGCCCTGACGAGGTCCCTCGCGCAATACCTCGGGCCGCACAACGTCCACGTGAATGCGATCGCCCCGGGCACGATCGCGACTGCACCTATGGAAGCCTTGCCGCCAAGAGAGCGAAGGAAGCTCGTGGCGGAGGCCTCGCTCCGGCGGATTGGGACGCCGGAGGAGATCGCGCGCAAGGCCGTGTTCCTCTGTTCCCCCGACAGCGACTACATGACGGGACAGACGCTCGTTGTCGACGGCGGGTACGCGATGCGCTGAGCACGACCCCCGAAACCATGATACGCCGCTCCCGATTGCGCTCCCGCCATGAGTCCCCCGCCCGAGCATGCCTATTTCTTCGACGGCGAGCGCCGGGTCGTGCCGCCGATCCATCCGCACTGGTACACGGCACGCGGGATCGAAGAGCTCAACGTCACGATGCGTGCGCCGCCCGTCGTCCTCCGAGTTAAGGAGATCGAGCGGGAGCTGACGGCGGCCCAGCGCGTCCGCCTCACAACGGAGACCCTTCGACTCACGCGGGAGGTCATGGCGGCGTTGTTCCAAGAGACGCGCCCGCCCATCGAGCGCCACCTCCTCGACTACCCGCTGCCCGAGTTCGACCCTGAGCAGTTCGCGAGCCCGAGAGGGAGGGCGGCGAGCGAGCGGTACCTGAAGATCCTGCGCACGAGGGACCGGCGGTTCCAGCCGAAGCCGCTCTCGCGACACGCCGCCGTGCCCCCGATCGTCATCGTGGGGACGAACCGGAGCGCCGAGAGCCTGCGGATGCACGCGCTGTTCCATCGTAGAGTCGTGGCCAATCAGCTCGAGAACCAGCGGGGGAACGCGCACGCGGACTACTGCTTGGACATCACCGCGATCGGAAGCGAGACGACGATGAACCTGATGGACTACTGGTGGGACGGCAAGACCGCCGCCGCGGACCATGGGCTCCAAGAGGCATACGACACGCTGTTCCACGAGCCGCTCCACCGGATGTGCGACCTCACGAACCCGTTCGGGCCGCAGTACGGGCCCAAGGGCAGCGCGAAGGAGCACTACTGGATGGAGGAATACGAGCCGTTCGCCGGGCAGGTCGAGCGCGTGATCGTCGCGCACCTGTCGGAGGGGCGGGAGCGTGGTCTCCTGCGAAGACGCGTCATTGGCCCCGAGCGACGATCTTGAAGGAAGCGAGGTAGCCTTAATGGGGGCCCGGAGAGTCCCTGTCCGATGGCCGGAGGGAAACTCGGGCCGGTAATATACCGTGACCCCCGCACCGCACGGCGCGTCTGGTTGACCTTGGGTTATGTGGTGTTTCTCCTCGCCCTTATGGGGGGTTGGCTCGCTTCATGGTGGAGCCGTCGCTCCGATCCCGTGGCCGTCACCTTTCACCTCCTGCTGGTCCTGGCGTTCTTCCACGTGTACATCCTCTGGGGACTGGCTCCCCAACTTGGAACCGTCGCGGTGCGTGCAAACGGAATCTCTTTGCCCGAGGACGCCACGATGGAAATCGCAACCAAGATTCCGTACGCTCGGGTCGAGTGGGCGTTCTTCGACAGCGTTCGTCCCTGGCGAGGCATTCGAATCGCCGTGGTAGAGGAGAACGAGCGTGCTGTGATTCGCGGCGACGAGATCGAGGATCCCGCATCGATTGCCAGGGCAATCGGGGGTCGAGTGAGGTGGGTCGAGCAGGATCCCGACATCGAGGCGGCCCTGCAAATGGCCGACCCCGTTCCTGATGCGTACGCCGAATTGTGGCTCCCAAAACCCATGCCGTCGGTGGGGTACGAAGTCGTCCTGGCAATCGCGATGGCGGCGGCGTTCGGTGCGGGGCTCCTCGCCGTCACGCTCATCACCCCCCGTTCCGCGCTCTTGACGGTGCTGGTGTCTTGTCTTGGCGCAGAATTCCTCGTCCTCACGCTCGGTCTTCATCCGTACTTCTACCCGAAATTCGCCTTTCGTTTTGGTAAGAAGAGAGAAATGCCCGCACTGGACTTGGAGTCCGTGGCGGCTCCAATCCTGTTCAAGGAGCTCGAGGAATTCCTGATCAGCGAAGGGAAACCTTACAACGTTCAACGGGAGCGAAAGTACCCGACGCGGAGCCGTTCGTACTTGCTCTCAGAGTCATTGGAGCTGCGCGTCGACAGGGTTCCTAGGCACTACGGAGCCAGTCATTGGCGACTCGGGCTATCTGTGGCCGGGGGGGCTGAACGAACTATTCGTGGCTTTCAAAGTGTGCTGGCACGGCATCTTCTCGCCCGCGGGCTGATGGACGGGTTTTACGCAAGGATTCTAGGCATTTTTGTCCAAGAAAGGCTTACCTCACCCGTCTCTTCGGACGACTCTTGAGGCACTACAAGATCCGTGCAGCCGATCATGCAAGGCGCGACGAGCCGCATCTCCGGGGCAGTTCGAAGATGGGTCCGTGGCGATTTGAACGCCAGTCGCCAGCACCCCAAGCTGGTAGGATACCAAGCTACCCCACGGACCCGCGTCTCGGAGCATGGGAGGGGCGGAGATAAATCTAACCGAACGGGAGGATGTCGTCGATGAGTTCCGCGTTGGAAAGGAGCATCCGTCGGCAGCAATAGCGCGTGAGTCCGACTTCGTCGAGCACTTTCCCGGGATTCTCACCCGCCGCGGTACGCTTCACGTACGTCTCCCAGTGCGACGCGACGACGGTCCCACACGTGAAACATCGGACGGGGATGATCATGGCTTCACCGGTACGATTTCTGCCGCTTCTTCCGCGCCCCGCGGCCGAGGGGGTTCTTCGGGAGCTTGAAGCGCGTGTCCGGCGCAATCAACGTGCGGTCGTACTCGCGGTATAGGTTCGCGAGCTCCTCGTCCTTGAGGTACGTCCAGAGGCCGCGAGCGATCGCGGTTCGTGCCGCGTCCGCCTGGCCCATGACGCCGCCGCCGCGGACGTTCACGTCGATGTCCAGCCCGTCGGCTTTCTTCCCCGCGAGCTTCACGGGTTCCAGCATCTTGAGGCGCCCGATTTCGTATGGCCAGATCTCGAGGGGGACGCGGTTCACGCGGATCCGCCCCGCGCCCTTGCGCACGGCCGCGCGCGCGACGGCTGTCTTCCGCTTGCCCGCGGCAACGACGACCTTCACAGCTTCGCCCCCAGACGTCGCGAGATTTCGCCGAGCTCGAGGACCTTGGCGGTGCGGACGCGGGAGACGCCCTCGACCCGTTCCGCCGGCTGCGATCCGACCTCGGATGGAACGCCGATGTAGACGCGCAGGCGCTTGAACGCTGCCCGTCCATGAGGCGTCTGGTACGGCATCATCCCGCGGATCACGCGCTGGAGGATCCGGTCCGCGCGCTTGGGGTAGTAGGGCCCCTTCCCGCGCATGCGGCTCGCCGTGCTCCCCATGTTCTTCTTGATCCTGTACTCGGCGATGAGGGCCGCCCTGCCTCCGGTCACGAGCGCCTTCTCCGCGTTCACGACGTGGATCTCTTCGCCGTTGAGGAGGCGCTTCGCGACGAGGGAGGCGAACCGCCCCATGACCTGCCCGGATGCGTCGAGGACCGTCATGTCTACCCCACGATTCGCACGTTGGACCCCTTCGGATTTGACGCCGCCAGCTCCCGGAGCCCGACGACCTTGCCGCCCGAGCGAGCGACCTTCGCCTTCGCCCCCGCCGAAGCACGCCACGTAGCGATCGTGAGGGGCTTCGAGAGCTCCCCGGACCCCAAGAGGACGCCGGGGACGACGACCGTCTCGCCCTCTCGCGCGGTCCGGCTGACCCGGCTCAGGTTGACCTCCGAGCGGTTCCGGTTCACCCGCTCGAGGCGCTCCGCGATGTCCCGCCAGATCGGGGCCGCGTGCTCCCGCGAAAGCGCCTTGAGTTCCCCAATAAGCCGGACGAGGGAAGCGTTCGCCTTGACCGTCGTACCCATAAGAAGGGCCTCGGGAATCGTTCGCATCCCCGAATCTCATATAAACGTTTGGGTGGGCCGAGGCAGCGCGTGCGAACCTACTAATATCAGAGGAGGGCAATAGAAGTGATCCCCGCGAACGGTCGCCCCGGTGCCCCATGATCCGTTTTGGCCCCTCAGGTATCCCGCTCTCGTGCAAAGGCCGCACGCTGAGAGACGCGATCGAGGACGTGCACAACCTTGGCCTGAGTGCGATGGAGGTCCAGCTCGTCCGGGTGAACGTGCTCGAGCGGCCCGCGGGGGAGGACGAGGAGGGCCAGACGCCTCGCACCCTCCCCGGGGAACTCGTCGTGGAGATCCGTCGCAAGGAGGACAAGAAGGACGTGCGGATCGCGGACCTGGACGCGCCGATCGAGGCGGGGGACACGCTCGTCTCCCTCACGAGCGGCCTCGCGCGGGACGCGGTGGAGCTTGCGGAGCTCGGCGTGATCGCCCGCGAACTCGACATCGAGCTGAGCCTTCACACCCCGTACTACATGGACCTCGCGGGGGCGGACAACCTCGCGCAGAAGAGCATGGACTCGATCATGTGGGGCGGCCTCCTCGCGGACGCGATGGGCGCCTCCGTCGTGGCGACGTTCCTCGGCCTCTACGGGGACATCCCGCCGAAAGAGGCCGTCGCCCGGATCCAGGCGAACGTGAAGACGCTGAGGGACATGTACCGCCAGCGAAAGGTGTCCGCGAAGCTAGGCCTCGAGACGAGCGGACGCCGCGAGGTGGTCGGCAGTCTCGACGAGATCGTGACGATTTGCAAGGCGGTCAAGGGCGTCGTGCCCGTGCTGAACTTCGCGCATGTCCACGCCCGGGACGGGGGCCTTCTGAAACGTCCCGAGGACTTCGCGGCGGTGATCGACCAGGTACAGAAGTTCTCCGGACCCCATGTGCACACGCACTTCACGGGGGTGGAGCATGAGGGCGGGCTCGAGCTACGGTACACGCCGATCAAGAAGGGCGACCTGCGGTTCGAGCCGCTCGCGGAGTGCCTGCTCGATGGGGACTACGACCTGAGCCTAATCTCCTCATCCCCTCTCCTTGAGCACGACGCGATGTACATGAAGGTCATCATGGAGCGCGTGCTCGCGAAGAAGCTCGTGCGCGTGCCGAGGCTGCCGTTCAAGAAGGTCGAAGCGCGATGAGCACCGCCAGGGAGGCGTCGGACTTCATTTTGGCGGCAGTTGCGAAGATGCTGGAGGTCGAGGACGGTGCAGTGAAGGAGGCGGTGAAGGCGATCACCGCCGCCAAACGCGTGTTCGTGTATGGCGTCGGTCGCTCCGGGCTCGTCGCGCGTGCGTTCGCGATGCGGCTCACGCAGCTCGGGCTGGACACGTTCTTCATTGGCGAGACGATCACACCGATCGTGAAAGCTGGCGACCTCGTGGTCGTGGTCTCGAACACGGGCTCGACGATGAGCGCGGTCCAGACCGCGAACATCGCGCGGCGGGTCGGTGCGGGCGTCCTAGCGGTCGTCGGGAACCGCCACTCGAAACTGGCTCAAGCAGCGAACGTCGTGCTCACAATCTCCGAGGAGAAGGAGGAGGAGCGTGGGAAGTTCGCGCCGCTCGGAACATTGTTCGAGGATACGGCGCTCATCCTGCTTGACGGCGTCGTCGCGGAAGTGATGGCGGCGCTCGGGGAGACCGAATCGTCCATGCGCGGTCGTCACGCAATCATGGTGTGACGAACCAGCCTTTATCTACGCCGTTCCACTTCTTGCCGGCGTGCCCGAGGACTTCGTCGTCACCCCCTGGGAGGTCTCGGGGGTCGTCGACTACGACAAGCTGGTCGAACGCTTTGGAACCCAGCGGATCGACGCGTCCCTTCTCGAAAGAATCCGCCGCCACACCGGCGACCTTCATCCCCTCCTGAAGCGCGGCCTCTTCTTCTCTCACCGCGACATGAACTGGATCCTCGACGAGTACGAGAAGGGGAACCCCTTTGCGCTGTACACGGGCCGCGGCCCATCGAGCGGCATCCACCTCGGCCACATGGTCCCGTGGTTCGTCGTGAAGTGGCTCCAGGACAAGTTCCGCGCGACCCTGTGGTTCCAGATCACGGACGACGAGAAGTACCTGTTTCGGGACTTCGACAAGCTCGAGGACTCGAAGGCGATCGCGTACGACAACATCCTAGACATCATCGCGATCGGGTTCGACCCGAAGCTCACGAAGATCTTCATCGACACAGAGTACATCCGACATCTGTATCCGCTGGCGGTCCAGGTCGCGAAGCGCATCACGTTTTCCACCGCCAAGGCCGTCTTCGGGTTCGATGACTCGTTCAACATCGGTCAGATCTTCTACACCGCGATCCAGTCCGTCCCGTGCTTCCTGCCGACGATCGAGGCGGGAAGGAACGTGCCCGTGCTGATCCCGTGCGGCATCGACCAGGACCCGCACTTCCGCGTGACTCGGGACGTCGCGGAGAAGCTCGGGTACGACAAGCCCGCAGGCCTGTATAGCAAGCTCATGCCCGGCCTGTTCGGACTCGAGTCGAAGATGTCCACGTCGCGGCCGGAGACCGCGATCTTCGCGACGGACACGGAGTCGGCCGTGCGGAAGAAGGTCTCGAACGCGTTCACGGGCGGACGCGCCTCCGTCGAGGAGCAACGGAGGCTGGGCGCGAACCCGTACATCTGCTCGGTCTTCGCGTACTACACGTACCTGTTCGCGGCGGAAGACCGCCACCTTGCGGAGGTGGAGCGGACGTGCAAGTCCGGGGAGCGGCTGTGCGGGGAGTGCAAGTCCGAGCTTTCGGACCTCGCGGTCCAGTTCCTCAAGGTTCACCAGGAGCGTCGCGAGACGGCGAAGGACCGGATCGAGGAGTTCATGGTCCGAGACTGATCGCCCCGCCCTATCGGGGGCGCCGTTCCAAGCGCTTGGCTCGTGGCTTACGCGGAACGGGCGGAACGCTTGTCGCCTTCGTGAGAATCGCGTGCGCATCCTTTTGCCCTCTACTGGGAATCCGTGTTCCGCAAGAATGGACGCGGCCGAATCCTTGGACCGGTCCCTGTACGCGAGGGAGACGAAGCGCCGCCTCGATGCGAATCCCACGGACCGGGACGCCCTCTTCGCCTCTGCGTCCCTCGTGGCGGCGAAGCGCGAGTACGGCCGAGCGATCGAACTCCTCGGCCTGCTCGGGGAACTCGACCCGAAGTATCCCGGGCTGTGGCGGTTCAAAGCGCGCATCTACCGCGAGGCCGGCAACCGAAGGATGGAGAAGCGTTGCCTGATCCTCGCAGACCGCCAAGAGATGGGCCCGTAGCACGCCCATGCGACCGGACATCGGTCCGCAACAAGGCCGCGCGTTGCCCCGACTCCGACGTTGATAAGGAATCACACGGGGGGTGGGGGAGGCGGGAGCTCCTCAAACGGGGGGCCGGAGGGGGCCGCGACCAGAAGCTGACCGGTCCGAGCCCAGAAAGCCATCTCGTTCGCCTCGTGTCGGACGCCCCGCATCTTCACGACGCGAAGGCGCCGCTGGACGTCGTCCTCGCCCACGGGGCGGAGACGGAGCTGGATGATCCCGTCCGCGAGGAAGTCCTCTTGATGCACGACGCCGCTCTCCCGCGAACCGTCCTCCGAGCGCTCCGCGACGATGATGGAGGCGAGGCCCAACTCCCGGAGCCAATCGAAGAACCGCATCAGCTCGTGGGGGCGCTCCCGGAACCGGACGTGCGTGTCGAGCGACCCGAGCGAATCGAGTGCGAAGAGCTTGAGGCCATCCCGTTGAAGGGGCTCGACGATCGTCCGCAGGCTGTCCAGCCAGTCCTGCTTGCCGCCCCGGACCGTTCGTCCCAGTTGGGTGGGGTCCGCGATGACGAGGCGGTCGGACGCCTCCGCAAGCGGCACCCCCAAGGACGTCATCTGCTTGAACAGGCTTCCTGCACTCTCCTCGAAGGAGAGGTAGAGGCCCCGCCGCCCGTCCTTGGCGGCGTTGTGCGCGAGCGTCCACAGGGCGAGGGAGGACTTCATCGTGCCGGGACCCCCCTCGAGCAGCACGACGTATCCCTCGGGGAGTCCGCCTCCGAGGGCTCCGTCGAGTCCGGTGACGTGGGTCGGGAGGCGCACGAGCCCCTCGGGGACCGATGGCGGCTCGACGACCACCGTCGTGGCTTGGCTCTCCGCGCTCGCGTGCATCCGGGCGTCGAACACGTGGGCCCGGTCGGACGGGGCGAGGCGGAGGGATCTGGCGATGGAGGGCGACTCTGGCGGCGGAGCGTGGACCGTGGCGAGCACCGAGTGCACCCCCCTCAGGTCCGTGTTGCACCAGCGGCAGACTTTGGCGTCGTCGGAATTCGGCCCATCGCACTCCGGGCACTTGAGGCGCACGGCCATGTCACGCGCCCCGCGATTCCGAGATTGTGAACCCCCCGTTGTCGAACCCGAGCGGGTAGAACCTCGTCTCGTGAGCGGTCCCGCGCATCTTGACCACGCGCAACCGCCGCCGGAGGGACGCCTCCGGGCGCTCATGCAGCGTCACGTTGATGACGCCGTCCGCGAGGAAGCTCGCGCCGAGGCGATCGCGTCCGCGCGCCGCGCCGCCGTTCTCCACGGACTCCATGATGACGATGCTCGTCACGTTCTCCTGCCGGAGGGACTCGAACATGCCGCGCATTTCCTCGCGGCCGTTCGGGTAGCGGGCGAGGAGTTCGAGGGCGTCCAGGGAGTCCAGGGCGAGGATCTCGTAGGGCTGAATGCGCCTGCGCGAGCGCAGGACCCGCCAGAACATGTCCATCCAAGCGGACCGCGCGGCGTCCCCCGCCTCCTTTCCGATCGTCGCGACATCGACCACGCCCCACGACGCCGCGGGAGGTTCGGAGAACCCCATCGCGCGCATCTGACGGAGGAGGCCCGCGCGGGTCTGCTCGAGGCTGACGTACAAGCCCGGGCTGCCGTGGTGCGTCGCGTTCTGATGAAGAATCGAATACGCGAGGGAGGACTTCATGGAGCCCGGCGGACCGGAGAGGAGGACGATGTGGCCCTTAGGGATCCCACCGCCAAGCCGCGCGTCAAGGCCCGCGACGAACGTCCGGACCCGTGCTTCCTCCAGGGGCATCAAGGAAGAATCCTCCGCGCCCCAACGACTTGCAGGCGAACCTTCGCCCCATCGGGCCCACTCCCCCCTCCCTCCCGGACGTCGTGCGACGGGAGAGGAAGTGGCTTCTCGAACATCGTGGCCCTCCGAGGAGAGGGGGCTCGATGGAGACCACGCCTGCGCCCGTTATTTAAACCGCCCTCTGCGGTTTTCGACCCTGATAACCGCCCGGCGGCGCCTCCAGAGGCGCGAAAACCTTTAGGAGTGCCCCCGATACGCGCCCCCGTGCCGGTCGACGTCCTCGAGCAACTCAGCCTCCACGAGAAGAAGGTGCTCCTCGCCCTGCGTGGCGTCCCGGAGGCCACGCCACAGGACCTCCGGGAACGTGCGAAGTTCGGTGAGATCGTCGAGATCATGAACGCCGCCTCTTGGCTCCAGGCCAAAGGGCTGCTGACGATGCGGGAGCGGGTCCGCCGGACCTACCGCCTCGCTCGGAAGCAGTGGGCGACGAAGAACCTGCCCGAGCGAACCCTGCTCAAAGCCCTCGTGAAGCTGCGCCGAGCCGCGACCGCCGCGGAGCTGCGCGCGAAGGCGGACATGGACGATCAGGCGTTTTCGATCGCCCTGGGGTGGATGCGGCGCAAGGGATGGGCGACCGTGTCGAAGGAGGCCGGGGAGACATTTGTTGCGCTTGCGGACGCGGGCCGGGAAGCGCTCTCCACGAAGGGACGCGACGAGGTCCTCCTTACGGAAATCGCGAAGCGTGAGATGTCCGAGGACGAGATCGACCCGAAGCTCCTCGCGATGCTGAAGTCCCGCCAGGTCCTTCTCAAGGAGACGGAGAGCGTCCGACGGGAGCTGAAGCTCACCGCCAGGGGACAGGAGTCGGCGCAGCGTCTCGCGGAGTCCCTCGCGGCCCAGCGGCGCGTCGCCGTGGACGACGTGTTGAAGGTTCTCGACGATTCGTTCGTCGAGGTCTCGCAGGTCACCCCCGAGCTCCTTCAGTCCGGCAAGTGGAGGGAGGCTTCGTACCGGAAGTACGACGTCCGCGCGTTCGCGCCGACGCCCCACGGCGGCAAGCGCCACCCGCTCGCGCAGCACATCGAGCGCGTCCGGAAGATCATGATCGCGATGGGGTTCACGGAGATCGAGGGCGACTTCGTGCAGAGCGCGTTCTGGTCGTTCGATGCTCTGTTTCAGCCGCAGGACCACCCCGCGCGGGACATGCTCGACACGTTCTACACGGACCTGGAGCCGCGCCCCCTCCCGGATGAGCCCGTCGTCCGCCGCGTCGCGGAGATGCACGAGACGGGAGGCGGCATCAGTGAGGGGTGGAAATACAAATGGGATCCGGATCAGGCTCGGAAAGCGATTCTCCGGCCGCACACGACGGCGGTTACGATCAAGTACCTCGCGGAGCACACGAAACCGCCCGTGAAGGCGTTCATCGTGGGCCGCAACTTCCGGAGGGACGCGACGACGTGGAAGTCCCTCCCCGAGTTCCACCAGGTCGAGGGCGTCGTCATGGAGGAGGGCGCGAACCTCGCGATGCTCATCGGCGTGATCCAGGAGTTCTACCGCCGGATGGGGGCGGAGGACGTGCGCGTGCGGCCCGGCTACTTCCCGTACACGGAGCCGAGCCTCGAGCCGGAGATCCGGTTCAACGGGCGGTGGATGGAGATGGGCGGCGCGGGCATCTTCCGCCCGGAGGTCACGCAACCGCTAGGCATCGAGGCGCCGGTCCTCGCCTGGGGCCTCGGCCTGGAGCGGCTCGCGATGGCGATCGAGGGCATCACGGACATCCGCCAGCTGTACCTCAGCGACCTGGACTGGCTGCGCACGAGCCGCATCGTCCGTTGAGGCGGGTGTCGTTGCGCCACGGCGAACGGGACCGCAAGACTCATAATTCCGTTCGTAGCATCCCCCACCTCCGTGGCGAGCGCAGAAGACGAAATTGGGCAAGGGGAAGCAGCCCTCGGACGCCTTGACTACGACGGGGCGTTCAAGTACTTCGACCGGGCTACGAAGGCCGACCCGAAGAACGCGATCGCCTTCTTCGGGAAAGCGGAGGCCGCGCTCGGGATCCCGACGGAGGAGGCGGACAACATCCTCTCGTGGTACCGGAAAGCGATTGAGCTGGAACCGCTGAACGCCCAGTTCCAAGAGGCGATCGCGTCCCTGTGCATGGACCTTGGCCGGTTCAACGAGGCGGAACAGGCGTACACGAAGGCGGCAGAGCTCGACAACGACAACGCGTCCTTCTACTACTCGGAGTTCGCGATTCACTACCGGAACAAGGCGCCCGTGATCATGGAACAGTTCCTCGACGACAAGACGCGCGACATGATTGCGCAAAAGTCGCTGAACTACATGCTGAAGGCGCTGAACATGGAACGGGAAGAGGCGAAGCGCCTCCTCTGACTCTGGCGATTACGTCCGGATCGCCCCGGGGGCTCGCCGTCCGGCCCGGCAGGACTCGCAGCGCAGGTGCGCGGTGTCGAGATGCAGGACGCATGTCGGCCTTCCGCATTGAAAGCAGCTCGCGAGCGCCGGGCGCGCGCAGAGATGGCATTGGGAGGCGAGCGCCATCGGCGGCGCATCCTCGGACAGGCTAGTTAAGCGTGTCGGAGCCGTTCTCGCATGCGTCAAGGAGCCCGCAGCTCGCCCAAGGTGGCGGTTCGCTCAGCGACCGCATTGTGCTTGTGGATGGACTCTTCGCTGTCGCTCTTCACCTTCACCCTCGCATCGTCCGGCAAGTCTCGATATTTCTGCAGGACGCGGCTGAGCACCTCACGCACGACGTCTTCGACGAACCTCGGCCTCGCGTGTGCGTCCTCGACGATCCGCGCCTCGTCGGGCCGCTTGAGCACCTCGTACGTCGGCGAGCTCATGGAGGCCTCGACGATCGCGATGAGGTCGTCCGCCTCGATGTCGGAACCCGGAGGCTCCTCCAGGACGAGGGACGTGCGGTTCCTCTGGTTGTGCGTGATGGTCGGCCCCTTCACGGAGGCGTACGCGGGGTTCTCCTCCCGGATCGTCTCCATCGCGCACGGGCAGGCGGTCATCCCGAGCACCTCGACGCCCACGGACTTGCGGACCTCGATGCGCTTCCCCCGGTGCGCGATCGCGCGCGCGACGAGCTTGTACGGTTCCAGCGACGTCCGTCCCATCGGCGTCGTCTTCTCCAGGAAGTAGTCCGCGGTCGCCCACACTTCCCCGTCCGTCGCGTACGCGTGTTTCTCGAGGAGCTTCAGGCTGATCCTCTCCGCCAGGTCCTCGAGCGAGTGCTCCGGATTCCGGACCGCCTCGTCGACGATCTCCCCGATCGCCTCGAGGTTCCGCGACAGGTGCGCGCCCCGCTGGTCCCAGGGGAGGTCCACGAACACGTCGAACGTCGTGGTCAGGATGGCCACTTTGTTCGTCCGCGCAATCTGTACGGGCTTCAACACGCCCGTGACGCCGACCTTCGTGAGCCGGAACCCGTTCTCGATCCGTCGGCTCTGCACGTCCGGCATGGGTCGGCGGTCCTACCGTAACCCTCGATTTAAACGTTGGCGGGTGGATTTCACGCGGGCGGGTCGCCGACGACTTGGACGACGACCTCCCGCGTCCGCTTGCGCACGTCGAGTTCCACGAACAGGATCTGCTGCCACGTACCGAGCATCGGCCTCCCGTTCGCGACCGGGAACGTCACGGACGGACCCAGGAACGCCGCGCGCAGGTGTGCGTGCCCGTTCGGGTCCCCTGCGGGGTTGTGGGCATACGACTCGCCGCGTGGCGCGACGCGTTCGAGCGCCGCGGGCAGGTCCTTCTCGATGAGACCGCGCTCCCACTCGTTCGCGACAATGGCGGCGGTGCTGTGGGGCGTGAAGACGCACGCGATCCCTTCGCGAATCCTCGACGTCCGGACCGCGAGCGCCACCCGGTCCGTCACGTCGATCGCCTGGACCTCCCCGCGCGTCTCGATCGAGAAGCTCTGCCGGTACGTCGCCATGGGCCCCGCGAACTCGCCGAGCGCTAAGTCCTTTCCCCGCCAAGGATAGAAAGAAAAGGGCGGCAGCGGGAGCCACCGCCCTGGTTGGGGGGGAGGAGTTTATCGTAACCCGATGAAGCCGGATGCGTCGAACGCGACCGGCAGGAACGCGGAGGCGGCCTCGACGACGGGCGTCGCGACCTCGACGGGGAGGCTCGCCGGTTCCTCCCTCATGTCGCTCGTCACGTGCTCCAACTCCTCCGCGACCGTCGTGAGGACCGCCGCGCTGATGTTCTGGAGCACGCCCTCGATGATCGTGAGCACGACCTGGTCCATGACGTGGAACGCCTCATGGAGCGTCAGGTCCGCCGCCAGCCGGAGGAGATTGTCGTTGTCGAGCACGACGAGGGAGTCGCACGAGGACTTGAGCCGGGCGAGAGCCTCGTCCGCGGGCTTCCTCCGCGATTCCTGATGGAAGGGGAGGATCGCGAGGCCCACCGTATGGGCACCCGCGTCCCGCGCCGCTTGCGCGAGCACCGGCGCCGCCCCCGTCCCGGTCGCGCCGCCAAGGCCCGCGATGAGGAAGACGATGTCCGCGGTCGTCGCGGACTGCAGGAGGTCGCGACACGCCTCCGCTGCGTACGAGGCGAGGAGGGGATCGCCGTCGATTGAAACGCCCTGGGCGAGCAGGATGCGCACGTCCGCCCGCGTGCGCTCGAGGGAGCCGGCGTCCGTGTTCACCGCCAACGTCTCCACGCCGGGCAGCGACTTCTCGTACACGCGGCTCACGACGTTGCATCCGGCACCGCCGCATCCCGCGACGACGATCCGGGGCTCCGTGTCCCCGGCGATCCTTACGGCGATTCCCGCGTCCGCGCTTTCCTCAGGTCCCATGCCCTTACCTCCGTGTTCGCTCCGCTTTCCGGCCCCTCCGGGGTCGGGGGAGCCAGGCGCCCGCACGGCGTCCCGAGGGTGTGCATCCCATCCCTTCTGACTTCTTCGCGGCGCCTCCGTGCGCCACGTCAGGGTGCAGACACCTGGCTTCCGAACGTCTTCAAATGCCTCACTTCGACACGACCTCGTCACGGCCGCGCATCTTGACCTCGACGCGCTCGCCCTTGGCCTTCTGGAGTTCCGTCTTGTGCTCTTCGAACTCCTTGATCCGCGCGGCGTCGAAGTGCTCCCGGAGGGCTTGGACGACCGCGTCCTGCCGGTCGTTGAAGTAGCCTTCCGACACGAGGTGGTCGATGACCTCGAGGACCTTTGCAGGCACCTTGAGGGCCACAGTGTTCCCACCCTGCGTCACGTTCTCGATGAACGTCTGGACGGCATCGCGGGCCAGCTGGCTGCGGTTCCGGAACTGGGGGTTCCGTTCCAGGAACGCGTCGATCAGCTGGAGGTTCTCCTTCTCCAGCCGCAATGTAATCCGGCCGTTGTCGTCCTCGTCCATTCGGGTTCACTTCTCCGCCGCGCGCGCCCCTGTATGACATCGGTCATACCGATTTGAGGCACGTGCAGACGTTGTGCTGCGGGCATGGGGACGTACGCTATAAATAGGTTTTGTCAAGAATATGACGAGATATGACAACCGCGCGCGGCGGCCAGAAATCCAGGACGCTCTCCGAGCGCCTGATATTTATCTTCACGAATAGATAATTGTTCCTTCTCCATAGGAATTGCCGGAAACGCTAAAGCTTTTACGCGCCCCTATCTTACGAGCGTCCGACCCATGGCCGATCCGCCCTCGTACGATCCGAAACTTGTCGAGCCGAAGTGGCAGAGCGTATGGGAGGAGCAGGCCGTCCATCGCGCGCGGGCCACGCCCGCCCGGCCGAAGTTCTTTGCATGCGTGCCCTATCCGTACATGAGCGGGTATCAGCACCTCGGGTTCGCCCTCTCGTTCCTGCGGGTTGAGTTCCTCGCGCGGTACAAGCGAATGACCGGCTTCAACGTCCTCCTGCCGCAGGCGTTCCACTGCACGGGCCTGCCCATCCTCGGTGCGGCCCGGCGGGTCGCGGAGGGTGAGCCGACGCAGATCGAGATTCTCCGGTCCATGGGGGTCCCGGAGTCGGAGATCGGGAAGTTCGCGGATCCGCTGCATTGGATTGAGGTGTTCCCCGAGGCCACGCGCGAGGATCTCCGGCGGCTCGGCGCGGCGGTGGACTGGACCCGGTCGTTCATTACGACAGCCCTGAATCCTCCGTACGATGCGTTCGTCCGCTGGCAGTTTCGGCGGCTGCGGGAGGGCGGGTACGTGCAGGTCGGCTCGCACCCTGTGGTCTGGTGCCCGAAGGACCAGGCGCCGATCGGGGACCACGACCGGCTCGAGGGCGAGGGCGTGCAGCCCGTGAGCTTCACGTTGCTGAAGTTCGCGTGGGCGAACCTCTTCCTCGTGGCAGCGACCCTGAGGCCGGAAACGGTCTTCGGGCAGACGAACCTGTGGGTCGATCCGGACGCCCCTTACGTCAAGGCGGAGGTCGACAGCGAGACGTGGGTCGTGAACCGTCGGGCCGCGGACAAACTCCGGGAGCAGGGGCGCTCGGTCCGAGTGACGGGGGAGGTCCTCGGTCGGGATTTCGTGGGCCGCGAAGTGCTCGCCCCCGGCGTCGACCGCCTCATCCCCGTGCTCCCCAGCCGCTTCCTCGACCAGAACCGGGGGACTGGGATCGTGACGAGCGTCCCTTCGGACGCACCGGACGACTGGATGGCGCTCAAAGACCTGCAGGCGGACGACGCGCAGCTTCGGACGTTCCGCCTCGATCCCGGTGTCGTTCGCGCGATCCGTCCCATCCCGATCATCCGCAGCGAAGGCTGGGGTCCCCTGCCCGCGGTCGAGATCAGCGAGCGCCTGGGGATCGCGAGCCAGCTCGACCGCGCGAAGCTCGAGGCCGCGAAATCGGAGATCTACCGCACGGGGTTCTACACGGGCGTCATGACGGAGGCTGCGGGCGAGTTTGCGGGTCAGACGGTCGAGGAGGCGAAGGAGCGAATCCGACAGCGGCTCCTCGACACGGGGCAGGCGGCGACGCTCTGGGAGCCCTCGGAGGAGGTCGTGTGCCGTTGCACGACGCGGGCGATCGTCAAGATCGTCCAAGATCAGTGGTTCCTTCGCTACGGAGACGCGGAATGGAAGAAGGCGACGCAGGACGCGCTCGGCCGGATGATCCTCTACCCGGAGTCCGTGCGGAAGCAGTTCCGCCACACGGTGGACTGGCTCCGGGACTGGGCGTGCGCGCACCACCAAGGGCTCGGCACGAAGCTGCCGTGGGACGATGCGTGGGTCATCGAGTCCCTCTCCGACTCCACCGTGTACATGGCGTACTACACGATCGCGCACGCGCTCCAGGGCGGGAAGCTCCGGTCGGAGATCCCTTGGGCGCAGTCGCTCTCGGACGCCTTCTTCGACTACGTGTTCCTGGACGAGGGGACGCCCGAGGCCGCTGCCGCGGGACTCGGGATCGACGCGAAGTCCGTCGAGTCGCTGCGGCGGGAGTTCCAGTACTGGTATCCCTTCGACCTGAGGAACACGGGGAAGGACCTCGTCCAGAACCACATGACGTTCTGCGTGTTCAACCACGTGGCGATCTTCCCCCGGGAGAAGTGGCCCCGTGGGTTCGGGGTCAACGGCCACGTCCGCATGGGCGGGGCGAAGATGTCGAAGTCGAAGGGGAACGTGTGGTACATCCGCGCCGCGCTCGACGAATGGGGCGCGGACGTCGTGCGTACGGTGATCGCGAACGCGGGGGACGGCGCGGACGACCCGCGCCTCGACTTGGAGTTCGCGGAGGTCGCCCGCGCAAAGTTGGCGGCGTGGTTCGCGGACGCCACCGCCAAGAGGGAGACCGCGGAGGGGCCGACGCCCCTTGACGGATGGTTCGTCTCACAGCTCACGCGGTCCATCATGAGCTCCCGCGAGGCGATGGAGGCGATGGAATACCGGGTCGCGCTCCGCGCGGGATTCTTCGACCTCCAGGCGGCGTGGGACTGGTACGTGACGCGCGTCGGCACGCCGAACCGGTCCGTTTGGGTCAGGTTCGCGGAGGCGCAGACGAAGCTGCTCGCGCCATTCGCGCCGCATGTCTGCGAGGAGATCTGGCAGCGGCTCGGGCATTCGGACTTCGTCGTCTCGTCCCCGTATCCGGAGGCGCGCCAGGCGGAGCTCGACGTCGCGGCGGAGGCGGCAGAGGCGACCTTGCGGGCGACCCTCGCGGACGTGCGTGAGATCCTGAAGGTCACTGGGATCGCGCCGAAGCGCATCACGTTGTTCACTGCGCCCGCCTGGAAGCACCGCGTGTATGCGTTGGCGCTGGCGCTCGCGAGGGAGGGCGGCCTGACCGTGGGAGCGGTCATGGAGCGCGCGGGCGCGGATCCGCCGCTGCGCGAGAGGATGAAGGACGTGGCGGCGTTGGCGCGGGAGGCGGTGGACGATCTCGGCCGCCGGAAGGGGGAGGATTTGGCGCGGGCGGCGGCCCCCAGGGACGAGAAGGCGTACCTGGAGCACGCCGCTCCGTTCCTGGCCCGCGAGTTCGGGTGCCCCGTGGGCGTGCACGACGCGGAGGAGACCGGCGTGTGGGATCCGCGGGGGAAGGCCCGACACGCGATCCCCGGTCGACCCGCGATCTTCGCGGAGTGAGGAACGGATGCCGATCCGGCTGCCCCTGCGACGGCGGGTCGAGTCCAAAGAGGAGACCACGTTCCGTCGTCGATCGCCGCCGACGCCGCAGGCGACGCGCCTCATGAAGGTCTCCCTTGGTGCGAGCCTTCTCTTCCTCCTCGTCCTGGCGGCGGTGTTCGTGCCGCGGGCCCTGCAATACAACCAGCCCTCCCACCCTTTCGCGGTGCTCGGACTTCGCTCCTCCGGGCCATACGTTGTCGAGGTCTCGCGCGTGAACGTTGAGAAACCGCTGGGGGAGTACCTTGTCTGGGTGAACATCACCGCCGAGGGGAGGGGGCCCCTCAACGTGCTCATCGATCCGCTCACGGTCGGGTCCTGGCCCCTGCCGCCAGATGACTTCGTATCCTTCGCCGATGCGGACGCCGATGGGAGCCTGTCACCCGGCGACACGTTCACGATCCTGCCGCAGGCGAACTACACGTCGTACCGACTCCTAATCTTTCACGAGAGCGCGTTCGTGGATCCGCAACCGCCATGTCCTTGTGCCGCCGCGCGCATCGAATTCCCCGGCTGACCCGATACCTTTATTTCGCTCGCATTCTAACCGAATCGCGGGCCCATAGCTTAGTCAGGTAGAGCAATCGGCTCTTAACCGATAGGTCAAGGGTTCGAATCCCTTTGGGCCCGTACCCCGGTCATCCCATGTCCCGAAACCTGTACCTCCTAGGAACCGCCGGCGCGGGCAAGACGACGCTCACGCATGCGTTCCAGACCTGGATGCAGTCGCTGGGGCTTGACTCGATCACGGTCAACCTCGACCCGGGCGTGGAAGATCTCCCATATGAGCCCGACGTCGACGTCCGCGACTGGATTCGCCTCGACGAGATCATGGCGCAGAGGGGCCTCGGACCCAACGGTGCGCAGATCGTGGCGGCGGACCTTCTCGCCCTCAACGCGAACGAGATCGCGGAGGTGCTCGGAAAGTTCGAGACGAACTACGTATTGATCGACACTCCGGGGCAGATGGAGCTGTTCACGTTCCGCGAATCCGCGCGTGTCGTGATCGACACGTTCGGCCGCGAGGATTCCGCGCTCGTCTACCTCAACGACCCCGCACTCGTCAAGCAGCCGTCGGGCCTCGTGTCGTCGATGCTCCTCGTCGCGACGACCCAGTTCCGGCACGCCCTGCCCTTCATCAACGTCCTCAGCAAGTCGGATCTGCTCACGCCCGAAGAGCTCGAGAGGGTCGTGAATTGGTCCATCGACCCGTTCGCGCTGTACGACGCCCTCGTGCAGTCCGAGGCGACGCCCCGGATGGTGCTGGACATTGCGTTCTTCGAATCCCTGGAGACGATTGGCGTGTACAAGCGCCTGACGCCCGTGTCCTCGCAGGTCTCGTTCGGTTTCGAGGACATCTACGCGCTGGTCCAGCAGGTGTTCGAGGGCGGCGAGGACCTGCGGCCCGACTAGGCCGGACCCCGCGCGCCTAGAATAACTCCAGATCCTGAAGGATCTCGGGGTGCCGCTCGCGGAGAGCTTCGAGGATCGCGGGCCCGCTGATCTCCCGCAAGGGTAGGTCCGCCACGGCGCGCACGAGGCGGTTGATCGTCGCGTCGTCCATCTTGCGGAGCTTCTCCTTGAGCATGTAATTCCGATACAGCCCTTCCTCGAAACGGTCCCGCCAGCGACGCTCGTAACGACCGAGGAACGCCGCCGAGAAGTCGTCCGCCGCCAACGCCTCGCCGGCGACCTCGCCCGCGTACCGCCCCGCGACGCATCCGTTGAGGATGCCACCTCCCGTGAGGGGATCAATCATCCGCGCCGCGTCGCCGACGAGGACGCAGCCATCCGTGACCGTGCGTTCGAGGGGCGGGGACACGCTCACGCCGCCCGCGATCTCCGAAAGCACGCTCCCCCGTCCGAGGTCGGGGTGCTCCCGGAGGAACCGGTCAAGGTACGCCTTCACCTCCGCCTTGTCGCGGAGCCTCGAGAGGTTCACGCCGAGCCCCACGTTCGCAATGTCCTCCCCTTTCCAGAACACCCACAGGTAGCCGCCGGGGGCGCACGAGCCGATGTAGAAGTCGTCGAAGCGCGCGTCACCCTGCACGCCGACCATCGTGTATTCGAGACATGCGTCGATGTCCGCCGCCCTGAGGTGCGTCGCGAGGCCCGCCCATCGACCGACCTGCGACTCGAACCCGTCCGCGCCGATCACGAGCTTCGCGCGCACGTCGTACGTGCGACCCATGTGCTCGCATTGCGCCCCGACGACCTTCCCGTCCTCCTTGAGGAGTGACGTCGCGCTCGTCCGGATGCGGATCTCCGCGCCCGCGCGCGCCGCCTCCGCCGCCAGATAGCGG
>Ga0209341_10001664_pt1 | contig 21850 bp, 20 predicted proteins | sample RifCSP13_2_FD_184020 | JGI IMG/M metagenome (GOLD analysis project Ga0209341, IMG submission 184020) | Soil microbial communities from Rifle, Colorado - Rifle CSP2_sed 13_2 (SPAdes) (version 2) | ecosystem: Environmental > Terrestrial > Deep subsurface > Rock core/Sediment | place: Rifle... | reverse complement strand
ACCGAGGAAATGCGTGTGGTCCGCCTGGAAGGCATCTACCATCCCCTGACGAGCCTCGTCGGCGCCATCGGCATGGTGGTGGCCCTCGCCATCGGCGGCCGGCAGGTCGCCGCGGGGCAGATGTCGCTCGGGGAGCTGGTCGCCTTCAACGGATATCTCGCAATGCTGATGTGGCCGACGCTCGCGGCGGCGTGGGTCCTGAGCCTGTGGCAACGGGGCAAGGTCGCCTTCGATCGCATCACCGAGACGCTCGCGGCCGAGCCGGCCGTCCGGGACCACCGCGACCCGGTCCGTCCGCGCACGATCCGGGGGGCGATCGAGGCGAGGAACCTGACCTTTCACTACGCCAACGGCACCGGCCCGCCGGCGCTCTCTCGTCTGTCCCTGTCGATCCCCGCGGGCGCCTTCGTGGCCCTCGTCGGGCCGAGCGGCAGCGGCAAAAGCACGTTCCTCGCTTTGCTCATCCGCCTGCGGGAGCTGCCGGAGGGACAGCTCTTCCTCGACGGTATCGACGTCACCCGGCTTCCCATCGCCCTCCTGAGGCAGGGCATCGGCTACGTCCCCCAAGAGGGCTTTCTCTTCTCGGACACCCTCCGCACAAACATCGGCTTCGGCCTCGATGATCTCGACGCCGCCTCGACCCGGCACGTCCTGCATCTTGCCGCCCTCGACGAGGACGTGCAGGCGCTCCCGGACGGCCCCGAGACCGTGGTGGGGGAACGGGGCATCACGCTCTCCGGCGGGCAGCGCCAGCGCGTGACCATCGCGCGGGCGCTGGCCAGGGACCCCAGGATCCTGATCCTCGACGACGCCCTCTCCAGCGTGGACGCCGAGACCGAACGGGCTATCCTGGACCGGATCCGCGTCCACTTCCATGGGCGGACCATCCTGGTCGGCACGCATCGCCTGCCGAGCGTCGAGCGAGCCGACCTGATCCTCGTCCTCGACCGGGGTCGCCTCGTGGAGCACGGGACACATGCGGAGCTCCTGAATCGGCACGGGCTGTATGCGTACCTGTGGGACCAGTATCATCGCCGGGCGGAGCTCGAATCAGTTCACAGTGCACGGTTCACAGTCGGGGAAGACCCGATATGGAACAAACCGTGAACGGTGAACAGTGAACCGTGAACTCCTGGATATGCGAGAGGGAGCATGAGCGGGACGGTCCACCAGGAAGAGGAAGCGATTGTCGGACGGGTGTACGACGCCCGGCTGATGAAGCGCCTCCTCGCCTATGCCGCCCCGTATCGGGCGGCCCTCGTCACGTCGGCCACCCTGCTGCTTGTCGCATCCGGCCTCGAGGTCATCCCCCCCTACCTCGTCAAGGTCGCCATCGACAGCCACATCCTTCCGGGTGAGCTGCACGGGCTCTGGGGTCTCGCCCTCCTGTACCTCGCGATCGTGGCCCTGGGAGGCGCGGTGCACTACGTGCTGCTCTGCCTGACGAACTGGACCGGGCAACGGGTGATGGCCGATCTCCGGCTCGCGATCTTTCGCCACCTCAACCGTCTCCCGCTCCGCTACTTCGACCGCAACCCCGCCGGACGCATCTTCACCCGCGTGACCTCGGATGTCGAAAACCTGAAAGACCTGTTCACGAGCGGCCTGGTGAGCGCCGGCGGAGACCTGCTCACCGCGGGAGCGATCGTGGCGGCCATGCTCTACCTCGATCCGACCCTGACCCTCATCGCCTTCACCGTCCTCCCCGTGCTGATCGCCGCCGTCGCCCTCTTCCAGGAGAAGGCACGGGGAGCCTACCGCCTGATCCGGCAAAAACTCAGCCGGTTGAACGCGTTTTTGCAGGAGACCCTGAACGGGATGGGGGTGATCCAGGCCTTCGGGCGCGAGGAGCCGATGGCGCATCGCTTCGCCGGCCTGAACGCCGAGCACCGGGAAGCCACGCTCCAATCGCTCCTCTATTACGCCCTCTTCTATCCCGCGGTCGAGGTGATCGCCGCGGTCGGGCTCGGACTTATCATCTGGCACGGGGGCGGGCAGGTGGTCCGCGAGCACATGACCCTGGGCGTCCTGGTGGCCTTCCTGGAGTATCTCCAACGGCTCTTCACGCCCATCAAGGACCTCAGTGAAAAATATTACGTCATGCAGGCAGCCATGGCCTCGTCCGAGCGGGTCTTCGAGCTGCTGGATGAACACCCGGAGCCGGCTGGCAATGGCAATCAGATGAGCGCCCTCCAAGGCGCGATCGAGTTCACGGATGTCTGGTTCGCCTACCGCCCCGGAGAGGACGTCCTCACAGGGCTGTCCTTCGCGATTCAGCCCGGAGAGCGGGTCGCCCTCGTCGGGGCCACCGGCGCCGGGAAGAGCACGGTGGTCAGCCTCCTGACCCGCCTGTACGAGATCGACCGGGGGACCATCCGGGTGGACGGGCAGGATATCCGGCAGCTGGACCTGACCGCGCTCCGGCAACGCATCGGCCTCATCCCCCAGGACCCCTTTCTCTTCTCGGAGAGCGTCGCGGTGAACCTGCGGGTCGGCAACGGCGTGACCCCCGAACGGGCGACCCGCGTCCTCGAGCTCGCCGGCGCCCTTCCCGTCATCGAGCGCCTCCCGGCCGGCCTCGCGACCCGGCTCACCGAGCGCGGGGCGTCCCTCTCCATGGGCGAGCGGCAGCTCATCGGACTCGCCCGGGCCCTCGCCTACTCTCCGGATATCCTGATCCTGGACGAGGCCACCTCGAGCATCGATCCGGCGACCGAGGCGGCCTTCTCACGCCGGCTCCGCGAGCTCACGGCAGGCAAGACCGTCGTCCTCATCGCCCATCGACTGCGGAGCGCAGCGGATGCGGACCGGATCCTGGTCCTTCATCGCGGCATGCTGGTCGAACAGGGCACGCACCAAGCGCTGCTCGCGTCTGGTGGCCTCTACGCCCGCCTGTGGCACCTGCAGCACGACGGCCATCCCTCCTAGGACGGATCGGCAGCACCGCGCTACCCTCCCCCTCCTCAAATGAGCATGACACGGCGAGGGGAGCACGCGGGAACGGATGGCAGCTCGAGGATCGTGCGATGCTAGGGATGGTCTAGCGGATTCTCGGTTGCCAAGCCCATCTGGCGGGCAGCACGGAGGAGCGCAGAATCCGCAGAAACGAAGCGGAGAGGCCTGAGCCGGGGAGAAGCTTCGGGAAGCAGCAGCGCGCTCGCCATTTGTACCGCGTCATAGGCTCGAAGGGAATGGGCAAGCACGAGCGACATCGCCTTATCAACGACAGCGCCCGCCAGAGTCGTCTGGATGAATCGCCGCCGATAATCACCCCGAAAGGCCGCTACAACCCGGTCTCGGATGCCGAGGTCTAACTCGCCGAGCCGCTGCTTTCGAGCAATTGCCGCCAGGACCTCGACGCCTGAGAGGGGCGAGATAAATGCCGGGGTCGTCCTGCGCCTCAATATCTGACGGACCCACCTGCTCCCCGGCTCTTGCACGTATGCCTTGACCAGGGCGCTCGCATCGAGAAAGTAGGCGGGCACTTACCGTTCCCCGCGCTCTTCAATGATGATTGCCGACGCTGGCTTGCCCTTCGCCTTGACCGGTTCGAAATCCGAATACTTCGGAGCCAAAAAAGCCCGCCGGCTGGCGGGGTCCACAAGGCCTCGCCGAATGAGCTCATCCCAGTACGCGGCCCGCACCTCCTCTTGAGCACGAGGGGCACGTGCCGGCGCGGTCCGCGTATCCTGAGCAATGAGACGGTCGATAGCCTCTTGGCGGATTAACGATTTACCGCCGATCTTGACGAAGGCGAGTTGGCCCTTCTTTACGAGGTTGTAGAGCGTCGCCCTGGAAATGCGCAGGTGCTCACACGCCTCCTTGACGGTCAGCAATTTCATCGCCAGGTACCTCCCCACACAGACTGCCCGATCCGTCCAAAATTGTCAAATTCTTTCTAAATCTGTCCAAAATGAATCCGCCTTGACCCGGGTCTTTGCGCCTACGCCCCTCCCCCTGCGCCCCCCGCACTCCCTGCACTTGCTGTACTTTCTGCACTTCCTGCACTCTGCGTACTTCCTTCGATCGCGTCCAAGAAAGTCTTCAGGAGGACCAGCAGGTGCGCAAACCGCCGCCGATCGGCCACGTCCCCCGTCCCTCCGGCGCGCGCGTACTCGTGCAGGATGTAGTGCTCAAGGGACAGGGACGGCAGCGGCGCTTCGCGGGTCGCTTCCATCGCGCGAAAGAGGAGATAGACGAGGCCGAGGGCGGCTCCCTGCGTTCCCTCATCGAACTCCCGAAGAAACTCCCGGGTGAAATGGAGCACCGCGGGTTGCTCCCGCGCGAAGCGCTGCGCCTCGGCAACGGCCGTCGCGCTGTCGGTCGCCCGGATCCGCCGCCAGGTCTGATCGATGAGGGGGTGAGCGACCTCCGCCATACCGGCGCACTCAGCTCGAGCCGATCCGGTTCCACTCCAGGCAATGGCCGCAGACGATGTGCTGGAGACGCGGATTGTGGCGGGCCTGAACAAGGGCGAACTGAACTTCCCCTCGCCGATCCGGCGATCCGCCCGCTTCCCACCCGACCCGGCCGCAGAATTGGCACTGCAGGCCGGCCTCCGAGGCGAGGCGCCCCACCAGGACCCAGGGGCTCAGCCGAGGCGGCACGGGCTCGCGCCCTACCGAGCGCCGGAAGAGGGCCACGAGGCCATCCCAGAATGCGCGCATCCCGATGAAATCTCCCCGGACGCATTCACCGCGCTGGGTCGACCGACAGGAGCCGCCCTACCTCCCGCGTTCGATCTCCACATCCGTCCAGCGCACCAGATCCTGCAGGAGCACCCGTCCGTCCTGGTGCCATGTGAGCGGAGGCATCTGCATCCTGCCGATGGGGCAGATGCGGCTCACTCCTGCCTGACCCAACATATCGGCCAGGCTCCCGGCCCGCTCGGCTGTCACCGCCACGCCTGCCGCCTGGAGATACGGGCCCCACGGCCGCAGCAGGCTCGCCAATTCCGCGAGGTCCGGGACCGGCTTGACCACAACGGTGCGGAAGAGGCACGACGGGGTGAAGGCCGGATCGCCCTCGTAGATGACCGTCCAGTCGAGGCCGCGGGGACTCACGAAGAGCGTGACGTCTTTTCCGGCCAGCCCTCTGGCCTCGTAACCGGCCCGAAAGGTCCGGATGGCGACCGCCTCCTCCGGGGTGAGCGAACCGGGAGGGAGGCGCTCCGCCCATCTCGCCAGCGCCGATGCAACCAGCGCCGCGAAGTCCCTCGGGCCGATGCTGCCCCCCTCCTCCACGTACACACAATGCGGCGAAAGACAGCCCTGCTGGTCGAAGAGGGAGGCATCGTAGGCAGCCCGATCCGCTATCTCTTCCGCCTGCGATAAGACGTCGCGTCCGACCGCCCCAAGGCTCACGCGATGGCCGTGGCCCAGAAACCGGCACCGGACCCGCGCCCGAAGGTCCTGGATGGTCCTGTCGCTGCCGTAGGCGACGACGGCGTCCACGCGGTCAAAGACCGCCGCTTCGAGATCCGTCCGGCCCCCTCGCCACGTGAGCACCGCGAGGCAGTCGCCGATCACCGGGTCCTGCCGCGCCACCGAGGCCGCCCAGAGCGCCGGGAAAAGCGGATCCGCCGACGCGGTCTTCACCAGGCTGGCCGAGCCGAGGAGGATGCTAGTGACGACGCCGGGCAGGCCGACTCCCGGGATGTTCCCCGCGAGCACGTGCGCGGTGACGGCGGGGCCGTACGCCCGGCTGCTCGGCGTCCGGCGTCCCACGAATCCCTCCAGGGCGTCCCCGCCCCCCAGCGCCTCCAGCACGTCTTTGAAGGCCTCCGGCCGATAGCCCCCGCACACGAGATCGAGGCCGTGGGCCACCATGCCTTGCGAGAAGCGGGTGACCGCCGGGAGTGCCGCCTCGGCCGCAAGACGGAGCGGCTCGGTCCGATCGCGCCACCGCCGGAAGACCTCCGCCAGGACGGCGGCGATGTCTTCGGCCCTGCGCTTGCGGAGCCGCTCCCGCGCGCTTTCGAGATGTCGAATGACTTCGGCGAGGAGCGACGGGGTGACCCGGGGAACGCGCAGGGTAACCTCGGCAAATGAGAGGGACTCGGTTTCGAATCCCGAGACGGCCGCAGGGAGGTGATAGGCGTCGATTGTCATCGCCTTTCCTGCAGCTCGTCGGCGGTCAAGGAGCAGCCGCGCGTCTCGGCCCCGGGCGCCCGCCCCACGACCTCGAACCCCTCCCCAATGCTGAATCCCAAATCCTCAGTCTCCACCGCCATCACGGAGCCGCAGTTGGCGAGATCGTAGTGGAGGAGGACCCCCACCGCGCCCTCCGGGGCCTCCGAGAGCGTCGCCGGATCCAGAACGCGCGTCCGCACCCAGGGCGGGACCCCCTTGAAGCGCGGGCGCGGCCGCCCGAGCAGCCGATCCCGGAGCGTGGTGTCGTAAAACTGCGACCCCATCTCGGTCATGCCGTACTCGTTGACGCAGAACGCCTCGGCGATCCCGAAGACCTCCGTGTACAGGCGCATGAGCTCCCGGCGCGAGATTGCGCGCGACCGTCCTTTGAAGCCGCCGGTATCCATGAGCCGGCTCTTCGCCGGAAGCCGAAAACGCCACCCCTCGCTGAGACACGCATCGAGGAACTGCACGAAGCCGAACGAGGTACCGAGCAGGCAGACAGGCTCTTGGTCCGCCTCGGCCTCGCGCAACGCCCGAGCCAGACCGGGGACATCCAGCCCGTTCGCGCCGAGAAAATAGGCGCTCCGCTCGGTGCCGTACGTCTTCCGCACTACCTCCAGCATATGGGAGAGCGATGAGGTGGAGAGCAGATCCGGGGAGGGCGCGAGGATGAGCATTCGCGGCCGCACGCCGTCGGGAAGGAGATAGGTGGCGAAATTGGGGAGGAGCGAGGCGTGGTAGACCTCGAGCCATGGAAACCCATGTCGGCCGCGCCGCTCCGCACCTTGGCTGGTGCCGCTCGTGAAAAAAACATGTTCCGGCGGGGCACAGGTCAGATCGAGGACCTTGAAGGCGGTCGTGGAGAGGGCGGGAATCTCCCGCCAGTCCGTGATCCTATCCGGCGTGATCCCGCGCCCGTCACAGAAGCCCCGGTAGGCGGGATTGCGCGCATACTGAAAGGCGAAGGCCTCGAGGGCCAGGCGGTCAAAGCCATCTCTTCCCGGGTCACGGATGAAGCCGAGCACGCGCTCAACGATGGGTTCGCCCAATCTATTGCCCCCCGGACACGTGTAGTCAGCAATCAGCGGTCTTCGGTCAGGGACGATGACGGGCCGTTCGATGTGCAATGTTCAACGTTGAACCTCGAACATTGAACCCCAACACCCGGAAATGCATGAGACGTACGCGACACGCTGGAAACTACGACTGATGAGCCCTCGCTCGTTCGAGGCACTCGGCCAAGATCTCGACGGCCCGATCGCAGAGATCACGGGAAACCACCAGGGGCGGCGCGACCCTGATGACCCCCGGGGCGTTCAGGAATCCGCCGAGAAGCAGCCCCCGCTCTAACGCCAGGCGGAGGACCGTTGGCACCACTGACGGCTCATCCAACTCCACGCCCACCAGCAGGCCCATGCCCCGGACTTCCCTGACCCCCGAGAGCTGTGACAGCACGCCACGGAGCTGCTGACCCATCGCCGCCGCGTTTTCGAGAAGCCGTTGGCCCTCGATCACCTCGAGCGCGGCCAGGCCAGCGGCACACGAGACGGGGTGGCCGCCGAAGGTCGTCACATGGGCGAAGGGGGGATCGACCGCAAGGGTGCGCATAAGCGCCGGCGGGCCGATGAAGGCCCCGAGCGGCAGCCCCCCGCCGAGCGCCTTGGCCAATACCAGGCAGTCCGGGACCACCCCCCAGTGCTCGCACGCGAACCACCGGCCGGTGCGTCCGATCCCGGTCTGCGCCTCGTCCAGCACCAAGAGGGCGCCGACCTGCCGACAGCGGGCGCGGAGCGCGGGAAGAAAGCCGGGCTCCGGGACGCGCACCCCAGCCTCGCCCTGAATCGGCTCCACGACCACGCCGGCTACGCGCTCGTCGATGGCGACCAGCGCGTCGCGGGCGTCAAAGGGGAGCAGGTGGACGTCGGGGAGGAGTGGCTCGAACGGCTTTTGATAGCGGGGCTCGCCCGCAATCGACAGGGCCCCGAGCGTATCCCCGTGGTACCCACCGTTAAAGGCGACGATCCGCGTCCGCCCCGTCGCTTTGCGGCACAGCTTCAGTGCCCCCTCGATGGCCTCGGCCCCGCTGTTACAGAAGAACGTCGTGGAGAGATCGCCCGGCGCGATGGCGGCCAGTCGTTTGGCGAGCGCCACCTGCGCCTCCTGCACCACTTCGCCATAGACCATCACGTGCAGGTGCCGCTCGGCCTGGGCCTGGATGGCCCGGAGCACCTCGGGACGGCCGTGGCCCACGCTGCATACCGCAATCCCCGAGATGAAGTCGAGGATGCGCCGCCCATCGCGTGTCCGCAGATAACAGCCCTCCGCCCGGTCGATGACGAGGCCCAGCGGCTCATCCGACGTGGGGCACAGGTAGCGGAGAAAGTCAGCGGACAGCTCGCTCATGCGTCGCGTCTCAATCTCCAGTCCCCGGTCGCCGGTCCCCAGTTCCCAGTCCTCAGCGCTCAGTCCTCAGTCCTGAATTCTCAACGCTCAGTCCTCAGTCCTCAGCACTCAGTCCTTCGTGCTTAACGCGCACTCTTCGAGGGCAAGGCGGATCTCTTCCTGCACCTCGGGGTCGCTCTCGCGGGCGCGCGCCCGCTCGAGTCCCTCCCGCGCCGCCGCCCCCCCGATCCGCCCCAACGCCCAGGCCGCGTGGCCGCGCACGAGCGACTCCGGATCCTCCAGGAGGGCCCGCGCCAGGGCGGGCACCGCCTCGGCCCTGCGGAGATTGCCCAACGCCACCGCCACGTTTCGAAGGAGCCCGCGCCGCTTGGTCCGGCGGACGGGACTCCCCTTGAACCGGCGACGGAATTCATCTTCGGAAAGCGCCAGGAGCTGGATCAGATCGGGTGCGAAATGCCCGTCGCGTGGCCGGAAGCCCTCCTCGGTCGTCGGTTTCGCCTTGGCATTGTACGGGCACACATCCTGGCAGATGTCACAGCCAAAGACATGATTCCCGACCAACGGGCGCATTTCGCGGGGGATGGTCCCTTTGAGCTCGATAGTCAAGTACGAAATGCAGCGCCGGCTATCGAGCAGGTAGGGGCCGACCAGCGCCCCGGTCGGGCAGGCCTGGATGCAGAGATCGCAGCTGCCGCACCGGTCCCGGATCTTTCGGTCGCCTTCGAGATCGAGGCTCAGGAACAGTTCCCCGAGAAAGAACCAGGATCCCCGGCGGGGATGAATAATCGTGGTGTTCTTGCCGATCCAGCCGACCCCGGCCAGCGCGCTGAACTCCCGCTCCAGGACCGGCCCGGTATCCACGTAGGCCCGTCCCTCGACGTCCCCTCCCATCTCGTCGCGGATCCGCGACAGGAGCCGGGCCAGGTGATCCTCCATGATGTCGTGGTAGTCATCTCCCCACGCGTAGCGCGAGATCCAGCCCCGCAGCCCGTCCTCGGGCGCCGCCTCGCGGTGCAGGGGGACGTAATAGTTGAGCGCCACCGAGACGATGGATTTCGCCCAGGGGAGAAAGTTCCCGGGGCGGAGGCGGGACTGCGCACCCCGCTCCATGTAGGCCATCTCGCCGGCAAAGCCCTGCCGCAGCCACTCGGCGAACGACTCCCCGTGGGGAGGCGGGACGACCGGCGAGACCCCGACCAGGTCGAAACCGACCTCGCGCGCGAACTCCTTGACGCGCCGGGAAAGACGCGCCCGCTCCTCCAGGTTCTGCACGATGCTCCTCCCGGGATCACCCGTCTCAGTATGCCACAAGAGGTGGCACCGGCCAAGAGACTCGCGATGCGGAGCGTCCGATCCACGAGCGTCACACACCCTGCCGACACGGCCGCGGCGACATTCACCCTTGGTGGGGGTGTGCAGCTATGTTACGCTTCTGGCCAACGGTTGATGACCCGAGACGCGAGACCGGAGACCGCAGGCGAGGAGGGGGAATGAGCGGAGGGATGCTGGAAGACGCCGCGAAACAGTTCGACCAGGTGGCCGAGCGGCTGAAGCTCGACCCCGGCCTGCAGAAACGGCTGCGGCACCCGCACCGGGCGCTCGTCGTGTCGGTCCCTGTCGCGATGGACGACGGGCGGACGGAGATCTTCGAGGGCTTCCGGGTCCAACACGACAATGCCCTCGGCCCCACCAAGGGCGGCATCCGCTACCACCCCGACGTGAGCCTCGAGGAAGTGACCGCGCTCGCGATGCTCATGACTTGGAAGTGCGCGTTGATGGGACTGCCGTACGGCGGCGCCAAGGGTGGGGTGCGGTGCGAGCCACGCACCTTGTCCCGCCGCGAGCTCGAGCGCCTGACCCGCCGGTATACCGCTGAGATCTTCCTCATTATCGGCCCGGAGCATGACATCCCGGCGCCGGACATGGGAACCGACGAGCAGGTCATGGCCTGGATGATGGACACCTACAGCATGCAGCGGGGCATGACCTCGCCCGGGGTGGTCACGGGGAAGCCGATCCTGCTCGGCGGCTCACGGGGCCGACGCGAGGCGACCGGTCGCGGTGTGTACACCATCGTGCTCGAGACGGCGAAAAAGATCGGGTTCGACCCGAAGAGGATGACGGTCGCCGTGCAGGGATTCGGCAACGTCGGCTCGGTGGCCGCCCAGCTCCTGGCCGAGAATGGATGCCGGGTCATCGCCGTCAGCGACTCGAAGGGGGGGATTTACAACCCCAAGGGGCTCGACGTCCCCCGCCTGCTGCGGGAGCGGCTGGCCGGCGGGATCCTGCCCGATTACGGCGACGCGGACCGGATCAGCCAGGCCGAACTCCTCGCCCTGGAGTGCGATGTCTTGATTCCGGCCGCCCTCGGGGGGCAGATCACGGCGGCGAATGCCCCCACGGTGCGAGCCCGGATTATCGCCGAAGGGGCGAACGGCCCGACGACGCCCGAGGCGGACCAGATCCTCAGGGAGCAGAAGGTCCTCGTCCTTCCCGACATTCTCGCCAATGCCGGGGGCGTCACCGTGTCGTACTTCGAGTGGGTCCAGGACCTGCAGTTCTACTTCTGGACCGAGCAGGAGATCAACACCCGCCTGACGGAGATCATGACCGCCGCCTTTACGCGGGTGTGGGGCTACGCGCAGGCGGAGGGGGTCGATCTAAGGACGGCGGCGCTGATGCTGGCGGCCCAGCGCGTGGCGGAGGCCCACCGCCTCCGCGGCCTGTACCCGTAATTGCCTTTCGCGGTCACCTGCATAAATTTCGTGCAGTCGTCCCATGATGATGCCTTTCTATGCACCCAGGAGAGAACTTGCCCCTGGCCGCGGGTCGGTCCATTCAGAAGTAACGTCTTGAAATTGAAGGCTGATCAGGCGCCGCCCGAAAATCGGTTCGTCCTGGTACGATTTCTGCTCCATTCCACGGACCGTGGCGCTCCCGATTCGCACTCTTGAGGGGTCCCTTCCTCGACCGAGAGGGAACTGAGGCGTGTTGAAAAAAGCATTCCGCAATCGAATTACAGGAAACCACCTACAGATCCAGAAACCCCTGCGGTGTCGCATTGGCGGGATGATGGGGAGTATTCCAACCGTGCGGGTGGCGGAACTCGTGGACTTAACCCTCAAGGGAGCGCTCCTCGAGCACCAAGGGATCCTTCAGCCAGAGAGCTCGTGCTTCCTCCAGCTGGGGATCAACGGGGACCTGTCAACCATCCGGTGTCGCGTCGTGAACAGTCGCGTGAGGTCCGATGGACCAGATAGGGACCAGTACCACCAGACCCTGGTGGAATTCCCCTACCTCACCCCCGCGGCTGAGCACATGCTCAATATGCTCATCCAGTCCCTGTGGGAACACGTCGGCTGGAATGGTGGCGGCCCCTGAGGGCCACCCCTTCAAGCGGATCAATCTCCCGACCCCAACCCAACAATGATGCTCGCGGTGAAACGGGTCGCCGAGCCCCGCTGCCTTACCGCAGCGAGATCTGGGCGGGATCATTCACGACAATCTGGGGCACGCTCTTATAGGTGTTAATCACGCCGCTCACGCAGACCTGCTTGCCCCGGTACAGCTCCCCATTCGTCGCCCCGTCTCAACGGGCCATGTCACCACCGTGCGATACGACACGCCACCCGGCACCCGTCTGCCCCGACACTACGGCATCCCCCGAAGGAGCTGGTTCATCTCCTGGGCAGAATAGGCCCTGAGGCTTGCAGATTTGACGTTTCCCAGGGCGCCCAGGCCCAGCATGAGCCGGCTGATGGCCTGGTCGTCCGGGGCCTCCATGATCACCACGACATCATAATGCCCCATGGTCCAATAGATGTCCTTGATGGTGACCTGCATCTTTTTCGCCATGCCCTGAAACGTCATGGCCCGTTTGGTGGTGTCCCTCACGCTTCGGATCCCCTGCTCCGTCCAGTTCAGCAAACTGATGTACGTCGGCATGGCCTCCCTCCATTCGCAGAATGAGAAGCAAAACACCCTCCGGGGTGTGGGCGTGTGAGGGCTGTTGGGGAATGGTGGACTGTACGATTCACCGAGGGCGGGTCGGTGGTGCCGGTCCCTTTGCTTCACCCCTCACCACGATCGCCATTTCAAGATCACTTCGATAGTCCTCATGCTCCGGATCCAGGCGTACTGCCTCCTGAAACTCCTGAACCGCCTCGTCGACGTCCCCGTTCTCGAAATAGGCAAATCCCAGGTGGTGGTGGAGCCTTGCGACATCCGGCTCGAGCTCCACTGCCTTGCGCAGTGCATCGATGGCGCCTTGTGGGTCACCGTGTCGCATGAGGATCAATCCAAGGTCATTGTGACCTGCCGTATTCCACGGATAGACTGACAGCGCCAGGCGGTACACCGCGATCCCTTCGCTCGGCCTTCCGATGTTGACGAGCCACTTTCCGATCACGCCCCCGAAGAAGAACCCGAACGCAAAGACAGCGAATGCAACCGACAGGATGATGCCCAGAGGGCTCTTCGCGTATCGCCGAATCTTCGTGTGAATCAGCATGGTCACCCTACGCACGGTCGGCGGGCGATCGGGGTTTTCTCTTCTCCCCCACACATAGTAGCCGTTTGACCGCTTGCCGTCCACAGTCCGATCGCAGCGTGCGACGCCTGCCGCCTGGCATCCCTGGCCGGGAGATTGACCCACCGGCCCGGTTCGGATATCTTTGGGGACTCGAGGAGCAACCGAGCGGCCCGATGCGCGCCCCGCAGGTTCCTAACGCCCGGCACCAGGAGGGATCATCATGAAGCGGACGGCGGTACCGATCGGCTTTGCCTTCGTGGTAGGCATCGGAATGGGAATGTTTGCGAGTCAGGTCCTGCATGCCCAGCAAGACCCCGTGAAGAGAACAGTGCTCCTCACCAAAGATCTGTCCGGAATAGCAGGAAAGGAAGCGGCCGTGGCGGTCATCGAACTGGCCCCCGGGGCGGTGACCGGAAAACACTTCCATTCCGCGCACGAGTTCGTCTACGTCCTGGAGGGGGTCCTGACCCTCACGGTCGAGGGCCAGGTCGCCACCACGTACAAAGCGGGCGAGATGTTCCATCAGCCGCCCAAGCAGATCCACACCGGGAAGAACGGCAGCACGACCGCCCCGGCGAAAGTGCTGCAGTTCTTAATCCTCGACAAGGGCCAGCCCCCTGCCGTCCCCTTGAAGTAGCGAGGCCGTACGGGGCGTCCTCTCCGCCGAGATGACGAAAATTGAGCAGGAGGGTGGAGCAGCCTATGAGGACTCGAGGCGCTCAAGCAGTGATCGTAGCCGCCCGTGTGTGAGGGCGATCCGGTCCGGCATGGCCGCCGCTCTTCCTAGGGCAATAGGGTTTCGAGGTCAAGGATCGGGACAACCGCGCCGTCCCCGAGAATGGTCATCCCCCCTAACCCCTTCAAGCCCCTGAGCGGAGACCGGAACGTTTTCACCACCACCTCGCGGTACTCCAGAATACCGTCCACCAACAGCCCGATCTGACGCTCTTTGGAGGCCACGAGGACCGCCAGCGACTTGCCGGGGAACTCCGGAAGACCGAGGACAGTGCGCAGATGGATCAGCGGAATCTGCTCTTCGCCACGGACCAAGACGTCCTGGCCGTCCACCGATCGCATGCGGTCCGGTGGACAATCCAGGGTCGCCCGGACCTGGCTCACCGGGATCGCGTACGTCTCATGCACCACCTGCACCAGGAGCACCGGAAGCCGGAGCAGGGTCAGCGGCAGCTTCAGCATCACCGTGGTTCCCTTCCCCAGCGCGGATTCGAGGACGAGGGTCCCCTGGAGCGACTGGACCATCGACTGGACCACGTCCAAACCCACGCCTCTCCCGGAGATCTCCGACACTTCCTTCTTGGTGCTGAAGCCCGGGAGGGTGAGCAGGCGGAAGAGGTCGGCCTCCGACAGCGCCCGGGCCTTCTCCTCGGCCAGCAGGTCTCGCGCCACGGCCGTCTGCCGGATGGCGTTCGGATCGATCCCCCGGCCGTCATCGGTCACCCGGACGACGACGCCGTCCCTGGTTCGAGACGCCTCCAAACACACCCTCCCCTCGGCCGCCTTGCCCGCCCGGGTCCGCTCCTCCGGCGTCTCGATGCCGTGGTCCACCGCGTTCCGGAGGAGGTGCATCAGCGGATCGGCAAGGCTCTCGAGAAGCGCCCGATCCATCTCCACATCCTTGCCCAGGACCTCGAAGGCCACCTCTTTGCCGCCCTGTCGTGCCACGTCGCGGACCATCCGCGGGAAACGATCCGCAACCGTCTGGAGCGGCACCATCCTGAGGCGCATCGCCTGATGACCGACCGCCTGCACGAGCGTCTGAACCCTGGCGATCCGGTCTTCGTTCCCCAGGTCTTCCTGGGCGATGAGGAGCTCGCCGGTCAGGTCGATGAGATCATCCAAGAGTTCCGGAGCCACCCGCAGCATGCCCTCCCGCCGGGGCGCGCCGCCTTGGACGGCGGGCGGCGGCGGCGGCGATCCACCCTCTTTGGACTCCTTCTTCACCGATTCCCCCGACCCCTTCCCCTCGGCCACCTGCGCGACCGACGTGCGCAACAGGTCCACTCCCTGCAGCAGGAGGTCGATGGCCTTCCGGTCGATCCGCTGGAGCCCCTTCCGGTACGGATCGAGGAAGCTCTCGAGGGAATGCGCGACCTTCGCCAGCTCGTCAAAGCCCATGGTGCTCGCCATGCCTTTGAGGGAATGGGCCGAGCGGAAGAGCGCATCGATCGCCTGCCCGTCCTCGGGGCTGCGCTCGAGCCGCAGCAGAAACTCGTCCATCCGCTGTAGATGCTCCTGGGAATCGGTCAGAAAGATCGGCAGGTACTTGCTGAGATCCACCGGCGTGCCCCTTCTTATCCAGCGGAGGACGCGGACACGACCGCCAGGGCGAGACGATGCAGGAGCGACGTCGGATCGAGCACCATGACGGGCAGGCCGTCCAGGTCGATCACCCCGTGGGAGAGGCCCCGCGTCGCGGCGAGCGGCTCCAGCAGCTCCTCGGAAATGGCACGCACTTCCCTCACCTGTTCGGCCAAAACGGCGACGTCGACGTCCGCATGTTCCGGGGCCAGGACCACCGCGAAGGGGGCAAGGACCCGCGGACCCGGCAAACCCAGATCCTCGCCCAGGTCGTAGAGGGTGAGGACCTTCCCCCGCCAATTCATCACGCCCCGGATCTGCCGGGGGGCGTGCATGATCCGCGTGGTCCGCCCGACCGGGGTGACCGCGCGCACCTGTTCCGACGGGAGGGCAAAGGGTTCCCCGCGGACCTGGAGCAGGACGAAAAGGCGCCCCTCGGATGCGGCGAGGCTTTCCGTCTTGCTAGACATGGACACGGAACCGGGAAATCTTCTCGCGTAGCTTATCCGCCATCACGCTCAGCTCGTGAGCGCGCAACGCCATCTGCTCCATCGATGCAATCTGCTGCTGGGTCGACGTCGAGGCTTCTTGGGTCGAATGGGCGTGCTCCCGAGCAACCTCGGCAATCTCGTCGATCGTCTTCACTAACGCCTTGGCCCCCAGGGTTTGCTGTTCGGTCAGATGGGAGATCTCCTGCACCCGCTTGACCTGCTGGATCACCGTACGCACGATCTCTTGCAGGGATCCTTCGATGAAGCGGAGGCCCCCCCGTCCGGACTCGATCCCCTTCCCCACCGTCTCCATCGACGAGAGCACGTGGCCGCTTTCCTCGCGCACTTCCTGAGCCAGCTTGGCGATCTGCTCTGCCGAGGATCCCGCGTCGCCAGCCAACTTCCGGACTTCGTCGGCGACAACCGCAAAGCCCCGTCCGTGTTCGCCCGCCCGCGCGGCCTCGATGGTGGCATTCAGCGCGAGCAGGTGGGTCTGGTGGGCGATCCGGGTGATGACATCCACAATCGTCCCGATCTGCTGCGTCTTGGTCCCGAAGCCCTTGACCCCCATGGCCAAGCCTTCCAGGAGGCCGAAGACCTCTCCCATCTTCTTCATAGCCTCCTGCGCCGATTTTTCCGCCGACTCGGCGGTGCCCCCGGCCTCCGCCACCGCCTCGGCCGTCGAGCGCGCCCGGGCGGAAATTTCGCCCGCCGAGAGGGCGAGCTCATTCACCACCCGAGATCCCTCGCCGACCAACGCCACCTGCCGTTCCGCGCCCCTGGCGATCAGGCCGACGCGCAGCGCGATCTCCTCGGTGGCCTTGTTGGTCGCCTCGGCCGTTTCGTTCAAGGCCGCCGTCGATTTCCCCACCTTGTCCGTCACGCCCTTCGTCTCCCGGACCACCTCCCGGAGACTGATGACCATCCGGTTGAAGGCATCGGCGAGCTGCCCCAGTTCGTCCCGGGAATCCACAGTGATCTCTTTCGTCAAATCCCCCTGGCTGAGGACCCGGGTGGCGGCGACCAAGTCCTCCATCCTCTTGGCGATCATCACCGTGAGAAATCTGGCCGCCACGCCACCCACGAGCAGACTGGTGAAGACGGTTAGGTAATCTTGGAAGACGCGGTCGGTCGAGCCTAGAATCGTGTGCTGGGTGGCCATGATCGTGGTGGACAGGATAACGACCAGGAAGGCCAGAAGAATCTTGTTACCGATGGTCATAATCGATCGCCCCCGCCGACTGAGCCTTTACACACCCCATTGAATCTGATATGATACGGTAGAAAATCTTGTAAAGCCACTGTTTTGTTGAAGGGAATCCTTCAGACTCGTTTTGCAAGTTATGTACCAGCACGCCTGACCCCGACCCCGCATACGGTGTCGAGGGTCACGCCGCCGGTATGTAGATTGGATCTTTGGACGAAACGACGCTTCTCTATCTGATCGGTCTCCTCATCCTGCTTGCCCTCTCGGGCTTCTTCTCGGCCTCCGAGACGGCGCTCTTCTCGCTGAGCCGGCTGCGCCTCCAGCATCTCGCCCAGACCGATCCCGAGCGGGCGGGCCGAGCCCTCAGGCTGCTCGAGCGGCCCGTCCGGACGATCGTCACCATCCTGATCGGCAACGAGCTCGTTAACGTCACCGCCTCGGTCACCATGACGTCCCTGGTCCTTTACCTCTGGGGACCGCACCGGGCGTGGGTATCGGTGGTCCTGGCCCTCCCCCTGATCCTGATCTTCGGGGAACTCACTCCCAAGATGGTGGCGGTTGCCCATGCGGAAAGGGTCGCCTACCTCATTGCACGTCCCCTGGAACTCTTTTCCCGCCTCGTCACCCCGCTGCGTATCGTCATGAAGAGGGTCGTCGACCTTTGCCTGCGGCGACTTGGCGTGGCCCCGGCGCTGAGTCCCTCCGGCATCTCCGAAGAGGAGTTCAAGGTCATCCTGGACGTCGGACGGGAGGAAGGCGTTGTTGATCCGACCGAGCATAAGATGATCCAGCGCGTCCTGGCCTTTGCCGAGGTGCCGGTCCGCCAGGTGATGACCCCGCGCAGCCAGATGTTCTGTCTGGATGTCAACCTCCCTTTCGAGGAAGCGGTCGCGGCCGTCACGAAGGCCGCCTTTTCTCGGGTCCCCGTCTACCAGGCCACTGCCGACCGGATCGTGGGTATCCTCAACGCGAAAGACCTCCTCCGGGTCAAAGTGGAAGGGGCGCCGCCGCCGAGCTTGAGTTCCCTGCTCCAGCCCCCCTTCTTCATCCCCGAGACCACCCGAATCGACACGCTCCTCAAAGAGTTGCGGCGACACCGGGTCCACATGGCCATCGTGGTCAACGAGTACGGCACCACCACCGGGCTCGTGACCCTCGAGGACCTCCTGGAAGAGCTGGTCGGGGAGATCGTGGACGAGTTCGATCGACCCCCCGCGGAGCAGACGGCATGATCGTGATGCTGCTTCTCTTCATGCTGTGCCTGATCGCCCTGGAGGCCTTCTTCTCCGGCTCGGAGATGGCCTTGATCTCGTGCAATCGGATCAAGATCCGCCACCAGGCGGTCGCCGGCGCAAAGGGGGCCCAGGTCGCCGAACGGTTGCTGGAGCGACCGGACCGCCTCCTGGCAACGACCCTGGTCGGGACGAACCTGTGCGTCGTCACCAATGCGGCGGTCGCCGCCCTCCTCTGCATCTTCCTCCTCGGGCAGGGCCGGGAGTATTATGCGACGGTCTTCCTCACGCCCCTGCTCCTCCTCTTCGGGGAGATGGTCCCCAAGGCCTACTTCCGGCACCACGCCGATCGCCTTACTCCCCTCCTGGCTCCGCCCCTCTACGTATGCCTTCGCCTCTTCGCCCCCCTCACCGCCATTGTCCATCGGGCGTCCACGCTGCTCCTGATCCCCCTCAGGCTCCCCGCCACGGCGCGCGATCCGTACATCAGCCGAGAGGAGCTGAAACTTCTGGTCCAGGAGGGCAACCGCCAGGCCAACCTCGACACCGAGGAGCGGCGGATGATCCACAAGATCATCCATTTCTCGGAGACCACCGCCAAGGAGGCGATGACCCCGCTCATCGAGGTGGTCGCGGTTCCCGCCGGGGCGAGCGCGGCCGACGCGGCGGCGGTGGTCAGCGAGCATGATGTCTCGCGGATCCCGGTGTACGAGGAGCGGATCGACAACATCGTCGGAATCGTCCATGCCTTCGACCTGCTGACCGCCGATCTCGCCTCGCCCCTCGCCCCCCTTATCCGTCCCACCTACTTCGTTCCGGAGACGAAGCCGATCGACGCCCTGCTCCAGGAGATGCAGCGGGGTCGGGTCGGCATGGCCGTGGTGGTGGACGAGTACGGGGGGGTGGTGGGGATCGTGGCGATCGAGGATCTCCTGGAGGAGATCGTGGGGGAGATCGAGGACGAATACGAGGAGGAACCGCCTCCGGTCAGGCGCCTCCCGGACGGATCCTATCTCGTCGATGCGCGTCTCGAGGCTGACCGGTTCGGCGAGGAGCTGGGTATCCGGCTCCCCGAAGGGGAATTTGAAACGCTCGGCGGCTTCCTCCTCTCCCTCTTCCAAAAAATCCCCGACGCGGGAGAGGAGGTGCACTACGCAGGTATCCGCTTTGTCGTCGCGGAATCGGACAAGCGGAGTATCGTGAAGGTGAGGGTCCGGCTGCCGAAGCAGCCCGCGGAGCGGGGGCAACGGATCTAACGGAAATGTTCGAACCCGCCTGTGAGCGGCGTCCGCTTCCCCCGGAGACCGACGAGGAAGACGCCTGCGTCCGCGCGCAGGACCTCGCCGATGGGAACCGGTCGGGCGAAGCCCTGATGGACCAGGGTCTCCTCGACCGCTCTCGGAGGCGCCCCGCTGGTAAAGAGGAGCTCAAAGTCTTCCCCCCCGCCGATGGCGAGCTTCAGGGCATCCAGCCCGAGTAACTCCGCTACCTGCCCCGTGGGAGCGTCCACCGGAATCCGATCCGCAAAGATGCGCACTCCGACCCGGCTCTCTTCCGCCAGCCGGGTGAGATCCGAGGCGAGCCCATCGCTGAGATCAATCATGGCGGTGGCAAGCCCGGCTCCGGCCAGGAGCCGCCCCTCCCGATAGCGGGCCATCGGATAGAGCTGCGCCTGGATCGTCGCGCGGAGCGCCTTCTGCATCTGCGGCGGAATCGAGCTGCCCCGCTCGCGCGTCACCCCTCTGCGCCCGAGCCGGTACCCCGCCTGTAACGCCTTGAGCCCCGCCGCGGCCCTGCCGAGGGGACCCGTGACCCAGATCGTCTCGCCGATCGTGCTCCCCGAGCGGCGCACCAGCCGGTCGGCCGGCCCCTCGCCGATCACGGTGACGCCCAGGATCAAGCGGGGGGCCTCGGAAAGATCGCCCCCGACTACTGCCACTCCCGCTGCCGCGGCGGCTCGCCAGATGCCCCGGTAGAGCCCCTCCACGCGCGCGAGCGGGGTCCCCGAGGAAAGACCCAAGGCGACGAGGGCATACTTGGGAATGGCCCCCATCGCGCCGATATCGCTCAGGCTCACCGTGATCCCCTTCTGCCCGACCGCCTCCGGCGGACACCAGTGCCACCGGAAATCCTTCCCTTCGACCAGGATATCTACGGTCGCGACCAGGGCCAGGCCCGGCGACGGCTGCAGGATGGCGGCATCATCGCCCATCCCGGCCAGGACCTCAGGGGGAAGCGGCGGGCTCTTCGCCCGGAGCCTCTTGAGCAGGCCGAACTCCCCGAGCGTGCGGAGGGTCGCTCCTCCAGCCCTGGGGCCGCGCCGCTTCTGCTTTCGTGGGACCCTTCGATTCATACGCCTCTGGCCGCCTCCCCCTGAAAGTAAACGCACAAAGCGCGTTTACTTTGGAGCAATGGAGCAGTGGAACAGAAGATCAATTTTCGAGGCAAAGTGCTCCATTGCGGTCTAATGTTCTATTGCTCCATTGTCACAAGAGAAAATGCCCTCATATGAGTATACACCGACCGCTGGGAATCGAGGGGGAGCACTCTCAAGGGGCGAGATGGTCGCGCTTTCCCTGGACACGGATTCGGATGTGCTGGGGCTATGGGAGGGCACTTGGATAGACGTCCTCGTCGGCGTTGGTCGTGAGGCGATATTGCTCGCTGCCATCCCGCCGCACCCTGAAGATTTCCTGCCTGCGCTGGATTGCGTTGGTGGGAACATCCGCGATCGTGACCTGGACCGAGACCAACAGCTCGTTATCCTGAGGCGAGAAGTCGATCCCGCTGATATTGGTCTCCGCCGGCAGGGCGAGGTCGATGACATGCATGACGGTAATGCTCGTCTCGGTCACGAACTGCGCGACGGTGATCTGATCGTCGTGGCCGCTTCGGAAGACGCGATACGCGAGCATCTTCCCATTGTGGGAAACGACCGGGAGGGTCTCCGACTGGTTGGGCGTATTGGTCAACCGTACTTCTGGACTATGATCCCAGAGATACTTGACGTACAGGTCCCGGTCGTCGTTGTTCGCCTGATCGTAGCGACTGAACACGATATGCTTGTCGTCGATGGAATCGACGGCCCCATCTCGTTGATGTGGCCCCGGGCTGGTGATCTTGGTGAGGCCCGTCCCGTCCGGATTGATCCGATAGATCGCCGTCCCCGCGAATGAGGCCGGATGACTGAACAGAATGAACCCGCCCCCACCCTGACCCCTGCTCCATCGAGGCGTCCCTGCGTCATTCGGGGCGTTCGGCACCGGACTCACATTGGCCCCGTCCGTGTCCATCACGGTGATCTGGTTCGCCTCTGCCAGGAAGACGATCTTCCCGCCGTCATGGCGCACGTCCGGTTGAACCTCGTGGCGATTTCGATTCGAGAGGTTCTCCTTGTTGCTTCCATCCATGTTCATATGGTAGATCTGCGCATATCCCCATTGGGATGCCTGATCGCTCGGCGTCGGCCGATGCACATACACAATACTTCCGCACCCGTGCACGAGGCCGATGCCAAGAAGACATGCCACCGC
>Ga0209341_10001663_pt1 | contig 21851 bp, 18 predicted proteins | sample RifCSP13_2_FD_184020 | JGI IMG/M metagenome (GOLD analysis project Ga0209341, IMG submission 184020) | Soil microbial communities from Rifle, Colorado - Rifle CSP2_sed 13_2 (SPAdes) (version 2) | ecosystem: Environmental > Terrestrial > Deep subsurface > Rock core/Sediment | place: Rifle... | reverse complement strand
AACGCATCGCAGCCATGGCAACAGGTGTGGCGGATTTCAGCAAGCTGGAGGGGTTCTAGAACAAAGACACCGGGCGCCCACCCAGTGTCTTGTTTAACCTTCCTATGCGATGCGGCGAATGCGGTAGAAGCCGGGTTCGAGGGTGACTAATGCTCCGAAATCCTCTTGACCGTGTAGCCTCCGGCCAGGAGGCTGAGGATATTGGTAACCATGATGCGCGTCCCGGCGATCACTGGCTTGCCATGACAAATTTCGGAGTTGATGATGAGGAGGAAGTAATCATGTCCGGCAACCAATCCAGCGGTATCAACGTCGAGGGCGTCGGCGGTGAATTCAAGGCCGGCGATCTGACCGGTCGTGACAAAATCACGAGCACGACGACCGTTTACAACTATGGCCCACCTGCTGCTCAATCTCGCCGTTCTGAATTGCCTCATCAGCCCTACTTCTTTGGCCGCGAAGAAGAACTGGCTCGTATTGCCGATGCGCTTGATCCTGAAACGACCGGTTGGGGTGTGTTGATTGATGGCCCTGGCGGCATTGGCAAGACCGCCCTGGCCATCCGCGCCGGGCATCTCGCCCCGGACCAGCATTACCCCACCAAAATCTTCCTCTCCGCCAAAATGCAGGAGCTCACCCCGCACGGCGAGCAGAAGTTGGAAGACTTCATGCTCACCAACTATATGGCGCTGTTGGCGGAGCTGGCCCGCGAGTTGGGCGAAGATGAAATCGCCAAAGGCAACCCTAACGAACGCCCCAATGAGGTGCGCCGCGCCCTCGCCAACCGGCAGGCGCTCATCCTCATTGACAACGTCGAGACCTTTCAGGAATATGAGCGGGAACGGCTCTTTCAATTCCTGCGCCGTCTGCCGCGCTCGTGCAAGGCCATCGTCACCAGCCGCCGCCGCACGGACGTGGCCGCCGAGATCATCCGCCTCGACCGGCTGAAACCCAAAGATGCGCAGAAGCTCATCGCCAAGCTGTCCGAACGCAACCCTGTGCTGGCCCGCGCCAGCGAGAAAGAGCGTCAGCATTTGTACGAAATCACGCAAGGCAACCCGTTGCTCATCGAATGGCTGGCCGGGCAGTTGGGGCGGCCTGGCAGTCAGTGCCGCACCATCGTGCAGGCCGGCAAATACATGGAAGCCGCGCCGCCGGGGAACGATCCGCTGGAGCACATCTTCGGCGATGTGTTCAACACGTTCACCGAGGGGGAACAGACCGTGCTCGCCGCGCTCTCCCATTTCACCTATCCCGCCCGGATCACCTGGATCGCCGAAGTCGCCGGGATGGCCGAGACGGTCGCCCACACGCATCTCGAAGACTTATCCGACCGCGCGCTGGTTCAGGGGGACGACCAGGCGCAAGAATTCGTGCTTTCGCCGCTCGTCGCCGTGTTCCTGCGCCGCCAGCACCCGGAGATCATCGCGCAGACAGGGCAGCAGCTCACCGGCGCTGTTTATGCGCTCGCGCTCGAGGGTGATTTCCGGGATTTCCGGAATTATGCGCGCGTCCCGGTGCTCACCGCGCAGTGGCCCAAGATTGCGGCCGCCCTGCTGCTCTTTGTGCAGGGCGACAACGAGCGTCTCCAGAAACTCTGCGACGCGCTCAACCGTTTTTTGTATTTCTCTGGACACTGGGACGAGTGGCTGGCCCTCAGCTTGCAGGCGGAACAGCGCGCGGCAAGCGCAGGGGATAGCGACAATGCGGGGCGGCGGTCTTACAACGCGGGTTGGGTCTATCGCCTGCGCGGCCAGGGCCGGGAGGTGCTGGAGTGCGCGCGCCGTGCGGAGGCGCATTGGGCGAAGAGCAACTCCCCGGAGAAAGCGCTGGCGATCCGGCTGCGCGGCAAGGGCCACCAGCTGGAGAAAAACTACCCCGCCGCCATCGCCGCCTTTCAGGAAATGATCGCCTTTGCCAGTGCGCCCTCGCCGGAGAACGAATACGTGGCCACCGGCCTCAACGATCTGGGATGGGCTGAGCAGGTGGCGGGCGATCTGGATTCGGCTGAGCATCATTACCGCGCCGCCCTGCGGATCGCGAAGGCGATCGGGTACAACGAGGGCATCGCGACGAACAACGGCACACTGGCCGGCGTGATGCTGGAACGTGAAGACTGGCCGGCCGCCGAAGGGTTGGCGCGCGAGGCGCTGCAATTGACTGAGGCGATGGGACATCAGCTGTTCATTGCCTACAACTGCTGGCGTCTCGCGAAGGCCCTGACCCGGCAGGGCCGCCCGACCGAGGGCTTGCCTTTTGCTCAACGTGCGGTGGACATCTTCAACAAGCTGCCTTCACCGGAAATGGCGAAGGCGCAGGCGGTGTTGAAAGAGTGTGAAGCAAAGGATGAGGCATGAAGGTGGAAGGCTGAACTTTCAGCTTGCCTCCTTCTTACGCCTTCCTCTTGCCCTTCCTCTCTCGCGAGTCTATAATCCCCGCGAATGGTGTTCCCGGAGGACATCTGGGGCGAGCCAACTCGCCTCACGCTCCACACCACACGCCCAACATACTATGAGCGTCATAGACGACATCAAAGCCCGCGTAGACATCGTCGCGTTGATCTCCGAGACGGTGAAACTGCGCAAGTCAGGCCGGACGTATATGGGCCTATGCCCGTTCCACGCGCACAAGCACAATACGCCCTCGTTCGCCGTGTGGCCCGACTCCGGCGTCTGGAAATGCTTCGGGCAATGCAACGAGGGCGGCGACATCTTCAAGTTCGTCATGAAGCGCGACGGCGTCGAGTTCTCCGAAGCCCTGCGGAGCCTGGCGCAGCGCGCGGGCGTGGAACTCAAGCCGCGCACGCCGGAAGAGCAGGAGCAGGACGACAACCTCGACCACCTGCGCCAACTGCTCGAAGCCGCAGTCAAGTATTACCATCACCTGTTGAACAACGCGCCGCAGGCCGCGCCCGCGCGCGAACACCTCGCCAAACGCGGATTGACGGAGAAAGCCGTCGAGATGTTCGAGCTGGGCTACGCGCTCGACGACTGGGACGCTGCGCTCAGGTATTTCACTGGCAAAGGCTACAGCCAAAAGGATTTGCTCGACGCCGGTCTTATTATTGAGAAGGAAGCGGCCACTTCCGAGGCCAGTCACTCGTCACTTAGCGAAGCGCCCCGAGCGGAGCGAGCGGGCGTCACTCGTCACTTTGATCGCTTCCGCGACCGGCTGATGATCCCCGTGCGCGACGAGCGCGGGCGCATGACTGGCTTTCAGGCGCGCGCCCTCCGGCCCGACGCTGTACCCAAATTCATGAACAGCCCGCAGACGGCGCTGTTCGACAAAGGGCGCACCCTGTTCGGGCTGCACCTCGCCCGTAAGGCCATCCGTGAGGCGGAGGCGGCCATCGTGGTCGAGGGCAACCTCGACGTCGTCGCCGCGCATCAGGCCGGGTTCGGCAACGTCGTCTCGTCGCAGGGCACGGCGCTCACCGAGCATCAACTGCGCCTGCTCAAAAAGTATTCCAAGCGCATCATCCTCGCGCTCGACGCCGATGAGGCCGGCGACGCGGCGACGCTGCGCGGATTGACCGTGGCGCGCGAGGCGCTGGACCGTGAGGCCGATTTTGTCTTCGACCCGCGCGGGCTGGTGAAGACAGAAGGCCGCCTGGGCGCGGATGTCCGCGTGATGACTCTGCCCGAAGGGCTGGACCCGGACGAAGTCATCCGTCAAAACCCGGGCGAGTGGCGCGCCCTCGTGGATGCGGCGGAACCGGTGGTCGCATACGTGATCCGGGTGTTGACCGAGAACCGCGACCTGGATGATCCGAAGGTGAAGACCGGGATCGCCGAGACGGTTTTGCCGCTGATCGCGGACGTGGCGCAGCCGATTGAGCGCGACACCTACCGGCAAAAGCTGGCGCGGGTGCTGAAGGTTGACGAGCGTTCGCTCGTGGTTAAGCGCGCCCCGCCCAAACGGGCTGTACCGCCCTCTGCAACATCTAAGCAAGTTGTGGCAGAATCACAGCCAGGCGCTAAGCCCGCGCCCGAGTCTCCGTGGGAGGCCTCTAAGCTGGAGGCGTACTGCCTGGGCGCACTTTTGAAGACGCCGGAATTGTTGTATAAGGCCGACCGCCAGTTGCAGGACCTGGGGTTGCCCAAACTGGCGCCGGAAGACTTCGCACTCACCGAACTTCAATTGTTGTTCCGCGCGTTCACGGCAGCGCTGGAACAGTTCGACTCGGACGCGCTCGATCATGTGCGTGAGAATCTCGACCCGGCACTGGAGCCGCGCCTGACTGCGCTGATTCAAGAAAGCGATGTTCCAGCGGCGACCGATGCGCGGGCGGTGGACGACTTGATGGCGAGGGTACTGCAGTTGCGAAAAGACACATTGAAAGAATGGGTCGGCGAATTGCGATTTTTAGAAGAAGCGGCGCAGGAACAGGGTGACCGAGCGCGTTTGTACGAATACCAGAAAGAAAAGATTCAGCAGATGAAGGCGCTAACACAGCTGGATCAGGCGCTGGCGCGCAAGAGCCGGCGCGGCGAGACTTTGCCTCGCCTGGGGATGCGGTAGAATCATACGGTAACCCTATGACGAAACCCAAGAAGCCCGCCGCGCCGAAGGACCTCAAAGCCCAGGGCGAAAAAGACGAAGACCTCCTCGACGCCGACGATGCAACGGCGCTGGAGGATCTCGGTCCCGAGCCCGATGACACGCGGGAGTCGCTCGGTTCGCTCGATAAGCCGGGGATGAACGCGCCTGTGTCTGAGGACGAGGAGGCGTTCAACGGCCTCAGCAGCCTGGAGGATATTGACCTCGAGGCCGAGGAGGTCAGTTTCGACGCGGACGAGGGCGAACCCGGCGAGGACGAACTCGAGGAGATCGAAGAAGAAGGGATAGATACCGACACGACTTCGATCTCGGAGCTGGCCGACGACCCGGTGCGGATGTACCTGAAAGAGATCGGCCAGGTGCAGTTGCTGGATTCCGACCGCGAGGTCTGGCTGGCGACGCAAATGCTGTCCGCGCAATATCTGGAGCGCCAGCGCCATAAAGATACCGGGCCTAAGGCCAAAGGTGTGAACGCGCAGGAAGCGGTCTACCTGACGCTCTACGATGAACTGGGCTTTGATTGGAAGCGCCTGCAGGAGGATGCGCGCAAACACAAACATCCGCCGCTCGACCTGCTCCTGCTCACCCGCGAGGCGCAAGCCCTGCGCCAAAACTGGAACTCGGATGCGCCGTCCTATCTGCGCAGCTGGCTCGACAGCGGTTACTGGGGCCACGACCGGGGCTGGGACAAGGTGGCCCAGGAGGCCTTCGACATTTTCTATATCCTGTACCTGTTCCCTGAGCCTGTGCAGAACAAGTTTTACGAGGCCCTCCAGCGGAAGAAAAAATCCTTCCCGCTGAAGCGCACCTTCCGCGCCTGGCTGCCGGGCGAGGCGGCGCTGGAGATGGAGTTCGCGGCAATCATGCGGCGTGCGGAGGAGGCCAAGAAAGCGCTGATCCGCGCCAACCTGCGCCTCGTCGTGAGCGTCGCCAAGCGCTACATCGGACGGGGCATCAACTTCCTCGACCTGATCCAGGAAGGCAACATCGGCCTGCTGCGCGCCGTCGAGAAATTTGACCCGACCAAAGGCTACAAGTTCAGCACCTATGCGACGTGGTGGATCAGGCAGGCCATCACCCGCGCCATTGCCGATCAGGCGCGCACCATCCGCATCCCGGTGCACATGGTCGAGACGATCAACCGGCTCATGCGCATCCAGCGGCAGTTGATCCAGGAGTTGGGACGTGAGCCGACCTCGGATGAGGTAGCGCTCGAACTGGAGCTGCTGACTCCCGAAGAGACCGCCGCGATCCGCCGGGCCCGCGCTACCGGCGAGAGGTTAGACCCCATTCTCGAGCGGCAGCTCCAGCGGGCGGCGGCCAAAGTCCGGCGCATCGTCCGGGTCGCGCAGGAACCCCTGCCGCTCGACTCCCCGGTTGGCCCGGAAGAGTCCAGCCAACTGTCGGATTTCATCGAGGACGAGACCGTGCCTGCCCCGGCAGATGCGGCTTCGCATCAGTTGCTCAGAGAGCATGTCCGGAGCGCGTTGTCGGTGCTCACCGACCGCGAGCGCGAGGTGTTGGAGATGCGCTTTGGGCTTAAGGACGGCCAGGATCACACCCTCGAAGAAGTAGGCCAGTATTTCCGTGTCACCCGCGAGCGCATCCGGCAAATCGAGGCCAAGGCGCTGCGCAAGCTCCGCCATCCGACGCGGAGCCGCCAATTGCGCGATTATCTGGGCTAGTCCCAACGGATGGAGGGCATGCCATAGAGAACAAGCCGGGACTGCCCGGCTTGATTTTTTAGGAGTTGCGCGGCGATGAGTCATAACTTTTCTCTCCTCGGCGTCTTCGCTCACCCGGATGATGAGGGCAGCTGCAGCGGGTGTCTCGCGCAATATGCCGAGCAGGGCGCGCGGGCCTACGTGGCTTGCGCGACGCACGGCGATGGAGTGGACGCCAAGATCAAGGACCCAACGCTCGCCACGCCGGAAACGCTGGGGCAGGTGCGCTCGCAGGAACTCGCGTGCGCGTGCGAGAAACTGGGCATCCACCCGCCGATCTTCCTCGGCTATCAAGACGGCGAGGTGGATCAAGCGCCCGTCGAGGCGGCGGCGCGCCGCGTGGCCCGCCTCATCCGCGAGCTCAAGCCGGCGGTGGTGATCACGCACGGGCCGGAGGGCGGTTACGGCCACCCCGACCACATCGCCGTGTCCCGTTTCACCACGCGCGCTTTCGAGCTGGCGCCCGATCCGCAGGTTGACCTCGGCCTGGCGCCCTTTGCTCCGGCCAAACTGTATTACACGGCGTTCCCGCGCAGTTTCATGGAAAAAGTGCCGGGCTTTCGCGACCGCCGCGCCGACATCCGCGGGCAGCAATTACAATTCGTCGGCGTGGAGGACGAAAAGATCACGACCGAAGTGGATATCCGGAAGTGGATGAGGGCGAAGCTCGAGGCGTTGGGCTGTCACCGCACGCAGTTTGAGTTCGATCCGGAGACGAAGCAGCCCCGGACGTTCGCCTCGACCGTGCCGGAGGAGCAGCGCCTGCAATTTTTCGGCTACGAGCGGTTCGTGCTGGCGCAGGCAAGCCCGGCCCGGTTGGCCGCGCCGCGCAACGGCAAGGAAGACGACTTGTTTGCGGGCCTGCGCTGACGCGTAAATCCCAAATCTCAACAGGCAAATCCCAAGCCGCCTGGGTTTCTTTGGGATATGGAGATTGGGATTTGGGATTTTTCTATTTGTCTTTGATATAGGCTTGTGATAAACTTTACATACTTATCTGGCTGGTGTGCTGAGCCACTCCTTCGGAGTATTTGATGCTTACGGATTACCTGCCAATTGTCATCCTCTTTGTCATTTCCACCGGGCTTGCAATTTTATTCATCGTCGTCGGCCACCTCTTCGGCCCCAAACGCCCTACCCCTCGCAAAAATGAACCTTATGAATCCGGCATGCGGCCCATCGGGCCGGCCCTGCGGCGGATGCCGGTCCGTTTCTACCTCGTCGCCGTCCTGTTCATCCTGTTCGATATCGAAGTGATCTTCTTCCTGCCGTGGGCGGTGACATTGCAGTCATTCAACCGGAACGGGTTGGGCCGGTTCGCGTTCGGCGAAATGCTCGTTTTCATCGGTATCCTGCTGGTCGGTTATATTTGGATCTGGAAGAAGGGCGCGTTGGAGTGGGAGTAGGTATCAGCCGTCAGTAACCGGTCCTCAGTCGTCAGGAGGTCTGGCGACTATTTACTGGCGACTGACGACTGGAGGTGCAAATGGGTCTCGAACAAAAACTCGGCAACATGGGCGTGGTCACGACCACGCTCGAAGCGGCGATCAACTGGGGCCGCACCAACGCCATGTGGCCCATGCTTTTCGGCCTGGCCTGCTGCGCGATAGAGATGATCAGCACCGTGGCCGGGCCGCAGAACGACCTCTCGCGCTTCGGCATGGAACTGATGCGCGCCTCGCCGCGCCAGAGCGACTTGATGATCGTGGCCGGGCGGGTGAGCCGCAAGATGGCCCCCGTCCTGCGCCGCCTGTACGACCAGATGCCCGACCCCAAGTGGGTGATCGCGATGGGCGACTGCGCCGCGTGCGGCGGCATCTTCAACAACTATGCCATCGTGCAGGGCGTGGACGAGGTGGTCCCGGTGGATGTGTACGTGGCCGGGTGCCCCCCGCGCCCCGAAGCGCTGATGCACGGCATCCTCACCCTGCACGAGAAGGTCAAGAAGGAAAAGATCAAGAATTGGGCATAGTCATTTTTGATGGTTGACGGCTGATTCATGATTGGCCAATCAGCCGTCAACCATCAGCGATCAGCCATCGAATGACACACATCGAAAAGACCATCGCCGCGTTGAAAGAAAGGTTCGGGGACGCCGTGGAGCAGGTCGTCGAGTTCCGGGGCGAGACGACCGTCTGGGTCAGCAAGGACGTGATCGTCGAGGCGCTGCGCTTCCTCAAAGAAACGCCCGGCCTGCGCTATACCTTCCTCGCCGCGCTCACCGCCTACGACGACTGGCCGGACGAGCCGCGCTTCAAAGTCGTCTACCAGTTGCGCGAGATGACCACGCCGACGAACCTGCGCGTCAAATGCGCCGTGCCCGGCGACGCGCCGGAACTGCCCACGGTCACGAGGGTGCACCTGAACGCCAACTGGTACGAGCGCGAGGTCTACGATATGTTCGGGATCAAGTTCACGGGTCACCCGGACCTGCGGCGCATCCTCATGCCCGCCGACTGGCAGGGCCACCCGTTGCGCAAAGACTATCCGCTCGGGTACGAGGAAGTTGAATTCACTTTCAATTTTGACGAGATCGAGAAGAAGAAGCCGTATGCAAAGGAGTAATTAGTAAGCAGTGATCCGTAATCAGTGATCCGTAATCAGTCACTGATTAGTGATCACTGTTCACTGATAACTGCCTCTATGACTGCCGAAGCCGAACATCAGCTGCTGGAAGCGACGCTCGACGAACTCAAGCACCTCTTCTCGCCGCGCGCGGAGACGGGCGAGACGCTGGTGCTCAATATGGGCCCGCAGCACCCCAGCACGCACGGCGTGCTGCGCCTGATCGTCGAGCTGGACGGCGAGATCATCGTCAACGCCGTGCCGGACATCGGTTACCTCCACACGGGCGTAGAGAAGAACATGGAGGCCAAGACCTTCCTCAAGGCCCTGGTCATGACCGACCGGCTGGACTATCTCAACACGATGGGCAACAACCTGACGTACTGCCTCGCGGTGGAGAAGCTGATGGACGTGAAGGTCCCGCCCCGCGCGCAGATCATCCGCATCATCCTCGCCGAGCTCCAGCGCCTCGGCTCGCACCTCGTCTGGCTGGGCACGCACTCCACCGACATCGCCTCGCAATCTATCCTCTTCTACGCCTTCCGCGAGCGCGAAAAGATCATGGACATCTGCGAGATGATCTCCGGCCAGCGGATGATGACCTCGTACATCCGCCCCGGCGGTTTGTGGCGCGACGTGCCTGCCGGTTTTGAAGAAGCGGTGCGCGACTTCCTCAATTACCTCCCCGCCCGCCTGGACGACTACGCGCGGTTGCTAACCAACAACCCCATCTGGCTGGACCGCACGAAGGGCATCGGCGTGATTGACGCGGAAACCGCCCTGGCCTGGTGCCTGACCGGGGCCTCGCTGCGCGGCTCAGGCGTGAACTACGATGTCCGCAGGGCCATGCCCTACTGCGGCTACGAAGAATACGAATTCGACGTGCCGCTCGGCCAGAATGGCGACGTGTACGACCGTTACCTGGTGCGGATGCAGGAATTCCGCCAGTCCATCCGGATTATTGACCAGGCGCTCGACAAACTCGCCAAGACCAAAGGCCCGGTGATGACCGACGACCGCAAGGTCGCGCCGCCGCCGCGCTCGGAACTCGGGCGAAGCATGGAGGCCGTCATCCACCACTTCAAGCTGTGGACCGAGGGCTTCAGCGCGCCGAAGGGCGATGTCTACGTGGCGACGGAGTCGCCGCGCGGCGAGTTGGGCGTGTACCTCGTGGGGAACGGCGGTCCCAAGCCGCACCGCGTTTACTGGCGCACGCCGTCCTTTGTAAACCTGCAACCCCTGCCAGTCATGTCGCAAGGCCACTTCGTCGCGGACGTGGTGGGGATTATCGGCAGCATTGATATTGTGCTGGGGGATACGGATCGATAGGATCATATTGCGTATTCCGTATGACGTCAACGGAATACGCACGACGCGTGACGGGAGACAAAAGTGCTCGCTGAAAAGTACCGCGCCGAGATAGACACGCTCCTCGCCAAATACCCGCCGGAGCACAAACGCTCGGCGGTGATGCCGCTGTTGTATCTCGCCCAGCAGGAATACGGCTACGTCACGCCGGCGGCGATGGCCGAGGTAGGCGAAATCTGCGGCGTCTCGGCCACCCAGGTCGCCGGCATCGTCGGCTTCTATTCGCTGTACTACGACCACCGGGCGGGCAAGCGCCGCGTGCAGGTCTGCACCGACCTCCCCTGCGCGCTGCGCGGCGCGGAGAAATTCGCCGACGACCTGTGCCAGAAACTGGGCGTGAAGCTCGGCGAGACGACGAAGGACGGCGAGTTCACCGTGGAGGCGGTGATGTGCCTGGCGGGGTGCGACAAGGCCCCCATGTTCCAGGTTCAGGGCGCCGACGGCCTTCACTACCACGAGAGCGAGACGCCGGACAAGCCGATGACGGTGGAACAGGCGCTGGGGATTCTGGAGAGTTACAAGGGGCGGTAATCAAGGTATGGCGTGTTCCGTATTGCGTAGACGGAATACAGAATACAGACAAGCATCATGGCCGAACACATACTACTGCGCCACCGCGACATTCCCGACATTCACAAGCTCGACGTGTACCTCCAGCACGGAGGCTACGCGGCGTTCGAGAAAGCCGTCACCACGCTGACGCCTCAGCAGGTGATTGACGAGGTGAAGGCTTCAGGCTTGCGCGGGCGCGGGGGCGCAGGCTTCCCGACGGGCGTCAAGTGGGGCTTCCTCACCAAAGATTTCCCCCGCTACGTCGTCGCCAATTCCGACGAATCCGAGCCGGGCACGTTCAAAGACCGCGAGATCATGGAGCGGAACCCGCACCAGTTCTTCGAAGGGTTGATGATCGCGGCCTACGCGGCGCAGGCGAACCTGGCCTACAACTACATGCGCGGCGAGTTCTGGGACATCGCCAGGCGGCTCGACCGGGTGCTCGACGAGTTGCGCCAGCGCGGTCTCCTCGGCCAGAACCTGTTCGGGACCCCTTACGCGCTCGACATCCACAATCACCTCGGCGCCGGCGCATACATTTGCGGCGAGGAGAGCGCCCTGCTCGAATCCATCGAGGGCAAACTCGGCCAGCCGCGCCTCAAGCCGCCCTTCCCGGCAGACAAGGGCCTGTATAACAAGCCGACCATCGTCAACAACACCGAGACGTTGACGAACGTGCCGCTGATCATCGCGCGCGGCGCGGCCTGGTACAAGACGCTGGGCACCGAGAAAAGCTCCGGCGTCAAGGTCTTCTGCCTCTCGGGCAGCGTCCGCCAACCCGGCAACTACGAACTGGAGCTGGGTAAATTCACCCTCCGCCAGTTGATTTACGACTTTGGCGGCGGCGTGCCGGACGACCGGAAAGTGAAGGCGATCCTCATGTCGGGCGCGTCGTCCAACGTCCTCATGGGCACAGACGATGTGCTGGACGCGCCGATGGATTACGAGTCCATCGCGGCTAAAGGCGCGGCGCTCGGCTCGGCCTCGGTCATCATCGTGGACGAGTCCGTGGACCTGGCCTGGCTCACGCTGAAGACCACGCGCTTCTTCAAGCACGAGTCCTGCGGCAAGTGCACGCCCTGCCGCGAGGGCACCTATTGGATGCTCAACCTCCTGGAGCGCATTCATAGGGGCGACGTGATGAAGGCCGACGTGGACCTGCTGAACACGGTCGCGAGCCAGATCGCGGGCAAGTGTTTGTGCCCGCTGGGCGAGTTCGCCGTCGCCCCGGTGCTGACCAGCCTCAAGCAGTTCCGCGCCGACTTTGACCAGCACGCGAAAGACGCGAAGAAAGCCGCGCCCGCGGCGACCCGCCCGGCCCCGGCGGCGGCGCGCCCCGCACCCAGGGCGAAAGAACCCGCTCCGGCAGGAGACTGAGGGCAGTGTAATAAGTAGTTTTTTTGCTCGCGTCAATGCGCGCGCTTTCTATCTCACAGGGGGCAGCGCGCTGGCCGAGTTTTATTTGGGTCATCGTCTCAGTCAGGATATGGACTTGTTCACACAAGACCGTGAAGCCTGGCTGACGATTGAAAACGATATCAAGGCAGCAGCTGAACAGATCGGCGCGACCGTGGATTTCATTCGCGCCAAAGAAGGAAACGAGCTTCACCCCGGAAAACTCAAGAGTAACTTATGGCTGATCTAGTCACCCTGACGATTGACGGCGTGCAAGTCTCCGTCCCCAAAGAGACGCTGATCGTGGACGCAGCCAAGCGCGTCCACAAAGACGTTCCGGTCTTCTGCTATCACCCCAAACTCGAGCCGGTGGGCATGTGCCGCATGTGCCTGGTGGAGATCGGGCGCGTCCAGCGCGACCGCGCCACGGGCGAGATCGTCCGCGACGACCAGGGTCAGCCCCGCGTCGCCTTCGGCCCCAAGCTGGAGACGGCCTGCACCACACTGGTCGAGGAAGGCATGGTCGTCGTCGGCGAGAACTCAAAGGTGAAGGAAGCCCGCGACGACGTCATCGAATTTCTGCTCACCTCGCATCCGCTCGACTGTCCCATCTGCGACAAAGGCGGCGAGTGCCCGCTGCAGGACCTCACCATGCGCCACGGGCCGGGGGAGAGCCGCTTCCTCTTTAGCGAGAAGCTGCACCTGGCCAAGCGCGTTCCGCTCGGCCAGCCGGACGACGCGCTGATTTACCTCGACCGCGAGCGCTGCATCCAGTGCGCGCGCTGCACCCGCTTCCAGGAGGAAGTGGCGGACGATCCCGTCATCGGCTTCTACGAGCGCGGGCGCAAGCTGGAGATCGTCACGTTCTCCGAGCCGGGCTTCGACTCCAAGTGGTCGGGCAACACGACCGACATTTGCCCGGTGGGCGCGCTCACCACGCGGGACTTCCGCTTCGGCGCACGCCCCTGGGAGATGATCCCGGCGGCCTCCATCTGCCCGCACTGCCCGGTGGGCTGCAACCTGACCTTCAGCACCCGGCGCGAAGCGGCGGCGGGCGGCGCGCACGTCGTCAAGCGCGTCATGCCGCGCCAGAACGAAGCCGTCAACGAAATCTGGATTTGCGACAAGGGCCGCTTCGGCTACCACTTTGCGGCCAACCCCGAGCGGCTGACCCGGCCGTTGCTCCGCAAAGATGGCGCATTGCGGGAGGCCGCGTGGGACGAGGCCCTCACGCTCGTCGCCGAAAAATTCGAGGCCGCCGGTTCTGGCCTCGCCGGGCTGCTGGGCGGGCGCCTCTCCAACGAAGACCTGTACGCGATCCGCACCGTCGTGACCGAACTCGGGGGCCAGGTCGAGCTGAACTCGCAAATGGGCGGCGGCGACCGCGTGCAGCTCGTCGGCGTGGGGGTGGGCACGAACTTTTCCAGCATGAGCCAGGGCACGGCCATCCTCGTCGTCGCTTCGGACCTGGAAGAGGAAGCGCCCGTGTGGTGGCTGCGCGTGAAGCAGGCCGCCGAACGCGGCGCAACGCTGATCGCCGCGCATGGCCGCCCGACCAAGACCGACCGGCGCGCGGCTTACACGGTCCGCTACGAGTACGGCCACGAGGCGGCGACCGTGCTCGGCATGCTCGTCGCCGGTTCGAGCGAGGCGGCCGATGCGTTTGCCAGAGCCGAGAACGGCGTCATCCTCTTCGGGCGCGAGGGCCTGGATTTCGCCGGATCGTCGGCGCTCGCGCAGGCGTGCGCGAACTTGCTGATTGCCACGAACCATTACGGCCGGCCGAACAACGGCCTCATCGCCGTGTGGCCGCACGCGAACACGCAGGGCGCGTGGGATATGGGCGTGAAGGCCCGCGACCTGAATGAGCCGATGCCGGGCGTGACCGCCTCCTGGATCGTCGCGGCCGACCCGGTGGGCGATGGCCTCGTCGGCGCGGACGACCTGCGAAAGTCCGGGTTTGTGGCGGTGCAGGAGCTTTTCCTCACCGAGACCGCAAAGGCCGCCGACGTGGTTCTGCCAGCCGCCGCGTGGACCGAACGCGAGGGCACGTTCACGAACGGCGAGCGTCGCGTCCAGCGGTTCTATCCGGCGGTGCCTCCGAGGGGCAAACCTGATTTCCAGATCGCGGCGGAGATCGGGGCAAAGGTCGGCGTCAAACTGCCGAGGCACGCTTCGCTCGTCATGCTGGAGATCGCGAAGGACGTCCCGGCGTACGCCGGGATCACGTACCAGGAACTCGCCAGGGTTGAACCGCAGTGGCCGGAAATCGGCGGGCAGGACTTCTACGGCAAGGTCAACTATTACGGCGGCACAGCCTACGAAAACGAGCAGGGCCTCGGCGTGCAATTGAAGTCCGGCGCGGAGCGCGGTGAGGCCGTGGCGATGGGCAAAGTTGAAGCGCACGAGCCCGAGCGCGACGGCCTGACGCTCGTGGCGACGACGGTGCTTTACGACCGGGGCGCGACGTTTACGCCTTCGAAGTTGATGCGCCCGCGCCTGCCGCAGCCTTACATTGAATTGAACGCGGTGGACGCTGCGAAGTGGGGTGTGAAGGATGGCGACGCCGTGATCGTCTCGGCGGATGGGATGACGGCGAAGGTGACAACCCGCGTCGCGGAGCGCGGGCGCGCCCCCGAGGGCGTGGCGCTGATGCCCGCGAGCCTCGGCCCGGCCGTCCCCGTGCGCCCAACCCGCGTGACGATTAGTAAAACCTGAAGCGGGGTGAAGTGAGACCACGCGCCACAAGGTGACTTATGCAGATAGACCCAGCGTTGACCCGAGTGATTATCGAAGCCGCCATCAAGTCGGCCATCAGCTGCTTGGTGCTGATCACCGGCTTCGCCTACATGACTTTTGCCGAGCGCAAGGTGGCCGCGTTGTTGCAGACGCGCCTCGGCCCCAACCGCGCCGGGCCGTGGGGCTTCCTGCAGCCGGCGGCGGACGGGATCAAGCTCATTTTCAAGGAAGAGCTGATCCCGGCGGGCGCGGACAAGTTTATTTTCCTCCTCGCCCCGGTGGTGGCGGTCGTGCCCGGGCTCGTCATCCTCGCGGTCGTGCCGTGGGGCCCGACGATCACCGTCGGCTGCTGCGAGGTCGCGCTGCCGGCCCTCAACTTCCAGGCGGGGCCGCGCCTCTTCGGGCCGTGGGATGTGCCGCTGGGCATCGCCGATCTGAACGTGGGGATGCTCTACATCCTCTCGGTGGCCTCGATCGCAGTGTACGGCGTGGTGCTCGCGGGCTGGTCGTCAAACAACAAGTACGCCCTGCTCGGCGGCATCCGCTCCTCGGCCCAGATGGTCAGTTATGAACTGGCGCTGGGCCTGTCGGTGATCGGCCCGCTCATGCTCGCCGGTTCGATGAGCATGAAGGACATCATCCAAGCGCAGCAGGGCGTTTGGTTTATTTTCCTCCAGCCGGTGGCCGCCATCATTTTCTACCTGGCCGGGCTGGCCGAGGTGAACCGCGCGCCGTTCGACATGCCGGAGGCCGAGCAGGAGTTGACCGCTGGCTACCACACCGAATATTCGGGCATGAAGTTCTCGCTGTTCTTCATGGGCGAGTATATCAAGATGATTGGCCTGAGCGCGATTTTCGTCACGCTGTTCCTCGGCGGCTGGCGCGGCCCGTTGGTGGATCAGGTTCCCCTCCTCGGGCTGGTCTGGTTCTGGCTCAAAGTAGCGGCCTCGCTGTACCTCATGATCTGGACGCGCTCGACCCACCCTCGCCTGCGCTACGACCGCTTGATGGCATTGAGCTGGAAGGCGCTCCTGCCGCTTGCGCTGGCGAACGTGATGGTGACGGCGGCGGCGCTGATTGACGCGACCCTCATGTGGTGGGTGGTCGGCGTTTTGGCGGTGGTCGTGGCGCTGGTGATCGGGTACAACCTTCGGCGCGCGCGCCCCGGCGCGGGGCCGGCGCGGCGGGCGAGGGCGTAAACAGAAACCCGTTTTCTTGGAGAAAACAGGTTTCTCTGAGCGAGAGTTTAACGCATGTTCACTGAAATCCTGCGCGGTTTCTGGACGACGTTCAAGCAAAATTTTGAAGAGCCGGTGACGATCCAGTATCCGGAGGTCAAAAAGCCGGTGGCGAGGCGTTTCAAGGGTCGCCACGAGTTGAAGCGCTACGACAACGGCCTGGAGAAGTGCATTGGGTGCGCGCTGTGCGCGGCGGCCTGCCCCGCCGACGCGATCTTCGTGGAGGCGGCGGAGAACACCGACGAAGCGCGCTATTCGCCCGGCGAGCGCTACGCCAGCACCTACGAGATCAACATGCTGCGCTGCATCTTCTGCGGCTTCTGCGAGGACGCCTGCCCGACCGAAGCGATTGTGCTGGGGAGCGATTACGAGTTGGCCTTCACCACCCGCGAGGCATCCATCTATACTAAAGAAATGCTGATCGTCCCGGTCCCGAGGCAGGGCAAGCCGACCCCGCAGAAGGTGGAACCGGGGAAGTTTGACCGGTCTATCCCAGATATGAAAGACCCCGCATAAAATCCCAAACGCCAAATCCCAAACGCCCATTGCGCGCCAGGCCTGGGATTTGGAAATTGGGATTTGGGATTTGTCTATGACGCTGACACCTGACCTTGTCCTCTTCTTCCTCCTCGCCGCCATCGCCGTCGGCTCGGCGCTCGGCATGTTGTTCAGCCGGAGCGCGGTGCACTCGGCGCTGTTCCTGGTTCTAAATTTCGCCGTCGGCTCGGTGTTTTTCATCCTCCTCGGCGCGCCGTTCATCGCCATGGTGCAGGTCACCGTGTATGCCGGGGCGATCATGGTGCTGTTCCTGTTCGTCATCATGCTCCTGGGCGCGGAACTCCTGCGCCAGCCGAGCGCGGCCTTGCCCTGGCAGAGGCCGCTGGCGTTCGTGCTGGGCTTGCTCTTCCTGGGCGTGGTGGCGGCGTACGTGTTCCTGGGTTGGGGCGGCGCGACGCCTGAGCCTTTCGCCACCGCCGACAGCGCGCGGAACTTCGGGGGGCCGCTCGACATCGGCAAGGTGCTGTTCAGCCGCTACCTGCTCCCGTTCGAGTTGACCTCGCTCCTGCTCCTGGTCGGCATGATCGGGGCGGTGGTTTTGGTGCGGGAGGAGAAGAAAACCCCAGAGCCCAAGCCCCAAACTCCAAAGTAGACAGACGACGGAGCAGGGATTTGGGATTTGGACATTGGGATTTGGGAGTTTCGACATGGTTCCAACCAGTTACTACGTCGCCCTCTCCGCTATCCTGTTCACCCTGGGCGTGGCGGGGGTGCTGACACGGCGCAACGCCATCATCATCTTCATGTCGGTAGAGTTGATGCTGAACTCCGCCAACCTGGTCTTCGTCGCCTTCGCCCGGCAATTCATGGAACTCTCCGGGCAGGTGTTCGTGTTCTTCGTGATGACGGTCGCCGCCGCCGAAGTGGCCGTGGGCCTGGCGCTGATCGTCGCCATCTTCCGCACGAAGAAGAGCATCAATGTAGACGAGGTCAATCAGTTGAAAGGCTGATATGAATCATCGCAGACTCCTATTCCTTCTTGGACCGGGCCTGGCGGCGGTTGGTCTGCTGGCCTTCCCGGCGGTGAGCTGGGCCGCGCCGCTGACCTCGGAGGGCGGCGAGGCGAGCGGCGCCGGGCTGTTTGGCCTGGTCCCGCTCATCGTCCTGTTCCCGGTCGTCGGCCTACTCATTAACCTGTTCTGGGGCAAGCAGTTGGGCGAAGTGCGCGTGGGCATCCTGGCCTCCGGCGCGGCGGGGCTGTCGTTCCTCATCGCCGTCTTGCAGCTCGTCGCCCTGCAAGGTAACGACTATCACGCCGTCACCGTCCCTCTCGCGGATTGGATCGTCATCGGCGATCTGGTCGTTCCGTGGGCGTTTCAGGTGGACACGCTCTCGGTGACGATGATGCTCGTGGTCACGGGCGTCGGCGCGCTCATCCACGTCTACGCCATCGGCTACGAGCACGACGACGTGCGGCACAACGGCGACCCGGAGCGCTTCGCGCGCTTCTTCGTCTACCTCAATCTGTTCCTCGCGGCGATGCTCATCCTGGTCACGGGGAACAACTATCTGATGATGTTCGTCGGCTGGGAAGGCGTGGGCCTGTGCTCGTACCTGCTCATCGGCTTTTGGTTCGAGAAGGGCGCGGGGGGTGTGGGCAACGCGCGCGCCGGGCGCAAGGCGTTCGTCGTCAACCGCGTGGGCGACTGGGCCATGCTCATGGCGCTGTTCCTGATCTTCTGGATGTTCCGTTCCCTGACGTTTGACGAGGTGTTCGGGACTGTGGAGCGCATCCGCCTGGACGCGACGGGGCAGGCGATGATCACCGCCATCACGCTGCTCCTGCTCGCCGGCGCGACCGGCAAATCCGCGCAGATTCCGCTGCATGTCTGGCTCCCGGACGCAATGGCCGGCCCGACGCCTGTCTCCGCGTTCATCCACGCGGCGACGATGGTCACGGCGGGCATTTACATGATCACGCGCTCCAATCCGTTGTTCGCGCTCGCGCCGGTCTCGCAGAACGCAGTCGCCCTCGTGGGCGGGGCCACCGCGCTCCTGGCCGCGACGATTGCCGTCGGGCAGTTCGACATCAAGCGCGTCCTTGCCTATTCGACGATCTCACAGTTGGGATTCATGGTTGCGGCCGTCGGCCTCGGCGGGTATGTGGCCGGGATGTTCCACCTCGTCACGCACGCCTTCTTCAAGGCGCTGCTCTTCCTCTCCGCCGGCTCGGTGATCCAGGCGATAGAGCGCGGACACATGGCGCACGAGGCCGGGCACGCGCACGGCGGCGGCCATGCTGATCCGCATCGCAGTGGGCATGAACAAGCGCCCGGCCATCCGCCATCCGCCATCGGCCACGCGCCACCCGCCGCCAGCCATCCGCCCTCTTTTGATCCGCAGGACATGCGGAACATGGGCGGCCTGTGGAGCAGGCTCCCCGTCACGAAGTGGGTGTATGTCGCCGGCGCGCTGGCGCTGGCGGGCATCGCGCCCTTTGCCGGGTTCTGGTCGAAGGACGAGATTCTGCTCGACGCCTTCAAGCACAGCCCGGCGGTTTACGGGATGCTGACGGTGGCGGCGTTCTTCACCGCGTTCTACATGGGCCGCCAGGTGTTGATGGTCTTCTGGGGCCGGCCGCGCACCGACGCAACCCGGCACGCCTCCGAAAGCCCGTGGGTGATGACGATTCCGCTGATTGTCCTGGCGGCCTTGTCGCTATTTGGCGGCTGGTTCAACCTGCCCGCCATCGCGGGCTACACCCCGCCGGGCGCGCACGCCATGACCGAATGGCTGGGCCACACGCTGGGCGGGCGCGGCGAAGAGGCCGCGCCGGCCGGGGCGGCTGCGCCAGCCGAAGAAGGGCCCGGAGAGGCGGCAGAGATCAAGGAAGGCGAATTGAACTTCCTGGTGGCGGGCGTCTCAACCGGTCTCGCGCTCTTGGCCTTCTTCATGGCCTACCTCCTGTATAGCAAGCGCCCGGAGACCCGCGAGGACGACGACCCGTTATACGAAATGTTCGGCCCGTTATTCGGGCTGCTGCAGAACAAGTGGTACATTGACGAACTGTACGACTTCCTCATCCTCCGCCCCTACCATTGGCTGGCGCGCTTCTCCGCCGAGGTGATTGACGGGCAGCTCTGGCACGATTGGTTCCACGACCAGGTGGTGGCCGGGCTGTTCAACCTGTTCACCCGCCTGCTGGCCGACGGCGTGGACAAGGGGTTCGTGGATCCGGTGATCAGCGATTTCCCCGCCGATTTGAGCCAGGGCATCGCGGGCGTGTTCCGCCGGATGCAGACGGGCTACGTGCGCTCGTATGCGCTGGCGGTGTTTGTCGGAGTCGTGGGGGTTTTGGGATATTTCTTGATCGCGAAGTAACTGCGCTGTCATAAAACGTGATGTGTGATCCGTGAAGAGTGAATCACGCATCGCGCTTCACGACTGAGGACTCACCATGCCATATCTCTTCGCCACACTGACGATCGTCACCTTCTTCCCGCTCCTGGGCGTGGCCGCCCTGTTGTTCATCAACCCCGAGCAGAAGAACACCCTGCGCTGGGTCGCGCTGGGGACGTCGCTCGTCACCTTCCTTCTCTCGCTGGTGATGCTCGTCCAGTTCGACCCCCGCGAGCCGGGGGTGCAGCTGGTCGTGCTCGCGCCGTGGATCCAGGTGGGCGACCAGTGGGACATCAATTACTACCTCGGCGTGGACGGCTTGAGCGTCCTGCTCGTCCTGCTGACGACCTTCCTCACGCCCATCTCCATCGCCTCGACGTGGACGGCCATCGAGGAGCGGGTCAAGGAGTTCATGATCTTCTTCCTCCTGCTGGAGGTCGGCATGGTCGGCGTGTTCGTCGCGCTCGACCTGTTCCTGTTCTACGTCTTCTGGGAGTTCACGCTCGTGCCGATGTACTTCCTCATCGGCATCTGGGGCGGCCCGCGCAAGATTTACGCCGCCATCAAATTCTTCCTGTACACGATGGCCGGTTCCATTTTGATGCTGCTCGCCATCTTGTGGCTGGGCATCAACCAGGGCACGTTCTCGGTGACGGAACTGACGGCGCGCGGCGCGATCCCAGCGGACATCCAGGCCTGGCTGTTCCTCGCCTTCGCCGCCGCGTTCGCCATCAAGGTCCCGGTGTGGCCGCTGCATTCCTGGCTGCCCGATGCGCACGTCGAGGCCCCGACGGCCGGCTCGGTGATCCTCGCGGGCGTCCTGCTGAAACTCGGCACGTACGGTTTCGTGCGCTTCAACCTGGGCATGTTCCCGCAGGCGGCGATGCAGTTCGCGCCGCTCATGGCAGTGCTCGCCGTCATCGGCATCCTCTATGGCGCGATTGTCTCCTATGCCCAACCCGACGCGAAGAAACTGGTGGCGTTTTCGTCGGTGAGCCACCTTGGGTTCGTGATGCTCGGCCTGTTCGCGCTCAACCCGCAGGGCATTCAGGGCGCGATTTTGCAGATGATCAACCACGGCCTGAGCACGGGCGCGCTCTTCCTCCTCGTCGGCGTGATTTACGAGCGGCGGCACACGCGCGACCTGGCGCAGTTCGGCGGGCTGTGGAAGGTGATGCCGGTCTACGGCACGTTCATGCTCATCGTCGCGCTGTCTTCGATGGGCCTGCCCGGCCTCAACGGGTTCGTCGGCGAGTTCACCATCCTGCTCGGCGCGTGGGGCGCAGGCGCGGCGGAAGGCCCGCTCAAGTCTTACTGGTACGCAGCCCTCGCGGCGGCGGGCGTCATCCTCGCGGCGGTCTACATGCTGTGGATGTACCAGAGGATGTTCCTCGGCGAGGTGACGAACGAGAAGAACCGCTCGCTCACCGACCTGACCCGGTGGGAGACCGCCACCCTCGTCCCGATCTTGATCCTGATCTTCTGGATCGGCCTGTACCCCAGGCCGTTCTTCGACCTGATGACGCCGTCGGTCAACCAGTTGGTGTCCACGCTGCAAGCGGCGGCGGTGGCGATGAGGTAGGGTTATGACGAATACCGACCTTGTCACCATCCTCCCCGTCCTCATCCTCTCCGCGTGGGCGTGTTTACTCATGCTGGTGGACCTGTTCATCCCGGTCACCCGAAAGAAGTGGACGGCGTGGCTCGCGCTCGCGGGCCTGCTCGCCGGCGCGCTGGGGCTGCTCTCCTGGCCCCCCGTGGGCTACCTGCCCGGCTTTGGCGGCATGGTCATCGCCGACGGCTTCGCGCTGTT
>Ga0209341_10001662_pt1 | contig 21851 bp, 11 predicted proteins | sample RifCSP13_2_FD_184020 | JGI IMG/M metagenome (GOLD analysis project Ga0209341, IMG submission 184020) | Soil microbial communities from Rifle, Colorado - Rifle CSP2_sed 13_2 (SPAdes) (version 2) | ecosystem: Environmental > Terrestrial > Deep subsurface > Rock core/Sediment | place: Rifle... | reverse complement strand
ATCCGGCAGCGGCTGGCTGGGCCATCCGTGCCGCTCCTCTCTCTTGATGTTCGCTTTCATGGCTTCCCCCGTCGTCTTATGATGCGGAGGTGGACGATTGACCGATCAGACGGCCCAAACGGGGGGAGGCTCTCTCCGCGAGGCGAGCGCATCACGAATGCGGCAGAGGCGCAAGGCGGGGGCAATAGCAGGAGTTCCGCTCATGTCACCGGCCTCCTTCATTCGGCTGGGAAACAGCGCGGCCCAGACACCGGGCGACTCTGTTCCATATCTCATTCGAACTCACCGGGCCGGCACAGGCACCGGGAACCCTGGAATACCTGCGGCCAGACTCGCCGAGCTCGACCGCCCCGAGCCGCTCGGCCACTTGGATCACCCGTCCGGCGACCAGGCTCCGGCGAAGAAGTGATCTTCCCGGATGGCCGGCCCCGGGCCGACCCAGATCTGGGCCTGCTTCTCGGTCAGGCGGCAGAGAAAGTGCGCCTTGACAGACGGATTGGCATAGGCGAACTCTCCTCCCACCCGCGAGGAGAGAAGCCTGGAAAAGCCGGTGATGCGATCCTCGGACGGATCGAGAGCGCGTAAGGCGCGTGCCGTGCGGACGACCCTGCGCTCGAGCACACGCCGCCGCGCAGGTCGGAGATCTTCGAGACCCGGTGCAGCGAGGACGGCCTGGTTCGAGAGGGTGTTGACCTTGAACAGTGAGCCGCCGGGGGTCTCCGGAAGGGAGGTCGAGAGAACGGTGTCGGCGATGAACTCCGTCAGATCGCCCCGGAGGCCGGCAGGCGTGCGAGAGATGCTCGAGAGGGCGTAGCCGTCGCGAAACGGCGCCAGCGCCCTGGCAATGTCGGCGGTGGCGAAGGCGCCCCCCAGGTAGAGGCAGACCCACGTGACCGCGTTCGCCGCCACGCCCGAGTTCCGGCCGGGGGGACGGAGGTAGAAGGCGTCGACAGCGTGGGCATAGGAGGACCCAGACCAACCGAAGGCCGGCCCGGGCAGCAAATCGGGATAGACAAAAGCCGTGATCGTGCGGGGCCCCCCGGGGCCGTCCACCCGGAACGACGCCAACCGGAGCTTGTCGAATCGGCTGAGGCCCGGGTATTCGCGGTCTTCTTCCGTGTGCCAGAGGATAACCGACGAGGGGCTCTCTCGGAGGACGCCTGTCTGGCAGCCGTTGGGCTCGTTTTGGAGCAGGAACGCCAGGTCGCCGGCGCCGACCTCCAGGCCGTCCACCCTCAGCTGGCCAAGAACGCTCCGTGCGAAGCCGGCCAGGCAGGCGCCGGCCGCCCAGGCCTCCAGGCTGCGGAAGTACTCGCCCAGGGCATGGCGGATTGCGCCGTGGATGTGGGAGGAGCCGAGGCGGCGTTGGATCTCAGCCTGGGCCTTCCTCGCGTGCCGGATCTCCTCAGCCAGCTCGGCGCCGGTCATGGCTTCCAGCTTCTTGCGGAGGAATAGCGCCAGTTGCGGACCGACCTCGGCGCCCAGCTCGAAGTGAGCCTGGGGGACCTCATAGACCGAGAGGTCCAGGTGCTGGATCGGCCCCAACGACGACCTTGCGGCCTCGAGCACGGCCAGCGGAAGGAGGGGCGAGTCCGGCGTCGGCCGGTGCTGGGCGGTTGTCTGGGCAGGCGCGCCAAATTCGGCGGCGATGTCGGCCGCCCCTTCGCCCAACCTGCCGTCAAAGACAATTCTCCCTGGCATCGCCTTCAGACCTCCGAGGATGGCGTGCAGGTTCACCGAAGTTGACTGGTGTCGGACGTGGGGTGCCCAGCCGGACCGCTGCGGCGGGGAAAAGCGGCCCGGCGGCACGTGGTGTCTATGATTCTAGCCGAGACGGCCTGCGTCGCCAAGGGGCCTTTTCGGCAGGATCTCAACGGAAGCGGACCCTATTCCTCCAAGCGCCGAATTCCCCCTGGGCACGGCTTTCACGCGTGTCCGGGCGACCAAGAGGCCCTGCCTATGTGGCTATGCGCACCCAGAGAGGGCGTCCAGGTGCCCGGGGGTTTCTGTACGGCGTAGGGGCGAAGCATTCGCCGCGCTGGCCCTCACCGACCATGGAGACTCCGGCGAATGCTTCGCCCATTCTACCGACAGGGTAAGCCCGCCGCCTGTGGGGGCCGCCAGCCCCATCAGCAGCCTCGAATCCCGGTGCTAGCCGAGGACATGGGTTGCCCCGGAGCGGGTGGCGCCTGCCCCGGGTTCCTGTCGGGCGTCGGCTCTCCCTCGATGCGGCTTACCTCGTTGATCGCGAAGGGTCTTCGCCTTTGCACTCGGGGGCAAGCCCACGCCTGCGGGGCCGTCGGTCGTGGCAAACACCTCGGCTCCGTGGACTTCCGGAGGCGACTCTTCACGCCGGCCGGCAGATCGTCACGGCCTGGCGAAAACGGCTGTGAAATACCCCCCGTAGGAGCTTTCCGCGCGGTACATATAGCCGATCCCGATGTCGACGTAGTTTGGGCTGAGAAGGTTGGCCCGGTGGGGGGCGCTGTTCATCCACCAATCGAAAGCCTGCTGAGGCCCGCTGGAGGACGTGTTGCCCGTGGCGTAGATATTCTCCCCGACCCAGGACCAGTTGTACCCTTGCCTCCTCACCCGATCACCCGCGCTCGATCCGTCCGAGCCAGTGTGCGAGAGAAAATCATTGCAGGCCATGTCGGTGCTGTGGAGCCTCGCCGCCGTCTGGAGCTGGCTCTGAAGATTGTAGGGCTGGAGCCCCTGGGCCTGGCGCTCGGCGTTGATCAAGCTCAATAGCGTGTTCTCGAACCCCGCGTTCCCGGCGGGATTGCACAAGGACGGGTTGGTGGCGGTCGGCGGCGGGATCGTCAGAGTGGGAGAAGACGTCGGGGACTCTGGGCCTGGCGTCGCCGGACCTGTGGCGGTTGGGCTCGGCCCGAGGGGCTGCGTCGGTATCGCAGTGGCCGCTGAGGTGGCCGGCGGGCTCGTGAGCGTGGGCGACCTGGTCAGGGTGGGCGTTCTAGTGCGCGAGGGCGCCGGCGTCGCCGACGGCGTCCAGGTCGGAGTGAAAGTGGAGGTCTGCGTCGCCGACGCCGTTGCGGTTGGGGTTGGGGTCTCAGTCGCCGTGGCAGTTGCGGTCGGTGTGGGCGTCTCCGTGGCGGTCGGTGTCTCTGTGGTGGTGGTGGATGGGGTCGCAGTATCGGTTGGCGTGGACGGCGCCTCGGTCGCCAGTGGAAAACCCCCCGACGGCTGCGCCGCGCTGATCGTTGACGGTGGCGGGGGAGCCTCGGTTGCGAGGCCCAGTTGTTGGGCAAGGTCAAGCGCCAGCTGCCGAACCGTCCCCAGGTCCCACGGAGGGAGTGTGTCGCCCAGGGCGGCCTCGCTCGCCACGACCAGTCCCGCGAAGCTCAGGACGCACACTCCGAACATGAAGCTGAGGCCCACGAAGATCGTCCGCCAAAGGGACTTTGCTGAGGAACGCCGTGCACTCGCCCGTGCCCTACGACCCACGCAACCACCTCCGGCGCCGCGTTCATTATCAGCACTGGGGGCCGGGCGCGGCCATAGGCGGCATGTACCAGGACCGCGGCGCCCAGAGTGCCGCCGCGCTTGGACCCCTGCCTTGTGAGCCCCTTGCCCCGCCCGTATACTCCGCCCCCCATGGACCCACGCGATTTCCGGAACCACCGTTCCTTTCCCGGCCTGGAGGGCGGGCCCTTCGAAATCTTCGTAACGGCGAGCGAGGGGCTGGAGAGGCTCCCCTGGCCGATCTTCGCCGCGATCTTGGGCGCCCTCGCCATCGTGCCTGCCCTAGGCGACCTGCGCCGCGCTGCCGCCCTGGCGGCGTTCTTTCTCGGCGATTGGCTTCTCATGACCCTCCTGCCGCGGCTCCGGATTTCATTCGGCCCCGCCCGAGGGCCCGCACTCGCCCTTGCCCTCCTCCGCCTGCCTGCGGCGTTCTTGCCATCGATCCCCGGGCTCCTGGCCCAGGCCGCCGGCACCGGGCTCGTGGTCTACGGGTTCTACATCGAACCTACGCGACTCGTCGTCACTCGCCAACGGTTGCGAACGCGGAAGTGGAAGGCGGGCCCAGACCTCCGGCTGGCGCACTTCGGTGACCTGCACATGGAGCGTGTGACCGGCCGCGACCGAAGGCTGGCGGAGGCCATACGCACCGCCGCGCCGGACATCATCCTGATCTCCGGTGATTTCCTCAGCTACTCCAATGTCAACGACCCTGAGGCCTGGGATGCGACGCGGCAGGTGCTTGCCGGGCTGGACGCTCCCCTGGGGGTATTCGCCGTCTCCGGCAGCCCGCCAGTGGATACGGAGGAGGCCCTCTCTGCCATCTTTGAGGGCACGCGGGTCCGATGGCTCCGCGACCAGCGAGTGAGCCTTCGCCATGGCTCGAACGATTTCGACGTCCTCGGGATCTCATGCTCTCACAAACCCTTCATCGATGGGCCGAAGCTGAGGGCCCTCCTCCCGGCGCCTGCGGAACGCCTGACGATTCTTCTGTACCATTCGCCGGACCTGGCCCCTGAGGCTGCCGCGCTGGGGATCGACCTGCAGCTCTCCGGGCACACTCATGGGGGCCAGGTTCGCCTTCCCTTTTTTGGCGCCCTCTACGCCTCGTCTCTCTATGGGAAGCGGTTCGAGGTCGGGCTGAGGCGCATTGGCGGGCTGACTCTCTACGTGACGAGGGGTCTGGGCATGGAGGGGAATGGAGCGCCGCGCGTGCGTTTCCTCAGTCGTCCGGAGCTGACGCTCTGGGAGATCTCCAGCGAGCAGGCGCCTGGGCTGCGTGCCTTGGCGGCGCAACCCGAAGGCCTCGTCCACGGGCCGTGAGCCGGGTGGCAGGTTGGCGATGCGCGGCTTGCCGGCCTCCCCACCCCCCACGCGTCGTTTGACAGCCTGCTGTGAATATGGTAAACTCCCCGGCGAGAACAGGATCGGCTCTGCACCGCTCCCTTTCCGGAGCGGTGTTCTTTTTGAGGCCCGGTCCAAATGAAAAGGACACACTAGAAACCAGACATGGATTTTGAGCAGTTTCACTTCAACGAGCCCTTGCGGCGCGCGGTGCGCCGGGAGGGATTTGAGGCTCCCACCCCGATTCAGGCGCAGGCTATACCGCCGGCCCTTGAGGGGCGCGATGTGGTCGGCGTGGCTCAGACCGGCACCGGCAAGACGGCCGCGTTTCTCCTGCCTTCGATGCAGCGACTGATGACAGGCGGCCAGAAGGGCCGCGCCCAGGCGCCGCGTATGGTTGTGCTGGCGCCCACTCGCGAGCTGGCGCTGCAGATTACAGAGCACGCCCGCCGGCTCTGCCACTTCACCCACCTCACCGTAGCCACGGTGTATGGAGGCGCTCCACTCGGGCGCCAGACCCAGGAGCTGCGTCGGGGCGTCGACCTCGTGATCGCCACGCCCGGCCGCCTGATGGACCACATGGAACGCCGCAACGTGCACTTCGACGGCCTCGAGATTCTGGTCCTGGATGAGGCCGATCGAATGCTCGACATGGGGTTCCTCCCCGACATCCTCTCGATCGTGCGGCGCATGCCCTCAGACCGGCAGACCATGCTCTTCTCGGCCACCATGCCCGCCCCCATTCTGGCCTTGAGCCGCCGGTTCATGCGCAATCCGGTGCGGGCGGAGATCGAGAACGCGCGGCCGCCCGAGGCCCTGCGCCAGCGGATCTACCCGGTGCCGAAGCATCTGAAGCTCGGGTTGCTGATCGCCCTGCTCCGAGAAGCGGCGGTCGAGAGCACGCTGGTGTTCACCCGCACAAAGCAAGACGCCGATATCGTCGCCCGCAAGCTCCGGGAGGCCGGATTGCCGGTGGCCGAGATGCACGGAGATTTCTCCCAGAAGGAGCGGGTGAGGGCCCTGGAGCAGTTCCGTGCCGGTGAGGTCCGCATCCTCGTGGCGACCAACATCGCCGCCCGGGGCCTGGATATCGAGGGGATCTCTCATGTGATCAACTTCGACGTGCCGGAAGAGGCCGAAAGCTACGTTCACCGCATTGGCCGCACGGCGCGCGTCGAGGCGAGCGGCACGGCCTGGACGCTTGCCACGCCCGAGGATGAGCCCCTGATCTCGGCGATCGAACGCCTTCTCGGGGAGAGGCTCGAGCGCATACGCCTGCCCGGCTTCAACTACGACGTGCCGACCCCCGATTGGGCCAAGCCGTCCCGCGCCGAGATCTTGCGGGCCGCCAGCAGAAACCGGAGCGCCACCGCCCGCTGGAAGGCGCTCACTCGCTAAGCCTCTTGCGCGGTCAGGGCGCGACGCAGCCCGTCGCCTCGCGAATGGGAAGCCGATCGCCCCCCGGCGGCCACGTGGCAGCGTTGTGTCGACGTTGGCAGGCACGTCTCCCGCCAGCCGCGGTCTGCAGACCGTTCACCTCTCCGCGCTGACCTACAGCTCGCCGGTCCTCGGTCAGGAGGCGACCTCGACGCGCGAGCCGCAATCGCGCAAGAGTTCCTGTTATCATTAGGTCCTTCGCCCCGGTTCAGACGAACCCTCTAGGAGTCGTCCGCATCTCCGCAGGGAGGTGGGCAAAGACAGTCTATGGCTCCAAGCACGCTCCTCGGGTTTTTCGCAGAGCCAGGCCAGGCCCGCGCGGCGATGCGGGCGCTACAGGGGAAAGGGCACCGTCGTTCGGCAGCGGCGCATAGAACCGCCAACGGAACGATCCAAGTCTGGGATCCTTTCCCGTGGCGGCGCGCCTCCGGCGCGGCGCTGGCCGCGGTGCTGTTGGGAAGCCTCGCCGGGCTGGGCGCCGCAGGGCTGCACGCCCAGATCCGTGTCGCGGGCATGGGCCTCTCGGCCGCCTTTCTTGGCTTGGCCGCAGGGTGCCTCGGCGCTCTTCTCGGCGCTCTCTGGATCCGGCGATCACGGCATGGGATCGCACGAAGGCTCCTGCTGGACCAGGCTCGCCGCCTCGCTTCCGAGGAGACCGTCGTAGTCGTCCGGGCGCCAGCCCGACGCCTGCCGTCCGCCGTCGCCGTCCTCCGGGAGAGCGGAGAACTCGCGCCTTCGGTATTTATCATTCACCCGAGGCGCACGGGCCCGCCTGGGCCGGCACGCCGGCCCGACGTCCTGCTCGCACCAGCGCAGATTGAGGCCCATGCCCAGCGCCTGGCGGCAGAACATCGCCTGGCGCCGCCATCGCGGCGCAGCTCGGAGCTGCTCGGGCGTCTCGAAAGGGCCCGCCGGTGGATCCACCAGGTTTGCGGGGACCTCGCCGAGGCCGCCCGCCTGGAGCAACGCGTCCCCCCGGTTGCGGAGTGGCTCCTCGACAACGAGTACATTATCGAGGCCAACGTCCGCGATATCCAACGCAACCTTCCTCGCCGCTATTACCAGCAGCTACCCTCCCTGGCCAAAGAGAATTCCCCGGGCCTGCCTCGTATCTACACGCTCGCCGCGGAATTCGTTGCTCATACGGACCTGCATCTGGACCGCGAGACTATCGTGGCGTTTGTCCAGGCCTACCAGACTCTGCACACCTTGACGATCGGCGAGCTGTGGGCCGTCCCCCAGATGCTGCGGGTGGCGCTGCTCGAGAGTATCCAGGTTCTCGCCACAGGCGCCCTCTCCGAGCTGCGGGAGCGGGAGACCGCCGACTACTGGGCGAATCGCCTGATCACAGTCAGCCGGCGGGATCCAGCCCATCTCTTCGCGATCATGGCCGAGCTGGCCGCGGATCAGCCCAATCCAAGTTCCTACTTCGCCTCACAGCTGATCGACCATCTCTACGACGAAGCGGCCGTCCTGGTGCCCGTTCAGGGATGGCTCGAGCGGGCCTACCACAGGCCCCTTGCCGAAGTCAACTTGCGTGAGCAGAGCCGCCAGACCAAGAATCAGATCTCGATCGGCAATGCATTCACAAGCCTGCGCCAGCTTGCCCTCCTGGACTGGAGGGAGATCTTCGAGCAACTCAGCCGGGTGGAAGAGCTTCTCCGGCTGGATCCCGCCGGGATCTACCCCCGGATGGAGTTCGAGACGCGGGACTGGTATCGGCGGACCGTGGAGAAGCTTGCACGCGGCTGCCGGGGTGAGGAAGAGCAAGTGGCCGAGCGCGCCATCGGCATGGCAGCCGGGGCGGTGCGGAGCTCCGAGAGAGACGAGCGGAGGCAGCACGTTGGGGCCTTCCTGATCGGCCCAGCCAGGAAGGAGTTGGCGGCCCTCATCGGCTGCCGAGAGAGACTTGGCCTTCGCCTCCGTGAATGGGTCTTGCGCCATCCTGGCGCAGCCTACCTGTCGGTGGTCGGGCTCTCTACCGCAGCCTTCCTCTGGTTGGTCGTATTCTTGGGCGTGCGAGGCCAGCCCACTGGATTGAGGCTTCTTTTCGCCGCGCTGTCGCTCATCCCCTCCACCCAGTTGGCGATCGAGCTCGTCAACTACCTGATCACTCGGCTCCTTCCGCCGCGCACCCTGCCCAAGATGGATTTCCAGGCCTCGGGGATCCCGGACGAGTTTCGGACGCTGGTGGTCGTCCCGGTGCTGTTGGCCGACGCCGAGACGATCCGCGACGAGACCGAGGCCCTCGAGATCCGGTATCTGGCCAACAAGGAACCCAATCTCCTCTTCGGGCTTTTCACAGATTACGTGGACTGCGAGCAGCCTCAACGCAAGGATGACGAGCGTTTGCTCCAGGCGGCGATCGTAGGGCTGGAGGGCCTCAACCGTCGTCACGCCGGCGACCGATTCTTCCTGTTTCACCGAGGGCGCACCTGGAGCGAGTCGGAGCAGAAGTTCATCGGATGGGAGCGAAAGAGGGGGAAGCTCGAAGAGCTCAATCGCCTGATCGAAGGGGCCCGCCCCGAAGGATCTCCCCGCATCGTCTACGTCGGAGACGCGGATCGCCTCTCCGACGTGAGGTTCGTCATTACGCTGGATAGCGACACGCAGCTGCCGCCCGGAACCGCGCGCAGAATGATCGAGACCCTTGCCCACCCGCTGAACCAGCCGCGCATCCGGGCGGACGGCCGGGTGCTGGAGGGCACATTCACCATTATTCAGCCGCGAGTGAGCCCTTCTCTGCCGAGCACAAGCGCCACGATGTTCTCCAGGCTCTTCGCCGACGCGGTCGGGATCGACCCGTACACCAAGGCTGTCTCCGATGTCAATATGGATCTCGCCGGGGAAGGCTCCTACCACGGCAAGGGGATCTACGACGTACGCGCATTCAGCCGTATGCTTTCGGGGAGGTTCCCCGAGGAGCGCCTGCTCAGCCACGACCTGATCGAAGGCGCCCACGTCCGAGTGGGACTGGCAAGCGATATCGAACTCCTGGACGAGTTCCCGCCCGACTATCTGACCTACGCGACTCGGCAGCACCGGTGGATCCGAGGCGACTGGCAGATTCCCGACTGGGTCTTGCGGCGCGTGCCCGAAGCCGGAGGGCGGCGCGCCCCCAATCGGCTTTCCGGGTTTGACCGGTGGAAGGTGTTCGACAACTTGCGGCGGAGCTTCGTTCCCGCTGCCAGCCTGGCGCTCTTGCTGGCTTCGTGGCTGACGACCTCCTCGATGGCCTGGGTCTCAAGTGCCGGGGTCGCCGCGCTGCTCCTCTTCCAACCTCTGGCCCAACGCCTCACCTGGGCGACAACCCGCCAGGGCCTGAAGAGCTTCTCGTTCTCCAAGGTCGCCCACGACCTGTTGCGGGCTGCCGCGGATGCCGCGTTCCTTCCTCACCAGGCCGGATTGGCGCTGGATGCCGTGGCTCGGGTCTGGTATCGGCGCCTCATCTCGCACCGAGGAATGCTCGAGTGGTCTTCGGTCCGGCCGGGGAAATGGCTAGCGCGGGAAGGCCTTCCGGTGCTCTTCGCCTCGCTGGGATTGGTGAGCCTGCTCAGCGGTCTCATGCTGTGGGCGTTATGGAGACGGATGCCGGCGAACCTGCCGCAGGCAGCCCCCTGGCTCGTCCTTTGGGTCCTATCCCCATTCCTGGGCCGGGCGCTCACCCTCCGGCCTCGCGCAAAGCGGGAGCTCTCCGTTCTGCCCGACAAGGATCTGAGGCTTCTCAGGAAGATCGCACGGCAGACGTGGCGTTATTTTTCGGACTTCGTCGGCGAAGAGACTTCCTGGCTTCCCCCCGATAACTACCAGGTCTCTCATGGGGATCAGCTGGCGATGCGCACCAGCCCCACCAATATCGGCCTTTGGATGCTCAGCGCAATCGCGGCCCATGACTTCGGGTATCTCACGCTGGACCAGGTCGTCGAGAACCTGACGCACACCATGGCGACCCTCAACAGGCTGGAGCGGCATGAAGGTCATCTTCTCAACTGGTATGACGTACAGACGCTCACGCCTCTCGAACCCCGCTACGTCTCGGCGGTCGATAGCGGCAATCTTCTTGGTGCGCTGTGGTCCCTCGAACACGCTTTGAAGGAGCTCCTGGAAGGACCTCTCCTCGACGAGAAGGCCTTGGAAGGCTTGAAGGACACCTGGGAAATCCTCGAGCGAGCTTTCCATGACGAGGACGGATCAGGCCCGCGAGGGCTGCAGTTCGAGCAGCTCAGCCGGGCATGGCAGGCGCCCTCGCCTCGGCCCGCCGAGGCCCTGCGCCGGCTGCGCTCCTTGCGGGGAAGAGTGTTGTCCTTTGCCGAGCAGGCGCGCGAATCGGCCGGGATTGGCGCCGGAGTGGCCTATTGGGCAAGGCAACTGGAGCGACAGCTCTCGGGCTGGCTCTTGATTGCGGATCGCTATCTCACCTGGATCGAGATCCTCAATGAGAAGGACGACGGCGAAATGGCCCGTCTGGGCGTCGAGGCCCATACTGCAATTCGCCAGGCCCTTCGCCGGCATCCTTCGCTCGTGGAGCTCGCCCAAGGGCGGGTGGCGTGCATGCCTATCCTCGAGGCGCTCCGGCATGAGAAGCCCCCCGAGGCCGAGCCGCTCCTGGAGTGGCTCGACCGGCTGATGGAGGCCTACGCCAAATCGAAGTGGCTAGCCGGCGAAATGCTGGCGATGGCTCGTCGGCTGATCCAAGACGGAGCGGAGCTGTCCGGGGCCATCAACATGAGTTTCCTCTACGATGCGGAGCGGCGGCTGTTCTCCATCGGATACAACGTTTCCGCCGGGCAACTGGACAACGCCTACTACGACCTTCTGGCGAGCGAGGCACGGCTTGGGAGCTTCATCGCCATCGCCGGAGGTGGTGTCCCGATCGAGCACTGGTTTTCCCTCGGCCGCCCCTATCATGCGATCGGCCGAAAGAGGGTGTTGCTCTCCTGGAGCGGGAGCATGTTCGAATACCTGATGCCGGGGATTCTCCAGCGCTCATACGGCAATTCCCTCCTGGACAAGGCCGCACGAGAGGCCGTTGCCGCCCATATCTCCTATGCTCGCCAACGCCGGGTGCCGTGGGGGATCTCAGAGTGCGCCTACGGAGATCTCGATCTGGCCAAGGCCTACCAATACAAGGCCTTCGGTGTGCCGCGTCTCGGGCTGAAACGCGGCCTGGAGGAGGAGATCGTCGTCGCGCCCTACGCGTCGCTCCTGGCGGTGGGCCTGGCGCCGCAAGAAACGATGCGCAACTTAAGACGGCTCGCGCGCCTGGGGCTCCTGAGCGACTACGGCTACTTCGAATCGATGGACTTCACCCGCCAATCCGGTGACGGAGGCGAACGCGGCGTGATCGTGAGAGCCTACATGGCCCACCATCAGGGAATGGGGCTGCTCTCCCTGGCCAATTACCTTCACGGCAACGCCTTCCAGCGCCGCTTTCACGCCGACGCCCGCGTGCGCTCGGTTGAGCCGCTTCTCCACGAACGTGTGCCGATCTCGCCGCCGCTCCACCACGTCTCCGTTCGAGAGAGGGTGACGTCCGTGGCGAGTATCGGCGAAGCCGTTCCCTCGGTGAGCAAGTTCGAGACGCCTCATACCGGCACGCCCAAGACGCAGATTCTCGGCAATGGCCGCTACGCCCTGATGGTGACCAATGCCGGCGGCGGATACAGCCAGTGGAACGGCCTCGAGATCACCCGCTGGATATCGGACCGCACGCGAGACTCCTGGGGAACCTTCTGCTACATTCACGAAGTCGGAACTCCACGGCTCTGGTCCAACACCTACCACCCGACCGGGGGCAAGATCGATGGGTATTCTGCCCATTTCGCCCTCGACCGTGCCGTTTTTCGAAGGACCGATGCCGGAATCCAGACCGAAACCGAGATTGTGGTCTCGCCGGAGGATGACGTAGAGATCCGGCGGGTCACGCTCATCAACCGCAGCCTGCACGCCCGGCGCCTCAATCTCACGAGCTACATCGAGCTCTCGATGGCGCCGCACAACGCCGACCGGCAGCACCCCGCGTTCAACAAGCTGTTCATCCAGACGGAGGCAATCCCCCAGGCTCAAGCGCTCCTCGCCTCGCGGCGCTCTCGCCGGGACGACGAACCGCCCATCTATGTCGCTCACCGTTTGACCAGTGAGACCAACGAAACAGAGGCCCTCCAATTCGAGACCGACCGGCGCCGCTTCATCGGCCGAGGGCATACTCTCTTGAATCCCATCGGTGCCGTTGAGGAGCCGGGCGGCAGCCAGGGTTTCGTCCTGGATCCCATCCTCAGCCTGCGCCAAACCATCACCTTGGAGCCGGGGCAGCGGGCCCAGGTATCTCTCATCCTGGCGGCCGGGGACACGCGCCAGCGGGCCCTGGGCCTAATCAGCAAGTACAGCGACGCACACGCGATCGAACGGGCCATGGATTTTGCCTGGGCCTCTGCCCAACTGGAGCTCCGACAGCTCCGCCTCCAACCCGACGAGGCACGCCGTTTCCAAAAGCTGGCGAGCCACCTCCTCTATCCCAACCCCCTGCTGCGCCCCCCCCCGGAACGCATCGAAGAGAACAGCAAAGGCCAGGCGGGCCTTTGGCCCTATGGTGTCTCGGGTGATCTTCCCATCGCCCTGGTGACCATCGGAGAGGCGAGGGACATCCCCCTGATTCGCCAGGTGCTTCAAGCGCACACCTACTGGCGGGCTCACGGACTGATGGTCGATCTGGTGATCCTCAATGAGGAGGCCAGCGGCTATGAGCAGCCGTTGCAGGAGCGACTGGAGGCCCTGATTCGGGCGCATTCCATCTACACCCCCACCGATCAGCCGGGCGGGGTCTTCTTGCGCAACGCCGATCAGATCCCGGCAGAGGATCTCACTCTCTTTGTGGCCGCGGCCAGCGTCGTGCTGGTGGCCGCTCGCGGCACACTTCCCCAACAACTCGGCGTTCCCCTGGAGGTCCCCGAGCTGCCCAGCCGCCTGGTGAGGAAACGTCTTCCGCCGGAGCCATCGCCGCCGCTGCCCTTCCTCGAACTGCCCTACTTCAACAGCCTGGGGGGGTTCACCCCGGACGGGCGCGAATATGCGATCTATCTCGGCCCGAACACGCACACCCCGGCCCCCTGGGTGAACATCATCGCCAACCCGTCCTTCGGCACGGTGGTCAGCGAGGCAGGGTCGGGATTCACCTGGTATGGCAACAGCCAGCGCAACCGGCTGACGCAGTGGTCGAACGATCCGGTGATCGATCCGCCATCCGAGGTGTTGTACATCCGCGATGAGGAGACCGGGGTCTTTTGGTGCCCGACGCCCTCGCCGGTCCGCGAGGAAGCCGCCTATCGGGTGAGGCACGGAGCCGGCTACACCGTGTTCGAGCACAACAGCCAGGGGATCGGCCAGGAGCTGACGGTCTTCGTCCCGATGGATCAAAGCGGGGGAGAGCCGATTAAGATCCAGCGGCTTCGGCTGCGCAACGACTCCCCCCGGCGCCGCAGGCTCTTGCTGACCTACTTCGTGGAATGGACCTTGGGCGAATCGCGCGAATCCTCCCAGATGCACGTGGCTACGACTTGGGACGACGAGGTCCATGCCCTCATGGCTCGCAATCGATACAACCCTGACTTTGGCGATCGGGTCTCCTTCGCCGCTTTGAGCCCGCCGGCCGAATCCTTCACTGGCGGCCGCACCTCTTTCATCGGCCGCAACCACTCACTCAGCAACCCGCAGGCAATGGAACGAAGCAAGTTGTTGGGCCGTACCGGAGCGGGGCTTGATCCTTGCGCCGCCCTTCAGGTGACGATCGAGCTCAGCCCCGGGGAGACAACGGAGGTCATCGCCATGCTGGGCCAGGCCCAGACGGAGAGCGAGGCCCAGCGACTCGTCCTCGCCTACCGACGGCCCCCGGAGGTGGAGGCAGCACTCTCCGCCACGAGGGAATGGTGGAACGACCTGCTGGGGACCATCGAAGTCCATACGCCTGAGCTCGCCGTCGACTTCCTTGTGAATCGTTGGCTCCTCTATCAGACCCTGACCTGCAGGCTGTGGGCGCGCTCGGCGTTCTACCAATCGGGGGGCGCGTTCGGCTTCCGCGATCAGCTGCAAGATGTGCTGGCGTTGCTCTGCGCCAGGCCCGAGATCGCGCGTGAGCACATCTTGCTCGCGGCCAGCCGTCAGTTCTTGGAGGGGGATGTCCAGCACTGGTGGCATCCGCCCTCGGGTGCGGGAACCCGCACGCGTATCTCGGATGATCACCTGTGGCTGCCTTTCGTCGTCGCCCAATACGTGCGGACGACCGGCGACGTAGAAATCCTTTACAGCGAGGTCCCTTTCATCCGTGCGCCGAAGCTGGAAGGGGATCAGCACGACGCATTCCTGATCCCGGAGATGAGCCCCGAACGAGCCACCTTGTTCGAGCATTGTCAGCGGGCGCTGGCGCGGGGCCTTGCCTTCGGCCCGCACGGACTGCCGCTGATCGGCACCGGCGACTGGAATGATGGGATGGATCGGGTGGGTGTAGGAGGACAGGGAGAGAGCGTCTGGCTGGCGTGGTTCCTGGCCAAGGTCCTCCAGGATATGGCCGAACTGTCCGACCTGTTGGGCCATTCGGACACAGCCCAGGCATATCGGCAGAAGAGGGACACTCTGGTCGAGCAGACCGAGCGGGCCGCCTGGGATGGAGAGTGGTATCTCCGGGCGATATTCGACGATGGGACGCCGCTTGGATCATCGACAAGCCAGGAGGCGAAGATCGATTCGCTGCCTCAATCGTGGGCCTGGCTCAGCGGGGGAGCCGATCCCGAGCGGGCTCTCTCCGCTCTGGAGTCGGCATGGAAGCACCTGGTGAGAGAGGATGAGAAGCTGGCGTTGCTCCTTTCGCCGCCCTTTGACCACTCGGAGCCGTCTCCCGGCTACCTGCGGGGCTACCCACCAGGGGTGCGGGAGAATGGGGGCCAATACAACCACGCCGCCCTATGGCTTGCCATCGCCTTCGCACGGCGAGGCGACGGCACACGCGCCCGGAACGTGCTGCGACTCTTAAACCCGATCGAGCGGGCGCGCGAAGCCGATTCGGTCTGGCTCTACGGGCTCGAACCCTATGCGGTCGCCGCGGACGTCTATCGGCTGGACGGCAGGATCGGCATGGGAGGCTGGTCCTGGTACACAGGATCGGCGGCCTGGACGTATCGGGCCTGGGTCGAAGAAATCATGGGCCTGCGCGTGTCGGGCGATACGATGCGGGTGGAACCGGTCATCCCCAACTGGTGGGAGGGCTTCCGCCTGAGATATCGTCGCGGCGAGGCGATCTACGAAATCCAGGTCGAGAATCCCGACGGCTGTGAGCGGGGTGTCCTGTGGGTGGAGCTCGACGGCCGGCGGCTACAGGATGGCGTGGTGCCCCTGGAGCATGGCCTGATCCAGCATCAGATCCGCGTTCGAATGGGCCAGGCAAGCCCGCCCGGAGCCTCCCCGCCGACGTAGAGACCTCAAGAAGATCAAAGCAGGCCGCTTCCGGCCTGCAAGAGGCAGCCGGCCCCTGCGGGGGGCTCAGCCCCTCTGGCCCCGCGCGCCGGAGCCTGGTCCTCGCGGCGATCCACCAGCCCTCCAGGGGCCGGGCCAGCCGCGCCCGGTGGCGCCCTGCCTGCGACGGGGTGTACACTCCCCTCCCATCGGCCCGCACCCTGCGGACCGCGGAACGCACGGAGGGACATGGGCCATGAGCGAACCTACCCTTAGGGTCTACCGCGCCCGCTGGATTGTCCTGGGCGCGTTTATGTTGGCGGTGGCCTTCAATCAGCTCCTCTGGATCACCTTTGCCCCGATCACCGGAAGTGCCGCCTCCTTCTACGGCGTCTCCGATTTGAGCATCGGGCTGCTCTCGATGAGCTTCATGATTGCCTACCTCTTCATCTCGATCCCGGCCTCCTGGGTGATCGACACCTATGGTTTCCGGGCCGCGGTGGGCATCGGCGCGGCCCTCACCGGGATCTTCGGCCTGATGCGCGGGCTCCTGGCCACGGACTACTCGCTGGTGCTGCTGGCCCAGATCGGGATTGCCGTCGGCCAGCCGTTCATCTTGAACGCGGTCACCAAGGTCGCTGCGCGCTGGTTTCCATTGGGTGAGCGCGCCACGGCCTCAGGGCTGGGATCGCTGGCCATGTATCTGGGCATCCTGGGCGGGATGTTGCTGACGCCGTTCGTCACGCTCCGCGTGGGCATCGAGAGCATGCTGCTGATCTACGGGGCCGGGGCTGTGGTCGCTGGAGTGGTGTTCCTGGCGGTGGCGCGTGAGCGCCCACCCACCCCGCCCGGGCCGGCCGGAGAAGAGGCGCGCGCCCTGATGTTCGACGGGCTGAAGCAGGCGCTGCGCAAACGCGATGTTCTGCTTCTGATGCTGGTCTTCTTCATCGGCCTGGGGGTTTTCAATAGCGTCACCACCTGGATCGAAGACATCGTCCGCCCGCGCCAATTCTCCATCACCCAGGCGGGGCTGGCCGGGGGACTGATGATCGTGGGTGGCATTGTGGGCGCTCTCGTGCTGCCGGCACTTTCCGACCGCTACCGCCGCCGGGTGCCCTTCATCCTCCTGGCCCTCGCCCTGGCTCTCCCGGGGCTGGCCGGGATCACATTCGCCCGAGGGGCCCTTCTGCTCCACGCTTCTTCTTTCCTCCTTGGATTCGCGCTCTTGAGCGCTGGGCCGATCGGATTTCAATACGGCGCGGAAATCGCCCGCCCCACCCCGGAGGGGACCTCCAACGGTCTTCTTCTCCTGATGGGGCAGGTTTCCGGCATCCTGTTCATCTTCGGTATGGACGCGTTCAAATCCCCCGCCACCGGATCTATGACGACATCCCTCCTCGTCCTGCTGGGCCTGATGGTGATCGCCCTCCTCGTCGCGACGCGGCTACGCGAATCGGAGGTGCTCAGCGGGTGATGGCGGGAATCTACCCGCCCAGCTCCGAAGGCATGTCCGCCAGATAGAAGCCCTCCTGCGCCGAGGCTCTGCGGAAGAGCGTCCTCCCCGGCGACGTGGGGATGAGCTCCGCACCCGGATCGCATCGCAAGAGCAGTGCGATCAGGGCAGCCCCCATAGAACCAGATCTCTTTCCCTCTGGACAAGGATCAGGCTGCCGTCTGGGGAAAACGTCAGGTTGCTTGCTCCCGCGAAGCGAGAAACCACTTGGCCCGTCTCAGTGTTCCACAACACGATCTCCGTGGCTCCACCGCGCGCGGCCAGAATAGAACCATCGGGCGAGAAGGTCAGCACGGGCCGCTCGCCCGAGTACGGGATAGCGTGGATCAACTCGTAGGTTGATCCGCTGCGAACCAGGACATCCCGATCATCGGCAGTAGCCAGGAATCGCCCATCCGGCGAGAAAGCGACCGACCAGAGCCTGTTGTCCTCCAGCCACGGAATGGACGCGATGGCTTGTTCCGCATAGATGTCGAAGATCTGAATACCGTCGGGGTTCAAGACCGCTGCGAGTTGACCGCCGGGGTGAACCTCGAGCCTGACGGACCACGGTGCTTGCGGCAGATCGATGCTGAGCGTCTCTCCCGACCAGACATTCAGAAGCTTGATCCCTTCCCAATCGAGAGCGGCGACACCATCGACGTAGGGCGCCACATCCTTGAACAGTCCCCCGGCTGTGACGAACACCACGGGGACACCACCGACATCCATCGGGAAGACCGCAGCGTAATCCGAAGAAGGGTCGATGCTGTAGATCTCCGTCATCATCGTTTCGGGACAACTTGGACAGTAGGTGAATACGGCAAGCGACCTCATGCCTGGAAGAAACAGGATGGTGCTGTTGAGGGAGCCTTCTCGGCCGATAGGGATGTTCTCGGCCAGGAGGGCCAACTCTGTCCCCCTTCCCAGGAGACTTGAGGCGTCCCAGAGTGTAAGGCTCTGATCGTACTGGCCGCTCGACCCGTATTGAACAAGGGCAAGATACCTCCAGTCCGGTGATAGCGAGTAGAAGCCATTGGGGAGGATGCCGATTCTTCCCAGCTCCAGAAGATTTGTAGCGTTTACCGGAGAGATGGCCGTAGCGTCTATCGTCGGAGCTTGAACGCTGGCGGTCGCCTGCGGGGGTGAGGTCGCATTCGTCGCGGAGGGCGTGGATGTGGCCGGGAGCCCAGGCGTCGCCGTGTCTGGGTAGGAGGGCGATGGCCCCACCTCCGCCGTGGGGGAAACCGCCGGTGAGGTAGGCGTTGCCGCCCCCTCTGTCGCTGTGGAACAAGCGCCCGCTACGAACAGCAATACGAGCACGAAACCACGGTTCATTGTGTGAGATCCTTTCGAAAGGAGGCTGGCAAGGAGGCTCCGCCCCGGCACCAAGCTCGCTCTTCGCGGCATCACCCTCGGCATCCACAACGGAACCACTCATGGGGAGATCGCCCGACCTCCCGTGGGCCCGCGGGCCACAATCGCTCTCCCGCGGTGGCGTTCCGCGGAAAAGTATACAGGACATCTTTCGTCGTTGGTGCGGCGGAACCGTACAGAAGACGTGTCCGACACGTCCTCTTCAGAGGTCAAAGGGAAAAGACACCCCACTTGGGAGGACGATAGGGGGAATGTCTAGTGCGCCGGGTGGTCTTCGAGGATGCGCTCGGCGGCCAGGCGCCCGGAGACGATCGCGGTCGGCAGGCCGGTTCCCGGGTGAGTGCTCGCGCCGGCGAAGTAGAGATTGCCATAACGGGCGTGCCGGTTGTGAGGCCGAAGATACCCCATCTGCATCAGGGTGTGGGCCAGGCCGTGGGTTGAGCCATTCACGAGGTTGAAGCGCCGTTGCCAGTCGGAAGGACCGAAGCAGAATTCGAACTTCAGGTGGTTGTCGAGGTCGGTGATGCCAACGGTCGCCATGCGGCGAAGCAGCGCATCTCGCGCCCGGCGCTTGAGATCATCCCAATCGAGGCCAGGCTTGCCGTCCAGGTGACCCACCGGGACGATCCCGACGAGCGAATCGTGGCCCGCGGGCGCCATGGAAGGCTCAAGGCGCGCCGGTGCGTGCAGGTAGACGCTCGGGTTGTCGGCCAAGACAAGGTCACCGGTGATGGCATCAAAGTTCTCTCGGTATTGGTCCGCGAGAAACAGGGTATGGGGCGGCAGTTGATCGTAGGTCCGATCTACGCCCCACAGAAACGAAATTGTCGAGCAGGAGTAGCGCTTGCGCTCCAGCCGCACGGCCGTGCCATCCGCAGGTAGAAGCTCTCGATAGACGTAGGGCAAGTCGGCATTGGCCAAGACGATATCGGCCGGCAACCGGCCGCCATCGGCCAGGCGGACCGCCGTGGCCCGAGCGCCGTCGACCTCGATCCTGTCTACCGGCGTCTTGAAACGCAACTCCACCCCCCGCCGCTCGGCGATCCCGAGCAGGGATTCCACGACTCGGTACATCCCTCCTTTGGGAAACCAGACCCCGTCCGCAAGCTCCGTGTATTGGAGGAAGGAGAACGTCGAGGGAGCTTCGAAGGGGCTGAGGCCCATGTACAGATCCTGGAAGGTGAAAGCGGCCTTCAGGCGCGGCTGTCGAAAGTAGGCGCCCGTTCTCCGGTAGTGGTTGCGAAAGGCGCCGATGCGAAGGAAGACGGGCAGGTTGGCCGGGCTGAGAAACTCCCCGAGCGAGCGGAAATTGCGCCTGACGATGTGCTCGATGGCCAGCCGATAGTGGTTGCCGCCCTCCTCGATGTATCGAAGGAACGGGGCAAAGCTCCCCTTCTCGATCGCTTCGAGCTGGGCCCGCATCTGCTCCAAATTCGAGGTGAGATCCAGGCCGCTCCCGTCGTCGAACCGAAGGTGATACGTCGGGTCGACCCGGCGCATCTCGAGCGCATCCTCCACCTGCTCGCCCAGGGCAGCGAACTCCTGGGCGTAGAGGCCGGGCATCACCAGCAGAGTCGGGCCGACGTCGAAATGATGTCCGTCGCGCACGAGGCGGCCGCAGCGCCCCCCTGCCCGCTCATTCTTTTCCACCACGGTCACGCGAAAGCCCCCTGCCGCAAGGTGCGCCGCAGCCGACAACCCACCGGCCCCCGCGCCGATCACCACAACTCTTGGCCTATTCATCTCGCATCTCAGACTGTTGGAGCTGGTCTCACTGGCTGCTTTTCACCCACCCCAACCTGCATCGCCCCACCTGACCCGCCACCTTCAGCCCCTCAGGAACCTACCTTCGCGCCGTGAGGCCTGCCGCGGGCGGACGCCCCAAGCCCGCCGCCCGGAGCCAGAACGGGAAGGCCGAAAGCCGGGAGTAGTCCTGGCGGAGAGAGAACCCGTCGAGCTCGATCAGATCCAGCACGTAGTCAAAGCGGGCGCAGTATAGATAGCCCGCGACCTGAGACCGGGCGTTTCCCATCGAGCGGATATAGCGCTTCCCTTCCCGGAGGTGTGCCCGGGCGAGGGCCACTCGCCGGCGGACCCAATCGCGGTAGGCAGGGCTGGCGACGTCGTCCGGGGCGATCCGCCCTGCATCGAGCACATGGCGCGGGATGTTGAAGTAGCCGGCGCTCACGTCGGCGGACGTGTCGCGGAGCATATGGCCGATGTGGGCACCGACAACCGCCAGCGTGCGCGCGTTCGACCGGGGATAGAGGTGCCGATGTCCGATGAAGTATCCCAGGGCATCCATGACGGCCGTGGCAAGGAGATCGGAATACCCATCAAGCTCGGCCTGCGTGATCAGGCGTCCCCGACGCCGGGCGTCAAACTCCATGACACTCATCATGCGATGTAGGTAGGAGGAAAGCCCCGCGTGGCCATCGCGACGGCGGCGCAGGAGCTCCGAGAGCATGTGCTCTTCCGGCGCCAGGCCGGCCACCACCTCGCCGGCTTCGAGGCGCTCCAGGATCTTCCTCTGCCGGGCGACAAACTCCAACCGCGCGGCCCGGTCGCCCGTTGGAGCATCGATCGCGTCATCGACCCAGCGGAAATAGGCGTAGGCGAGGAAGGCATCTTCCGTGAGGTCCTTGTCGACCAGCCATCGAATCGTGTAGTAGGTCTGCCGGCTGGCCGCTTTCGTGATCGCCCGGGCGGAAGAGAGAATCGATTCAGCCATCGTTGTCCCGTTCGCACACGACACACGCGGAAGCGGGCCTCCGCGGATCCGTGAGTGCATCCCTATCCTGTGTTGTCCGACAACACAAACGAGTCTAACCCCACGCCCTCGGATTCCAGGGTGATGAACGTCACGTCGAAGGGCGACATTCTCACTTCTCGATGGAGCATACGAAGACGGAAGCGATTGGGTTTCACCCGCTCCAGACCGTCGCTTCTTCTGCGTCACGGCTAGAGAACGTCCGGCGGCGGTGCAGCGAAATACCTTCCCGGTCGCCCCAGGGCTCGCCGAGCCGGCGATCGGGGCGGCGTGACGACCGAGCCCCGTGCGTGGCATGAGGAAGCCGCGCCAGGCGCGCGGCACCCGCCGCGCCCGATTTTCCCCTGGATCCCCTCTCTATGGCATAATGCCGCCTTCGTCAAGAGGAGGCCATCGTGGTCCGCCGCATCTTTCTCCTCGTCTTCGCCGTCGCCCTGGCGCCAGCCTGCGCAGGGCCCGGAATATCCGCCCAGTCGACGCCCACGCCAGGCATCGTGACGCCACCCGCTG
>Ga0209341_10001660_pt1 | contig 21855 bp, 24 predicted proteins | sample RifCSP13_2_FD_184020 | JGI IMG/M metagenome (GOLD analysis project Ga0209341, IMG submission 184020) | Soil microbial communities from Rifle, Colorado - Rifle CSP2_sed 13_2 (SPAdes) (version 2) | ecosystem: Environmental > Terrestrial > Deep subsurface > Rock core/Sediment | place: Rifle... | reverse complement strand
ATGGCGGCCGGTGGTCCGCTGACGCCGACCGGGATGTCATGCGGTCGCGGATCGCGGATCGCCGCGCCGACGACGAGCAGCAGCGTCACGAGCACGGCGAGCCCCGCGACGATCGGTCGAACCAAGTGTTCCAGTTCCTGGCGGCCCATCTCGATTCCCTCGACTGTGAATTCCACGCATGAGGAATTCTACAGCCGAGGAATTCCTTGTCAAGAGCCCATCGGCAGCGTGAGCCTGCCCGTGACGCTCCCAGCATCAAATCACGGGCAAAGACGTCGATATCGCCCCTGCACCGAGCCTTCGCGCAGTTCTTGACGCTGGCACCGTCACCAAGGGACGGCCAGGCCGATAGCCGTCGTCCTTCGGGGTCGATTGGGCGGCCAACATGTACGTCAAGGCCGGCATTGATGGTGCCACCGTCACGACGAGCCACAGGGGCTCCGAGTCGGAGGTCACGCCGCAGGAAGCTCATCGATGGCGCTCCGGTTGACGTGGTCGTCGTCCCGACCGACGACCAGGTTTGAGCGATGGTCCCGGCCGAGGCGCCGCCGCCACGCCCGTTCCCAGGGCCCGGACCTCGGGCGCCTTCAGGAGCCGCGCCCGACCCGAGACAAGCCCATCCAGCCGGACCGCCCCGATCCGGACGCGGACGAGGCGCTCGATGGGGGCCTCGACCGCCCCGAACATCCGGCGGAGCTGACGCTTCCAGCCCTGGGCGATGACGGCGCGGTACCAGACGAGGTCGGGCGCGGGCGTCGGCCGGAGCAGCCCGACGAGCGCCCGCGTCTCGATCGCCGTGGCCGGCCGGAGCGGCGCGTCCAGCGTGGCCAGGCCCTCCTCGAGACGGATCCCGTCACGGAGGGCGCGAGCCTGGGCGTGGTCCAGGGACCGGGCGACGCCGACCGCGTACTCGCGCTGCACGCCATACCGCGGGTGGAGGACCCGGTCCGCCCAGTCGCCGTCGTTGGTCAGCAGGAGGAGGCCCTCGCTGTCGAGGTCGAGGCGGCCCACCGGGTAGAGGCGGGCGGCGTCCGGCACGAGCGCGGTCGGGAGGAGGTCGAGGACGGTCGTCTCGGCGTGGCGATCGCGGGTCGTCGAGGTCACCCCGGCCGGCTTGTGGAGGACCACGTAGGCGCGGGCGGCACCGATTCCCACGGGAGCCCCGTCGACTTCGATCCGAACCCGGGCCGGGTCGACCTGCTCGCCGAGGGTCGCGATGCGGCCGTCGATTCGAACCCGTCCGGCGGCGATCAACCCTTCGCTGGCGCGGCGTGAGGCGACCCCCGCCGCGGCGAGGACCTTCTGAAGCCGCTCCTCAGGCATCGTCGGGAAGGTCGAGCCCGAGCGACGGCTGGATGGCGTCGTCGTCCTCGGTCGTCGCCCCGGCGCCCATGCCGATGGCCGGGCGGTCACCCGCCGCCGCCTCGGCCTCCTCGGCGAGCCGCGCCGCCACGGCCGCATCGAGAACCGGGAGGTCGTCGAGGGAGGTCAACCCGAAGCGCTCGAGGAAGTCGAAGCCGGTCCCGTACAGGATCGGCCGGCCGGGGGCGTCGGCCCGCCCGAGCTCCACCACGAGCCGGCGGTGGACGAGGCTCCGGAGGCTGTAGTCGGAATCGACGCCCCGGATCCGCTCGACCCCCGACTTCGTGACGGGCTGGCGATAGGCCACGATGGCGAGCGTTTCGAGCGACGCCGGGGTCAGCCGGATGGCGTCCGAGCCGACGTAGCGGGCGATCGCCGCGCCGGCCTCGGGCGAGGTGACAAGCTCGACGCGATCGCCCGAGGTGAGGAGCCGGATGCCGCGCTCCCGCAGGCTGACCTCGAGGTCCCCGAGACGGGCGTCGACGTCGGCGCGGTCGGCGATGAAGAGCGACGCGATCTCGCGCCGCGAGAGGGGGCGCTCGGCGACGAAGAGGAGCGCCTCGAGGGCGGCCTCGGTGAGCTCGATCGGGGCGGGCTGGCCGGTGGCGGCCGCGTCGGTCGGGGTGGCCTCCCCCGCGCCGAGACCAGTGCCGGCTTCGTGATCGATCGTCATCGGAACGAGGCCAGCGACTCGTCGAGCGGCGCGTCGTCGTCGACGCCGTCCCCACCGCCGGCCGCACGCTCCGCCGCCGTCGTCCTGCGGGCGATGATCGGCCCGAAGGGATCTGCCTGCTCGACCACGATCTCGCGACGCTTCATGAGCTCGAGCATGGCCAGGAACGTGACCGCCACGACGACCCGGTCGCGGACCCCGGCGAGGAGCTCCTGGAGGACGATGCTTGGGGCACCGCGCAGGGCGGCCCGGATGATCGCCGCGCGCTGGCCGAGCGTCACGGTCCGCGCGACCGTCTCGGGCGGCAGCTCCGGCGGGACGATGATCCGGACGAGGCCTTCGAGCGCCCGGACGAGCTGACCGGCGGGCAGGGGCGGCGCGTCCGGGGCCCGCGCCCCGGCGATCGCGCCGGCCTGGGCAGTCGCCGGCTCCCGTCGAAACAGGCCCCATCGCTCGAGGGCGGTCGCCTGGAGCGCCGCGCCGGCGTCCCGATAGGCTCGGTAGAGGAGCAGCCGCGCCCGAAGGGCCGCCTCGGGATCGGGGCCCTCGTCGGGCAGCTCGCCGGGTGCGCCCGGCTCCGGATGGCGGGGCAGGATCGCCCGGCTCTTGATGAGGATGAGCTGGCTGGCGACCGCAACGAATGAGCTGATGTTGCCGATCCGGTCGTCCTCGAGGCCGGCCAGCGCGTCGAGGTAGGCCTCGGCGAGGGCGCCGAGGGGTACGGTCAGGACGTCGAGCCGGCGGGCCTCGATGAGCGTCAGGAGCAGCCCCAGCGGGCCCTCCCAGTCCTCGAAGCGCACACGGGTCGCCTGCTCCGGACGCCGGCCGTCGGCGAACCGGACCCCGGGCTCGACCGGGGCGGCCGGCGTGGGCGGCGGGCCGTGGCCGTTCGAGCCCGGCGGTTCGTTGCCATTCGTGGAGGCGAAGCCGAGGAGGTCCGTCACCTCAGTTGGCCTCGTCCGCGAGGCGGAGCCGCTCGCCGAACTCGGGGTCCCGTGGCGCCTCCTGCCAGCGGATCAGCTCGACGGTCCGTGACGGGCAGCCGGCCGTGGCGGCGAGCGCGGCCGATGCTTCGGCGTGGACCCGGAGCCGCGTGAGGGACGCGGCCATCCCCGGCACGAGGTGGGCGATCCGCGGCACCCAGCCGCCCCACGCCTGCCCGAGCGAATGGATGACCCGCGGCAGGACGCCGGTGTCCCCCTTCGCCGCGTCGTGGAGAAGCCCGGCGAGGAGGACCTCGGGATCGTCGATCCCATCCCCCCGGAGCGTCGCCACGACGTCGAGGCCGTGGCGCCGATCGGCGACGTGCATGGAATCGAAGAGGGCGGCCTGGGCCGGCGTCGTCCACGAATCCAGTGCCAGGCGCTCGTCATCGGTCACCCGCGCCCGGAGGTGCGACCCGAACTGCCGGACCTTGGCGGCCCACCAGGGCCGCGATCCGGGTCTCACGTTCCGAGCAGGAACGAGGTGATGGGGTCGACCACGACCTCGAAGACGATGCCGAGCGGCGACGGCAGGCCGACGAACCCAGGCAGGAAGATGAGGGCGAGCAGGATGATCGGCCCGTACTGGTCGAGGACCGGTCGAACCCGGTAGGCCGTCTCACGATCGAGGACCGCATAGAGGACCTTGGAGCCGTCGAGGGGCGGCAGCGGGATCAGGTTGAAGACCAGCAGCAGGACGTTGATGGTCACGAAGAAGTGGAGGATCTCCAGCGCGAAGAACGGGACGTCCATGTCGGTGGCCAGGATGTACCGGAAGGGCAGCGCGGCGGCCGCGGCGAGGACGAGGTTGGAGAGGGGTCCGGCGGCAGAGACGATCGCCTCGCCGTAGTGGCCGCCCCGCAGGTTGAACGGGTTGTAGGGCGTGGGTTTGGCCCACCCGAACCAGGCCACGAGGATGAGGATCGCCCCGATCGGGTCGAGGTGGGCCAGCGGGTTGAGGGTCAGGCGTCCCATGAGCTTGGCCGTGCCGTCGCCGAGTCGGTAGGCAGCAAGCGCGTGGCTGAACTCGTGGAACGGCAGGGCCACGAGCAGAATGAGTGCTGCGGCGACGAAGGACTCGGGCGACGGATCTCTCAGCATGCGGGAACGACTCCGGTCGACGGGTGGCGGGACGGGTCGACCAATGGTAGTCGGCGGGCCTCAGATCCGGGCTAGGAGCTCCTGCTTCTTGCGCTCGTACTCCTCGGGCGTGAGGGCGCCCCTGTCGCGGAGCGCCGCGAGATCACCCAGGGCCCGGGTCACCTCGTCCGCTGACATCGGCCGGCCACCGGTGCCAGGCGCCCGGAGGGGCGGTCCGGGAATGTGGGCGAATTCGGTCTCGAGGGCGTGCTTCTGGTCGAGCATCGCCTTCTTGAAGCCCGGCGCCTTGTTGAGCATCCGATACCGGTCGATGGCGACGTCGGCCGCGGTCAGGATGTCGAGGTCGCCGTAGCCGAAGATCCGGCCGAACAGGTTCTGCTCCAGGACGGCGTCGTTGATCTTCTCGAGCGAGCTGTCCGCCGAGCGCTTGTTGATGATGCCCTCAACCTTCAGGACCCGGCGGTTGGTGACGATGTAGTCCTGGGCCATCCAGCTCCAGTAGTGCTTCCCGAGCCAGGCGAGCGAGACCACGAGGCCCGCGGCCACGACGTAGCCGAGGACGGTCCGAACGCCGCCGTCCCCCATCGTCAGGGTGATGATCAGCAGGATCAGGCTGACCACGAACAGGGCCCATGGGACGCGGCCGTCGACGATCGTGGCGAACCAGTGCTGGCGGGTTCGCAGGACGATGCGTTCCCCCTCGGCGAGCAGGGTGTCGGCATATCGCGCCACGGTGGGCATCCCTCCTCAGGCTCGTGGGTGAGCGCGGGCGTAGACCTCGCGGATGCGCTCCCCCGTCAGGTGCGTATAGAGCTGCGTCGTGCTGATACTCGCATGTCCGAGCAACTCCTGGACGATCCGGAGGTCGGCGCCGCCCTCCAGGAGATGCGTCGCGAACGAGTGGCGGAGGGTGTGCGGGCTGACCCGGTCGGCGAGGCCGGCGGCCGCGGCTGCCCGCCGCACCGCCGACCAGGCCTGCTGGCGGGCGAGCCGCCGGCCCCGACCGCCCAGGAACAGCGGCCCGCCACGGGCCGGCGCCACGTGGCCGAGGGCCAGGAGCGGCAAGCGCGGACCGGCGATCCAGGCGGCCAGAACGGCCAGGGCCACGTCCCCCACCGGCACGAGGCGCTCCTTGTCGCCCTTGCCGATGACCCGGACGAATGCCCCGTCGAGCGAGAGATCCTCGCGATCCAGGCCGAGGGCCTCGGAGATCCGCAGGCCGGCGGCATAGAGGAGCTCCAGGAGGGCCCGGTCGCGGAGGCGGACGGGATCCGGGTCGTCCTCGGCGCCGGCCGCCTCGAGGAGCCGCCCGACCTCCTGGACCGTGAGGGTCTCGGGCAGGAGCCGCGGCATCCGCGGCAGATCGAGGTGGGCGGCGACATCGACCGGGATGAGGTCGTCGCCGAAGGCGAACTTGTAGAAGCCGCGGATGGCCGCGGCCCGGCGGCGGAGGCTCGTCGGCGCGAGGCCCGGGTCGGACGGTCGCCCACGGTTCGTTCGGGCCGCGAGGTACCGGATCGCGGCATCCGGCCCGCGTGCCCAGTCGCGGTCCGTACCCCGGGCGGCCGCGAAGTCCTCCAGGTCGGCGCGATAGGCGCGCAGGGTCGCCGGGGCCAGGCCGCGCTCGACGCGCAAGAACGTGAGGTAACCGTCGATCGCCCGGTCCAGCTCGGTGCCCACGCGCTCGCCTCGCGCCCGGCGTTCGGGGTCAGGCGTCCCGACTCAGCCGGCCGCCACGGGCCGGCCGCGCCAGGTCTCTGCGGCGTCGAGGAGCTCGCGCGCCGAGGCCAGGGCCGTGCTGCCCGGTCCGCCGCCGTCGCCGGGATCGCCGGGCCCGCCGAGCATTGCCGCGAGCTCGACGATCCGGCCCTCCCGATCGAGGCGCACGACCTCGGTCACGGTTCGCCCGGCCCGATCGCGCTTGGCGATCCGGAAGTGGGCGTCGGCGTGGGCCGCGATCTGGGGCAGGTGCGTCACGACGAGAACCTGGTGAGCGCGGGCGAGCGACCAGAGGCTCTTCCCGACCGGGTCCGCCGACCGGCCCCCGATCCCCGCGTCGACCTCGTCGAAGACGAGCGTCGGCGTGTCGTCGGCGGTGGCGAGGACCTGCTTCACGGCGAGGGCCACCCTCGACAGCTCGCCGCCGGACGCGATCTTCGCCAGGGGCCGGGCCGGCTCGCCCGGGTTCGGAGCGAACCGGAAGACCACCTCGTCGGCGCCGGTGACATCGAAGATCACGGCATCGCCGTCGAGCTCGATCGCGGGCTGGTCGGAGGCCGCGGCCTGCCGTCCCACGGCGACCTCGAAGGCGCCCGGCGGGAAGCCCAGGCGCTGGAGCACCGCGTCGACGTCGGCGGTCAGGAGGGTGGCCGCGGTTCGCCGGTGGATCCCGAGCTCGGCGGCGGCCGCGGCAACGTCGGTGAGGAGCACCGCGTCCTCGGCCGCCCGGGCGGCGCGCTCGGCCTCGAGGCCGCGAAGGCGTTCGGCCTCAGCTATGGCTCGCTTGCCGTGGGCCAGGATCGCCGCCTCGTCCTCGCCGTAGCGACGCTCGAGGGCATAGATGATCGAGAGGCGCTCCTCGAGCGCGGTCACCGCCGCGGCGTCGTGATCGACGGCGTCGAGGAGGCCGCGGACCTCCGAGGCGATGTCACCGACGTCGGCATCGATGCCGATGAGCCGCGCCTCGATGGCCTCGAAACGGGGGTCAAGGCGGGCGAGCGTTCGAGCCTCTCGGAGGGCCTGGGCTGCCACTGTCCTCGCCCCGGCGTCGCCGTCGAGGGCCTCGCGGATCGCCGTTCCGCCCCGGGCGATCGCCGCGCCCTCGCGCGCCGCGACCAGGCGGGCCCGGAGCTCGTCGGCCTCGCCGACCCGGAGGCGCGCGCCGGCGATCTCGGTCGCCTCGTGCTCCACGACCTCGAGGCGCCGGGCGATCTCGCGCGGATCGATCGCGAGGTTGCTCAGCTCCGCTCGGTTCTCGCGCCACCGGCCGACGGCTGCGGCCATCCGCTCGCGAGCCTCCCCGTGACCGCCGAAGGCATCGAGGAGGTCGCGCTGCCAGCGCTCGTCGAGGAGGCGAGACTGCTCGTGCTGGCCGTGGATCTCGACGAGCGGCCCGGTCGTCTCGGCAAGGCGGGCCGCCGTCACGGTCGCGTCGTCCAGGCGGGCCGCGGAGCGCCCGGACGTCGACACTTCGCGGACGGCGATCAACGGCTCCGGGATCCGGTCGAAGAGCGCCTCCACGCGCGCGGCCTCGGCCCCGTGCCGGACGAGGGACGTGTCCGCGCGCGCGCCAAGCGCCAGCCCGAGGGCATCGATGAGCAGGCTCTTGCCGGCACCCGTCTCGCCGGTCAGGACGTTCAAGCCGGGCTCCAGGGCGAGCCGGAGGCGATCGATGAGCGCGAGATCGACGACCGCCAGCTCGAGCAGCCGACCCGGCCGGTCGGGCCGGTCGTCGATGCCGGGGTCGCGGTCGCGCGGCTGAGCGGTGCCCTCCCCGCCCCCGCCAGGGTCGGCGTCGTCGCGGCCGGCCATCACCGGGACCCACCGGCTCACGATGGCAGGAGCTCCACCTTCTTGCGGACGAGGTCCCAGAACGGCATCGAGCCCTCCGGCTGGACGAGCCGGATCGGCCGCTCCAGGGCACGGACCTCGACCGTGTCGCCGACCTCGATCGGGACGTCCTCCCGGCCGTCGATCGAAACGAGGGCCTCGTGGGCATCGGCGATGCGGCAGCGGACGACGACCGAGCCGCCGACGACGACGCTCCGGATCGTCGTGAGGTAGCCCGCGATCGGGGTCACGATGAGATTCCGGGCCGTTGGGTCGAGGATCGGGCCGCCGGCCGAGAAGCTGTAGCCGGTCGATCCCGTGGGGCTGGCCACGACGAGCCCGTCGGCGACGAAATTCGCGAGGTGGCTCTCGTCGATCGAGACGTCGAGGCGGACCACTCGGGCCAGCGATCCCCGGGCGACGACGACGTCGTTGAGGGCGACGTGGACCTCGTCCGCAGCGGTCGCTGCGGCGCCCGCAGCGCCTCGGAGGATCCGGCCCTCGAGCGCCATCCGGTGCTCGAGGGCGTACTGGCCGGCGCTCAGGCGATCGAGGGTCCGCACGAGGTCGCCGGCTTCGACCTTCGAGAGAAACCCGATCTTGCCGACATTGATCCCCAGGAGCGGGACGTCGACGTCGGCCACGGCGCGGGCGGCCCGCAGGAAGGTACCGTCGCCGCCGAGGACGACGAGGACGTCCGTGCCCGGAAGCTCCCTCGCGAGGACCTCGTAATCGGCGGCCGTCGTCGCCCAGTGATCCAGGCCCCGCATCGCCGCCCAGCCGGTCGCCCGCTCCCGGAGCTCAAGGGCGGCCTCGATCGTCGGGTTATAGGCGAATCCGATCCGCCGGACGCTGTCGGTCATCGGGCTGCCGGCTTCCCGCCAGGCGCGTCCGCGGCCGCCGCGATGCGGTCCTCGATCCCGGGGCCCGGCGCGCCGCCCACCCGAAGGTGGAGCAGGAACTCACGATTGCCCTCGGGGCCCAGGATCGGCGAGGCAATGACGTCGCGCGCGCCGAGGCCGGCGGCCGTGGCGGCCTCGACGACGGTCTCGATCGTCGCGGCATGGATCGACGGGTCGTGCACGACCCCGCCCCGGACCTGGGCCCGGCCGGCCTCGAACTGGGGCTTCACGAGCGCGACGATGTCGCCGCCGCCGCCCGGCGCGAAGGCGCTCGCCACGGGCCCCAGGACGAGCCGGAGGGAGATGAACGAGACGTCGATCGCCGCCAGATCGACCGGCTCCGGGAGCGTGGCCGGGGCGAGGTGGCGGGCGTTCGTGCGCTCCATCGAGACGACTCGGGGATCGTGCCGGAGGGTCTCCGCGAGCTGGCCTCGGCCGACGTCGAGGGCGTAGACGCGGCGGGCGGCGCGCTGGAGGAGGACGTCGGTGAAGCCGCCGGTGGACGCGCCGACATCGAGGCAGGTCCGGCCGGCGGGGTCGATCCCGAAGGCGTCGAGGGCCGCCGCGAGCTTGTGGCCGCCGCGGCTGACGTATGGCTCGCGCTCGACAAGCTCGATCTCGATGTCGCCATCCACGAGGTCGCCGGCCTTGCGGTCGAGGCGGGCCGCGTCGCCGGCCCCGGTCCTGACCTTGCCGCCGAGGATCAGGGCCTGGGCGCGGGCGCGCGATTCCGCCAGCCCACGGTCGACCACGAGCTGATCGAGGCGCGTTCGGGCTGCGCGGATCGCCGTCCTGCTCACCCGGCTATCGTGGCACAGCGGCCTTCACCGCGACTCACCCGGGTGGCCCCCTCCGGTCTCGGCCGGCGCCGCGGGTCGCGGCCGAAGTCTGGGAGTCCACGATTCCGGCGCAGTGTCGGCTGCCCAGCATCCCGGCGCGCTCCGCAGGGGGTTCTCCCAGCCTGCGGGTCCACGATTCCGGCGCAACGTCGCCGGCCGCGCGCTCCGCCGGCCGCCCGCGCAGGTTTCCCTGCCTGGGAGTCCGGAAACTCTCGCCGGTCGGTTGCGATGGGCACCCCTCGAACGGCGGCGAGGGCGCGTGGCGCAGGTTTCGTGGACTCCCAGGCCAGCCCAAGATTGGCACCTAACCCGCAGCTAAGCGCCTCAGGCTTTCATGGTGACATGCACTCGACTCGCACCGAGATCGGACGTGAAACCGCTCGCCGCCTTCGGCGCCTCGATCTCGACACGGGCCAACACATCCGGCGGATGCGTCTCGACGCGAACGTCTCCGTCGCGGCGTTGAGCCGCGCGACCGGGATCGATGCAGCGTATCTCGGCAGGATTGAGGCCGGGCAGGCCCGCCCGAGCACCGAGATCCTCATTGCGATCGGCGTCGCCATCGGCGCCGATCTGAGCCTCCGCTACTTCCCCGGCAACGGCCCCCGAATTCACGACCGCATCCAGGCGCCGATGATCGAGGCGCTCCTCGGTTCGCTGCACCCTCGCTGGGGGTCGGATCTGGAGGTCCCGGTCACGCAGCCCGCACGCGGCGTCATCGACGCCGTCCTGCGGGACGCGCGATCCGGAATCGTCATCGCTACCGAGGTCCAGTCCGACCTGCGGCGGCTCGAGCAACAGATTCGCCGGGGCCGTGAGAAAGCCGAGGGACTCGCAGCGCGATTGCGTATGCCGCCGGGGCCGGGCGGACCTGTCGTGTCGCAACTCCTCGTCCTCCGCTCGACGGCCCGTACGCGCGAGCTGGCCCGCCTGTACGCGGAGACGCTGCGAGCGGCATTCCCGGCCCGATCGGAGGATGCCTGCCGCTCGCTCACGAGTGACTTCGACTGGCCCGGAGCCGCGATCATCTGGATGCACGTCCATGGGGCCACGGCGACCGTGATGCGGTTCCCGCCCCGGGGCGTCGAACTCGGTCGATGACGCATGCTCCGAGCGGACATGCCGGCGAGTCCACGATTCGTGCGTAGCGGCGACCGGCCTTGCCCGCATGATTCCCTGGAGCACGAATCCGTGCCTGCGAGGCATCGAAAGCCTGCGGGCCAAGGGTGATCGCCCCTCGCCACGGCTCGCGGCGCAGGATTCCCAGACTGCCAGGCTTTCCCCGGGTCGCTGGCCCCACGTCAGCCGGCGGGGCCCCACGTCAGCCGGCGGGGCCCCACGTCAGCCGGCGGGGGCGGCCTCCGGCGTGCCGGGGCTGACGCCCAGCGTGGCGAGGGCCTCGCGGACCTGGGCCTCGAGGCCGGCGGCATCGAGGCGGAGCATCCGGCGCAGGTCACTGACCGCCCCGTGGTCCACGAACCGATCGCCGGGGATGCCCACCAGACGGACAGCCACGTCGCGGTAGCCGGGGTCGGTGGCCCGGGCCTCCTCCATCGCCTCGAGGACGGCGCTCCCGAAGCCGCCGGTCACGACGCTCTCCTCGAACGTCACGACGAGCCGGACGCCTCGCGCGGCGTCCAGGATGAGCTGGCGATCGAGCGGCTTCGCGAAGCGGGCATTGATGACCCCCACAGACCAGCCGTCGCGCGCCAGCACGTCAGCGGCCTCGACCGCCCGCATGACGATCGGCCCGAAGCCCACGAACAGGACGTCCCGCCCCTCGCGGAGGACCTCGCCCCGCCCCACCGGGATCACCACCGGCTCCACGGGCTCCAGCCCGAGCCCGGGATCCCGCGGGTAGTGGAGCGCGAAGGGATGCTCCTGCGCCAGCGCCGTGCGAATCAGCGCCCGCAGCTCCTGCTCGTCCTTCGGCGAGGCGACCACGAGGTACGGCAGCTGCCGCTGGGCCGGGATCGTGAACATCCCCTGGTGCGAGGTCCCGTCCTCTCCCACCAACCCCGCCCGGTCGACCCCGATGAGGACCGGCAGGTCGTTCTGGCAGACGTCGTGGACGGTCTGGTCGAAGGCTCGCTGGAGGAACGTCGAGTAGAGGGCAACGACCGGTCGCATCCCGCCGAGGGCGAGGCCCGCGGCGAACGTCAGCGCGTGCTGCTCGGCGATGCCGACGTCGATCGTCCGCTCGGGAAACTCGGCCGCGAACCTGGCCATGCCCGTGCCGGTCGGCATGCCGGCCGTGATCCCGACGATCCGCCGATCGTCGCGGGCCAGAGCCAGGAGCTCGTCGGCGAAGACCGAGGTGTAGTTGGGGTGCTTCTTCGGAGCGTTCGGCTTCGCCGCGGGAGGCACCGCGTCGCCGTTGGAGCCCGCCCCGTGCGGCATCGATGTCGCCGTCGCGTGCCCATGACCGTGGGCCTGACCGGGAGCGTGGGCATCGGCGCCCGGCGCGAGGTTCATCGGCGGGAGGGCGGCGCCGTGGAAGGACACCTGGTCGGTCTCGGCCGGCCGGTAGCCGCGGCCCTTCTGGGTCCGGACATGGACGAGGACGGGGCCCTTGAGCTCGAGGACCCGTCCGAAGGTCTCGAGGAGCGCGTGGAGGTCGTGGCCCGGCACGACCCCGATATAGGTGATCCCGAGATCCTCGAAGAGCTGGCCCGGCGACGCCAGGTTCACCACCGACCGGCGCAGTCGCTGGCTCCACTCGAGGGCCCCGCCGCCGACGACCGGGATCTTCTCGACGAGCGTGTCGTAGGCGGTCTTGCTCTGCTGCCAGGCGACGCTCAGCTTGATCTTCGAGAGGTAGGTCGAGAAGGCGCCGACCGTCGGGCTGATCGACATCTCGTTGTCGTTGAGGACGATCAGGAGCTGCGTCCGCTTGTGGCCGATGTCGTTGAGGGCCTCGAGCGACAGGCCGCTCATGAGGGCCGCGTCGCCGACGACGACCGCGACCCGCTCCAGGCCGTGGCGGAGGTCTCGGGCGGTGGCCAGGCCCTGGGCGATCGACAGGCCGGTCCCGGCGTGGCCACCGTCGAAGACGTCGTGCTCGCTCTCGCTGCGGCGCGGGAAGCCGCCGATGCCGTCGACCTGGCGGAGCGTCCCGAAGCGCTCGAGGCGGCCGGTCAGGAGCTTGTGGGCATACGCCTGGTGGCCCGTGTCCCAGACGATCCGGTCGCGCGGCGATTCAAGAAGCCGGTGGAGCGCGATTGCCAGCTCGACGACGCCGAGCGAGGAGCCGAGATGGCCGCCGGTCGTGGCGACGGTCTTGATGATCGTCTCGCGGAGCTCGGCGGCGAGGATCGCGAGCTGGCCCTCGTCGAGGCCGCGCAGATCGCTCGGCCCGGTGAGGCGCTCGAGGATGGATGACACGGGTGGCGGCGCTCCTGGAGCGATGGGTGGCGGGAGTCTACCCCGGAATGACGGCCGCCCCGTCCGTTCCGTGGCGCGGCCTCATGTCGGCAGGAACGTGATACCACAGACGCGCAGGTTTTACCAGACTGGGCAGCCTGGTCTGGAACGCTCAGCGTGCACTCCATTCGATCCGGCCCTCGGCTCGGCCGCCTGGAGCCACGCCGTGCGCCCTGTGGAACTCGCCGCGTTCAACAGGGCGATCAGCCGCCCGATTCCCGCGCGTTCCGACGCCGGAAACGACGCACCGCACGCCTGGCGTTCCAGCGACCCGCCGGGCCTAGCGACGGCGCCGCCGGACCTCAGCGAGCCGACCGAGCAGCCGTCGAGCGACGCCCGCTGGCTCAGGCTCCGGCACTCGGTCGTCCTCGGGATCCACGGGCCGGTCCTCGTATTCGTCGCTCAGCGTGCGCATCGGAATTGGAAAGGTGCCGTTCGGGGCGAGGAAGGCCCCGGCATTCCTGACCGCGCGCCTGCGCTTGCTCCCGTCCATCGCAATCCTCTCGACCCGACTGCTGACCCGCAAGCTGCTGCCGGACGCCGCCACGATCGCCCCGGATCAAGGCCCCGTCAAGGGACGGACGGCCCGATCTCTGGATTCAACGCATCTCGCCAGGATCAGTGGGCGGTCGCCAAGGTCACTCGACGCTCGCGAACGTCGCTAGTCGCTGCCGCTCAGGACGACGACCAGAAACCAGGTGCTCGCACCGAGACCAATGAGCGCCGCCGTCGCCCAGACCATCGCCGCCCGCCGGTTCCGGCGCTGGAATGAAACGAGAACCATGATGCCCGCTGCCATTGCCAAGAGGGGCATGGCTCCGGTTACGAGCATCTCCAACCATGCGAGCATGCGGCCACTCCAATCCGGGGCGACGCCATCGATTCTCCTCCACGAGATCCAACGAAGGCCCTGTTCGCCTCTCGGTTGCGGTGTTGTCACTCGGACTCGCGAGCGTCCTCCGGGCGGACGTCGATGGCGGAGAGGGCGCCGCCGGCGCGGGTGACGAGCTGCTGGACCTTGAGCTCGGCATCGGCGAGGAGGGCGGCGCAGCGCTCGTGGAGGGCAACGCCGCGCTCGTATAGGGCGATCGAGCGCTCGAGCGGCTGGCCGCCGGCCTCGAGCTCGGCGACCGTTCGCTGGAGCTCGGCCAGGGCGTCGTCGAAGGTCAGGGCCTCGATCGGGGTCTCAGTCGTCTCCGGCACCGGGCTCCTCGTCGTTGCGGTCGAGCGCCCGCGAGATCCGCGGGGCGAGGAAGAGCATACCGATGACGATCCCGCCGATGCCGGCAGCCGCGGCGATGGCGAGGAACACGAGGACGTCGGCCATCGAGGTCAGCGCTCCTCGCCGGCAGTCGCCGGGAACTCGCCCCTCGCGACCCTGACCCGGAGCGCGGTCCCCGCAGCCGCTTCCGCGGGATCGCGGACGATCGCGCTATCGGCCGTCCGGCGCACGATCGCGTAGCCGCGTTCGAGGGTGGCTCCCGGCCCCAGAGCCCCGAGCGTCGCCCCGGCCGCGGCCAGCTGGGCGCCGGCCAGGGCGGTTCGCCGGGCCACGAGCACCGGCAGCCGCTCCGCAAGTCGCTCGTCGAGCCTGTGGCCGTCCCCGATCCGGAGCCGGACCGCCCGCGTCGCCCGTTCGAGCAGCTCCCCAGCTCGCTCCCGCGAGGCGGCCAGGCGCGCCGCCGGATGGAGCCGCTCCAGCAGCCGTCGCTCCCCCACCACCTCGCGCCCGGCGGCCGTCACCACCCGCGCAGCTGCGGCGTGCATCCGCTCGGCGCCCCTGGCCAGCGCACCCGCGAACTCGGCCCGATCCGGCACCACGAGCTCGGCCGCCGCCGACGGCGTGGGAGCCCGGACATCGGCCGCAAAGTCGGCCAGGGTGACGTCGACCTCGTGGCCGACCCCGCAGACGACCGGCAGCGGGTGGGCGACGATCGCCCGGACGACCCGCTCGTCGTTGAACGACCATAGATCCTCGGTCGAGCCGCCGCCCCGCGCCAGGATCGTCACCGAAGGCGCCTCCGCGGCCCGCCCCGCCCCGCGGAGCTCGGCCACGTGCCGCTCCAGGCGACGAAACGCCCCCACGATCGACTGGGCGCTCCCCTCCCCCTGGACCTGGCACGCGACGAGGACCACGTGCGCCAGCGGCCATCGCCGGGCGAGCACGTGACAGACGTCCTTCCAGACCGCGCCTGTTGGCGAGGTGATGACGGCGATCGAGGCCGGCCGGGACGGCAACGCCCGCTTCCGCCCACTGTCGAACAGCCCCTCCGCGGCCAGCCGGGCCTTCAGCTGCTCGAACCGGATGGCGAGGTCCCCCACCCCGGACGGCTGGAGCGACTCGACATACAGCTGGAGCGCGCCCTGCGGCTCGTACAGATCGACCCGGCCGTGGGCCACGACGCGCAATCCCGTCTGGGGCTGGAACGCCGATCGAACCCGATCGTCGCGAAACCAGACGCACTGGAGCTGCGACTTCTCGTCCTTCAGGGCGAAGTAGGCATGCCCGGCGGTCGAGATCGTGACCCGCCCCACCTCGCCCTCGACCCACAGGTCGCGGAGGCGCTCATCGGCCCGGACAAGGGACGCGACGACCCGCGTCGCCTCTCCCACCGAAAGGATCCGGAGGCCGAATGTCCCCGGGGCGGCAGTCGGCGAGCGCGCAGCGTCCGGGCTGGGGAGGTCCATCGCCCGACCATCGTACGGGTCCCGCGGCCGGAGCGATCCGCCTCGGCCCGACCGATGCTGGAACCCCGTGGCGTCTACGTTGGAATCGCCATCGCGATCGGCGCGACGACCGCGGTCATCCTGGTGGCCGCGCTCGCCGGAGCTGTCGTGCGTTGGCGCGGCGGGCAGGTTCCGCGGGTCTATGGTCGTCTCCTGGCGCTCCTCGGCGGGCTCACGATCGGCACGCTGTTCCTCTGGCGGGCTCTCCGGCGCCGAATCCTGCCGATATTCGTGGGCCTCGGCCTGGCGTTCGGCCTCATCGGGCTCGGCCTCGACACCGTGGGATGGCTGCCGTTCGGGCTCTGAGGCCACCCGGGCCAGGGAGGCTGGCCCGCGGGATCGAGGCCGCGGACCGCGGCTGCCGTCGCGCTTGTTGGGTTAGACCCGGGTCTGGTACTCCCCCGTCCGCGTATCGACCCGGACGACATCGCCCTCGGTCACGAAGAGCGGCACCTGAACGATGAGGCCGGTCTCGAGGGTCGCGGCCTTGCGCGCGCCCTGGGCCGTGTCGCCCGCGAAGCCGGGCTCGGTCTGGGTGACGCGGAGGTCGACCGTCACCGGGAGCTCCACGCCGATCGTTTCGCCCTTGTAGGTCGTCCGATCGAGGGTCATCCCGTCCTTCAGGTACTGGACCGTTTCGCCGAGCTGGTCGGCCCGGAGCATGAACTGATCGTAGGTGTCGGTGTCCATGAAGTTGAAGTCGTCGCCGTCGCGGTAGAGGAACTGGACGGGCCGGCGCTCCATGGAGGCTCGCGGCCACTTCGTCCCGGCCTGGAACGATCGCTCGATCGTCTGGCCACGCTTGATGTTCCGGAGGGTGATCCGGACCTGGGCCGAGCCGCGGCCCATCTTGATGTGGTGGTAGTCGAGGATCTGCCAGAGGTCGCCATCGAGCTCGATGGCCACGCCCTTGCGCAGCTCGCCGGTGCTGATCATGGGATCGGAGGCTCCTGGGCTGGCGCGCCGGGCGCGCCGTCAGCGCCCGCAGCGGGTTCGGGGTGGTGGGGCGATTGTAGCCGAGGCCCGGCCCGGTCCAGGATCAGGGGACGGCTTCAGTCGGCGGTGATCGCGTAGAGGTGGTATCGCCCGTCCAGTCCTCGGAGGTTGTGATCGCCCCGGTCAACGACCTCGACGCCGGCGTCGCGAGCGTATGCGCGGGTCGCCTCGGCAACGATGATCTCTCCCGGTCCGCCGAGCGCCAGCATGCGCGCGGCCTCGTGCACGACCCGGCCTCGGATGTCTTCGTCCGCAAGCTCGATCTCGCCAGTCGTGACAGCGCCGCGGATCTGGAGGCCCGCGGTCGCGAGATCAGCGCGCAGCGCCACCGTCGCACGCAGCGCGCGACCGGGACTGTCGAAGGTAACCAGCGCCCCGTCGCCGGTCAACTTGATGAGCCGGCCACCGAACCTGAGAGCCAATGCCCGCACGATCTCGTCGTGGCTAGACAACAACTCGCCCCACGCCCGGTCGCCCAGGCGGACCGCCAACCCCGTGGAGTCGACGATGTCGGTGAGGAGGATCGTCGAGAGGACGCGTTCGGCCATCGTTGCGAGCGGCTCGAGCCAGCTACGTGAGCCACGCCACGCGATCGTGTCCAGAGGTGAATCTCCGACGACCCACGCATCGTGGCCCGCCGGGATGTCCATGACATCCCATGGTCCGACCTCGAACTCCTCCCCGCTGTCGAGGAGAACGTGGAGCCTGCCCGTCAGGATGACACCCAGATGCCTGACCTGGCAGCTCGCCGTCCCAACCACGGGCTTCACGTGCGTGGACCACCGCCAGCCCGGCTCGTGCTGATCGCGACTGACGGTCATTCCGCCGACGTTAACGAGGGCCGATGTCACCCTCGGCGCCTGGAGGAGCTCGTCGGGTTCGGTCAACCGCTTCACGACGTAGCTGCTCATACACGACCTCCAGCCGGTCGACTTCCGGTCAGTCGATCTCGCCTCCGCGAAGGGCGCGGAGGCGGACCTGGAACTCCGCCATGTCGATCTCGCCGCGGGCGAGCCGCTGGCGGAGGGCCTGCTCGGCGGGATCGGGATGGGGCAGCGAGCGCCGGATTGCCCAGACGACCACGACGATGATCGCGATCGGGACGAGCAGGCTGACCACGATCCCGATCATCGTGATCCCGAAGATCATGTCGAAGAGCGAGCCGATATCGGGTCCGGACATGCCCGCAGCGTAGCGGCTGGCGGGCCGCGTCGCCAGCCGCGTCGCCAGCCGCGTCGCCAGCCGCCTCGCTACGAGGCCAGCTCAGATCCCGACGATCACCACCCCGGACGGGAAGCGGGTGATCAGCTCGAGGTGGCCCGCGGTGGCGTCGAGGATCGCGAGGTCCTCGATCCGGACCCCCGTCTCGCCCTCGAGGTAGATCCCTGGCTCGATCGAGAAGACCGTCGGCGACGGCAGCGGGGTCTCGGCTGCCCGGGGACCGAGCGTCGGCAGCTCGTGGGTCGCCAGCCCGATCCCGTGACCCAGGCCGTGCCCGAAGGCCGGCCACCGCCCGTCGGCCTCGATCGCCTCGCGCGCGACCGCATCGATCGACCGGCCAGACGGCAGGGGGGCCCCGTGCCGGCTCGCCGCGAGCCCCACCTCGAGGGCCTCGATCGCCGCCCGCTGCGACGCCGCCACGAGCTGGTACACGGCGAGGTCCCGATCCGTCGGGTCGCCGACGAAGAGCGTCCGGGTCATGTCGCTCCGGTAACCGGCGACCTGCGCCCCGAAGTCGAACAGGAGGACGGCGCCCAGGCTGGCGGGACGGGCGCCGGGCGATCCATGGGGCAGGGCCGCCTCGGGGCCGGCAAGGCAGGCGACGTCGAAGGCGAGGGCCTCGGCGCCGCCGGTCCGCATTCGCCATTCGAGGTCGAGGGCGAGCTCGGCCTCGGTGACCCCCGGCCGGATCGACGGCAGGAGCGAGGCCAGGGCCCGGTCGGCGACCGCGCAGGCGGCCGCGACCCGCTCGAGCTCCTCGGGCTCCTTCGCCTGGCGGTCGGCCTCGACCCAGCCCTCGACCGCCACGAGCTCGACGGCGGGAGCGGCCGCCACGAGGCGCTCCCAGGTCGCGTGGGGCACGAATCCGCCCTCGACGGCGACGCGGCGGACGCCGGTTTCCGCCACGAGCTCCGGCCAGCGATCGGCCAGCGCGCCCGGGCTGTCGAAGATCCTGGCGTCGGGCGCCTCGCGGACCGCCTGGATCGTGTAGCGGCTGTCGGCCAGGCAGATCGCCTCCTCGGCCGTGACGAGGAACTTGCCCGAGTCACCCGCCGACGCGACCTCGGTCTCGGCGAGGGTGAACCCCGTGAGGTAGCGCATGTGCTCGCGCCGGACCCCGAAGTAACCGTCTACGCCGGCGGCGGCCATCCGCGCCCGGAGGCGGCCCAGGCGCGTCGGGCGGGCCGCCAGATCTGCGTCGGCCCAACGCTCCAGGTCGGACCGTGCCGGCGGGGCCGCGAAGTCGGCCGGGTGGGGCCAGGCCGAGGGTGTTGTGGTCGTCATCTGTCCATGCTCACTCGTACCCGTACTTGCGCTTGTTCGCGTTGTGCTCCTCGAGGGTCGTCGCGAATTCGTGGGCACCCTCGCCCTCGGGGATGGCCAGGAAGTAGAGGTAGCCATCCTCGGTGTTCGGGATGAGGGCGGCATCGATCGAGCTGACGGTCGGGGTGCAGATGGGCGCCGGGATGAGGCCGCGGACCTGGTAGGTCTGGTAGCCGGTCAGGTCCTCGCTCACCGTGATGTCCTTCAGGTTGCCCTCCGGCACGCTCCAGAAGAAGTAGCTCTGCCACTCCCCGAAGGGCAGGTCGCGAAGCTTCATCGTGTCGACAGCGTAGAGGACGGTCGGGTCGGCGTTGAGGATCGAGTTGGCCTCGCCGAGCCCGACGAGCCGGTTCTGGTAGACGCCCGCGATGAGCGGCCGCTCATCGTCGAGGATCGCCTCGCGCTCGACGATCGAGGCCAGCGCGAGGACCTGGTAGAAGGTCAGGCCGCGGTCATCGGGAACGACCAGGCGGGCGTCGCCGACGGCGTCGTGGAACTTCTGGAGCATCATCCGGACGAGGGCGTCGGCCGTCGTGACCTCGAACGGCCCGCCGTTGGCCGACGTCACGAGGGTGTACGTCGCCGGGTACAGGAAGCCCTCGAGCGTTGCCCCCTCGGGCAGCCCGGCCGTCGCCAGCCACGGGTAGTCGGCCAGCAGCTCGGGCGGCGGGGCCGTGACGAGGTCGTAGAAGACCTGCGGATCGACGCCCGAGGCGATGGTCTGGAGCTTGGCCGTCATCTGCTCGAGGCGGAGACCCTCCCGGAACGTCACGTCGACCTTGGTGACGACCACTCGGGCCTCCACGAGGGCGGTCACGACCTCGGCCGGGGTCATGTCGCGGCGGAGGATGAACAGGCCGGCCTGGAGATGATCCTCGAGATCCTCCTCGATGGCGGTGAACAGGAAGGCCCGCTCCGACAGGACGAAGCCGTCGTCGGCGAGGCGCGGGGCGAGGGCTGCCGGCGTCTCGCCCGGCGAGACCTCGAAGACGACCTCCGCCGGGTCCGTCCCCGCCGGAGCATCGAGCAGCCCGTCCTTCTGGAGGTCCTCGCGGACGAGCTCGGCGACGAACGGGAGGTTGAACGAGCTCGGGTTGTCCCAGGCCCAGCCAACGACCGCGGCCCGGACCACGGGCCGGAGAGCGGTCAGGGCCGCGACAACGACGACGACCGCCAGGATCCCGGTGAAGGCGATGAACTTCAGGATGCCGGGCAGGCCGCGGCGGCGCCGGGGGTCACGGAGGGGCTGGCCGGGGGCCGGCCCGCCTCGGCCGTCGGTCGCCCGCCAGGTCGGCATGTCGGCGCCGTCGTAGGCCCCCGGCTTCATCCGACGCGCCTGGTCGCGCGGTCGACCGCCGCCCCGGATGCTCATCGACGGTTCACCGTCCGGCTCATCGGGGGCCCGCCCCGAGACCGGCCCGTGCCGCGAGCTCGTCGCCGAGGATGATCGCGGCGGCCTCACGATCCACGCGGGCACGATACGCCTCGCGCTGGCTGGGGGTCGGCGGGCCGCCCGAGCGGCCGCGCGGCATCGGCCCCAGCCGCGATTCGGCGAGGTGGCTGGAGAGGCGCTCGTCGCGGAGCGCCACCGGGATCCCGAGCATCGTCTCAAGCTCGACGGCCCAGCGTCTGGTGGCCACGGCCATGGTCCCGTCGGCACCGCCGGCCTCGAGCGGCAGGCCCACGACGAGCTCGTCGATCCGCTGGTCGCGGATCACGGTGGCGAGGCGCTCGGCGTCCGCCGCCGCCGTGCGCTGCCGGCGGATGGTCGCCAGGGGCTGGGCTGGCTCGCGATCGATCTCGGCGACGGCCAGCCCGATCCGCCGTTCCCCGAGGTCGATGCCGAGAAGGCGGGTCACGGCACGGCACCCACGGCACCCACGACGCCCGTCCCCGGGCTCGCGGACGGCAGCGCCGGCTCGCCGATCGTGAGCGTCGCCCGGCCCTCGAGGCTCGGGATCGTCGTGACCCAGTCGGGCCAGACGCTGATCGTGACCTCGCCGTAGGCCCGAAGTACGGTCCGCGCCTGGGGCAGGCCGAGGCCGCGGACACGGGCCAGGAGGGCGGGGCCGTCGACGATCCGGACCTCGAGCGCCCCGACGGTCACCGGGAAGGTGATGACCGACCCGGCGACGATCGGCGAATCCGGCGTGACCCGGATCGAGTCCTCGACCAGGCGGAAGCCGTCGTCGACGGCCGTCCGGATCCGGGCCTTCGCGAGCGTGTCGACCGGGCCCGGATCGACGCCGATGACGACGCCCTGGGCGGTGAGGCCGAGCTCGAACGCTTCGGCGTCGGTGCCGACGAGCGTCGTCGGGTCGACGGTCGGGGTGCCCTCCCCGAGGGTCTTCGTTTCGGGGAAGAGCGTCGTCCCGTCCGGGACACCGGTCCTCTCGGCGATCTGGCGGTCGAAATCGGCGGCAAGCGCGAGATCGAGGGCCGCCAGCGCGGCATCGATGTCCGACTGCTGGACCTGCTTCGTCTCGGTGTGGGTCCCGCCGCCGGTGGCGGTCTCGTTCGTGACGGTCGTCCGGCGCGCGTTCTCCTCCTTGGGGACGACCACGATCGTGTTCGCGGCGACGTTGCCCGAGACGCCCAGGACGACGGCCTCGATGGCGACCTTCTCGGTCGATGGGATGACCACGAACTCGCCGTCGACGATGCCGATGTCGGCCGGCGGGAGGGTGATCTCGGCCAGGGTCCGGAACTCGATCCCCGACTCGGTCTCGACGATGGCGCCCTTCTCGAGACCGAGT